>Ga0256841_1001740_pt1 | contig 18077 bp, 24 predicted proteins | sample 356308metaG_FD_185971 | JGI IMG/M metagenome (GOLD analysis project Ga0256841, IMG submission 185971) | Hydrothermal vent microbial communities from Mid Atlantic Ridge, Atlantic Ocean - 356-308 | ecosystem: Environmental > Aquatic > Marine > Hydrothermal vents | place: Atlantic Ocean: Mid... | reverse complement strand
GATCTGCCCGGCTGGGTCGCCTGGGTGGCCCAGGATGCCGACGGTGTCTGGTGGGGCTACGAGGCCGAACCGCACCAGCACGCGCGCGGCTGGTACGAGAACGAGGTCGGCCGCTGCGTGCGCCTGGCCGCCGGCCCGCCAGCGCCGGACTGGCGCGACAGCCTGGAAGCCGTGACATGAGCAACGCCATAGAGAACTTTGAAAAACTGCTGGCCGCCGGCCAGGACAGCGCCCTGTTGCGCTTCGGACTGGGCGTCGCCTACCAGAAGGCGGGAGACGTCGACCGGGCCGTGGAACACCTGGCACGCGCCGTGGAAATGGACAGCGGCTATTCGGCGGCCTGGAAGGCCTACGGCAAGGCGCTGGCCGAGGCGGGCCGGGCGGCCGAGGCGATGGACGCCTATCGACGCGGCATCGCTGCCGCCGAGACCAGGGGAGATATCCAGGCGGCGCGGGAAATGAGCGTATTTCTCAAGCGCCTGCAGAAGGCCCGGGAGTCAGGGAACCCATAGGGCGGGAAACAATCTCCACTATTCTTGGCATTATGCCCTGTATTTTGGATAAATATCCCACTTTGCAAATATTTGGGTATTTGTGGGTTTCAAGTGTGTGCCGGCGCGCCGTGGAGGGAGAAAATGAATGAAGTGAAGACCATTCAGCCCAAGGAAGCCTGGCAATTGCTGCAGGACGAGCCACGGGCGGTGCTGATCGACGTGCGATCCGACATGGAATTCCTGTTCGTCGGCCACCCCGTCGGCGCCATCCACATTCCCTGGATCGACTATCCGGACTGGAACATCAATCCCAATTTCGTCATCGAGGTGCGCAAGGTCATTCTTGGCGGCATCTGCCATGGCGAGGTGCGCGAGAGCGCCCCCATCATACTCATCTGCCGCAGCGGAAAGCGTTCGCTGGAAGCCGGCAAGCTGTTGATTCAGGAAGGAATCTGTGAAGTCTACAATGTTGCCGAAGGATTCGAGGGCGAACTGGACCACCAGCACCATCGCGGCACGCTGGGCGGCTGGCGCTTCCACGGCCTGCCGTGGGAGCAGTGCTGAGGCCCGTCGCCTTGACGTGAAAATCCGCCATTCGTTTGACCCTGTTGGAAAGCATTATATAATCCGACGCTGGGTGCGCACCCCTGCCATTTCTGTCCCTGGCTTCCCGGTTCAACGCGGGCTCGCGGCGGTCGGTCCTTTCGGGTACGGGTGTGACATCGAAAGGGCGAACCGCCTTGCACATAATCTAACCGTCATCACAAAACGGCTAGGAGGAGAACACCTTATGTCTACTACTGCTGAATCCATGAACCAGGCCCAGATGGACGAGTGGCTGAACAAGAAGCTCGACGAAGTCCTGCCGACCAAGCTGCAGGAGATCGAGGAATCCAAGACCCCCTCGATGTCCATCATCGCCACCAAGGGCACGCTGGACTGGGCCTATCCGCCCTTCATCCTGGCCTCCACCGCCGCGGCGCTGGGCTGGGACACCTCCGTGTTCTTCACCTTCTACGGCCTGCTGCTGCTGAAGAAGGAGCTGCCCTGCGAAGTGAGCCCGCTGGGCAACCCGGCCATGCCCATGAAGATGCCGTTCGGCCCCAAGTGGTTCCAGAACATATCCTGGCCCATGCCCAACCTGATCATGGCCGGCATTCCCGGATTCGAGAAGGTGGCCACCGGCCTGATGAAGAAGACCTTCAAGAACAAGGGCGTGGCCACCATCGAGGAGCTGCGCAGCCTGTGCCTGGAAGCCGATGTCAGCATGGTCGCCTGCCAGATGACGGTCGACGTGTTCGGGTTCAGCCGCGACGAGTTCATCCCCGAGGTCAGCGACTACGTCGGCGCCACGTATTTCCTGCCGGTGGCCCAGAAGTCGGACGTCTGCCTGTTCATCTGAACGCCGTCCGGATTCGAGAAAAAGGCGTGCCCCGGCACGCCTTTTTTTTACGCCCCTGTAGGAGCGGGCTTGCCCGCGATTCCGATTCGACCGGAAACGACCGCCAACGGAATCGCGGGCAAGCCCGCTCCTACAGGGGCAGGGTTGGGGAGGGCGGTATGCCGGCTGGAGGATTTCCGGGGGTGGGACACGGGTCATGCCCGATTGCGGGGTCGTCGCCGTGATCGGGCTGCTGCAACGGGTCGCCGAGGCCTGGGTCGAGGTGGACGGTCGCCGCGTGGCCGCCGTCGGCCGGGGCCTGCTGGTGCTGGTGGGCGTGCAGCGCGGCGACGATGCGGCCCGCGCCGACCGGCTGCTGGAGCGGCTGCTCGGCTACCGGGTGTTCCCCGATGCCGACGGGCGCATGAACCTGGGTCTTCGCGACACCGGCGGCGGGCTGCTGCTGGTGCCCCAGTTCACCCTGGCGGCGGACACCCGCAAGGGCATGCGTCCCGGCTTCAGTCCGGCGGCGCCGCCGGACGAGGGCCGGCGCTGGTTCGACTACCTCGTGGAGCGCGCCGCAGAGGCGCACCGCCCGGTGCAAAGCGGCGTGTTCGGTGCCGACATGCGGGTGGGCCTGGTCAACGAGGGGCCGGTGACGTTCTGGTTGCAGACCTAGCCGGGGATTCGGCGGCGGCTGCGTTGAGGCGGTGGTCGGGCTTTACCCAAAAAGCGGGTAATGGCCACGGAAAACACGGAAAGCACGGACAAACCCGTTTTGGGCTGCGGGCGCGCCCAGCGCGCCCAGCAAAGATAATGTCCGTGCTTTCCGTGGCCATCCCCCCGCAGGTCACGGTGGGTCGGCCGCCGCTCCCCGGCTTTTTCAGCCGTTCACGCGGTCGCAGGGCCGTTGAAAATAGCAGGTCAGCGCGCAGGTCGACGAGGTCAGCAGCCAGAACAGGAAGAACCCGATGCTGTAGACACCCATGCGGCTGATGTCGTGGCCGGTCAGCCGGGTCAGGTCGAGGGGGTCGAAGGTGGTGAAGAACAGGCCGGTAGCGATGCCGGACATCAGGAAGGACGGCCAGAGCACGGCCACGATGCGTTGGATGACGGGTATTTCTGACACCTTCTCCTCCTTCGCCGGATGGCGCTCCACGTTCATGTCCGGCCTCCGATACTAGCGCATCAATCCTCGAACGTCAGGCGCGCCTGGAACGGGCCGTCGACCACGAAGCGGGCGCGGATCTCCCAGCTGCCATTGGCGGGCTGGAGGCGCAGGTAGCGCGGGCCCGGCGGCAGGTCGGGCAGATCGGCTTCCCAGGTGCCGGCGCCGCTGCGCCGCAGTACCACTTCGCGGTCCAGCTCGGCCCGTGTGGCGTGGATCATGTGCAGCGTCAGGGTGGAGGGTTCCGTGCCGATGCGGCCGCCGAGGTTCAGCACCAGGTGGCGGCCGTCGCTGCGCAGCAGGCCGGTGATCCCCAGGTCGCGGGCCATGGCCTGTCGGTGCTTGACGCGGTTGATGGCCAGGCCGGCCTTGTAGTAGTCGTCGACCACCAGGGCGTCGGGGTTCTTGACGGCGATCACCAGGGTGGCGATGCCGCCCAGCACGGCGCTGGCCGGCAGGCCGATCAGCAGCCAGGGCCAGAACTGGCGGTACCAGGGGCGGATGGGGTCGTTCAGGGTGGTCGTATGCGTCATGCGGCTATCTCCCCAGCACCGGGCCCAGGAAGCGCGCGGTCTCGGTGCGCGTGAGTCCGGGTTTGTCGATCGCGGTCAGGGTGAACTCGATCTCGTTGGCCGGCCGCGTCAGCACCACCGGATCGACCTGGACGGAAACCGGCAGGTTGAGCACGTCGCCGGAATTCACATGGACGACCGGCCGGTCGAGCCTGAGCTTCACATTCTCCAGGCCGGAGACCTCGAGCCGGAAGTCGTGCGGCTGCTCGTCCATGTTGATGAGCTTGAGCGTGTAGACGTTTTCGACCAGCCCTTCCGGCGTCTCCCGGTACAGGCTGTTGCGGTCGCGGATGACGTCCAGCTCCAGCGGCACCCGCTGGCTGAGCGCATAGACCAGGCCACCTGTCAGCAGGGACAACAGTACGATGTACATGACGATGCGCGGGCGCAGGATGCGCGTCTGCCTGCCCGCCATGGCGTTTTCGGTCGTGTAGCGGATGAGGCCCTTGGGGTAGCCCATCTTCTCCATGACCTCGTCGCACACGTCGATGCAGGCAGCGCAGCCGATGCACTGGTATTGCAGTCCGTTGCGGATGTCGATGCCGGTCGGGCACACCTGCACGCACAGGGTGCAGTCCACGCAGTCGCCCAGGCCGAGTTCCTTCGGATCCACGCCCTTCCTGCGTGCGCCGCGCGGCTCGCCGCGCTTTTCGTCGTAGGAGATGATCAGCGTGTCCTTGTCGAACATGGCGCTCTGGAAGCGCGCATAGGGACACATGTAGATGCACACCTGCTCGCGCAGCCAGCCGGCATTGCCATAGGTGGCCAGGCCGTAGAAGAAGATCCAGAAACTCTCCCAGGGCCCGAGGTTGAAATTCGTCAATTCCGTCGCGAGTTCACGGATGGGCGTGAAATAACCCACGAAGGTAAAACCTGTATAGAGTGAAAAGGTGATCCAGATGAAATGCTTGAGCGCCTTCTTGCGCAGCTTGACCGGCGTCAGGCCGGACTTGTCCAGCTTGATCTGCTGGTTGCGGCTGCCCTCGACCTTGCGTTCGATCCACAGGAAGACTTCGGTCCATACCGTCTGCGGGCACGCATAGCCGCACCAGAGCCGGCCTGCCAGGGCGGTGAAGAAGAACAGCGACAGGGCGGCGATGACCAGCAGCCAGGCGAAATAGAAGAAGTCCTGCGGCCAGAAGGTCAGGCCGAAGATATAGAACTTGCGCGCCGGCAGGTCGAACAGGACGGCCTGGTGGCCGTCCCAGTTCAGCCAGGCGACGCCGTAGAACAGGCCGAGCAGTACCACCACACCCAGCACCCGGAGGTTGGCGAACAGGCCGTGAACCTCGCGCGGGTACACTTTCTTGTGGGCGGCATACATCTCGCCCATGCCGGAATCCTGGCCGGATTTCGGCGCGGGCGCCAGTTCTGCGGCGTCAGCCTGGTTGCCTGACATGCTTACTTGTTCCCCTTCGAGAGGCTGTAGATATAGGCAGCCAGCAGGTGCACCTTGTCCTCGCCGAGGAAGTCACGGTGCGCCGGCATGCGGCCGTTGCGTCCCTTGGTGATGGTCTGCCGGATCACCCCGGGAGAGCCGCCGTACAGCCAGACGTTGTCGGTCAGGTTGGGCGCGCCCATCGCCGGGTTGCCCTTGCCGTCGGCGCCGTGGCAGGCCGCACAGTAGGTGGCGAAGTGCTTGCGCCCGGCTTCCACCAGCTTGGGGTCGGCCTGGCGGCCGCTGAGGCTGAGCACGTAGGCCGCCACTTCGTTCACGCCCTGTTCACCCAGCACCGGTCCCCAGGCCGGCATGGCGCCGCTGCGCCCGTCGAGGATGGTCTTGGTGATGGCCTCCGGGGTGCCGCCGTAGAGCCAGTCGTTGTCCCGCAGGTTGGGGAAGCCCGGGCCGCCGCCGGCGTCGGAGCCGTGGCAGCTGGCGCAGTAGTTCACGAACAGCCGCTGGCCGATGCGCAGGGCCGCGGGATCCTGCGTCAGCTGCGGGATCGGCTTGGCGGCGTACTTGGCGAACAGCGGGCCGTACTTGGCGTCGGCTGCCTGCATTTCCTTGGCGTAGGCGTTCTGGTGGGTCCAGCCCAGCACGCCGCGGAAACTGCCCAGACCCGGGTACAGCACCAGGTAGACCAGGCCGAACACCATGGTCAGGTAGAACAGCCACAGCCACCAGCGCGGCAGCGGGTTGTTGTACTCGGCCAGGGTCTCGTCCCAGGTGTGGCCGGTGGTATCGCCTTCGGCGGCCTCGCCGGCCCGCTTCTTGGCGGTCCAGCGGATCAACCACCAGCAGGCCAGGATGTTGCCCAGCGTGAGGACGATGATCCAGCCGCTCCAGAACTGGCTGCTGAAGGCGAAGTCCTGTATGTACTTGCTCGTCTCATTCATGGCTCGCGTCCTCGGGTTGTAGCTCGCTGTCGTCGGCGAACGGCAGGTTCGCTGCCTCGTCGAAGGCCTTCTTGCGCCGGCTGCTCCAGGCCCAGATCCACACACTCACAAAGGCGATCAGGGCCAGCGCCGTGGTGATTCCACGCAGTGTATTGATATCCATGTTGTTTACCTCCGGGACGAAATGGAAGTGCCGAGGCCTTGCAGGTAGGCGATGAGCGCATCCATCTCCGTCTTGCCTTCCAGTTCCGACGGTGCGTTTTCGATCTGCTCGTCGCTGTAGGTCTGGCAGCCATTACAGGTGGCGCGCGTGAGCATGTTCAACACGCGCATCTTCTTCTTGATGAGCTTGCCGTCCAGCTTGTTGTCCGCCAGCCAGGGGAAGCCCGGCATGATGGACTCCGGCACCACGTCGCGCGGGTTCATCAGGTGCACCCGGTGCCAGTCGTCGCTGTAGCGGCCCCCCACGCGCGCCAGGTCCGGACCGGTGCGCTTGGAGCCCCACTGGAAGGGATGGTCGTAGACGAACTCACCCGCCACCGAGTAGTGGCCGTAGCGCTCGGTCTCGGCCCGGAACGGGCGGATCATCTGCGAATGGCACAGGTAGCAGCCCTCGCGCACGTAGATGTCCCGGCCCTCCAGCTGCAGGGCCGTGTAGGGCTTGAGGCCGTCCACCGGTTCGGTGGTGCTCTTCAGGAAGAACAGCGGCACGATCTCGACCAGGCCGCCCACGCTGATGACGACCAGGATCAGGAGTGCCATCAGGCCGACGTTTTTCTCGACTATTTCATGACTCATGACAGTTCTCCTCGCTCAGGCCGTCTGCGGTACGGGGGCATCCGCCGGCCGGGCGCCGGACACCGTCTTGATGACGTTGTAGGCCATCACCAGCATGCCGGTGAGGAACAGCGCGCCACCCAGGAAGCGGACGATGTAGAAGGGATGCATGGCCTGTACCGTTTCGATGAAGCTGTAGGTCAGGGTGCCGTCGTCGTTGACCGCCCGCCACATCAGCCCCTGCATGATGCCGGAGATCCACATGGACACGATGTACAGCACCACACCGATGGTGGCCATCCAGAAGTGCCAGTCGATGAGCTTGATGGAGTACATCTGCTCGCGCCCGAACAGCTTCGGCACCAGGAAATACACCGAGCCGATCGACACCATGGCGACCCAGCCCAGGGCGCCGGAGTGCACGTGGCCGATGGTCCAGTCGGTGTAGTGCGACAGGGCGTTGACGGTCTTGATCGACATCATCGGGCCTTCGAAGGTGGACATGCCGTAGAAGGACAGCGACACGATCAGGAACTTGAGGATGGGGTCGTCGCGCAGTTTGTGCCAGGCCCCGGACAGCGTCATGATGCCGTTGATCATGCCGCCCCAGCTCGGCGCCAGCAGGATCAGCGAGAACACCATGCCCAGCGACTGCGCCCACACCGGCAGCGCCGTGTAGTGCAGGTGGTGGGGGCCGGCCCACATGTAGGTGGAGATCAGGGCCCAGAAGTGCACCACCGACAGCCGGTAGGAGTACACCGGCCGGCCGGCCTGCTTGGGCACGAAGTAGTACATCATGCCGAGGAAGCCGGCGGTCAGGAAGAAGCCCACGGCGTTGTGGCCGTACCACCACTGCACCATGGCGTCGATGGCGCCCGGGTAGATGGAGTAGGACTTGGTCAGGCTCACCGGGATTTCCAGGTTGTTGATGATGTGCAGCACGGCGATGGTCAGGATGAAGGCGCCGTAGAACCAGTTGGCCACGTAGATGTGCTTGACCTTGCGCTTCATGATGGTGCCGAAGAAGACGATGGCGTAGGACACCCACACCACCGCGATCAGGATATCGATCGGCCATTCGAGTTCGGCGTATTCCTTGCTCGAGGTGATGCCGAGTGGCAGGCTCACGGCGGCCAGCACGATGATCAGCGTCCAGCCCCAGAAGGTGAAGGCCGCCAGGCCACTGCTGAACAGGCGCGTCTGGCAGGTGCGCTGCACCACGTAGTACGAGGTCGCGAACAGGGCCGAGCCACCGAAGGCGAAGATCACGGCATTGGTGTGCAACGGCCGCAGCCGGCTGAAGGTCAGCCAGGGGATGTCCATGTTGAGCTGTGGCCAGGCCAGTTCGGCGGCGATATAGACGCCGACCAGCATGCCCACGATACCCCATACGATGGTCATCACGGTAAACTGGCGCACGACCTTGTAGTTGTAGGTGGTCTGTGAGTCCATAGCGTTTCCCTTTGGTTTCAATTGACACGAATACGGCCCGTGCACGCCGTCCGGCGTGCACGGGCCCGGGACGGGTCTCGGTCAGAACTTCTTGCCTACGCCCAGCATGAAGGCCCAGGGGTCGACGTCGACGTCGACTTTGCCGACGTTGGTCTTGCCGGTGGTATCCAGCTTGATGTACCACACCTGGGCGCTCACCAGCCAGTCGTCCGACACGTCGAAGTCGACACCGGCTTCGCCCGCCAGGCCGAAGCTGTTGTCCAGATCGAAGTCGGTTACGGTGCTGCCCTTGGCATCTTCACTGAAGAACCAAGTGTAGTTGAAACCGGCGCCGATGTAAGGATGGACGGCGGATCCGGTGTCGAAGTGGTACTGCGCGGTGATGGTGGGCGGCAGTGCCTTGGCCTCGCCGATCTTGTCGAGGCTGGAGATGCTGCCGTCACCCGTCACCTCGATATTGAAGGGCCAGGAGGCCAGGACGCCGAGGCCGATGTTGTCGGTGAACATGTAGGTGAAGGTGAGCCCCAGGCTGTTGGTGTTGTCCACGTCCACCTTGCTGCCGGCGATGGCACCGACCTGGCCGGAGTCCACGTTGGGCATGATGCGGGCCCAGCCGGCGCGGGCGATGAAATCCCCGGCTTCATAGGCGCTGGCCGGTGCGGTGACGAAGGTGGCGGCCAGGGCGGCCCCCAGTGCAGTCATACGAAGAACGCTCATGGATTGGTCCTCTCTCTCACGGTTGAAAATCCGGGCTCAACTGTGGGGGATGAGGGCGCGCACTACATTGATGCAGATCAAGTACGCGCTACGTACCAAGCGGTATGCGGGGCCGACCGGCCGGGGAGATCAGTTGTGGACGCTCTGCCAGTTGGCGCAGCGGGCACCGGAGACGGCGCACAGGCGCTCGCGGTCGAGGATCTCGATGTGCTTGCGGTCGACCTGGATCAGGCCCTCGTTCTGGAAGCGGGTGAACAGCCGGCTGATGGTTTCCAGCGCCAGGCCCAGGTAGTTGCCGATATCGCTGCGCGACATGGTCAGGTTGTACTGGTAGGGCGAGAAGCCGCGCCGGCGGTAGCGGTTGGAGAGACTGATGAGGAAGGCCGCCAGCCGCTCGTCGGCCGATTTCTGGCCCAGGATGACCATATTCTGCTCGTCGTCGCGGATTTCCCGGCTCATGATGCGCATCATCTGGTGACGCAGACCGGGCAGGTCGCCGCTCAGGGATTCCAGGTCGGAAAAGGGGATTTCGCACACGCTGGTGGTCTCCAGCGCCTTGGCCGCCACCGGGTGGCAGTCCTCGGCGATGGCGTCCAGGCCCACCAGCTCGCCCGGCAGGTGGAAGCCGGTGACCTGCTCATGACCGTCCTCGGTGGTGGCGTAGGTCTTGAGCGAGCCCGAGCGTACCGCGTAGATGGCCTGGAAGCGGTCACCTATATGAAAGAGGTGTTCGCCCCGCGCCACCGGCCGCTTGCGGTCGATAATGGCGTCGAGCCGGTGCAGCTCGTCCTTGTCGATGCCGACCGGCAGGCAGATCTCGTTCAGGCTGCACTCGCCGCAGGCGACTTTCATCTGCTTGCTGAGGGAGACGACCGTTTCAGTGTTCCGGGAGGGCATGATGCACCGGCCTTGCTGCGGAGACTCCATTGGAGCAGATTCATTGATCTGGATCAATATGTCGTCGATCCGGGGCGGGCGGTTCTCAGCCCCGGGATTTTCGGCTAGGATGCGGTACTTGGCGAACCCGGGCACGACAATGCAGCAGCGACAGGCACAGATCAGCCGCGAAACCCTCGAAACCCGTATCAATGTCGGGGTCAATCTGGACGGCAGCGGTACGGCCGCTCTGGCCACCGGCATTCCCTTCCTGGAGCACATGCTCGACCAGGTGGCCAGGCACGGCCTGGTGGATCTCGACATACAGGCCGAGGGTGACCTGCATATCGATGCCCACCACACCGTCGAAGACATCGGCATCACGCTCGGCCAGGCCTTCGCTCGGGCGCTGGGCGACAAGAAGGGCATCCGCCGCTATGGCCATGCCTACGTGCCCCTGGACGAGGCCTTGTCGCGGGTGGTGATCGACTTTTCCGGGCGGCCGGGGCTGGAATATGCCGTGGCGTTCCCGCGCGCCCGTATAGGGGATTTTGACGTTGACCTTTTTCATGAGTTTTTTCAAGGCTTTGTGAATCATGCCCAAGCGACGGTCCACGTCGACTGCCTGCGCGGGGTCAACGCCCACCACATCGCCGAGACGGTGTTCAAGGCCTTCGGGCGCGCCGTGCGCATGGCCGTCGAGCCGGATCCGCGCATGGCGGGCATGATGCCTTCCACCAAGGGGAGGCTGTAGACGGATCGACCTGCCCGGCGCACCCGGCCGAAACCTGCCGCCATGAATACCATCGCCATCATCGACTACGGTATGGGCAACCTGCATTCCATCGCCAAGGCGGTGGAGCACGTCGCGCCGGACGCCCGTGTGCGCGTGAGTGCGGACGCGGACGCCATCCTGGAGGCCGACCGGGTCATTTTTCCCGGCGTTGGCGGCATCGGGCACTGCATGGAGGAGCTGCGCGGCCGGGGGCTGGACCGGGTCATCCGCGAGGCGGCCGCCAGCCGGCCGCTGCTGGGCATCTGCCTGGGGCTGCAGGCGCTGCTGGATACGAGCGAGGAGAACGGCGGCACACCCTGCCTGGGGCTGATCGCCGGGCGCGTGCGACGTTTTCCCGACGGTCTGGTGGACGCCGACAGCGGAGAGCGGCTCAAGGTGCCGCACATGGGCTGGAACCGGGTCAGCCAGCAGCCGCACCCGCTGTGGCACGGCATCGGCCAGGACAGCCGTTTCTATTTCGTGCACAGTTACTATGCCGATCCCGAGGATCCGGCGGTGGTCGCGGGCCGGACCCGCTACGGGCTGTCGTTTGCCAGTGCGCTGGCCCGCAACAGCCTGTTTGCGGTACAGTTTCACCCGGAAAAGAGCCAGCAGGCCGGGTTGAGGTTGCTGGAGAATTTCGCTTGCTGGGACGGCCGGCCCTGAGCGCGGCCGGACGGGGGGATGCATGAAAAGGAGCCAGGCATGTTGCTGATACCTGCCATCGATCTCAAGGACGGCAAATGCGTGCGCCTGCGCCAGGGCCGCATGGAAGACGAGACCGTGTTCGCGGACGACCCGCTGGACATGGCCCGACGCTGGGTGGACGCGGGCGCCCGGCGTCTGCACCTGGTGGACCTGAACGGCGCCTTCGCCGGCCAGCCGGTCAACGCCGACCCCATTCATCGCATCGCCGAGGCCTTTCCCGAGGTACCCATCCAGGTCGGCGGCGGCATCCGCGACGAGGACACGGTGCAGCTGTACCTGGACGCCGGCGTGCAGTACGTCATCATCGGCACCAAGGCCGTCAGCGCACCGCACTTCATCAACGACCTGTGCCTGGAGTTTCCGGGCCACATCATCGTCGGGCTGGACGCGAAGGACGGCAAGGTGGCCATCGACGGCTGGTCCAAGCTGTCCAACCACGATGTCATCGACATGGCGCGCCGCTTCGAGCGCGACGGCGTGGAGGCCATCGTCTATACCGACATCAGCCGTGACGGCATGATGCAGGGCGTCAACGTCGAGGCCACACGCAGGCTCGCCAGCGAGATCAGCATCCCGGTCATCGCCTCGGGCGGCATCACCAACCTCGACGACATCCGTGCCCTGCAGGCGGTGGCCGACGAAGGCATCATGGGCGCCATCATCGGCCGTGCCCTCTATGAAGGCAGCATCGACCTGGCCGAGGCGCAGAAGCTGGTCGATGGATGACAGGTTCCTGTTGATTCCCCGATGTCCCTCGCCAAGCGCATCATTCCCTGTCTCGACGTCGACGCCGGCCGCGTGGTCAAGGGCGTGCAGTTCGTCGACATTCGCGACGCCGGCGACCCGGTGGAAGTGGCGCGGCGCTATGACCAGGAAGGGGCGGACGAGATCACCTTCCTGGACATCACCGCCAGTTCCGACCAGCGCGACACCCTGGTGCACGTGGTCGAGCAGGTGGCCGGCGAGGTGTTCATTCCCCTGACCGTGGGTGGTGGCATCCGGGTGGCGGAGGACATCCGGCGCATGTTGAACGCCGGCGCCGACAAGGTGGCCATCAACACGGCAGCGGTATTCAACCCGGACTTCGTGCGCGAGGCGGCCGGGCGTTTCGGTTCCCAGTGCATCGTGGTCGCCATCGACGCCAAGCAGGTGGCCGACGGCGACAACCCGCGCTGGGAGATCTTCACCCACGGCGGCCGCAAGCCGACCGGCATCGACGCGGTGGAATGGGCGCGCAAGATGGTGGATCTGGGTGCCGGCGAGATCCTGCTGACCAGCATGGACCGCGACGGCACCAGAAACGGCTTCGACCTGGCGCTGACCCGCGCGGTGGTCGATGCCGTGGACGTGCCGGTGATCGCCTCCGGCGGCGTCGGTAACCTGCAGCACCTGGTGGATGGTATCCTGAAGGGTGGCGCCGACGCCGTGCTGGCGGCCAGCATCTTCCATTTCGGCGAATACAGCATCGGCGAGGCCAAGCGCTACATGGCGGAACGGGGTATCGAGGTGAGGTTGTAGAGTAACCGCAAAGGCGCACAGGGGCCCACAAGGGCATACAATTGTATTGTTACGATGTTCCTTTGTGTGCCTTTGCGCACCTTGGTGGTTAATGATGGGAACTGACTGGCTCGATGAAATCCGGTGGACGGCCGAGGGCCTGGTGCCGGCTATTGCCCAGGATGCGGTCGACGGGCGGGTGCTGATGTTCGCCTGGATGAACCGCGAAGCCTTGCGGCTCACCGCCGAGCAGGGCCATGCCGTGTACTGGTCGCGCTCGCGCGCTCGCCTGTGGCACAAGGGTGAGGAATCGGGCCACCGGCAGGTGGTCAGGGAGATCCGCCTCGACTGCGACGGCGACGTGATCATCCTGCAGGTGGAACAGAAGGGCGGCATCGCCTGTCATACAGGCAGGCGCAGCTGTTTCTTCCGTCGCCTGGAGGACGGGCAGTGGGTGACCGTCGAGCCGGTGCTGAAGAAGCCGGACGAGATCTACGGGAAAGGGTGACGCATGGCGGACGATACGCTGTTGAAGCTGGCCGAAGTGCTGGAATCGCGCAAGCACGCCGATCCGGACACGTCCTACGTCGCCGGTCTGTACCAAAAGGGCCTCGACGCCATCCTCAAGAAGGTCGGGGAGGAGGCCACCGAGACGGTGATCGCCGCCAAGGGCGGGAATGCCGACCAACTGGTTTATGAGACCGCCGATCTGTGGTTTCATAGTCTGGTTCTACTGGCCCATCAGGGGCTCGGACCGGCTCGGGTGCTGGCTGAACTGGAACGGCGCTTCGGCCTGTCCGGCTTGGAGGAAAAGGCCCGCCGCGGCCAGGCCGAGTGAGCGGCCGCACACTTATTTTTGGAGAATCCTTATGGGTATCAGTATCTGGCAGTTGTTGATCGTGCTCGCCATCGTGCTCGTGCTGTTCGGCGCCAAGCGCCTGCGCAACGTCGGCAGCGATCTGGGCGGCGCCATCAAGGGCTTCAAGCAGGCCATGCGTGAAGACGAGAACCAGGACAAGCTCGAGAACAAGGAAGATCGCGTGATCGAGGGTGAAGTGACGTCCAAGGAACAGGACAAGGCCGGCTGACCGAAAGGCCCTTCCATGTTCGACATCGGTTTCTGGGAGCTCGCGCTCATCCTGGTGGTGGCGTTGCTGGTGGTCGGCCCCGAGCGGCTGCCGCGCCTGGCTCGCACCCTGGGCCTGTGGGTGGGCAGGATGCGCCGCTTCGTGTCGACGGTGAAGGCGGACATCGACCGCGAACTGGCGACCGAAGAGCTCAAGAAGGCGCTCGCCAAGCAGGCCGAGATGCCGGAACTCTACGACATCATCGAAGAGACCGAACAGGCCATCAAGCCGCCGGTGGACAAGCCCGCGCCTGACTCCTCCGATACGCCGGCGCAGGAACCTGCCTCCCTGGAGCAGACCCCTTCCAGCGACAAGCCGGACCGGGCGCATGACGCCAACGGATAAGCCGACACCGGAAGAAGGCGACGAGGAACAGCCGTTCGTCGCCCACCTGATCGAACTGCGCGACCGCCTGCTGCGCGTGGTGCTGGTGGTGGTCGTGATCTTCCTCGGTCTGATGCCCTTCGCCAACTGGCTGTTCACCCGACTCTCCGGGCCGCTCACCGCCCACCTGCCCGAGGGCAGCTCGCTGATCGCCATCGACGTGGCGTCGCCGTTCTTCACACCCTTCAAGCTGGCCATGGTGGTGGCCATCTTCGCCGCCATGCCCTACATTCTCTACCAGGCCTGGGCCTTCATCGCCCCGGGCCTGTACCAGCACGAGAAGAAGAAGGTATTCCCGCTGCTGGTGTCCAGTACCCTGCTGTTCTACGTCGGCGCCGCCTTCGCCTACTTCGTGGTGTTCCCGCTGGTGTTCGGCTTTCTCACCCGCACCGCGCCCGAGGGCGTGACGGTGATGACTGACATCTCCCGCTATCTCGATTTCGTGCTGACCCTGTTCTTCGCCTTCGGGGTCGCCTTTGAGGTGCCGGTGGCCGTAGTGCTGCTGGTCTGGACCGGCGTGCTGACCCCCGACGACCTGAGCGGCAAGCGTCCCTATGTGATCGTAGCCGCCTTCGTCGTCGGCATGCTGCTGACGCCGCCCGACGTCATTTCCCAGACCCTGCTGGCCGTGCCCATGTGGCTGCTGTTCGAAATCGGCGTGTTCATGGCGCGGCGTTTCTATTCGAGGCCGGAGCCGCACGAGGAGTACGAACCGCCCAGCGACGAGGACATGGAGCGGGAGCTCGACCGCATGGACGAGGACGAGGAGCCGGGCTCGCCCCGCCCCTGAACGGCATGCGCCGCCTTCCCGCACTGCTGTTGCTGGTCTGGCAGTGTGCTGCAGCGGCTGCCCCGGCGACCAACCAGCTGGCCGGCCATCCCTCCCCCTATCTGGCCATGCATGGCACGGACCCGGTCGCCTGGCAACTCTGGCGTCCCGCGGTGCTGGAGCGGGCGCGCCGCGAGGGCAAGCTGGTGTTCGTCTCCAGCGGTTATTTCTCCTGCCACTGGTGCCACGTCATGCAGCGGGAGAGCTACCGGGATCCCGACATCGCCGCGCGCCTCAATGCGCACTTCGTCGCCGTCAAGGTCGACCGGGAACTGGAGCCGGCGCTGGATGCGCGCCTGATCGAGTTCGTGGAACTGACCCGCGGCCGCGCCGGCTGGCCGCTCAATGTGTTCCTTACCCCCGAAGGCTACCCGCTGTTGGGCTTCACCTATCTTCCGCCGAAGCGTTTCGCGGCATTGCTGGACGAGTTGCAGCAACGCTGGCGGAGCGGGCGTGAATCGCTCACCGCGCTGGCCCGCCAGGGCGTGGAGGAACTGCGCGCGCGCAAGACACGGATGGATGCGGGGGTGCCGGTCGAGGGCGACGCACTGCGGGCGCTGGTCGAGGCCAGCCGCGACCTGCGTGACGATCTGGCCGGCGGTTTCGGCCAGCAGACGCGTTTCCCCATGGCGCCGCAGTTGTCGGCGCTGCTCGATGCCCAGGCGGCGTCGGGTGACGAGGCGCTCGCCGATTTCCTGGTTCTGACGCTGGACCAGATGGCCGGCCGCGGCCTGCGCGACCATCTCGGCGAGGGCTTCTTCCGCTACACCACCGATCCCGACTGGCTGGTGCCCCACTTCGAGAAAATGCTCTACACCAACGCCCAGCTGGCGATGCTGTACCTGAAAGCGGCGCAGGTCCTGGGCCGCCCCCGCTACCGCGACATCGGCCTGCGCACGCTGGATTTCGTGCTCGATCGCATGGCGGCGGGCGACGGCGCCTTCCTCGGCAGCTTCTCCGCCGTGGACGATCAGGGACGTGAAGGATACTACTACCTGTGGTCCGTGGCGGATCTCGAGCGTCTGCTGGACAAGGATGAATTGCGCGCTGCACAAGCCTGGTGGAACCTGCGCGGCGCGCCGGCCTTCGAATACGGCCATCTGCCGGTGGCGCTGCGCAGCCGTGCCGAGGTGGCAGAGGAACTTGGCCTGAAGGCCACACGGCTCGACCGCCTGCTGGCATCCGCGAAACGGAAACTGCTGGCCGAACGCAGCCGCCGGACCCTGCCGGTGGACACCAAGCGCCTGGCCGGCGCGATCGGCGAGCTGTTTCTGGCCGACGGCGGTCTGCGGCGTTCCGCTAAGGGCGGCCGGGCGCTGGGCAGCGCCGGCGCCGAGGACTATGCGCTGGTGGCGCGCGGCCTGTACGACTGGTCGCTGGTGGGCGAAGACAGCGCCGGCGCGGCGGTGCCGGACCTGGTGCGGCAGGGCTGGAAAGACTTCTACCGGGACGGCCGCTGGTACCGCAGCGAGTCCGGCCTGGTGGCGACACTGGGCGGCAAGCTGGCGCTGGAATCCAGCCCGCTGCCGTCGGCGTCGGCGACGCTCACGGCGCTGGCACTGCAACATCCGCTGCTGGCGAAGGACGCTGCCTTGCAGAAACGCGTGCGCGACCACCTGGCGCGGGTGCGTGCGCAGCTGGGCGAGGGGCTGTTCTGGTACGCGGAATATGCGCCGCTGCTGGCGGCGGAGAAACCCTGACGGGGCGCGGTCCCTGCCGTCGGGCATAGCAGCCCCTCCTCCCGGGAGGGGGCGGGGTGCTCAGTCCTTGCGGTAACGCATCCGCGTGCCGTGGGTCAGTGACAACGTGATTTCCTCGGCGCTCAATTCGGGCGGGAAATAGGCCCCGGAGATCTTGGCGGCATTGATGCTGGCACCTTCCAGGTTGGCTTGCGTGAAATCGATGCCGCGCAGGTCGGCCTGGCGAAAATAGCAGTCGCGCAGGTCCAGGCCGCGGGCGTCCAGCTTGCGCAGGTCCATGGTGCGCAGGTCGCTGCCGCGCAGGTCGCAGCTTTCGCCGGCCGCGCGGCGCTTGTTGAATTCCTCGACGGCCCCTTCGCGCAGAAGGCGGTACAGGGGGTCGTCCTTGAAAGCCGGTGTGTTGTCCTCGCTCATGTGCTTTCCTCGACGTTTGGGTGGTTCAACCGTTTCTATCGGCTGGCCGGGCTGCGGACTTGATGCAGCCTACCCTGACGGCACAGACGCTGCAATGCGCCGGCCCAACGCATCTGCCACGGCGCTCAGGCCGGTTTCGGGGGGCGGTGTGCCAGGCGCCGGGTCGGCGCCGTCGACAGGGTCAGCAGCGGGCAGCGGCCGTGGCGCAGGATGGAGCCGGTCACGGAACCGAACAGCACGCGCGCCAGGCTGCTGCGGCCATGAGTGGTCATGGCCACCAGGTCCACGCCCAGTTCGTCGATCTTGTGCAGGATCTCCTCGGCCGGCTTGCCGAGCTGCGACGTCTCGATATCCACCGCGATGCCGTCGGCCGCCAGCTTCGCCCGGTACTCGTCGAGCTGGGCGCCCACATCGAGCGCCGTCTCGGGCACCTCCAGCTCCAGGTAGCCCTGGTCGTCGTGGTGGAGGATAATGCGGGCGCCGGTCAGATGCGCCAGCTCGGCGACGGTGTCGACGATCCGGGCGGACTGCGCGGAACCGTCCAGCGGCACCAGGATCTTTTCGATGGCCCGCCCCGAACCGTGCGGGCCCGGGGGCTGGCCGGCGTGGCAGATGAAGGTGGGGCAGTGGGCGCGCCGCATGACCGTCTCGGTGGTGCCGCCCTCCACCAGGCGTTCGAGGCCGCTGTGGGCGTGGGTGGTCATGACCGTCATGGCGGCCTGCGTGAGCAGGCCCGCCTTGACGATCTCGGTGGCGGCATCGCCCATGGCGAGACGGAAATCGATGCGCGCCGCCGGCAGCGCCAGCCGCTGCGCGCAGTCGTGCAGCAGGGCGCGGGCGTCGTCCAGAATGGCGCGCGCCTCGGCCGG
>Ga0256841_1001739_pt1 | contig 18087 bp, 14 predicted proteins | sample 356308metaG_FD_185971 | JGI IMG/M metagenome (GOLD analysis project Ga0256841, IMG submission 185971) | Hydrothermal vent microbial communities from Mid Atlantic Ridge, Atlantic Ocean - 356-308 | ecosystem: Environmental > Aquatic > Marine > Hydrothermal vents | place: Atlantic Ocean: Mid... | reverse complement strand
TCACCTGAAGGATCTTGGCTTCCATTTCAGCTTGTTGAGTCATTATTTCCTCTTGAGCCTCCCGTTTTTCTTTTTTAAGTTTTCTCTTACGTCTCTTACTCGATTTATCTACTCCTTCACTTAATTTTGCTCGGATTTGTTTAATCTTTCTTTCAATCTCCTTTTTATCAATCTCCTGTTTTGGAGCAGGACCACCTTTTTTCTTTCCCTTCTTTGAACCGGAAAATTCATCAGCGCTGACCTTTCTACGCATTCGTTTCCGCTTTTTACGCTCTTTATTCTCCTCTTCTTTTTTCTTCGACCTAGAAGGCTTTTTAAGACTATCCAGGTTTACTTTACCTTTTGTTGTTAACCCCTTAAGTGTCGGAGCATCTGCACGAATCACTTCATCACCGACAGGCTCTCCCACTTCTTCATTAGGCTTAGTTTTCGATGAATGCTCCTCAGGAGTATGAGGTGTTTCTTCTTGCGGCTTTACCTCTTTAGGCTCAATCTCTTCAGCTTTTGGTTTTGGAGAAGGTTTTGGAGGGGGAGTATCTTTCTCTTTTTCCTTTTTCTTATGAACCTTATTTACTTCTTTCAGATCGATATTGCCCAGCACTTTTAGTTTTGGAGTCTCCTTTTCTTCATCGATTTTAGTCTCCTCCTTATTAAGCTCGGGAAGGACTGTTTCCTCTTTCTTTTCCTTATCGGGCTCGGCCCCTTCCTCTTTTTTAATTTCAGGAGCAGGAGGAGGGGAAGGGGCAGTTTCTTCTATTTGTGTAGATGGGGAGGACGATACAGGAGTGTCCTTCACTTCCGGAGTGGGTTCCGGAGCTTTAGGTTTAGTACCTATTGTAAGCTGTTCCGCCTTTTCTTTGATCTCAGCGGTGCCATGAAACTCCTTCAGAAGTTCTTCATACATTTCAGAAGAAATCTTCACTGTAGGCTTATTCTCAATTTCATATCCCGCACCATTGAGATATTCGATAATTGTAGCTGTACCTACGTTTAGTTCCTTGGCGACCTTTACTAATCTTACTGCCATTAAAAATTTTTATTTCTATTATATACAAGAAGCAAAGAACAGGCCATTTTGCCTATTTTGCTTAGTCTTCAAATTCAGCTGCTAATATTCTTAACACATCATCCACAGTTTCTTCTTCTAAATCGGTTCTTCTGATGAGCTCATCTTTATTCAGTTCGAGTACACTTCGAGCGGTATCACACCCTATAGATTTAAGCTGTTCAATTACCCATTCATCTATCTCATCAGAAAATTCTACGAGATTAACATCATCCACTTCCAACTCATCCGTATCCCGATATACATCTATTTCATACCCTGTTAACCTACTAGCCAACTTGATATTGGAGCCCCCACGACCTATTGCCAAAGATACTTGATCGGGCTTTAGGAATACTGAAGCTCTTTTCTCCTCAGGATTCAGCTCAATAGTAGAGACCTTTGCAGGTGTTAGCGAGCGTTGGATATAGAGTATTTCATTGGTCGTAAAGTTTATGATATCTATATTTTCATTCCTCAATTCTCTAACAATACCGTGAATTCTAGACCCTTTCATCCCCACACAAGCGCCTACAGGATCGATGCGGTCATCATAGGATTCGACGGAAACTTTAGCTCTTTCACCCGGCATTCGGACGATATTTTTAATCGTGATAAGTCCATCTTCTATTTCGGGAACTTCCTGCTCCAATAATCTTTCCAAGAACATTTCATTTGTTCTTGAGAGGACAACTGCCGGATTGCTATTTCTTATTTCTACCTTAGCGATAACCGCACGCACCATATCCCCTTTTTTGAAGAAATCTCCTCGGATCATTTCAGATCTAGGCATCACCAATTCATTGCCTGTAGCGTCATCAATCACCAATAGTTCATGCTTAAGTATCTGATTGACTTCACCGATAATCAAATCACCGATTCTTGTAGAGTACAGTTCATATACCTCTTCTTTCTCTATTTCCATTATCCTAGAGAGAAGGGTTTGTCTTGCAGCTTGAATCGCCCTTCTTCCGAAATGATGAAACTTTAATTGCTCATACGCATCCTCGCCTACTTCATAATCCTCTTCCAGCGTCTGCGCCTCAGATAGTGAAATTTCCTTTTGATCGTCCGTAACCTCACCATCCGGCACGATCAGTCTCACCCTCCAAATCTCTAAATCCCCCTTGTTATTGACGATGACATCAAAATTTTCATCTGAGCCAAAGCGCTTTTTGATCAAACTCCTAAATACATCCTCCATTACCCGAATCATTGTAGGGCGATTGATGTTTTTAGTTGCTCTAAATTCCGAAAAGGTTTCTACCAAATTCATTTCAAAAAAATTTTTATTTATTTATGAAATATCGGCTACAGTATATTCTTGTCAGCCGTCTATTTAGTTTTCATTTTCAATTAATAATATAATACTATCTATTCGATCTCCTGTTATGAAAAGGAAATTTTTACTTTTGCTTGTTTGATCTGGTCGTATTTTAAAGGCATCTCTACACTTTCTTTCCTTCTTTTATCCGGATGTGGGACGGCCATCCGAAACCCCGACTCATCTACTGAAAGTAGTTCACCTTCCATTTTTTTACCAGATGTTAACACGACATCGAGCTTTCTTCCGATGTTCTTTTGATACTGACGATATATCCGAAAAGGTCTATCCAGACCGGGAGAGGATACTTCCAGATTGTAATTAGGAACAACTCTTTGATCTTCATCCAAATAATGCTCTAAATATCGGCTAACTTTTTGACATTCTTGTATGGTAATTCCAGACTCAGAATCCAGAAAAACCTGAATTTTACGATCTCGAATAACGACCTCTACCAAGAAGTGATGCTGCCATTCTTCCTCTTGAAATAATTTTTCCAAAAGAGACTCTATCCAATTAGAAACATCGTTCATAACATCATTCGTTTAACAAAAAAGAGGGAACACATCGTTCCCCCTTTGTCATATTTCACTAATTAGGTGCAAAGATAGTATTTTATTATCATTTTTTCCTATTTGAGGACTTGATTTCTTTAAAACGGAGGAAGAGGTATGAAATGGTGACCACTATTGGTGAGTAAAAACTGACTGACCGCTATTAATAAATGAACGGTTAAACCCAAATATTATATGCACATCTGGGAAAATGGATAATAATAAATACTAGTGATACTACCCCTATTATCTACCCTACTTATCCCCAAGCCCCAATACAGAATAACCCAATAGAGAGTAACACTATTTGCTTTCGAGTTCGACTACGGGACATAACATTTCTTCCATGGATATTCCCCCATGTTGGAAAGTATTTCTGAAGTAATTGTTGTAGTGGTTGTAATTATTGGGGTATAGAAAGAATTTATCCTCTTTGGCGAAGATATATTTTGCGCTGAGGTGCGGAGCCGGAAGCCCTCCTTTTTCCGGTTTGTCTATGGTAAAAACATCTTTCTTTTCAAAATTTAGGTTTCTTCCCATCTTATATCGAAGATTAGTTGTGGTATTCTTGTCCCCTACGACTTTAGAAGGCTTTGTCACTCGGATGGTACCATGATCGGTGAGGACAAAAAGTTGAATTTTCTTTTCGGAGGCCTTTTTAACCGCCCTCCACAAAGGCGAATGCAAAAACCATGATTTGGTCAACGAACGATACGCCTTTTCATCACCTGCTAGTTCCTTTATCACTTCCATTTCTGTCCGTGCATGAGAGAGCATATCGATAAAGTTGTATACGATGACAGTCAGATCATTTTGCAAATAGTTAATGATATTATTCTCAAGGTCCTTTGCTTTTTGTAGGTTAGTGATCTTCGTATACTTGTGGGTTATGGGGTTTCTAAAGGTGCGTTTTATCTGGATATCTAACAATTTATCCTCAAAATTATTTTTCCCCCCCTCTTCAAAATCGTGCCTCCAGTATTCGGGATAATGCTTGGCAATCTCATCCGGCATCATTCCTGCAAAAATCGCATTCCGGCTATATTGGGTAGAAGTGGGCAGTATACTGGAAAAGAAAGATTCATCTTTAATCTTAAAGAGCTCCATAAAAATAGGCTCCAGGGCTTTCCACTGATCATACCTCAAGTTGTCCAGCAGTAAAACTACCGTAGGAACCTCATGATTTATGCGTGTAAAAACCTTATTGCGAAGTAGATTATGGGAGAGGGTATCCGGACCATTTTCCGGTGTTGAATCTCCGACCCAAGAGAGATAATGTCGTTCTACAAATCGACTGAACTCGCTGTTGGCTTCAGATTTTTGCATCGCTAAGATACTCTGCATATCCGGAGTAGCGGAAGCCTCCATTTTTAATTCCCACTGAACCAACTTCTTGTAGATTTCCACCCATCCTTTATAATCCGGACCGGAATTGATATCCATGGATATACCGGTAAAACTCTGTTGATAGTCTTGGACTGTTTTAGACTGTACCAGACGTTTGTTGTCTATTATCTTTTTGAGCGTGAGCAATATTTGATTTGGATTGACGGGTTTGATAAGGTAGTCATCTATCCGGGCTCCGATCGCCTCTTCCATCAGATTTTCAGCTTCATTCTTAGTTATCATCACAATATGGAGATGGGGGCGGATGGTTTTGATTTGCTCGAGTGTTTCCAAGCCGGTTAATCCCGGCATAGATTCATCCAGGAATACGATATCAATATCACTATCCGATTTTATTTCTTCGATGGCATCATAGCCGTTGGTAACGGTAGTCACTTCATATCCTTTCTTTTGAAGGAAGAACAATTGAGGTTTTAGCATATCGATTTCGTCGTCTGCCCAAAGGATTTTTATACTACTCATAAATTGGTGTGAAATTTGTTTTAAAGGAAATGAATGTCATTCAAAGATCTGCGTTTGTCGAAGACCGATATCAGATTTGTAGTACACAAACGATAAAATATATTTTATTATTTCAGAATTGAAGTCTAATTACAAAATATTTAATGACCCGGTATATGGGTTTATTACTATTCCACAAGGTATTTTGCTGGATGTAATTGATCACCCTTGGTTCCAGCGATTGAGAAGAATCAAGCAGACCGGGATGACGCATTTAGTTTACCCGGGAGCCTTGCACACGAGATTTCACCATTTATTGGGGGCGCTTCATCTCGCTATGCAAGCAGTAGATGTACTTCAACAAAAAGGAGTAGACATCTCAGAAGAAGAAAGAGAAGGGCTCTACTTAGCTATACTCCTACATGATATAGGCCATGGTCCTTTCTCTCATGCATTGGAAAAGCATTTTGTCGATCTGCCCCATGAGGAGATTTCACTTCTTTATATGAAATATTTCAATGCCCTTTGGCCAGGCAAACTGGATATCGCAATACAAATATTTTCAGATCAATATCCCAAAGCTTTTCTCCATCAGCTCATCTCTGGTCAAATCGACCTCGACAGGATGGATTATCTCAAAAGAGATAGTTTTTATACAGGTGTCGCAGAAGGGGTCATCGGGCACGATCGAATCATAAAAATGCTCCATGTCATAGATGGACAACTTGTAGTAGAAGAAAAGGGTATCTACTCCATCGAAAAATTTTTAGTGGCGCGGAGACTTATGTATTGGCAAGTCTACCTGCACAAAACATCCCTGTCTGCTGAATTAATGCTACAACACTTTTGGCAGCGATTAAAGGAGCTCGTACTGACAGGGCAATACTCCATTTCCAATCCCACGCTCAACTATTTCATACACCATCCTACACCTCCAGATCCTTCTACCGATCCTAGTAGTCTGCTACAGCGATATGCATCGATAGATGATATAGATATAGAGTATGAAATAAAAAGAGCTGTCCGTGCGCAAGACCCCCTACTCCAACTCCTAGCAACGGGTTTAAATGAGAGACTCTTGTTCAGTCTGGAGTATAACTCTACAAAATCTAAAACGGAATTAGTCAAAAAAATGAATCAATCAGAGCAATTAAACATGCAAAACCTTTCAGATAAATTGGTATGGCAAGGATTCGAAAGGAATATCTTTTATCAGTCCAATGTGAAAGATGAAATCTTTATTTTGGCTAAGAGTGGTAGTGTAAAACCTTTTGCGGAGTTAAGCGAATTTGAAATGCATCAAAAAATAATTGAAAAAAAATTCATTTGCTATCCAAAAAATAAGCTACTTTTGCACTTACTAAACAATTCGAAAGATTTCGATTAAATTAATTTCTAATTTTTTACTCAATCATTCAACTTTAAAACAATTTAAAAATGAGAAAGATGAACTTTTTATGGACATTGGCTTTCATGATGTTAGCTTATGTCGGTTATGCACAGCCTACCTCCAACACTGAAGTGGGTAAATGCTATGCAAAGTGTCTTATCCCGGAGCAGTGGGAGACTGTCACTGAGCAGATACAAACTCGTGCAGCCACTCAACGCGTATCTGTTATTCCTGCAAAATGGGAGACAGTTACTGAGCAAGTAATGACTGCGCCAGCTTACAAAACGCTTTCAGCTAGTGCCGCACAATTTGAGACTGCTACTGAGCAAGTACTTGCTATGGAAGCAGGTAAAGATCTCTCTATCGCGCCTGCACAATTTGAAAAAGTAACGGAACAAGTTCTCGTAAAGGAAGCTTACACTGTACTTAAAGTAATTCCTGCACAATTCGAAACTGTTTCCGAACAAGTACTCGAAAAAGAAGCTTACACTGTACTTAAGAAGATACCGGCTAAATGGGAAACGGTCACAGAACAAGTATTGGCTAAAGAGGCCAGCAAAAGCTTTAAAGTTATTCCCGCTCAGTTTGAAACTGTTTCCGAACAAGTACTAGCTAAAGCTGCTGGAACTAAGATCGAGCGTAGACCTGCAGGATATGAGACAACAACAGAGCAAATGCTCGTAAAACCTGCTGCTCAAAAATGGGTAAAGCAATATCGACCAGAAAATTGTGTTTCCGATAACCCCAAAGATTGTAATGTTTGGTGTTTGGTAGAAGTACCGGCTGTTTATAAGACGGTGACGAAGAAGACCCTTAAGAGTTGTGGTGATGGTTGGACTGCAGTGGGATCAGACTGTATCCGCACAGTAGATATTCCAGCTGTATATGAGACTAGGACGTATCGTAAAGTCGTTAAGCCTGCTACAGTTGAAGTAGTTGAAAATCCTGCTAAGTATGAGACTCGTTCTTATAAGAAACTCGTAGCTTCTGCTACTACCACTGAAACTAAAGTTCCAGCTAAGTACTCTACTCGTACTTATCAAAAACTCGTAAAACCCGCTACTACTGAAGTAGTTGAAGTTCCTGCTAAGTATACTACAAGAACGTATATGAAGCTCAAAGCTGATGCATCGACTACCGTTAGTGACATCCCTGCTAAATACACGACCAGAAAGTATAAAAAACTCGTTCGTGACGCTCAAACTACTGAGCATGAAGTAGCTGCTAAGTACAAGACACGTTCTTATAAAAAATTAGCTTCTGCAGCTTCGACAACTACTCAGGATGTTCCTGCAGAGTATGTTACTATCACTAAGAGACAAATGGTTAAGCCGGGTGGATTTACCGAGTGGAGAGAAGTAGTTTGTAAAAGTGATATGACCAATGACCTCATCAACAGAGTTCAAAGAGCACTTAAAGATAGAGGTTACGATATCGGAGCAGCCGGTGTAGATGGTGTTTTCGGAAGAGATACAAAAACTGCTTTGGTTAAATTCCAGAAAGACAATAAACTTCCTGTAGGAAGCCTCGACTATGAAACATTGAAGGCATTGGGCGTCAAATAAATGACAACCTTCAATAAATTTTTAAAAACCTCGCATTTACCTGCGGGGTTTTTTTATTTTTGCTCCCAAATAACAAAACCTCATGGAAGATATTATCTTTTCTCTTATTCAGGATGAACTTCACAGACAGCAATCCGGCATAGAACTCATCGCTTCTGAAAACTTTACCAGCAAGGCGGTCCTGCGTGCCATGGGCTCTTGTCTGACCAACAAATACGCTGAGGGATACCCTCGTAAACGCTATTATGGAGGGTGTGAGATCGTCGATAAAGTCGAACAACTCGCTATCGATCGTCTTAAGACCCTGTTTGGGGCCGAATATGCCAACGTACAACCTCATTCCGGCTCTCAGGCGAATGCTGCTGTTTACTTAGCGGTTTTAAAACCGGGAGATACAATATTGGGTTTTGATCTATCGCATGGAGGACATCTCACCCACGGCTCTCCGGTCAATTACAGCGGAAAAACCTACAATATCGCATCCTATGGTGTACAGCCGGATACCGGCATCATCGATATGCAGGATGTCCGAAAAAAAGCATTGGAATCCCGTCCCAGATTAATCATTTGTGGAGCTTCAGCTTACTCAAGAGAATGGGATTATCAAGAATTCCGAGCCATCGCTGACGAGGTGGGAGCTCTTCTGATGGCGGATATAGCCCATCCGGCCGGGCTCATCGCCGGAGGATGGCTCGTCAACCCGCTCCCCTATGCGCATATCGTTACTTCTACAACCCACAAAACCCTCAGAGGGCCTAGAGGTGGAATTATAATGATGGGTGAAGATTTTGATAACCCTTGGGGACGAACAACAAAAAAAGGAAATACTATCAAAATGTCTTCCATACTCAATAGCGGGGTGTTCCCAGGGATGCAAGGAGGTCCACTAGAACATATCATAGCGGCAAAGGCCATCGCATTCGAAGAAGCTCTTACTCCTGAATTTAAAGCTTATGGTGCCCAAATTATCAAAAATGCGCAAGCCATGGCTGACACCCTCCGACAATTGGATTACAATATTGTATCCGGCGGAACGGACAATCACCTCCTCCTTCTGGATCTTAGAAATAAGAATATCACCGGCAAAGCAGCCGAACAAGCGCTCGCCCAAGTCGATATTACTACGAATAAAAATATGGTACCCTTTGATACGACGAGTCCTTTTGTCACCTCCGGGATACGAATTGGTACAGCAGCCATTACTACCCGAGGGCTTAAAGAACCGGAGTGTATCCGAATTGCAGAATGGATACATGAAATAATTACCCACCCTGAGGATGACCGTAAAATCACCTTAATTAGATCTGAAGTAAAGAATCTAATGCACAAATTTCCTTTGTACGAACAAGCTACCCTACAATATGACTGAGATGAATAAAGTTCTTTTTTCCCAAACTGCACTTGACCATATCTATCAGTTGCGTCAAGAATTACAGGTTCCGGAGGACTATGGCCTAAGATTGACTGTAGCCAATGCCTCCAAGCAGGGAATCCAATACGCCATGGGATTCGACATCATTCAGGAGTCTGATGAAGTATATGAAATGCATGGACTAAAGGTGTTGGTCGATCTTAGAGATGCCCTTCATATCTTAGGTATGAAAATAGAATGGAAAAATGTCAACGGAGATGAAGGCTTTGTATTTACTGATCCCACTAAGGTCGGGAAAGACTAATTCTTCCTACTTTAACCTCCCCTTAACACAATTCGCTCCACTCTCTGCGTTATAAACAGTGTTAATGGGTGTATCTTAGCGCAGCGTACAACCATTTCATACCAAAGCCAAATCGAAAAAATACTTCTCAATATGAATTCAATAAAAACGCAAGTCTCCCTATCTTTTGCCATACTTCTTTTTATTTGGTTGACTCCAAGCACTGTATCTGCTCAAACAGATGCCACACCGATACTTCGCAATTTGATAGATAAGTATGAAAAAGTAACCACACTCACTTCGGAAATACGGATTTCCATCCAGTTTCCGGAACAGGATCCCGTAGTACAAAAAGCGGTCATCTATCAAAAAGGCAAAAAGTTTCGCGTCGATGCCGATCAACAAATTATCGTAAGTGATGGAAAAACAATCTGGACCTATACTCCAGAAGATAACCGCGTCGTACTCACTTATGCGGAGGAGGGAAATGAAGGAATGAACTTCAGCTCTCCTCACGCGATGCTCAAAGAATTGGTCAACAAAAGCGAGCTCATGTGGGTAACAGAACATATCAAAGAGGGCAAGCGAACGGTCTCTGTCATCGAGCTCAAGCCCAAAGATAAAAATGAAGAATTCTTTAAGATAAAGCTCCATGTATACGAACCTAAGCTTTTACTCACCCAGCTTCAGTCTTTCTCTAAGGATGGCACTCGTTATACGCTATGGATCGACAAATCTACCACCAACCCCAAGATTGAGGAAGACAAATTTGTATTTGACCCCAAAAAATACCCGGGCATAGAGGTGGAAGACCTTAGAATCTAAGACAAGTAACTACAACTGCTTTTTCAAGGATATTTCGTTAGCCTTTGATATATGTGCTATTGGGGGAATGGACATTAAATATACCCGGTAGCAATGGCTATTTAACGCTTTGCCAAGCGGACTTATTTAAGCTAAAACCCTGTTAAAACCAGGGAATTCGGATTCGTTGTCTCCAATATATGGATATAGCTTTTCTCCGCATTGTATATCTACGCCAGGAGAATCGTAATTTCGCGATTCTCGAACTATCCATCCGCTTTCTTTTGGATATTGTTTTACCTAAGATTTTCATATGTTTAAAAATTTCTAATAAATTGAAAATAAATGTATTACAAATTTTCTGCACATATGGAACCGCTTCGCTCTCACATGAATTTTTTTAAACATACTTCGTTGTGAAATTTATGTTTAATAAAATTCATGTTCGTTTCAAATACTTAAAACCGGAAGTTGTAGTACCGGAAAGGGGATAAGCCGTATATTTGCCGCTCAAAATTAATTACTTCATTTAAACTATTTCATATCATGGTATTAACCGGAAAGAAAGCACCTTTATTCAAAGCACAAGCAGTACTCAATGGCACAGACATTGTCGATTCCTTTAGACTGGAGGACTTCATTGGGAAAAAATATGTTGTTCTCTTCTTTTACCCTAAAGATTTCACCTTTGTTTGTCCAACAGAATTATTTGCTTTTCAGGCTCGATTAGCAGAGTTTGAGAAGAGAAATACACAAGTAATAGCTTGTTCGACAGACACGGAACAATCTCATTGGGCCTGGCTTCAGCTAGACAAAAACAAAGGGGGTATCAAGGGCATCACGTACCCCGTAGTAGCGGATACCAATAAAACCATCTCTGCTAATTACGATGTATTGGCAGGCGACTGGGAATACAATGAAGAGGGAGAGCTAGAAGCAGTAGGAGAAATGATCGCCTATCGCGGATTGTTTATCATCGATTTGGAGGGTATCGTCCGCCACCAATTGGTCAACGATCTTCCCCTTGGGCGAAATATAGATGAAGTACTTCGCACACTGGATGCACTTCAATATGTAGAAGAGCACGGAGAAGTTTGCCCAGCGGATTGGAGCCCAGGCAAGGAAAGTCTAGTGCCTACTCACCACGGAATAGCAGAATATCTAAGCCAAAATTAATCTAACCATCATAGTGCATCCCTTTTTATCCAGAATAGAACGGGATGCACTACCTTTCTCCTCTACTATGAATCCTACGTATTCCTATATAATCCTAGCGGGAGCTATTCTCCTTTTTGCAGGGCAATTTTTCTTTAGATACAAAGTGATGCGGTCCCTTCAGACGCTATCTAAAAAAAATATTGGATTGGGAGTGCCACAAATTCTTAGTAAAAGGCGTTTGTATAATGATGTTATTAAGGATCATCCGGAAGAAGAAGAACAAATTCTATCTACTGTCGGCCATATCCGTAAGGCATTGGCCTTTACCTTGGGGATGGTCCTCTTAATGGCGATAGCCTTTGGGATGATGCTCCTTAAATGAAAAATTGATTCAGACAAAAACCGATTGTATATGCAGAGGTTAAAAAGAAAAGACGACATTCTATATCTCCTAATCCTAGGGATGTTACCCTTCTTTTTATCCAATTGTGAATATGACCCTGAGGAACCGGTGCCCAGCTACTTGACCATAAAAAATGTTTCTCTTGCTACGACACCCGGACAAGGTGCTCCTACCCACCTCATAAAAGATATTTGGGTCATTATCGATTCTGTAGGAGAACACGGCATCTATCCTGTAAAAGGTCGAATCCCTGTCATTGCGAAGGGTCAGAAAAAGCTGTTATTGTTACCAGGTGTACGAGTCAATGGTGTTCGCAACGAAAGTATCATTTATGAGCCTTATAAAGCTATTCCGCTGGTACATGAGTTTTCCCCGGGAAGAGTGGATACAGTGGATCTTGAGTTTTCATACAAAGACCGAACGAAATTTCCATTTGTAGAAGATTTTGAATCTTCTGCCAATTGGTCCTCACAAGATACGTCCAAATACTTAATAAAAAAATGGCAACTGGTGCCCTCCACGCAGGTGCTCAATGGAACAAAAGAAGCCCGCCTCACTTTACTGCCTAAAGACAGTATATTTCGCGCAGAACTAACCAGTGGAGAATGGATCAACGGTGCAGCATTTGTCAACAAGAAAGTCTATATGGAAATCGATGTCAATAGCAAAGATCTCCAGCTGGTACTAGGCTTTTATATCAAAGAGGGCACGCAATTCAGAAAGACACTAAACGCCTTTATTCTCCCCGATTCTGTAGGACAATGGCGTAAATTTTATTTTGACTTTACACGGGTATTAGAACCCAATGCCAATAAATATTACAAGGTACTCTTTTTTACTTCTGTAGATCCTACCACACCCAAAGAAGCAGAATTGCGTATCGATAATCTCAAAATAGTCACATATTAATATGGGAAAGGTACCAAGCAGATTGAGGGGAATCGGTTACATGATCCTATTGGATTATGTGATGGCTATGCTTGCCTGGATGGTATTTTTTCTCTATCGTAAAAAAGTAGAAGGTGTACCCCTCGATACGGATGTTTTTCTGGATACCAACTTCTTATTGGGCATTTTGCTCATTCCTTTAGCGTGGGTGTTAATTTATGCCGTATTTGATCACTACAAGGATATCTATAGATTATCCAGGCTCACTACATTTACCAAGACTTTTTTTACCTCACTTATCGGTGTCATCGTTATCTTCTTCGTCTTAATCCTAGATGATATCGTGCATAATTACAAGACCTACTACGTCTCTATTGCCGTGTTATTCACCACGCATTTTGTATTTACCGTGACTGCCAGGATGATTCTTTTAACACGTGCCAGCCATCGTTTAAAGAAGGGATTGATACGCTTCAAAACGCTCATCATTGGAAGCAATGAACGCGCCTTATCCCTCTTCCGTGAAGTTACTGGCAAACCCTACAGTTTGGGTTATCATTTCATCGGGTTTGTCTCTGTCAATGGTAAGGGGAATAACGTACTTAAAGGAAAAGTTCCCAAACTGGGAACAATCGAAGAGCTCGATCAAGTTATCGACCAATACGATATCGAAGAAGTGATCATCGCCATCGAAACCTCAGAGCACCAACTCCTCAACAAGATACTCAATGTCCTATTCAGCAGAGAGCGGCTCATGGTTAAGATCATCCCGGACATGTATGATATCCTGCTTGGATCCGTCAAAATGACGCACCTCTATGGTGCTGTACTCATCGAAATCAAACGCGAGCTGATGCCCAAGTGGCAACGCATCGTCAAACGAATGATCGACATTCTCGCTAGTATTTTAGTGCTTATCCTTCTATCTCCGCTCTACCTGTACATCGCCTTACGCGTTCGATTTTCTTCCAAAGGTCCCATCATCTATCGACAAGAGAGAATGGGACTCCACAGTAAGCCCTACACGATGTTCAAATTTCGATCTATGCGTACCGATGCGGAGAAAGACGGTCCCATGCTCTCCCAAGGCAACGATGATCGAACCACAGCCTGGGGTAAAGTGATGCGCAAATGGAGACTTGATGAACTCCCTCAATTCTACAATGTACTTATCGGTGATATGTCGCTGGTGGGTCCCCGGCCGGAACGTCAATTCTTCATTGACCAGATCGTACAAAGGGCACCACATTACCTCAAACTGCTCAAAGTACGGCCAGGTATTACTTCTTGGGGGCAAGTCCAGTACGGTTACGCTTCCAATGTCGATGAAATGATTCAACGACTCAAATACGATATCCTGTATATCGAAAATATGTCGCTCGGCCTTGACTTCAAAATTATGTTTTATACCGTCCTCGTCTTGCTACAAGGAAAGGGAAAGTAAACGGCTATTCCTGCACGATCCTCATATCAAATCTATGAATCAGTGTGGTCAAATCCGGATTCTGTTCGACCATCTTTTCATATTTCTCCTTATCTGACAAAAAGGGTTTTTTAATCGGGACTTCTTCGGTATCCTCTTTGACGATATTTATCGAGAGGGAGATGTCATAATCATTGTAATGGGCCCTTATCTCATCCATCAGCTTGGTCTCTTGCAACACAGTATTTTTGTCCAAGACCTTACTGAGCTGTACCTTTATCGTCTTATCATCCAGCTCCAACCGTGCTTGCTTCAATGTCTGCCGAATCGACGGAGAGGAACAACGCCCTGCATAATCCATCCATAAAGCGCGGATTTGGTCCAGATTCATCCCCTTGGACTTGTCTCCATTCTCCTCGTCGTGTTCCTTGATCATGGATTCCAACTTGTCCAATGTCGTCAAGGTCGGAATCTCATTTTCTATAGATGTTTTTTTCTTTACTCTCTTCTTTAATCCTCCGGTATTAGGAAGGAGATGAGGTGGAGAAGCCGGTGTCACCGGCGCCTGAATCGGTGGAGCCTGTTGCTTAGATGTCAGTTGAGAGGCGGATTGGGTTGAGGCACTTGAGGGTGTGGGAGTATCCAGAGGAAGGGTGGGACTGGGTTCTTCACTTTTGGAAGCTGACTTAACGGGCGGATCCTCCTTCTTGTTTACTTGAGTTTTTTTTTCCTGAGGAGATAACAACCCTGCCTTCACTCGGCGATGAATAAATGTAATCTTGGCCAATGCCATCTCTACATGTAGTCGCTTATTGTCCGCTCTAGGGTATTGGACATCCGCTTGATTGAGCACATCCAATGCAGAAAGTAGAAACCCCTTCGAACACTTAATCGACTGTTCCAACATCTTGGTTTTCCACTGGCCGGCCACAGAGATGAGCTCAACTGTCTTGGGAAACTTGGCCATCAAGAGATTTCTAAAATGCTCCGATAAACCCAGAATGACCTGATGCGCATCAAATCCCTTATCCAGTATCTCCTCCAATAACAACATCACTGCAGGCAAATTCTCTGTCAAAAATGCATCTGTGAACTTAAAAAAATGTTCGAAATCCAAGATGTGTAAACTCCGGATTACATCTTGATAGGCGATTCGCTTATCCGTAAACGATGAAATACGGTCGAAGATAGATAAGGCATCCCGCATGGCGCCATCGGCTTTTATTCCGATGAGATGAAGTGCATCTTCTTCTGCTTCTATGCCCTCTTCCTCACAGATTTGTTGCAATTGTTCGACGATTATGTCAGGTTGGATACGGTTAAAATCGTAGATCTGGCAGCGAGATAATATCGTCGGAAGAATCTTGTGTTTTTCGGTAGTGGCAAGGATAAAAATCGCATAATCCGGCGGCTCTTCCAAGGTCTTTAGAAAGGCATTGAACGCCGAAGAAGTCAACATGTGCACCTCGTCTATAATAAACACCTTGTACTTCCCGGTATAAGGTCCTACCCGGACATTCTCCAACAGTTGATGGATATGCTCTACTTTATTGTTAGAGGCGCCGTCCATCTCGAACACATTAAAGGAGGCATTCTTAGCAAATGCCTGACAGGAATCACAGGTACCACAAGGTTCAAAATGCTCATTGGGCTGTTGGCAATTGATGACTTTAGCCAGAATCCGGGCACAGGTCGTCTTTCCGACCCCCCGCGGGCCACTAAACAAAAAGGCATGCGCAAGTTGCCCCTTGCTCAAGGCATTCTTAAGCGTATTGGTAATATGCTCCTGCCCCAAAACCTCTTCAAACCTCTGCGGGCGGTATTTCCTTGCCGATACTACATAATTACTCACTGATGTCTTTCCCTTTTTTTGGTATGAAATGGTTCCCCTCTGCCCTCCCCATGTCAAGCAGAGTACAAATATAGAGATTCTTTTGTAATTAGCAGAAGATATTTGCTGGTCGTTCCACAGAAGGCAGTGTGACTACGTATACCCAACCGTCCTATTGGAAAATCGGTTTTTTCAGCCAAAGAATAGAGTACAGCATATTTGCACTGACTTATCATACTGTGGGATCCCCTCAGCTACGGAAACACAATTCTGGTAGTAGGGCAATGAACAAAAAGGCATATACATTCCGGATCATGTCCATTTTTGACTACTATCTTCAAAAAATCTTAATGATCTTTTGTCGCGAAAGGTTATCATCTTTATCTCTCAGTGAATGCCACATTATTGCCTTTGTTTAGCCTTGTTACTTTAGACATGTTTTGAGCTAAAGCTAGAATCCTCTTCCACTTAATTTTTACTGGACAACGATAGAATGACCTTTATACACTTCTCCGGATTCTGATATGGGTTGTATGAAATACACCCCTGCTTGCCACCCTTTGCAATTAATAAGGATTTGCCGCTCTCCCTTCTTCTTCAATCGAAGCTTTCTTTTCCCTTGCTCATCGAAGATACGTATCACTCCGGCAAAAGGTTCCGTAAAGACAATCCGAAATTTCCCATGGGCCGGATTGGGAAGCAGTTCCATACTCTTTTCTTCCAAAGCGGACGGGCTCTGTGTTCCGGTCCCCTTTAATCCTAAACCCTCCCTTGTAAATCGGCCACAGGCCTTTGCATACGCCGGGGCCCATCGTCTACCTCTATAAATAGTGTCTCGTCGCAAGCGTCCTGTCACATAGAAGGTCCCATCTTCCAAGGGCATCATATCCGCAATATTAAACATATAATTTTTAGGACTAAAGTAGATGTCCTTTATTCGTCGGAGGACACCGTGGCCATCCGTTTGCCAAATGGTCAATGTGGAGTCCCTATAATTCGCATCAGTGAAGACCGTTCCTTCGACTCCCGGTATCCTATAAACTCCGGGAAGATATATCTTCTCCCCATTCTCATCTACGGCCTTTACCCGCTCCAACAAATGACCTTTATGATCCAATATATAAAATACATCGTAATAATAAAAGAAGTCACTTCGCGGATATTTTTTCTTAAACCTGATATATAGATTATGTCTATCAACCTTGAATTCCTCCAATGTCAAAGTCGTATCAAAATACGGACTGAGGTCATAGCTCCCCCATAAGTTGAGTTCCCTATCTGTATAGAAGATACGGGCATATATACTGTCATCCTTCTCATAATGTGCATGTTCCATAAACACCAATGTATCAGAGCCAATAGTGTAAATTTGATCATAGAATCTATTTTTGAACTTTTTAAGTTTATTTGATCGCCTGTAATCAAATTGATATAGAAAAGTATCCTTTAATAAATATCCATTCTTATCAATTTTATTGAGTCTTACACCTATACTATATATCGTATCGTTACCTTTGAAATTTTTAATATGTGCATTATGATAATAATAATACAAGTTGTCAACAGTTGATGGAAGTATAAGGGATTCAGTTCCTGGCACTCGATTGTCTATAAATATACTACTCGTATCCATCTTTGAGCCATGCACAAAAGACTTCAATTGGAGGGTTGCTGTATCTATTACCAATGTACCAAATCTGGGTGGGGTCCAATCAAAAAACGAAGAAAGTTCATATCGAGTTGTAACTAGTACTTCTAGATCGCCATCTTCTGTAATATAGGCATTCTGACAACTATTACTGTAAGCTTCCGGATCATGCCTACGATCATAGACAATAGAAGCTGCTAATCTGCCTGTTTTCAAATTGACCTTTTCTATGTAACTACCATAATAACGCTCATTTGGATTCGAATATATATTGTATACAAAATCTCCCGCAAAAACAGTCTTTTCCAGCCCTAAATTAGTGTAGCCATTAAAATATATGTCGGGCATGGTATCATTTTTTCCCGGGATGGAGGTGTCTCTCGTCACATGGAGCCAGAGAGGAGGATCATTGAGCCATTTAATTTCCTTGTATGTATATAAGGAGTCAAAGGGCTGGGCGTTTATCACATTGAAACTAATTAGAAGGAGGAATACTAAGAAAGTATATGCCTTTTTTGAGTTCATTGGTATATTATTAGTATAGTTAAGAA
>Ga0256841_1001738_pt1 | contig 18101 bp, 20 predicted proteins | sample 356308metaG_FD_185971 | JGI IMG/M metagenome (GOLD analysis project Ga0256841, IMG submission 185971) | Hydrothermal vent microbial communities from Mid Atlantic Ridge, Atlantic Ocean - 356-308 | ecosystem: Environmental > Aquatic > Marine > Hydrothermal vents | place: Atlantic Ocean: Mid... | reverse complement strand
CCTGGAACGCCAGTCGCTCATGAGATCGTCCCCGTCGGCTCGGTCGATTCCTCCCAGGGGGAGTCCTCGTCGGCACCGGGGCCATCCTGCTGCGGCATCATTTCGAACTGGTCCCCGGTGGCATCGACGGAAAGCGGCTCACCGGTGAGGGAGATGCGGCCCTCGAGACCCACCCTGCGGATGGTGCTCGTGGAGGTGCGCAGCTGCGATCGCATGGGTTCCAGCCGCTTGCGCCCCGGACCCCAGTTCATACCCCCCAACGCCAGTTCGTAGACGAAGGACAGGAAGAAGATGGCCACGAACAGCACCATCGCCAGAAGGCCGAAGGTGCCCAGCTCGCGGTTCGCCACCGCCCACGGGTAGAGAAAGATGATCTCGATGTCGAACATGATGAACAGCATCGCCACCAGATAGAACCTGACCCCGAATTTGTCCGGAAGTCGGGGGGTGTCGGTGATCCCGCACTCATAGGGAGCGGTCTTGGCCCCCGTGGCCCGCTGGGGGGCCAGGAGTCGCGAGGCCAGGATGCTGATCAGTACGAAGAGGACTCCGAGGACTCCGAGGGCGAGGACCGGCAGGTACTGGGCCATGAGGCCCCGATCAGACCGAACTCGCGGCGCGGGCGGCCATGGCGGCCAGGTCGCGACGGTGGAGTTGGTAGGCGGTCACGGCGAACAACAGGGTGGACATGATGGTGATCATCGCCGGTGGGAATCGCAGGTTGCCCTGATGGCGCACCAGGATGATGTCGTAGACGGGGGCGTTGGGATCCAGCTCAGGGGGCGGTGGCGGGTTCTCGGCGTTGAGGTCGACCGGCCCGGCCGGCTTGTAGGGCTGGACCTGGACCACGACGTAGTGGGGGGTACCGCGCGAGGGAATCAGGAAGTCGGTCACCACGTTGTTCGGTATTCCCAGGGGCCGGTAGCGACGTCCCCCGACCTCGAAGGTGCCCACGTCGGTGAATTCGGAGGTGCCGGAGAAAAGGCAGTTGTTGACCGGTTCACTCAGCCTCTCGTCCCCAGGGGCGCAGGTCACGGCCGAGGAGGCGGCGGCCACCACGTCGCCCTTCTCCTCGGGGGGTAGGGAGTGCCAACCGTCGGGGAGTTGGTCGGAGCCCTGGTCCAGGGCCCGGCCCAGATCCCTCACCTTGTCGATGCGGGAGATCTGCATCGATGTGGTGACCTCGACGGGCCGCCACTCGGGCCCACCCCCCTTGAGACCGATTCCGTAAACCCACCACACGATGCCCATCAGCATGAACCAGCCGGCCAGGCCCGAAAGGGCCACGAGGAACCCCAGCCGGGTACCCAGATTGGTGGCCAGCAGCAGATATACCGATCCACAGAGCACCACCACGCCGATGGACACCGCCAGGTAACCGATGATGGTGGGATCCCAGACGATCCCGATGAGGTTGACCATCGTGCTCACTCCCCGCTGCCCGTGGCCTCGGCGACGGCCCGGGTGGTGACCCCGGGCTGCTGTTCGAGGCTTCTCTCGTACTCGACTATGGCCATTATCTGCTCATCGGTGAGGAAGTCGCCGAAGCCGGGCATGCCGTAGTTCCCGACCCCGTGGGTGCCGTAGGGGGCGTTCTCCACCGCACCCTTCTTGACGAAGTCCATCTGCGTGGCCGGATCGGGGAACTGCTCGGTGAGACTCACGGAGTTCAGGGGCCGACCGTAGCCACCGGCACCGGGCTGACCCGGTTCCACCACGACCACGTTGCCCAGGGGTTGCTCGTGGCTGCCCCGGGCGTTCCAGTTCGGGGTGTGGCAGCGGGCGCAGTTCAGCTCGAAGAGAACCTGACCCTCGGATTTGCCGGCATTGGCCGGATCGGACTCATAGGCCGCTATCTGGTCGTTGACCTTGGCCGCCATCTCCTCGGGGGTGAGTTGGATGCTCCACAGGTAGTCGATCACGTCCTGTATCTGCTGTTCGTTGCCCGGACCCCCACCGGCCAGACCCCACGCCGGCATGATCGGCGCCCGCCCGAAGGTGATGATGTTGCGGACCTCGGTGGAGTCCTCCGGCTTGTCGATTCCGGTGTCGAATCGGTAGAAGACGTCATTCAGGGAGGGGGCCACGTAGGACGCCTGCACCTTTATGGTCTTGTCACCCATCTGGAGCTCGAGAACGGCGGGGGCCGAGCCACCCACACCCTCGGGACCGTGGCAGGCGTTGCACTGGAATCCCTCGGTGAACTCCCTCTCCCCCCGGGAGACGGACCGTTCGGCGAAACCCCGGATGGCCCCGGCCTGGCGTCCCGGCTCACGCAGCCAGTAGACCGGAAGGGTCACGGCGATGACCGCCAGGAACACCACGCCCCAGGCCTGGATGCGCTCCAGCTTGGTGGTCTCGAACTCCTCGTCGGAGGGCAGGGGGGCCCGGTTGGGGGCCAGTTCGACCTCAGCCCCGATCTCACCCTTGGCCTGGCGGATGTTGATGAAGATGTAGGCGACCCAGCCCACCAGGATCAGTGCCAGTAGCACCAGTCCCACCGAGCGTTCCGTCGATGCCGCGTAGATCACAGATTCTCCCCCGCCCGTAGTCCGGACAGCGTCCTGTCGTTGGATTCCCGGTCGCCGACACCCGCTGAGGTGATCACCGGCCGGTCTGGTCGTGACGTGTGCTCAACCATGACCACCGCTGGTGCAGTGAGGCCCCTCGAGACCCTGGTTGGTGGTGTTGGTCCCGATCACCGGACCCTGGACCACGGTGCCGGTGTCGATGATCACGTCGTCGCCGTCGAAGATGATGGGGAACCGGTCCATGCCCCGGGGGGCCGGACCGGCCTTCTTCTCCCCCACCCGGTTGTACTGCGAGCCGTGACAGGGGCACTCGAACCACTGGGAACTGGCACAGGCCGGAACCTTGCAACCCAGGTGGGGGCACTTCTGCCAGAGGGCCACGTAGCCCTCCCTCATGCCGGCGAGGATGTTCTCCGGGTACACGGCCGCGGCGGCGTCCAGGGCGTCGGCGGGGTAGGGCTGGATGTAGGCCTGGGCCTCGACGAAGTAGGCGAAGTTGGGAGCCGGCTGGGCGTTGGCTATGGCGGCGTCCACATCGGCCCGGGTGCCGACCTTGACCTTGGCCCCGAACCCGCCCTTCACCTGGGGCCAGAGGAAGGCCAGGGAGGCGGCTCCGAAGCCGCTGATGCTCAGCAGCATCAGGGTGATCGCCGAGCGGTTCAGGACCTGACGACGGGTGACGCCGAGGGTCTCGGGATCCGGAGGGGTCCACCTGGCCGGGGGGGTGGCCTCGACCACGGGCTCCAGATCGCCACCGATCCGCTCCAGAACCGCGGCCTTCTCGACCTCACGGCCCGCCGAGGTGCCCTCGGCGGCGTGGCCCACACTGACCCGGTCACGCGAACGGGTCTCGCGTGAGAGTTGACCCAGACGTCCGGCGTCACGACGACGGGCCGAGGTGAAGGCCACCGCCGCGGCCAGGATCACGAGTACCGGTATGGCTATGGCGAGCACGGTTCCAGCAGACATGTGCGCTCTCCTTACAGGTGGAAGATTCCGGTGAGACCGGTGTCCCAGGGGTAGGTGAAGTTGAATCCGGGACCCCGGAAGAAGGAGCCGATCAGGGTCAGCACGGCCCAGAACATGAGGTGCACGGTCATGAGGGAGATCATGAACTTGCGGTCCTCGGGCTTGTTGGACGGGTTCTTGTCGACGAAGGGGGCCATACCCAGCACCACCAGGACCACCCCGGGGAGGGTGACGCCGGCGATCATGGGGTCGAACATGGTGAGGAGTTCCTGCAGACCCAGGAAGTACCAGGGCGCCTTGGCCGGGTTGGGGGTGTTGTTGGCATCGGCGAGGGTCAGCAGGGGGGCGTTGATGAAGATGCTGAAGATCAGGGTGAAGGCCAGAATGAACAGCGCCGCCGTGAACTCCGCCGCCAGCAGGTGGGGCCAGGTGTGCACCTTGTCGACCGGCTTGGACTTGATGTCCTGGATGGAGCCCGACTTGACCACGGTGAGCAACCGCTGGGTGTGACCGTCGGGACCCAGGGCCACCGGAGGGGCGAGGGTGGCCACCCCACCGCCCGAGGGACCGGCGGGGACCGGCGCGGCGCCACCGCCGGAGGGGGCGCCGCCACCGGAGTCGCCACCACCGGCCTTGGCCTTGGCGGCCCGGCTGCGCTCGAGCAGGGCCCGGGGGATCTTGGAGGTGTCCTCGGTGGACGCGGCCTCCCCGGCCGGGGCGGCGGCCTTCTTGGCCTTGGCCGACTTGCTCCGCTTGAGAAGGTGTTCGGGAATCTCTGTCATCGAATGTCTCCCAGTCCCGGCCTACAGCGGGCCGGAGATCCCGCCGTCCTTGCGGACTCTCCAGAAGTGGATGGCCATGAAGATCACGATTACGAAGGGCAGCATCAGCACGTGCAGGACGTACCAACGGAGCAGGGTCTCGGCCCCGATCTGTTTACCCCCGAGCAGCACGAAGCGGACCGAGTCGCCGAACACGGGGCTGAAGCCCATCATGTTGGTTCCCACGGTGACCGCCCAGTAGGAGAGTTGGTCCCACGGCAGCAGGTAGCCGGTGAACGACAGCAGCAGGGTGAGGGTCAACAGGACGATTCCGATGATCCAGTTGAACTCCCGGGGCGCCTTGTAGGCCCCGTGGTAGAAGACCCGGGCCATGTGCAGGAACACCGACAGCACCATGAGGTGGGCCGCCCATCGGTGCATGTTCCGCACCAGCAGACCGAAGGTGACCGAGGTCTTGAGGGCCGCGATGTCGGACCAGGCCGCCGCCGCGGTGGGGCGGTAGAAGAACATCAGGAAGATGCCCGTCACCGTCAGCAGGATGAACAGGAAGAAGCTCAGCCCACCCAGGCAGAGGGTGTAGGAGACCTTGACCGCGTGCCTCTTCACCTTCACCGGGTGCAGGTGGTACAGCACGCTGTTCATGATCACGTAGGACCGGTTCCGGGGGCTGTCGGTGTAGCCCTTGCGGAAGATCGAACCCGGCCGGAAGATCGAGTTCCAGATCTGCGACTCCTGGGTCTTCTGAACCATGGAGCCGGTGGATTCGCCGATCTTCTCGGTGATCGTGGGCTTTCGCTTTTGGATGGTGTTCGCCATGAGTGTGTGGGTCCCTGCCTGTCCAGGAGTCAGAAACGCATTCCGTACGCGTAACCGTGGTTGTTGGTGCGGCCGTGGATGTCGCCGATGGGTGGCGGGTTGTTGGTGACCTTACCGAGGGTGATGACCCCGGTGGGACAACGATCGACGCACAGGGCACAACGGGTGCAGACGTCGTCGTCGATGATGAAGACGGATTGGTCGGCGGGATCGACACCGGGGAGATCCACGTTCTCGGCGCTGTCGATCACGTCGGGACGCAGGAGCCAGATGCACTTCCACGGGCAGATGTCGACACACCCCTCGCAGGTGATGCACTCCTCCTGGTCGATGTTGATGAACTGCTTGGGCTTCACCGCCGCCGCCAGGTAGTCGGCGTCCACGAGCTGGAGCACGTAGTCGTCGGCGAAGCGGGGAAGGGGAGGATTGGCCTCGGTCTTGGCCACTCTCACACCTCCCTGATGAGGGGACGTCCGAAGTCGGACAGCGGAGTGGCGGTCTGAGCCCTCTCGCCCCGGGTGCGCCAGACCTTGGCCAGCTTCGGGATTCCCACCCCGCCGGCCACGTAGATGCCCATCACCAGGATGTCCCTGACCGCCTGCTGGGTCATCCGGAAGGGGGGTACGGGGAAGCCCCCGATGTGGAAGAACTGGCCCTCGGTGAAGACGAACTTGTTGACCTTCCAGCCCAGGTCGTTGGTGGCCCACTGGATGAACTGGTTGGGGACGATACCGAACACCATGAACATCATCATGAAGACGTACACCGCTCCGACCATGGCCTCTCCCCAGGTGGTGGGCTGATCGGCCGGGCGGCGACCGGCGTACCAGACGATGCCGTAGGCCATGGCGGCGAGAATCACCACGGACACGATTAATGCGACCACTGGTTGCCGTCCTTCCTGGGTCTAGCTCTGTCGGGGTGGGGGTACTCGGGGGGGACCTGGTGCCGGCTCGACCTGTCTTGTGATTCCGTGCACAAGGCTAGCCGCGCCGACCCGGGCACATGACCCGCGTGGTTCTAGCACGACGACCACGGGCGACCCCAAACCGGGAGTACCCGAAGGGGGCGGCCGCGGACGACGTCACAGAGAGTACGCCATCGGAGCAGGGGGCAGTGCAGGGCCCCGACCCCGACTCCCGGGGGCGGCCGTTGGCCCCGCCGATCATCTCCCACACCTCAGGGCCCCGACCCCGACTCCCGGGGGCGGCCCCACCGCCGTGCGAACCGGACGGCCGATGTTCACCGGGGGGACGGCAGCCCAGCCCCGACCAGCCCGGCCCGGCAGACCGGCATGGTCACCCGGGGGGTGGGATTCCTGGCAGACTTGGCGGGTGGACCGCCCCGACGCGTATCGTCGGGGCGGGTATCGACCCCGGCTCGGGATTCTGCCCAGGCACGCGACGGAGGAAGAGTGACCGAAGTTCCCGACTACCTACTCGAACGCTCCCGGCAGAGACGCCAGGCGTTGGGACTCTCCACCGGTGAATCCGAGTCCGGCGGCGGGGGTGAGAGCACCGGAGCGGCCGCTCCGGCCGCCGCGGCCGCCGGACCCTCCCTGGCCGAGGTGAAGAAGGCCGCCCAGGCCGCGGCCGCCGCCGCCACTCCCGAGGCCCCCGCCGACCCTCCCTGGGTGAAGGCGGCCAAGACCCGCCCCAAGATCCCCATGTGGGTGCTGCCGATCCTCTTCCTGCTGCCACTGTGGGGCTTCGTCTACATCAGCCTCCTGGAGCAACCCCCGGTGCACGAACTGGGGGCCCTCGACGTCGGGGCGGAGATCTACACCACATCGGGTTGCTCGGGGTGCCACGGCGCCGGGGGTGAGGGCGGTGTGGGCTACGCCTTCGCCGACGGGGAGCTGTTGAAGACCTTCCCCCAGCTGGACGAGGCCACCACCACCTGGATCGCCAACGGCACCACCGGCAGCGAGGCCGGAAGCGTGATCGGTGACCCCAATCGACCCGGCGGAGCCCACGTGGTGGGGGCCAAGGGCGTCATGCCCGGATTCGGGGCCAGCCTCACCCCCGCCGACATCTACGCCGTGGCCCGCTACGAGCGGGAGGCCCTGGCCGGGGAGGAGATCACCCCCGAGGAGGCCGCCGCCCGCGACGCCGAATGGCAGAACCTCAAGACCGCCGAGGGCTGACCCCTCCGCGGTTCGGCCCATGTCAGAGGGATCGTGACCGAGACACGCTGTGATGTTCTCGTAGTCGGGGGCGGTCCGGCCGGATCCGCGGCCGGCTACTGGCTGGCCCGGGCCGGTCACGAGGTCCTGGTGGTGGAGAAGAAACACTTCCCCCGCGACAAGACCTGTGGCGACGGCATCACCCCACGGGCGGTGGCCCAGCTCCACGACATGGGCCTGGCCCGGGCCCTGGAGTCCCACCACCGTATCGACGGGCTCAGGGCCGCCGCCCACGGTCGGGTGATCGAGATGAAGTGGCCCGACCATCCCGTGTTCCCCAACTACGGCTACGTCGTCAAACGCCGCGATCTGGACGGCATGGTCGCCGACAACGCCGCCTCCGCCGGGGCCGAGGTCTGGACCGGGGCCGAGGCCACCCGACCGGTGCTCAGCGACGGAGTCCTGACCGGCGCCGACATCACCCTCAAGGACCGAGCCGGTGAGGTCATCGGGGAGAGGCGGTTGACGGCCCGCTACGTCGTCATCGCCGATGGCTCGCTGTCCCGCTTCGGCCGGGCCCTGGGTACGGCCCGCAACCGTTCCTATCCCCAGGGCATGGCCATCAGGGGCTACTTCACCAGCCCCGCCCACGACGACCCGTGGATCGAGTCGGCCCTGGACCTGTCCGACCGCAGCGGGAACGCCCTGCCCGGCTACGGCTGGATCTTCCCCGTCGGTGACGGCACCATCAACGTCGGGGTCGGTCTCCTCTCCACCTTCCGGGACTACAAGTCCGTCAACACCTCATGGCTGATGGACGAGTGGGTCCGCCAGGTACCCGAACGCTGGGGCATCACCCCGGCGGACTCCTGCGGCCCCCCCACCGGGGGTCGACTGCCCATGGGTGGTTCGGTGAACCCCAAGTCCGGGCCGAACTGGTTGGTGGTGGGCGACGCCGCCGGCACCGTGAACCCCTTCAACGGCGAGGGCATCGACTACGCCTATGAAACCGGGCGGCTGGCGGCGGCAATGGTGGGCGAGGCCCTCATCACCGGCGACGGCCTGGCCCTCCGTCGCTACGAGAGGGTGCTGGAGGAGGAGTACGGGCTGTACTTCAAGGTGGCCCGTCTCTTCGCCGAGGTGATCGGCCGTCCCGCCCTCATGAGGGAGCTGACCCGGGTCGGGATTCGTTCCCAGTCCCTGATGGAATGGGTACTGCGGATCATGGCCAACCTGTTGCGACCCGACGAACTGGGCCCGGCCGAGGCCGCCTACAGGGCCGTCGCCACCCTGGTCAGACTGGTCCCGGAACGCACCGGCTGAACCGACTGAAGCCGCTCTCCGGGAAAGGCCGGGAAGAGGTGGCACGCCACCCGGCGGGAATGTCCCTACCCGGCGGCCATGTCCCGCGCCGTCTGGGTGGCGGCCACCACCACCTCCTCTATGACGTCGGGGGTGTGGGCCAGGCCTGGGAACATCACCTCGTAGGCCCCCGGGGCCAGAGCCACCCCACGATCGAGCATTCCGTGGAAGAACCTGGCGTAGGCCGCCTCCGACGTGAGGCGGGCGCTGTCGTAGTCCGTGGCGGGCTCGGAGTTGAAGTGCAATCCCACCAACCCCCCCGAGCGGGGGACCCGGGCCGGGATCCCCGCGGCGTCGAAAGCGGCGCCGAGCCCATCGGCCAGGCGCCGACCCGCCTCCTCCAGGGAGCGGTAGGCGTCATCGTCGAGCATCTTGAGCACGGTCAGCCCCGCCGCGGTGGCCAGGGGATTCCCCGACAGGGTGCCCGCCTGGTACACCGGCCCCTCGGGGGCCAGGGAGGACATGACCTCGGCCCGACCCCCGAAGGCGCCGATCGGCAGACCGCCACCGATGATCTTGCCCAGACAGACCAGGTCGGGAGTCACCCCCGAACGTCCGACCTCACCCGATGGTCCGACCCGGAAACCGGTGATGACCTCGTCGAAGATCAGCAGGGCCCCCACCCTCCGGCACTCGGTGGCCAGGCCGGCCAGAAATCCCTCCGGGGGCTCCACCAGACCCATGTTGGCCGCCACCGGTTCCACGATCACGCAGGCCACCGATTCGTCCAGATCGGGCACCACCCCGTAGGGGGCGACGAGGGTGTCGGCCACGGCCGAGGCCGGCACCCCGGCCGAACCTGACAGTCCCAGGGTGGCCATGCCACTTCCCCCGGCCGCCAGGAGCAGGTCGGCGTGACCGTGGTAGTTGCCGGCGAACTTCACCACCCGGTCCCGACCGGTGTGACCCCGGGCCAGACGCAGGGCGCTCATGGTCGCCTCGGTGCCGCTGTTGACCAACCTCACCCGGTCCAGTCCGGGAATTCGGGCCACGATCTCCTCCGCCAGGTTGACCTCCCCGGGGGTGGGGGCACCGAAGGAGGTTCCCAGACGGGCCGCCTCGGCGATGGCCTCGGCCACGAAGGGGTGGGCGTGGCCGACCACGATGGCGCCGTAGGACTGAACGAGGTCGATGTAGCGGCGGCCCTCCACGTCGATGACGTGGGCCCCCTCGCCCCGGGCCACGAAGTAGGGCTCTCCACCCACCGAACCGAAGGCCCGCACCGGGGAGTTGACCCCGCCGGGGATCAGGGAACGGGCGGCGGCGAACAGTGCCTCGTTGGTGTGCATGGTGACTCCCTGGCTCGATCCTCGACCCCGGGCTGCTCCGGCGGGGTCACCGGGAGCCTATTGGCCCCCGGAGATGCCCCGTGTCCCTCCCCGGACCAGTCGCGACACGGCATTGGCCAGACCGGCCGCGGTGTGGGGATCGGCCTCGGCGTGCACCTCCAGGCCCAGGTCGCGGGCCACGGCGGTGGTGCTGGGCCCGATGGAGGCGATGAGATGACCCTGATTCACACCCATGGCCGTCACATAGGCTCGGGCCGCGGAACCCGAGGTCAGGGTGACCACACCGGCCCCGCCCAGGGCGCTGAGGTCCCCCGGGCCCAGGGGCCGGGCCTCGGTGCGGTACACGCCAATTCGTTCGGGCTCCCACCCGGCCCGGGACAACTCCTCGCTCGGCCCGGTGGGGGCGATGGCGCTGACCGGTAACAGCACCCGATTGCCCGATCCGGACACGGGGGGCCCCAGGGCCGACACCAGGGCCGCGGCGGTGTGCTCCGCCGGCACCAGTTCAACGGCCACACCCCCGGCGGCGAGAACCCGTGCGGTGGCCGGACCGACCGCCGCCACCCGCAGGGACGCGGGATCCAGACCGGTCCGAACCAGGGCGGCGAGGAGTGACCCGGCGGCGTTGGCGCTGGTCACCACCACCCATGTGGGGGGCGGCCGGCTCCGCAGGGCCCGGTCCAGGGCCGCCAGGCCATCCCGGATGGGAACGGTCGCGATGAGGGGAACCACCACGGTGGCGAGTCCCTCCCCCTCCAGGGCCGACACCAGGGATCCGGCCTGGTCCCGGGGCCGGGTCACCGCCACCACGACCGGTGCGGTGGCGGCGTCAACTCCCATCATCGGACAGCAGGGCCGAGCCACCCTCCTCCTCGAGGATGCGACGGGCGAGCCCACGGCCGAGTTCGACCGGATCCCCGCCCCGACCGGAGGCCCTGATCACCCGGCTGCCGTCGGGGGCCGCCAGCACCGCCGTCATCCTCAGGGGGTGGTCTTCCCGGTCGGCCCGGGCCAGGGCCCCCACCGGAAGATCGCATCCCCCACCGAGCACCGCCAGGAACGCCCTCTCGGCGGTGACCTCGGATCGGGGCCCGGGGGAGTCGATGGCCATCAGCCGCTCGCGGGCTTCCCGGTCGTCGACCCGGCACTCCACCGCCAGGGCCCCCTGGGCGACCTGGGGGAGCAGGATTTCGGGATCCAGACGCTCGGCTATCAACCCGGCCCGGTCGAGGCGGTCCAGGGCGGCGGAGGCCACGACCACGGCATCCACTCCGGCGTCATCCACGACCCGGGCCAGACGGGACGCCATGTTCCCCCGCAGCTCGACGAACTCCACACCTGCTCCGTGGGCGGCGATCAGGGCCCGACGACGGATCGAGCCGGTGGCCACGACCGTTCCGGGGCCCAGGTCCTCCCAGCGGCACCCCACCAGGGCGTCCCTGACATCTCCACGGACGGGAACCGCGGCGAGGGTGAGGCCCTCCGGTGTCTCCGACGTGAGGTCCTTGGCCGAGTGGACCGCCAGATCGGCCCGTCCCTCCAGGACCGCCGCCTGAACCTCCTTGCAGAACACACCGCGTCCACCCAGACGGGATATGGGGGTGGTCCGGTCGCGATCACCCTCGGTTCGTACCACCACCAGTTCGGTGGCGACACCGGGGTGATGGACCTCCAACATGGCGGCGACGGTGCGGGCCTGCCACAGGGCCAGGGGGCTGCCCCGGGTGGCCAGCCGGAGAGTGCCGACGTCGCGGCCCCCCGTCACAGGTCGAACAGATCGCGGATTGCGTTCGCCAGGCGGTCCCCCTTGGGGGTGCCGGCGTTCTTCTTGAGGACCGTGGTGGGCTCGTGCAGCAACTTGGCGACCAGACCGTGGGTGAGAGCCTCCACCGCCTCCCTCTCGGCCGGCTCCAGGCCGCTCAGGCGACTCCGGAACCGGTCCAGTTCGTGGAGTCTGATGGCCTCGCCCTCGGCCCGCAGGGTGGTGATCAGGGGATCGGCGGCCCGGGCCGACCTCAGCTCGGCGAAGTGACGGACCTCCTCCTCGATGATGGCCTCCACGTGGGCCACCTCACGACGGCGACCCTCACGACCCTCCCGGGCGAAGGCCCCGATGTCCTCCATGTCGAGGAGGGTCACCCCCTCCAGTTCGGCCACGGCGGGATCGACATCGCGGGGAACGGCCACGTCGATGACCAGCAGGGGATGACCGTCCCGACGACCCACCACCGATGCGATGTCGCCGTGATCGAGCATCAGTGAGTTGGCGCCGGTGGAGGTCAGCAGGACGTCCACGTGGGCCAGTTCGTCGACCAGATCATCGAGGTCGACGGCGGTGCCTCCGGCCAGTTCGGCCAGAACCCGGGCCTTCCCGGGTGTGCGGTTCGCTATGTGCACGCTCTCGAGGCTGAGTTCGCCCAACAGGCGAATCATCCCCTCGGCCATGTCGCCGGCCCCCAGAACCAGCACCCTACGCCCGGCCAGACCATCGAGCCGTCGTGACGCCAGGGCCACCGCCGCCTGCGAAACCGAGGTGATCTTGCGGGAGATGGCGGTCTCCGTCCGGGCCCGCTTGCCGGTCATCAGGGCATGGCGGAACATGAGATTGAGCACGGGGCCGGCGGTCCCGGCCCGGTGGGCCCGGTCCCACGCCGTTTTCACCTGGCCCAGGATCTCGGTCTCGCCCAGCACCGCGGAGTCCAACCCCGAGGCCACGGAGAACAGGTGTCGGGCGACCTCATCGTCGTGGTGGACGTAGAGATGATCGACCAGCTCGGCGGGGGTCAGGAACGACCTCTCGCACAGATGGGAACGTAGATCCTCATACGCGCCGTGGAAACGCTCGGCCCGGACGTAGATCTCGATGCGGTTGCAGGTGGACACCAGAACCGCCTCGGTGATGTTGGGCCGGGAGACGAGATCGTCCAGGGACTTCTCGATCTCGTCGCCGTTCACCGTGACCCGTTCGAGGATGTGGAGGGGCGCCGTTCGGTGGTTGAGACCCAGGATCAGGACAGGCACGTTTCAGACAGCTCCGTCTGGGGGGTCGGATGCCTCGCAAGCTTTCCCCATCACGCTACCCCGCCGCCACCCGGGGGGCGCCATTGGCGGCCCGATATGACCGAACATGGACTGCGTTCGAAGGCCGGACGCCCGGTACATCCGCTCGGTCCCCTTGACCGGGGCTCAAGAGGGGACGCTCTCCACGCCCTTGGCGAGGGCCGACCTCTCGCCCTGCTCGGCGTAGAAGGACAGGACCTGGAGCTCCAGGGCCATGTCCACCTGGCGGACGGCCACCCCCTCGGGGACGTTGAGCACCACCGGAGCGAAGTTCAGGATGCTGTGGGCCCCGGCCCTCACGAAGCGATCCACGACCTCCTGGGCCACGGTGGCGGGGGTGGCCACCACGACGATGGCCCCCGGATTCCGGCTCATGACCTCAGATACCCGGTCGGGTCCCACCACCGGTACTCCACCGAGCTCGCCGCCCACCTTCTGGGGATCGATGTCGACCATGGCGCAGATGCGGCAGCCCTTCTGGGCGAATCCCGGATAGTTGGCCAGGGCCTGCCCCAGGTGCCCGGCCCCGGCTATGACGATTCCCCGGTCTCCGGTGAGGCCCAATTCCCGACTGGTCTGGAAGATGAGGTACCCCACCTCGTATCCGACCCCCCGGACCCCGTAGGAACCGAGGTAGCTGAGATCCTTGCGAACCTTGGCGGCGTTCACCCCGCTGAGCTCGGCCAGCCGGTTGGACGAGACGGTCTTGACCCCCATCTCGGCCAACTCCCTGAGGCTCCGGAGATAGATCGGAAGCCGGGCGACGGTCGCCTCTGGAACCGGGGTACTCATCGTGATTCGAGGCTACCCCCGTTTCACTAGTTCACAAGATCGGGGTCGGCCTCACCGGCACCTCCGGAATCACCGACGGCGGCCACCACCAGCGGGAGGACGAGAGACGGAACCGGGGACCCCCACGATCCTCACAGCAGAATCACGAACTGCACTATCCCCGCCACCAGAATCGCCAGGAGGAGCAGGGCCAGAACCAGGGACGTGGCCGGCCTCACGAGGCCCCGCCGGACCTGGGGATCAAGGGGGAGTCGTCCATACCCCGAGACGCTAGTACGGGGCCCGGGGACCCGGTCACGACCGTTGGGAGGGATGGAGGCGCATCACCTCCACCCGGGCCCGGGTTCCGCTGGCGCCAGCGCCCCGCCGAACCATCAGTTCCCCTCCCATTCACTCGGCCTCGGAGAGGGTCACCTCGTCCCCGACGGACAGCCCCAGTTCCCCGGCGGCCGAGCGTCGGGCCGCCGACACCGAGAGCATTCCGTGGGCGTCGACCACCAGACCCACCCGACCCTCGGGAAGCCCGTCGTAGGCCGTGACCACGGACAGGGTGCGGGAGGAGTCCCCGAAGCGGGCCACCACCGGATCACCCAGGTGGGCGATGGCGTCGACGTCGACATTGAGCTGGGCGTTGCCGAAGTGGTCGACCCAGAGGACCTCGGCCACCACACCCTCCTCCTCGACCCTCGGTATGGGTACCAGGGCGGGCACCAGGCCGGCCGGATCGACGGCGGGTCCCAGCTCGGACAGGTCGGTGCCCAGAGTGAGGTGGGCGGCGGCGGGAGCCAGCACATCCCGGGCCAGGAACGTCGACCCGGGGGACTCGAGCCGATACTCCGAGGTGGTGATCTCAACGGCCCGACCGGCCCCACCGACGAGGGCCACGGCGGGGGCCAGCAGCCCGTTGTCGGGTCCCAGGAACACCCCAGCCCCGTCCCCCACCTCCACTGCGATCGACCTGTCGCGGGGACCGCCTCCCGGGTCGACTGAGGCCAGGAGCACACCCGGCACCAGATAGGGCAGGGCCCGCACCAGGGCCAGGGCTCCGGCTCTCACGTCGAAGGGGGGGATTCCATGGCTGAGATCAATGACCCGGGCCCCGGGCGCCAGTTCCCCGATCACGGAGTGCACGACCCCGACCGACTCATCGCCAAGTCCGAAGTCGGAGAGGAGGGTGATGGTGTCGTAGCGTGCGGTCATCGCAGGGACGGTACCGCCTCCAAGATCCTCTTTCCCCCCGGGGTCGCCCGGGAGAGAATCAGCCGACGGTGATTCCCTGGTCCGCCAGGAAGCGGTCCAGGGCCACCTCGGGAACCCGGTAACTGCGTCCCACCTTCACCGCCTGCAACTCATCGGAGTGGATCAGACGGTAGACGGTCATCGTCGACACCCTGAGTTCGGACGCGACCTCGGCCACCGTGAGAAACCTGGGTCTCGTGGTCCGGTCGTCGTTCATTGGATCACCTGCCGGTGGGCTCGTGGTCATCGGCCCCCCATCGGCACCCACGCCCCGCATTTCAAGGATCCGGTCGCCACCACGTCCGGGAACCAGCGCCCCACCGGCGGATCAACCGGCTCCCAGCTCACGGCTACGCTCGGTGGCGACCGTCACGCACCTCAGAACGGCGGCCCTCAGGCCCCGATCCTCCAGCACCTGCAATCCGGCGGCGGTGGTCCCGCCGGGCGAGGTCACGTCGGCTCTCAGGGCGGCTGGATCCCTGTCGGAGGAACTGAGCAGGGTGGCCGCCCCGAGCAGGGTCTGGGTGGCCAGGACTCCGGCGACCTCCCGACTGAGTCCATTCAGCACCCCGGCCTCCACCAGGGCCTCGGCCACCAGGAACACGTAGGCGGGACCTGATCCCGAGAGCCCGGTCACGGCGTCGAGGTCGACCTCGGCCACCCTCACCACGACCCCCACGGTTCCCAGCAACTCCTCGGCCCAATCCAGGTCCCCGGATCCGGCCGTGGGCCCCGGAGCGATGGCCGACGCCCCCTGACCGACCAGGGCCGGGGTGTTGGGCATGGCCCGCACCACAACCACGTCGGGACCGGCCGCGGCCTGGAGGGAGGCGGTGGTGACCCCGGCGGCGATGCTGAGAATTCGCCCGACACCGGCCCGGGCCAGAGCGCTGACCGCATCGTGCACGTGGTGGGGCTTCACGGCGATGATGGCGTCCCGGCAGGGAACCGGTTCGGCCGTGACGTCCACTCCGTAGGTCGATGACAGCTCGTCCCGGCGGGAGGCCAGCGGCTCGCACACCGAGACCCGCGGGCCGCCGGGTGACGTTGGATCCCGCCCGGCCAGGATTCCCCCCAGCAGGGCCTCGCCCATGCGACCACCGCCGACAATCTGAAGCTCGACCATGGCGCTGAGGGTAACGCCCTCCCCGTGCCCCGGGGTCTGAAGCTCGACCATGGCGCTGAGGGTAACGCCCTCCCCGTGCCCCGGGGGTGGAACCACGACGACGCCCTCCCGAGCGACCCGATCGGTTGTCGACCCCGTCGGCGACGGGATCGCGGGGGCGGTCGGGCGGGTCAACCCCTCCTGTTCCTCGCCCGGCTATCCCGACGGGTGGAGGCCCGGCCCGATGACTGAACTTCCCCGATCCGGTCATCGGCCCGGGCCTCGGGTCCATTCTGGCCCCCTGATTCACCCAAAATCAAGGAAAATTACTGAAATCACACGAAATATGGTCTCGATCTGACCACTGATCACCAGCGGGCCCGGCCCAGGGCGGCCCGGAAGTACCTCTCGACGGTGGCCACCACCATTCCGATCACCTCATCGACTTCACCGGGGTCCAGATCCCGGGAGCGTCTCTCACCCCGCAGGAACACCGCCTCCTCCTCCCCCAGTCCGAAGTGCAGTCCCCACACCCGCCCGTTCACCTCCATGAGGAACCTCATCAGGGCCTCGGAGTCCTGACGGGGCGGGGGCAGGAACCAGGACTCGAACCGCAGGTGTCGTTGCCCGAGGGTGAACCAGATGGTCACGTGGTCCCGCTCCTCCCCGGCCACCCTGACGTACCAGCGGGAGGGATCACCGAGGTCTCGTCCGATCTCCTCCACCGGGGAGTCCGGGCCGGTGAGTTCCCCCAGCCAGCCATCGAAGGCCTCCCGCAGCCGGTCCAGTTCATCGACGTCGAGGGGTCGATCGGTCACGATCAGGCGCAGCTCACCGGGGCCCGGGAGGTGATCCGGTCCAGCACCTCGTCGAGGGCGGCGGCGGCCCGGGACCAGGTGTACCCCGTCGCCTTGGTGGCCGCGGCCCCACCCATCGCCATCGCCATCAGCTCATTGGCGATCAGGGTGTCCAGGTGGGCACCGAACGTCGCCGCCGAACGTTCCCGGGCCAGGAACCCGGTGAGGGAGTGGTCGACCAGATCGATCAGCCCCCCCACCTCGGTGGCGACCACGGGGGTGCCGCAGGCCGAGGCCTCAAGGGCCACCAACCCGAACGACTCCGAGCGGCTGGGGACCAGACACACGTCGGCGGCCCGGTAGAAGCCCGACAGCAGGTGGTGGGGCTGGGGTTCGAACCAGTGGACGCGGCCGGCCACGCCGGTCTCGGCGGCCAGCTTGCGCACCCGGGCCAGATGATCGAGACCCTCGACCCCCGAGGGGCCACCGACCACGGCCAGGGAGAGGTTCCGGTGACGGGAACGGGCCAGGGCACCGACGGCGATGTCGAGACCCTTGAGGGGCTGGATCCGCCCGACGAACAGGGCCAGGGGACCCTCGGGCAGGCCCAGGGCCTGGCGGGCGGCCCACCTCTGACCGGGAGAGAAGATGGCGTGGTCGACACCGGGTGCCACCAGCGCCACCCGGGAGGGGTTCAGGTCGTAGTAGCGCCCGAGCTGGGCGATCTCCTCCCGGCACGAGGCCAGGACCGTGTCGGCGCACGACATGGTCCGGTCCTCCGAGATCAACCTCTCGGCCGATTCGGGATCACCGTTGGCCTCCTTCACCCGGGCCAGGGTGTGGAAGGTCACCACCAGGGGGAGGTCCAACTCGTGCTTCAGCCGGTGCCCGACCTCGGCGGACAGCCAGTAGTGGGCGTGGATGGCCTCCACCGGTGACCGGGTCAGGGCCTCGGCCAGTCGCGAGGTGAACTCGTCGAGAATCGCCGGCAACCCCTCCTTGGGGAGGTCGTGGGCCCCGGCATCGATGTGGAACAGGCGAAACCCGGGTTCGACGAGCAGCTCGTCGGGCTGATCGGGGCTGGTGCGTCGGGTGTAGACGTCGCAGCGCACACCCCGATGGGCGAGGGAGGTCACCAGCTCCCGTACGTACACGTTCATCCCGCCTCCGTCACCCGTACCCGGCTGGGCCAGGGGCGAGGTGTGGAGCGAGATTACGGCCAGGGAGCGCACGA
>Ga0256841_1001737_pt1 | contig 18109 bp, 13 predicted proteins | sample 356308metaG_FD_185971 | JGI IMG/M metagenome (GOLD analysis project Ga0256841, IMG submission 185971) | Hydrothermal vent microbial communities from Mid Atlantic Ridge, Atlantic Ocean - 356-308 | ecosystem: Environmental > Aquatic > Marine > Hydrothermal vents | place: Atlantic Ocean: Mid... | reverse complement strand
GCTCAGCGCCGATCCCCACCCCGGCCGCGCCAGCCCGCGCGTAGTCGCCGATGTTCGTCAGCCCCACCTGCCCCCGGGCCAGGATCCGAACCGGGGAGATGGGGTGGGCCAGCCGCTCCAGATGGGCGACGCCGTGGCTATCCGAAGCGTAGAAGGCCACGGAGTGACAGCCAGCCGCCAGGGCGCGCAGCAGCTCCCGGCGGGTGAAGACCCCAGGCAGGCAGAGGACGTCCCGCTCCGCCGCGAACCGGAGCAACTCCGCCTTCAGGTGGGGGGTGAAGAGGAACTGGGCCCCGGCCGCCACGGCCGCCCCGGCCTCCTCCACCTCGGTGACCATGTCGCAGCCGATGAGCATGTGCTCGCCGAAGCGCTGACGCAGCAGGTTCACCCCGTCCAGGGCATGGATGGAGGGCCGGGTCACAGCCATGGCCTGGATGGGCGAGGCCAGGAGCGCGTCCCCGATCTCCAGCAGGGTGGCGATGGGATAGCCCCCTGGCACGATGGCCACCAGGCCATCCCGGAAGATGCGTTTGGCGGTCTCTTGAGCTTCAGTTTTCATCATGGTCAGGTTCGCCTTTCGATGAAGGGGTTCGATGCGGGCCTGGCTTACAGCGGCTGGTGAATGAACGATCCGGCCGCCCTTTTGGTTCCCAGCCCGCTCCCCGGACGCCCCGATCTCGCCATGTCCCATTCCCGCCCTCCCAGCCTCGATCCGGAACGCAGCCGGCTGCTCCAGGCCATCCGCCGCCTCCACGAGATCATCCGGGAGGCGGTGGTTCAGGCCTGCGAGACCACGCCCCTGGAGCGCCTCTCCCGGGTGGCCCAGGAGCAGGAAGGGGACACCATCTACCAGGTGGACCGGGTGAGCGAGGCCCTGGTGGTGGACTTCTTCCGGGAGGAGGTGGCGCCCTGGGCTCCGCTCCTCCTCATCGGGGAGGGGCTGCCCGACGGCGGGCGAGTGCTCCTGCCCCAGGGAACGCCGGAGGAGGCGGTGCGCTGGCGGGTGATCCTGGACCCCATCGACGGCACCCGGGAGCTCATGTACCAGAAGCGGCCGGCCTGGATCCTCACCGGCGTGGCGGCCAACCACGGGCCAGAGACGGGCCTGCACCAGATCGAGCTGGCCGTGCAGACGGAGGTCCCCCTGGTGAAGCAGCACCTCTCGGACGTGCTCTGGGCTGTGCGGGGGCAAGGGGCCTGGGCCCAGCGCTTCAACCGACTGACCGGAGAGAGCGCCCCCGTGACCCTGCGCCCCTCCCAGGCCCGGAGCATCGCCCACGGCTTCGCCATGCTGGTGCGCTACTTCCCCGGGGCCCGGGACGAACTGGCGGCCATGGACGAGGAGATGGTCCTGGGCGCGCTGGGGCCGGTGCGCCCGGGCAAGGCCCACTGCTTCGAGGACCAGTACCTGAGCTCCGCGGGGCAGCTCTACGAGCTCATGGCCGGCCACTACCGCTTCGTGGGCGACCTGCGCCCCCTGATGGAGCGGTTTCTGGCCCGGCGGGGATTGGCCCTGGGCATCTGCGCTCACCCCTACGACCTCTGCACCGAACTCATCGCCCGGGAGCTGGGGGTCATCGTCACCGACGAACGGGGCCGCCCCCTGCGAGCCCCCCTCTCCATCCACCCCAACGTCACCTGGATCGGCTACGCCAACCCCCACATCCGGGCCCAGATGGAGCCCCAGCTGCGACGCGCCCTGGCCCGCCGAGGGCTGTTGGAGGGTGCAGGGTGACCGGGCGACAGCAGGAGCGTTCACCCCAGCCGCCAGCGCTCCCCTTCCTTTCCCACGCCCACACCCTGCTCGGCCAGCCACTCCCGCTCCGGCCCTGGATCCCAGAGAGGGTTGGTGTGGTTCAGGTGGATCAGCTTGACCTGGCATCCCACCCTCCGGCCATCCCGGGCGTCCCGGACCCGCCGGGCCGTCTCCTGGGCCAGAGGGTGGGGGATCTCCGCCAGATCCCGCCCCGGCAGCTCCCTCGGCCCGAAGAACGTGCCGTCCAGTAGGGCCACATCCGCCTCCCCCAGGAACGTCCCCAGATCCCGCTCCCAGGCCTGCCAGCCGTCGATGTCCGGGCAGTAGAAGAGGCGGCGCGCCGGTCCCTCCACGAGGAAAGCCAGGGTGTCGCTCCACTCGTTGCGGTGGGGCACGGGGATGGGGATCGCCTGCAGGCGGGGACTCAGGGCAAAGGGCCGGTCCGGGGTCAGGGGATGGAGGCGCACGTTGCCCAGATCCACCAGCTGGGACCAGGGCGCATGGGTCCGGAGGAAGCGGCACATGGCCGGGCTGGCGAAGAGGGGCAGCTCCTGGGTGTTCCAGGCCTCCCGGCCCAGGTGGATCAGGCCGGTGTAGTGGCCCATGTGGGCGTGGGTGAGGAGGATCCCGGCCAGGGGACAGCCCGGTGCGGCCTGCCGGAGGGCGTGGAGCTGCTCTCGGAAGTCGGGGGTGGCGTCCACCAGCCAACTGCGCCCGGCCTGTCGGTCCACCAGGCCCAGGCAGGCCACCGCTCGCCGCCGGGACGGGTCCTGGTGCGCGGCCTGGCAGCGGGGGCAGTCGCAGCCAGCCTGGGGCAGGCCCGCGTCCTGGGCCGCGCCCAGGAGGATGGCCTCCACCGGAGCGTTGGATGGGCCAGCCATCTCAGTCCGCCGGGCTTTCCACCGCCTGGCGGGCCGCGTGGATGTTGCCCACCGGCGCCACGATGGGGGTCACGCAGCCGGTGCCCAGGATGAAGCGCCGTCCGCCGGTGGCCTGGATGGCCTCCCGCCCCTCCTGGAGCACCTGCTCCGGCGCGCCCCGGACCATGGTTTCCCACTGGCGCAGGCCGCCGCAGAGGGTTTTGTCCGTGCGCTGGAGGGCCTGGGCCAGGCTGGGGGGCGTCTCTCGGTCGTGCCAGTTGATCACCTGCACCGGGTAGTCGGCCAGCAGGTCGAACATCACATCCCGACCGTGGAGGTGGAGGAGATTGAACCACATGCCCTCCGTGGCCTCCAGGATCTGCAGGTCCAGGGGGCGACCGAAGGTGGCGTACTCCTCCTGGGTGAGGAGGCCGAACTGGGCGTGCTGCACCGCCAGGAAGATGCCGGCCGCGCCGGTGCTCTTCAGGGCCTCCACGAAGCGCAGGATGCTCTCGGTGAGGGTGGCCAGCCCGGCCTTCACCGCGTCCGGGTGCTGGCGCAGATGGGGGATGAAGCGATCACCGGCCAGGTTCTTGGCCTGGGAGAGGGGGTTGAAGATGGTCTGGATGAAGGGCGTGTCCGGCCCCAGGGCCTCGCCGATGAGGCGATCCGCCTGGAGGATCTGGCCCAGCAGTCCCCGGCGGGGGTCCAGAGGGCGCAGACGCAGCCAATCCTCCGGCTCCTGGATCAGGCGGGGTCCCCAGAGACGGGTGCCCTCCAGATTGCCCTCCCAGCGGGTCTCCGCGCCGTAGTCGGCCACACAGTAGTTGCTGCTGGGGGTCACCTTCACGAAGTCGAAATCGTAGGTCTGCTGGAACTCCAGCGTGGCCCGGGCCAGGGTGTCTCCCCGCTGATCGTCCACCGGCCAGTGCCGCCAAAGGGCCACAGCGGGCCGGTCCGGCTGCTGGCCGGCGAAGATGGTTTCCAGGCGTGCGCGTTTGTTCATGGGTTATCCTCCCGCCTTCTTGGCCTTGTACCCCAGCTCCGTCAGGATGGCCACGATCTTCTCCCGGTGATCCCCCTGGAGCTCGATGTTCCCCTCCTTGAGCGCCCCACCCGTGCCCAGCCGGCTCTTCAGCAGCTTGAGCAGGGCCTTCTGCCCGGCTGCAGGGCTCGCCACCCCTTTGATCACCGAAACCACCTTGCCCCGCCGCCCCTTGCGCTCCAGCCAGACCCGCACGGGTTGGTTGCCCTGGCGGGCGAAGGGGGCGGCCGGGTTGCGAGGCGCGGACTCGTCCCCCGCGAGGGGCGGCGATTCAGGCTCCGGATCCGTGGAATAGACCAGTCGACTCTTTCTACGGGACATGGCGCGCTCCCTGTGGACAGTGCTCCCTGTGGACAGTGGTTTCATCGGCCCTCAAAGCGTAGCACAGGGGACGTTTCCTGGCAATCAAGGAGCGACGATGGAACGCCGTATCCCAGGCGTACCCCGGGCGTAGGGGAAAGCTCACTCCAGCGTACAGGAAGCGGCAAGGAAGCATCAAGTAATCACTGCAACATCATCAAGTAAAGCTCGTTCCCGGCAGGTACACTGATGCGGAACGGATTCCCATCGAACACGTACGTCGGGCACGAATCGTTTGCCCCACTTCAAGCCACGCCCCTCTACCATTCGATCCCAACGGCCCGAGCACAACGGCGTCCCCCGGGCCGCCTGTTGACGAGGCGCTATCCTCGTCAAACTGTCTTCCGTTGCGTATCGTCCGTTGCGTATCGTCCCTGGATGATGCCAGCCAGGGCCCTGTCCCGGACCTACCCCCCTCAGGCTCGGCCGGCCCTGGCCCACCTTCGCCCAGGAGAGCAACCGCCAGGGAGCCTCATCGCTTCCCCTGGCCCCCTCTGCCACCATCGCTCGCTCAGAGCTTCCGGGCGCTCTGGCCCGGCATTCCTGTCAGGAGGAACTGGCCATGTTATCCTTTCGCTCCCTTTTTGTGGATCTCTACCTGCGCCGCTTTCGCGTTCCCCGGGACATGCTGCGCTTCGCCTTCCGCCGCTACCGAGACCGCACCGCCATCCTGGCGCCCCGGGGCCGGTTGACCTACGGCCAGCTGGGGGAGCGGGTGCTGAGCCTGGCCACGGCCTGGAGCCGCCTGGGCGTGGGCAAAGGGGACTCGGTCTTCACCCTGCTGCCCGACGACTGGGAGCAGGTGGAGGTGCGCCTGGCCGCCTACGAGTCCGGCGCGGTCCTCACCGCCTTCCACGCCAGCCATCCCCTGGAGACCATCGCCCAGGCGGCGGAGATGGTGCGGCCGGCCCTCTTCATCTACGATCCACGCCTGGGCCAGGAGGTCGCGGACCACTTCGCCCGCACCATGCCAGAGGTGCGGTTGCTGGCCATCGGCCCTCGCAGCCCCTACGAGACCCTCATCGCCTCCACCCCGGCTCGGCGCATTCCCCTGCCTCTGGGGCCAGACGACCCGGCCGGTTTCGGTTTCACCTCGGGGACCACCGGCCCGCCCAAGGCCCTGGTGATGAACCAAGGAGTGGGCGTGACGAGCCTGCGCCTGGTGGCCAAGAACGTGGGCGTGCAGCCTGGCGAGATCCACACCTTCCTGGTGGGCATCCCCCTGGTGGGCGCGGGCAGCGGCGTGGTCCTGCCCACCCTCTTCAGCGGCTCCATCCTGGTCATCCCGGAGCGCTACGAGGCCGGGGCCTTCATCGAGCTCATCTGGAAATTCCAGGTCACCCGCCTCTTCACCACACCCAGCCTGCTCATCGATCTGCTGGAGGAGCCCACCTTCGACCGCATGCACCTGCCCTCCCTGCGCAACATCATCTACGGCACCGCGCCCACCCCCGCGGCCAAACTGGAGGAGGCCCTGCAGCGCTTCGGGCCCATCTTCCAGCAGGGCTACGGCATGGCCGAGGTGCTGCCGCCGGTGAGCCTGCTCCAGATGCAGGACCACGTGCGGAACGGCCGGCTGGCCCCTCGACACGTGCTCAGCTCCGTGGGCAAGGTGGTGCCCGAAGTGAAGGTGCGCATCGTGGACCCGGAGGGGAATGTGCTGTCCCCGGGACGGGTGGGGGAGATCCTGGTGGCCAGTCCCACCCTCTTCAGCGGCTACTGGCAGCGACCGGACCTGACCCAGCGGGTGCTGAAGGATGGCTGGTTCCGCACCGGGGACCACGGCTACTTCGACCACGAGGGCTGGCTCCACGTCCTGAACCGGGAGGCGGACATCATCCAGCGCCGGGGCCATGTGATCTATCCCCGCCTGGTGGAGGAGGCCGTCCACGATTTCCCCGGGGTGAAGGAGGCCTGTCTGGTGGCCGTGGGGGAGGAACCCACCGCCGTGCTCTGCGTCTCCCTGCGCCAGGGCTGGCGAGAAAAGGAGGGTTCGCCCCACCTGGCGGAGCAGATCCTGCGCTTCCTGGAGACCCGGCTCCACCCCTGGCAGCTGCCGGATCAGGTCCACTTCTTCCCGGAGCTCCCCCGCAGCTACCTGCACAAGGTGTTGCCCCGGGACGTTCGCCGAGCCCTGACCCCCTTCCCGGACTGGGCCAGGGACGGCTTCGCCCACCTTCGAGCGGAAGAGCCAACTGAAGGCCCAAGCGAGGCCTCGACCCAGGCCCTGCCGCCCATGCTGCCCGCCCCGGAACTTTCCTCAGGTTCTGCTCGGCCCGGGCGGGGATCGCAGCCGGAACCCACGTCTTCACCGCAAGAGGAGCGCGAGCTGTGGACGCATCACCTGCCTCTGTGAGCCCGGCCAGCACAGCCAGCGAGACGGCCAGCGAGATGGCCAGCGAGATGGCTCGAAAGGCGCGGCTGCCCCTGGCCTGGAAGTGGATCTATGCCGTGGGCAGCCTGGGCCTGACCATCCTCATCTCGGCCATCGGCTTCTTCCTGCTCATCTTCTACACGGACGTGGCCCTGGTGCCCCCGGCCCTGGCCAGCACCGCCCTGGTGGTGGCCAAGATCTGGGACACGGTGAACGATCCCCTCTTCGGTTGGCTCTCGGACCGAACCCGCTCCCGTTTTGGCCGTCGCCGGGTCTACCTGATCTTCGGCGCTCTGCCCCTGGCCCTCTCCACCTACCTGCTCTGGAGCGTCCCCCGGGGCCTCAGCCCAGGCTGGGCCTTCGCCTGGATCGCCCTCACCTACATCGTCTTCGACACCTTCTTCACGGTGGTCCAGGTGCCCATGAACGCCCTGGCCGCGGAGATCACGCCGGACTACGACGAGCGCACCTCCCTGCTGGCCTACGCCGGGGTAGGCGCGGTGGTGGGCTACCTGGCTGGCAGCATCCTCATGCGGGTGATCGTCTCCCGCTTCTCGGATCCGGGCCAGGGCTACGCGGTGGCCGGGGCGATCTTCGGCGTGCTGGTGGGCCTGAGCGTGGCCCTGGTGGCCTGGAAGATCCGGGAGCCGGCGGGAATGCACGGCAAGCAGTCCACCCTGCCCATCCTGGCCGCCATCCGGGCCACCTTCCACAACCGGCCCTTCGTGCGCCTGCTCACCGCCTTTTCCCTGGCCCGGGTCAGCTTCACCCTGCTCTCCGCGGTCCTGGCCTACTACGTCACCTACCAGCTGGGCGCGGAGGAGAAATTGACCCTGATCATCCTGGTGCTCATGCTGGTCATCGGCCTCTTCATCCCAGTCTGGCGCCTGCTGGCTCGGCGCTGGAGCAAAGGGTTCGCCTACGGCATCGGCTTGACCGTGGCCGCTGTCGCCCTCCTCTTCACTTACCTGCTGCCCCAGGGCTCGGTGACCGGCATGTTCGTCATCGTGGCTGTGGCCGGCTTCGGCCTCTCCGCCCACTGGGTGCTGCCCTGGGCCATGCTCCCGGACGTGGTGGAGTACGACGAGGAGCGCACCGGCCAGCGCCGGGAGGGGATGTACTACGGCGTCTACGGCCTGCTGGACAAGATCGCCCGCACCATCGGCATCTTCGCCGTGGGCTGGGTGCTGGACTTCTTCGGCTACGTCCCCAACGTGGCCCAGAGCGCCCGCTCCCTCCAGGGGATCCGCCTCCTTTTCGGGCCGATCTCCTCCATCCTGCTGCTCCTGGCCGTGCCCCTGCTCCTCACCTACCCCATCACCCGGGCCTCCCACCGGGAGATACAGGAGCGCCTGGCCGCCCAGCGGGCCACCGCCAGCCCCGCTGCAGGGGAATAGACCGGGCGCCTGGCCTGGAATTGCCGGAAACCCGGTTGCCGATCCATTGCGCGACAGATCCAACCTGCGATAGATCCAACCCACAACAGATCCATACCCGAGAGGAACCACCATGGTGACAACGCTGCCTGTTCCTGAAGAGACCACCTCGCCCGCCCCTCCCCCCAAGGAGGCCCCCGCCCTGGGGCCGCCGGTCCTGCGCACCCAGGCCCTGACCAAGCGCTACCTCCTGGGCGAAGTGGAGGTGATGGCCCTGCGCGGAGTGGACTTCCAGGTGATGCGGGGCGAGTTCGTGGCCATCATGGGCCCCTCGGGCTCGGGCAAGTCCACCCTGCTCCACCTCCTGGGCGGGCTGGACCGCCCCTCCTCCGGGGAGGTGATCCTGGCCGGGGAGCGCCTCTCCACCCTGTCGGACGACGCCCTGAGCCAGGTGCGACGTCGGCGCATCGGCTTCATCTTCCAGGCCTTCAACCTGCTGCCCACCCTCACCGCAGGGGAGAACGTGCTCCTGCCCCTCCTCATCGACGGCCGAGACCCCGCCCCCTTCCAGGAGAAGCTGACGACTCTGCTGCGCATGGTGGGCATGGCCGAGCGCCAGCACCACAAGCCGGATCAGCTCTCCGGCGGGCAGCAGCAGCGGATCGCCATCGCCCGAGCCCTGATCACCGAGCCGGAGATCGTCCTGGCCGATGAGCCTACGGGCAACCTGGACTCCCGATCCGGCCACAACGTCCTGACCATGCTGCGGCGCATCTGCGATGGGATGCAGGCCACCATCGTCATGGTCACCCACGACCCCCGAGCCGCCTCCTTCGCCGACCGGGTGGTCTTCCTCAAGGACGGCCGCATCGTGGATCACTGCCGCAACCAGCGGGACGAGGAGGACGTGGTCCGCATCGCCCAGCGCCTGGCCCTGTTGGAGAGTGACTGATGTCGGCCATCTCCCCTCTGCTCGCCACCCCGCCTCTCACCCTGCTCGTCCTGACCCTGCGCACCATGGGCCAGCGCAAGTGGCGCACCGGGCTCACCGGCCTGGGCATCGCCCTGGGCGTGGCCGTGGTCTTCGCGGTGAACATCACCAACGCCACCCTGCTGGACTCCTTCGACCAGGTCTTCGACGAGGCCGGGGGCCAGGCGGATCTGACGGTGATGGATCGGGCCCGGGGTGGGGAGGGCTTCGACCCCGCCCTCCTGGAGCAGGTGCGCCGGCAGCCAGGAGTGGTGGCCGCGGCCCCAGCCGTCAGCGCCTTCTCCCTGCTCCTGGACGACTTGGAGCAATGGCAGGCCAGCCCCACCACCATCGGCGTCCAGGCCGCGGGGAGCGCTCTGCTCCTCCTGGGCATCGACCCCCAGGTGGATCCCCAGGTCCGGGAGCTGGATCTGGTCCAGGGACGGCTGCTCCAGCCTGGGGAGACAGGCTACTCCCTGCTCCTGGTGGAGAGCTACGCGGAAGAGAAGGGCTACCAGGTGGGGGACGAGGTCACCCTGCTCCTGCCCGGGGGCCAGGCGCCGGTGGGGCTCACAGTGGTGGGCCTGGTGGATTCTGGGGGTGCGGGACGCATCAACGGCGGCGCGGTGGCCTTCCTGCCCCTTCCGGTGGCCCAGGAGCTCCTGGATCGAGGGGACCGCCTGGACCGCATCGACCTGGTCCTGGAGAAGACCATCGCCGACTCCCAGACGGAGCTGGCCGACTTCAAGGCCGGGCTGGAGCAGGAGCTGGGAGACGCGGTGCGGATCCTCTACCCTGGGGCTCGGGGCGAGGAGCTGGCCAAGCGCATGACCTCCTATCGCCTGGGCCTGGATCTCTTCAGCCTGGTGGCCATGTTCGTGGGCGGCTTCCTCATCTACAACACCTTCGCCATGAACGTGGCCGAGCGCACCCGGGAGATCGGCCTGCTCCGGGCCGTGGGCATGGTGCGCCGCCAGGTCCTGGCCCTCATGCTCACCGAGGCCCTGATCCTGAGCCTGGTGGGCTCGGCCGCGGGGCTGCTCCTGGGGCTGGTTATGGCCCAGGGCATGGCCGCCACCGTGGGCTTCGCGGCCGGCGCGCCCGTCTCCCAGGTGGTCATCCCCGCCCAGGGGATCCAGCGGGGGCTCTTCATCGGGCTGGGGGTGACCCTGGTCTCCGCGCTCTGGCCCACCCTGCAGGCCGCCCGCATCTCGCCCCTCCAGGCCCTGGGCGCCCGGGCCCGGACCGACGCCGCCACCTGGCGTCGGCTGAGCCGCTGGCTGGGGCCGTTGCTCCTGGCCGGGGGCTGGGGGGTCTTCAACTACCTGCCCCTGCGGGAGTCGGTGCGCTGGCCCATCGTGAGCAGCTCGGTCCTGGTCTTCTTCCTGGGCGCGGCCATCAGCGTGGCCCTGGTGGATCGCTACTTGGAGCGGCTGGCCCGGCCGGTGGTCCAGGCCCTCTTCGGCCATGTGGGGCGGCTGGGCGCGGCCAACGTCCAGCGGGCCCAGGGCCGCACCCTGGTCACCGTGGCCACCCTCATGCTAGGCATCGGTATGAACGTGGGCATCGCCTCCCTGGGGGACAGCTTCCGCTACGACCTGAGCCGGGTCACCCAGGCGGCCACCGGGGGCGATCTCATGGTCCAATCCCCTGTGCGCATGAAGCGTCGGGACGGTCAGCGCCTGGCCGCCATCGACGGGGTGGATCGGGTCAGCCCCCAGCGGGCCGTAGAGGTCTGGACCACGGGCCAGCCGGTGGAGGACGAGATCGTCTTCCTGGCCATTGAGCCCCAGAGCCGCCAGGCCATCAGCCAGTTCCTCTTCGAGGAAGCGCCGGGGGACTCGCCGGCCCAGGCCTTCGCCCAGCTGGCCCAGGGGGACGCGCTCTTCATCAGCACAGGGCTGGCTGGCCGCTACGGCCTCTCCCTGGGGGATCGGCTGCAGCTGGACACTCCCCGGGGCGTGCATTCCTTCCGGGTGGCCGGGGTGGTCTTCGACTTCACCGGCAACGGGCTGGTGGTCTACGGGAGCTGGACGGACCTGCGCCGCTATTTCGGCCTGGACGACGTGGACATGTTCCTGGTCACCGTGGAGCCGGGAGCGTCTGTGGCCCAGGTGCGGCAGCGCATCGAGGATCAGCTGGGGGACCGGCTGGCCCTGACCGTCACGGTGGTGGAGGAGTTGATGGCGGATATGCTGGCCATCGTGGACCGCTCCTTCGTCATGTTCGACACCCTGGCCCTCATCGTGGTCACCGTGGCGGCCATGGGCGTGGTGAACACCATGGCCATCAGCGTGCTGGAGCGGCAGCGGGAGATGGCCGTCCTGCGCAGCATCGGCTTCACCCGGGGGCAGGTGGTGCGCATGGTCCTGGCGGAGGCCGGGGTGCTGGGCATCCTGGGCGGGATCTTGGGGCTGCTCTTCGGCTTCGTCCTCTCCCGGATGATGGTCAAGCTGATCCAGCACCTGGTGGACTACGAGCTGACCTACGTGCTCTCGGTCCAGGCCCTGATCACCAGCGTGATCCTGGCCCTGGTCATCTCCCAGCTGGCCGCGGCCCTGCCCGCCCGCAAGACGGCCCAGGGGGAGATCGTGGCTGGCCTGCGGGAGGCGTAGCCTTTTCGGACAGCCCCCGTCGCGGAGCGGTTCTCCGCCTTCCCAAACCTGCATCACCGCGGGCCAACACACCACGAGCCATCACACACAGGCCATCACACACAGGCCATCACACCGCAGACAACAAGGAGCTTCGCCATGAACATCCTGCGCTTCCTCTTCGGAACCATCCTGCTGGCTCTCCTGGCCGGGGCCGGTTACCTGGGCTACCAGGAGTACCTGGCCCCAGTGACCCCAACCCCCACCCCGGTGCTGGAGGCGTCAGGCCCGGTTCTGGTCACCGCGGAGGGGCGGGTGGTCCCCAACCGGCATGTCACCCTGGCCTTTCCCCTGGCCGGGCCGGTGGCCCATGTCTGGGTGAAGGAAGGGGACCCGGTCCAGGAAGGGGACGTGCTGGTGGAGCTGGAGGCCCCGGAGCTGGTGGCCCAGGTGGAGCAGGCCCAGGCCGCCCTGGAGATGGCCCAGATCCAGCGGGATCTCCTGCCCAAACGGGCCTCGGACGAGGAGCAGCGCCTGGCGGAGGCTCGGGTGGAGCAGGCCCAGGCCGCCCTGGACGCGGCCCTGGCCACCCTGGAGAAGGCCAGCCTGGTGGCGCCCTTCGACGGCGTGGTGACGGAGATCCTCTTCCAGGAAGGGGAGACGGCTCCCCCCCTGGCCCCGGTGCTCGTCCTGGCGGACACCAGCCAGTGGAAGGTGGAGACCCTGGACCTGCGGGAGGAGGACGTGGTCAAGCTGCGGGAAGGGCAGCCGGCCACGGTCAAGGTGGCGGCCCTGCCGGACCTGGTGCTGGTGGGCCGGGTGAGCCGCATCGCCCGCAGCGCCTCCAGCCACCGAGGCAACGTCACCTACACCGTCACCGTGGACCTGCTCACCCAGGAGGTGGAGGAGCTGAGCTGGGGCATGACCGCCTTTGTGGAAGCGGACCCGGAGCAGGCCAAGGTGCTCATCCCACCGGTGACGCCCCAGCCCACGCCCACCCCCAGCGAGACGCCCACTCCCACGCCGGATCCGGAGCAGGCCGGCGCGTCCACCACGGCCACGCCCATGCCCAGGGTGGTCCACATGGTGCAGCGGGGGGAGAGCCTCTCCCAGATCGCCCAGAAATACGGTGTCACCGTGGCCGCCATCCGGGAGGAGAACAACCTGCGGGGCACCATCCTCTACACAGGCCAGCGGCTGACCATCCCGGTGACGCCCACGCCCACCCCGGAAGAGTGAGCCGAGTCCAGGAGTGAGCGGGGCCCGGGCCTGCCCCGTCTTCCCTGGGCCCGGGTCCCCCAGGCCCCACTTTCTTTGCCAGGGGATGCGCCTTTTGCTACAATGCCAGGAGGGCGGTCGGTCGTGAATCCCCAGCCCGAACGGCATTGCGAGTGAAGGCACCATGGATCTGGACTTCTGGCGTGACATCTCCATCATCTGGCTGGCCCTCCAGCTCTTCGTGATCCTGATCCTCCCTTTGGCCGCCACCTATTTCGCCGTCCGGGGCATGCACGTCGCCCTGCGCAAGCTGCCTCCCCTCTTCCACACCGCCCAGGAATACAGCCGCAAAGTGCGCTCCACCACCGAAACGGTGGCGGAGAAGACCGTGACGCCCATCATCGAAGTCAACAAGCGGGCCACCGCAGCGGAGGTGGCCTTGCGCCGGCTGATCCGGGACCGAGAACAGAGCACCCACACCCGAGAGGAACGCCTATGAGCAGCAAGACCCGCTCCCTGTTGATCGGCGCCATCGCCGGAGCCATCCTGGGCGCTGCCTTTGCCTGGGTGGCCAGCAACGCCACGGACGAGGACGGAGCCAACGCCGGGGTGGAGAAGCTGGGGCCATCCGATTACTTCCAGCTGGGAATCGGTATTTTGTCCCTGGCGCGCCAGTTCGGATCCATGCTTCAAAAGGGATAGAGCCCTGGCCTGTCTGCGGCCAGGTGCGTCATAGAGGACGTTGTTCACCGGCGAGAGTGTTCATCGAAGCAAGTTCGACGGAATCAAAAGGAGCATGACCATGTCAGCGAAACTTGGCAGTGCGGAGCGTCCCCTGCGGGTGGCCATCATCGGCGCTGGCCCCTCCGGCTTCTACGCGGCCGGCGCCCTGCTGCAGCAGAAGGACTACCACGTCTCCATCGACATCTTTGACCGCTTGCCCGCCCCCTTCGGCCTGGTCCGCTACGGGGTGGCGCCGGATCACCAGAAGATCAAGTCGGTCACCCGCCTCTACGAGCGCACTGTCCAGGATCCTCGAGTGCGCTACTTCGGCAACGTGGAGATCGGCAGGGATCTGACCCACGAGGACCTGCGCCGCCACTACGATCAGGTCGTCTACGCAGTGGGCGCCCTCTCGGACCGCAAGCTGGGCGTGCCCGGGGAGGATCTGGACGGCGTCTTCTCCGCCACGGAGTTCGTGGCCTGGTACAACGGCCATCCGGACTTCGCGGGCCGGGACTTCGATCTTTCCCGGGAGAACGTGGCGGTCATCGGCGTGGGCAACGTGGCCATGGACGTGGCCCGCATCCTGGCCAAGTCCCCAGAGGAGCTGGCCCAGACCGACATCGCCGACTACGCCCTGGAGAAGCTGCGCCAGAGCAAGATCAAGAACATCCACATCATCGCCCGCCGGGGACCGGTCCAGGCCAAGTTCACCAATCCGGAGATCAAAGAGCTGGGCGAGCTGGCGCTGGCAGACGTCATCGTGGACCCCAAGGACCTGGAGCTGGATCCCTACAGCGAGCAGGAGCTGGCCCAGAACCGGGCCGCGGCCAAGAACCTGGAGATCCTGCGCCGGTACGCGGAGCGCGGGCCCACGGGCAAACCCCGGCGCATCTACTTCCACTTCCTGCGCTCCCCCCGGGAGTTCATCGGCAAGGATGGACGGGTGGTGGCCATCAAGCTGGAGAAGAACGAGCTGCGCCCCACCGAGAGCGGCTACCTCCAGGCCCACGGCACCGGCGAGTTCGAGACCCTGCCCGCGGAGCTGGTCTTCCGCTCCATCGGCTACCGAGGCCTGCCCCTCCCCGGCGTGCCCTTCGACGAACGCCGGGGCGTCATCCCCAACAAGCAGGGCCGGGTCATCGATCCAGAAACGGGCGAGCCCATCCTGGGCGAGTACGTGGTGGGCTGGATCAAACGAGGTCCCACCGGCATCATCGGCACCAACAAGCCCGACGCGGTGGAGACGGTGAAGGCCATGCTGGAGGACGTGCCCAAGCTGCGTCCCGCACCCGATGTCTACGCGGAGCCGGAGGCCATCGTCAAGCTACTGAAGGAGCGGGGCGTGCAGTTCGTCACCTTCGAGGACTGGAAGCTCCTGGACCAGCTGGAGCAGGAACGCGGCAAGGCCCAGGGACGCCCTCGGGTCAAGTTCACCAGCGTGGAGGAGATGCTGGAGGCCATTCGGGCTCACCAGGAGCCGACCCCGGTCAGTTGAACCGGAATCGGCTGCTAGTCAGGAGAACCGAGCGGCCAGGTGGGCGCCCACCTGGCCGCTTTTTCGCGCCCCGGCCCAGGCGCGAAAAAGCGGGAGGATCCTCGCGTCACTCCCGCCTCTTTGTCTCGTTTGCCTGTTATCTCGTTTGCCTGTTGTCTCGTTTATCTCGTGTGGGACTTGACCTCGCTGGGCCTGATGGACCGATGGATGGGTCCTGTGGACGAAACCCTGGCAGGCCTGACCAAGCGGGGCAGGTAGCCCAGCTAGGTGCGCTCCTCTTGGCCCGACTCCGAACCATCCCCGAAGGACTCGCTGCCCGCTCCAGGATCCTCTGGCCTGTCCGGCCGCAGGAGGGCATCCATCTCCTGGGTCTCGTCCTCGTGGATGCTCGGGTCCATCTCCTGGGGCGGATTGGCCGCCGCGGCCAGGAACTCCTCCGGCGCGCCCTCGCCGCCGTTGGCAGAGAGGCTCGGGGAGGCCTCCAGGCCCTCCTCGTCCTGCCCCAGGGGCCATCGGGAGGTCACCGAGGCCAGCACCGGCAGCTCGTCCAGGGCATGGCGGGCGGCGGTCGGCGTGGCCCTGGGCTCCTCGGGCGCCGCCCCGGGATCCGTCACGGGCAGCTGCTCCACAGCCATCATCTCCTGGGGAGAGGGGAGCTGTTGCATCCGCTGATAGAGCTCGCCCAGGAGGCGACCCACCTGCTCCATGGGCAGACGGCGCAGGGGCGTGTCCGAGCTCTCCCAGAGCTCCGCCAGGGCCGGGAAATCCCACAGCGCGGTGAGGACGCTCTCGCTGCGGTAGTTGGTCATCTCCACCAGCAGCCCGCTCTGCCGGGGCGTCAGCTCCTGAGGGGCCAGGATGGCCGAGCGGCCGATGAAGGGCTGCCGAGGTGGACGCCCCACCGGGTTGGGGCCCACCAGGAAGCTGACCACGCCGAAGAGCTGGTTCTCCTGCATCCGAGCCAGGATGGCCGAGCGCAGCTTCTCGTAGAGGACCACGTTCGTGGCCGCGCCCTGGGCCACCAGGATCTCGGCCCGCTGGAAGGCCAACACCCGGCCCGCCTCGGGGTAGAGCACATCGGTCCCCAGCATCAGCCCCAGATGGCCCACCTCTGTCTGGATCACCTGCCAGTCGCTGCCAGGCTGGACCAGCCCCTGGTCCTGGGGGTGGAGCATGACCTTGGCCTGGTAGCCCAGCAGCTCGCCGCTGGGACCGAAGACCCCGGCGATGTTCCGGATCACCCCGTCCAGGGGATCCGGGAGATAGGCGCTGGGGGCCACCACGGTCATGTCGTATTCCCGGGCCAGGCCGCCGTAGAACTCCTCGTAGGCCTGCCACAGGCTCTCCGGGGCCACCTCCAGCATGCCGGCCAGGAGGCGGCGAAAATCCACGCCCAGAAGACGGCTGGTGGCTCGAGCCAGCCCTCCGCTGATCCGCTCCCAGAGGCTGGCCTGACGACGTCGTGCCCAGTCGCCTCGCTTCAGCAGGCCCATCTGGATGCCGCCCATGAGGGGCGCAGCCAGCATGACGCCGGCCAGCTCGGGGAAAACGATGAGGCGGGCCCGTTTGTTGGCGGCCAGCCGGAAGAAACGCTCCACGTCCTGGCGATGCTCCTCCAGGCTCCTGGGCAGGGCCATGCGTTGCTGTACGGAGGCTACAACAAGCTTGTCCACGACGACTCCTCTATCGATGACTCTGCGGCTGGCGACTCGCTGGTGACCGGCTGGCGATTCCCCAGCTGCGTCAAGAACGGCACACCGGAGCCCACTTCCCGACCCGGGAAAACGGCTTCCGTTTAGGTAGTTTACCACAATTCAGGCCCGAAAGGGCATTTCCCTAAGGAATTTCACCCCTGACAACTGGTCATTATACCACGAAGAGGCCCCTTTTCCTGGACGATTTCAGTCGCGAAGTTAAACGACTGACCCACGACAGGCAGGGCAGGTTAAGGCCAGAAAACTTGACCCGCCCCCTCAAAGCTGCTATACTGCCAGCCGTCTGCAGGGGTGCGCCCCCATCGTCTAGTGGACCAGGACTCAGGCCTTTCAAGCCTGCGACAGGGGTTCGAATCCCCTTGGGGGCATCATGCAGACCATCCCAGGGCCTCGCTTCGGCGAGGTCTTTTTGCTGCCGCTTTCCCTGGATCCTGGCGTCTGTGCCCTTCCCTTCCCCGGCCCGTCCATCTCCCGCGTTCAGGACGCAGGGTGGCCGTGCAGACGACGACTGTTTTCTGCACCGACTATTAAAAAACCATTAGAATTTGCGGGAAACAGTTGCGGTTGTCAGACAAAAGGCCTATACTATTTTCTAGACAGCTAAATAGCCAGTCCGGCTCCTCACTATGTGACAGCCGGCGAAGGCGCAGACAAGAATGCCTGCCCGGTGATGTGTCCGGGTCTTTTGTTTTGCCCCGCGCCATGCTCCCCGAGCCCGGGCTGGCTTTCCGCACGCTCGTTGCCCACCCACGCCTCGTCTCCCCCCGCCCAGGCAGCCAGCGTGTTCTTCCATCGGCTCGATCCCAAACAACAGACCCGATCCAGGAGGGGGAATGAAGGATTCGATCCATTGGGGGATCATCGGCACCGGCGCGATTGCCCACAAGTTCGCCCAAGGCCTGGCCCTGCTGAGCGACGCCAAGCTGTTGGCGGTGGCCTCTCGACGCCAAGAGACCGCCGACGCCTTCGGAGAACGCTACAGCGTGCCTCGCCGCTACGGCTCCTACGGGGAGCTGGCCCAGGATCCAGACATCCACGTGGTCTACGTGGCCACGCCCCATCCCTTCCACAAAGAGAACACCCTCCTCTGCCTGGAGGCGAGCAAAGCGGTCCTCTGCGAAAAGCCCTTTGCCCTCAACGCCCAGGAGGCCCGGGCCATGATCCAGGCCGCCCGGGAGCGAGGGCTCTTCCTCATGGAAGCCATGTGGACCCGCTTCCTGCCCCTCATGGTGAAGATCCGCGAGATGCTGGAACAGGGTAGCCTGGGGGCCATCCAGATGCTCTCCGCAGATTTCGGGGCCCACTTTCCCTTCGATCCAGCCCACCGGGCCTACAACCCGGAGCTGGGCGGCGGCGCGCTCCTGGACCTGGGCGTCTACGTGATCTCCCTGGCCTCCATGGTCTTCCGCGGCCCCCCGGCCCAGATGACCTCTCTGGTGACCCTGGCCGAGACCGGCGTGGACGAACAGGAGGGCATGGTCTTCCGCTACCCAGGGGGCCAGATCGCGGTCCTGGACGCCTCCTTGCGGGTGACCACAGCCCAGGAAGCCACCATCGTGGGCACCCACGGCCGAGTGCGCATCCACCGGCCCTGGTGGGCGGCCAGTCGCTTCACCCTCT
>Ga0256841_1001736_pt1 | contig 18110 bp, 14 predicted proteins | sample 356308metaG_FD_185971 | JGI IMG/M metagenome (GOLD analysis project Ga0256841, IMG submission 185971) | Hydrothermal vent microbial communities from Mid Atlantic Ridge, Atlantic Ocean - 356-308 | ecosystem: Environmental > Aquatic > Marine > Hydrothermal vents | place: Atlantic Ocean: Mid... | reverse complement strand
ATTCTTCCGATTCTCCCACAGATGTGGCAAGTTTCATTCCGCCGGGTTGGTATTTTGCCCCTTCCGGTAGGTTGAGCGTAGGCATCGGGTAAAGCCTGGGAAGTACCAGTATGGTTTCGTGGATGGTGAAATCCTTAAAAGCTTTAAACAGTCCGAAAGGATCCGGCCTTGCGATGCTAATTTTTGTTAAGGTTAGGTAACCGCGCTTTATTGGTAATATTTCCATTCCCTTTTCTACTTCCCCTTTTGGTGATATCGGAGGAAGTGGAACCTCGCTGTTCTTGGCCGTGATCTTTTTTGCAGTGAGTCCCATCCATTTGGGATACCCAAGTAACCTGTCTAGCCAGTTCCTCTTTTTATCTCCCGGCACTTTACCTTCCAGGAATTCCTTGTACGTGGGGGCAGGATCAGCAAGGTTGTCCTTTATTAGAAGGCCTGACTCTTTTTTCGCAGCATTATTAGTCACTATAATTTTGTACCTTAGCGGTTCTCCTACCGTCGCGTACCTGGATATTCTCCGTTTTACGGAAACGTCAAGACGGTAAAAGAAACTGAATATTATCGATACGAGAAGCAGGAAGAAAAGGAAGGAAAAAACCTTGTAGGCCACGGTTTGGTAGGTGTTTATGCCGATCAGTGCGAAAATAGCGGTTGTTATGAGCACGAATTGGCCGGTTTTTGTAAAATGCCTCTTTAACCAGTACTTGGTGACGTGTGATATTTTAAAATTGATGTATTGAAGTTTTTTGAACATGGCTTAGTCAGCTTTTCAGGCAGGCACAGATATTTTTCTTAAAGCTTCTTCTACAACTTCTTCCCTAGTGAGTCCTGAAAACCGCGCCTGGGGATCCAATACTAGCCTGTGTGCGATAACCGGTACCGCCATCTCCTGGACGTGGTCCGGGGATACAAATTCAAGCCCATCAAAAAGGGCTAGGGCTTGCACCGCTCGCATTAAAGAAAGTGATGCCCTTGGGCTCGCACCCAGCTCCACTCCCTTTGATTTTCTCGTTTCGCTCACAATATCTACAATGTATTTCTTGATTTCTTCGCTTATTCTCACCTGGGTGACGCTCTTCTTCAAAAAAACGATGTCTTCCCTCGTCACACACTTTTCAATTTCAAGCAAGGGGTGAATTTCTCCCTGGGCCGTCAAAATCTGAACTTCTTCCTCGGGAGAAACATAGCCAAGGCTCAACTGGACCATGAACCTATCCATCTGTGCTTCGGGCAAGGGGTAGGTTCCCTGAAATTCAATTGGGTTTTGGGTGGCAATGACGAAAAAGAGACCATCGAGGCAGTACCTGTTTCCGTCTATGCTGACCTGGTTTTCAGCCATGGCTTCGAGAAGAGCCGACTGGGTCCTGGGAGACGCCCTGTTGATTTCATCAGCCAGGAGAATGTTAGTGAAAATTGGACCCTTGTGGAACTGAAACGTTTGATCCTTTTGGTTGTACGTGGACACGCCAAGCAGATCTGATGGAAGTAGGTCTGGTGTAAACTGGATTCTCTTGAATTCCGCATCTATAGATTTGGCCAGTGCTTTGGCCAGGGTAGTCTTCCCCGTGCCGGGATAATCTTCCAACAGAACGTGTCCGCCACTTGCAAAGGCAGCGAGGAGCTTCCTCACGGTGTCCGATTGGCCAACCATCACTCGTTCAATATTTTTGACAATCTTCTGATATGTTTCTTGCGATCTCCCCACGTCCAGTTCGCCCATCATTTTGTCTCCACTTCAACGTTTGTTCTGCGGCAGTTAATAATTTCGATAAGTCATTCAATGATATGCAAGTTTCATACATTTAAGAAAACCTCTAAAAGGAATTATTTCAATAGCAAATCGCTGCGGAGGGCTCATGTTTAAGCGAAGATGGCCAATTAGGTCCCATCGGCTCCAGTAAGTTTATTTAAGTTTCTTGAAAATGGTAATGTCTATTTTTTGACACTTATTGTGGAGATTGAACAACTTTTTTGTCAGTGATCTTCTTTCGTGCAACTGCAGGAAGGAAGGTTTTCAAGAGGATTTGGCTTACTGCAAGCTAAATTTTCGGACTGGTGGGAGTGGCGGCAGCGTCCTTCTTTATGGTCTAGAATTTTTGATCTGAGTGAATTCCAGATTGGCTTTACGGATATTGCGATAAGAAAAATCGCTCCCGACAGGCGAAGCCAATAGGGGAAGATTTCCGAGCTTTGCCCGATCATTGCCCTAGCGGAGAGTTTAAAATGGAGATAAATCTGGTCAAGTATCAATCCGCTTACCACCGCTGAGAGGGCAAGAACAGACAGGTAAATGCTTGTTGCCCTCTTACCAAGGATCTTTAACACCAGGGACAACGATGTGATATTGGTGGCGGGGCCAGTAATAAGGAAGACGAGGGCTGTACCGGGGCTTACTCCCTTGAGGATAAGTGCTGCGGCTATGGGTGTTGAGGCCGATGCGCAGATGTATAGCGGTATCCCCACAACGAGGGCGATTAACATTGAATTAAGGCCTCCTCCCAGGTAGCTACTGATAATTTCCCCTGGGATCAACGAAGTTATTATTCCCGCTACTATTAAGCCGGCAAAAAACCAAGGTGCAAGATCGAACCAAACGTCGGTTACAGCATACTTTAAGCCGCTTAACACTTTTTCTGAAAAGGTGTGGTGTCTGGCATGCTCTTCGGGGGGACAATCAATCCCGTCACAGCATCCATCCACCGCGCAGCTCAGATCAGGTTCCGCTTCTGATATTGTACTGCCGGTTCCAAACAGGTTTTCCATGATGCCTGCCAATATGGCAGAAAAAAAGGCCACCACGGGACGCGCCACAGTCATGATGGGGTCGAGGAGAGCGTACGTAATGGCAATGGAGTCAACACCAGATTCCGGAGTTGATATAAGAAATGCAGTGACGGCGCCGTTATTTGCACCCTGTTTTTTTAAAGAGGCCGCAGCCGGAAGAACACCGCAGGAACACAGTGGAATGGGGATGCCAAGTATGGCGGCCTTGATCACGGACATGAATCTGCCCTTCCCGAGATGTCTGGAAATGCTGGAAGGATCTATAAAAACCTTCAACAGGCCCGCTACCAGGACACCAAACAGGATGTATATTGATGCCTCTAATAAAAGTTCCCACGAATGTTCTAGGCTATTGAGAATTATGTCCATTACCGTACTCTACAAGTAGATTGTGTGTAACAAATAATAACACGTATGATCAATTCCGACAGTTTTTTTTCGCTTTTTTTATCGGTGATTCACCTTAGCATCCTAACCAGGGAGTACAAGCTCCTCGATCATGTCTTTGAAGGCAGCCTGGGCGTAAAGGCAATCGGTTTCATTGGGATGTTTTTTTCCTTCTTCAATCATTTGTTTTCTGTAACTATTCATTTCATGGATTTTGTCCCGAGGCATTCGTTCCAGGACCTTCGGGTTGATCTTCCCCTGGCAGATAAATTCTCCTAAAATGTTGTTTTCTTTCAGGATATCTCTTGCTGCATATAAAGCTTCGCGAGCGTGCTTCGAGGTTGGATAGGCCCCTATGGTTGCAAAAATGCCCACGTTTTTCCCCTTGATTTTCTCCATGAATTCCCGTGCACTTTGGTCGGGCTTACCTCTGTTTACCCAGAAGCCCAATGCAATAAAATCGTATTTGTCAGGCGATGGGGCTTTATCAACGGGGTATATTTCCTTGTTTCCCGGTAAAATATCGAAGATAGCTTCTGCAATTTTCTTCGTGTTACCAGTCTTACTCGAATACACTACGAGAATGTTCATGAAGAACCTCCATGGTGGTAATTTTTACAAAAATATCATCAAAAACCGGCAAAATAATTGACACAGGTCAAGGTTTCATGCCCATTTGTTTTGGACTCATCGCAAGTGCATGAATACAGGAATTATTTCGTTCTTTTGCCATAGGCAATCTCGTTATGTCCAGACCAATCTATGGACTTAAAGCCCTTTTTCGGCTATTTTTGTGGGCAGTAGGTACTTCAAAGACATTCGTGCAAACAAAAAGCTTAACAAAAGTAATAGCGATGGTAGCGAAGCAACCTCGGAGACCTTGATGTTCCGAAGAGATTGCTTTGTTGTCTCCCGTTGGGAGACTTCTTGCAAGGATAGAATGTTGCAAATGTTTTTCACAAATCGATCCAGTGGTGTATAGAAGTGTTAACAATAGTTGCAGATAGCTAATGATAGTTCGGGAGGGGTCATGATTGTGCAGATCTATGAAGTTCAAAAACCTGAGGAAGCCGAGAAGTGCGCAGAACTGGGAGTTGACCACGTAGGAAGCGTGATCATATCCGGCGAAGAATGGCGAAATGCTGAACTCAAAGACGTTGTTAAGGTTTGCAAGGATTCAGGTGTAAAAAGTTCCCTTATCCCCCTTTATAACGAAGAAGACTTGATATATAAGACCCTGGATTACTATGAACCTGACCTGATTCATTTTTGTGATTCCTTGACAGATATTCGAGGTAACAAGATTGACTTGGAGCCGATAAAGGAATTCCAGTTCAGGTTAAAGGAAAAATTTCCCGAAATTTCCATAACCAGGTCTATCCCGGTGCCGGCGAAGGGCATTAAAAGCGACTTACCATCCGTTGAAATTGCTGAAGAACTGGAAGGAGTTAGTGATTATTTCTTGATTGACACGTGGCTTGGTAAAGAACCGGTGGAGGGATTCGTTGGTATTACCGGCATCACGGCCGACTGGGATATTGCAAGAAGCGTGGTGAGAAATGCAAAAATCCCGGTAATACTGGCCGGAGGTCTTTCTCCTGAAAATGTTTATGATGCCATACTTAAAGTAAAGCCCGCGGGCGTTGATAGTTGTACTCGGACAAATGCAGTGGACAAAAGTGGTAACCCGGTGCGCTTCAAGAAAGACTTTGAGAAAGTGGCCGAGTTTGTCAAGCAGGCAAGGAAGGCAGCTATCGTGCTCAGTTAAAGATGACCATCGATTCCGGTTGAAGGACTGAGATTAAGAAAACCGAAATAAGCCGTTTCTTCGTTTATGTTTCCTGTCTTTTGTTTTTCTGCGATGTCAAAGAATTTTAGCGCAAGCCTTTCGGTATCCCGAAGGGCTTTTACCACGGTGTCTTCTTCCTGCAACAATATTTTTGTTATTCCTGGTGAAAGCCTTCGAAAAAGGTCGGTTCCTAGAACGTAGGGAGGCGGATAAAACAAGGCCTGGTATTGATCGAATTTTCGAAGAGTCAATAAGTCCATAGCCAAACTTGCCCAGAAAAGTGATTTTACCTGGAATAAAGAAAGAAAAGTAACCTGGGTTACGAGGCAACGGTATAAAGAGTTGGCATTAGAACTCAAAGGAGCATCTCCCGATTTGTTTATTTCGTTACTCAGGTGCCACAGCAATTCCCTTGTGCACTGGCTGTATAAAGCTATCCAATGGGGAAAGTCTTTTTTTTTCATTTGATACCGAAGGTGTTTCCCGAGCACTAGGTCGAGGAGACTCTCTATCCTGAAATGACACGACATGCTTTGAGTACACTTGGGGGCTTTTGGGATTTTCGGGCAACTCTGGCAACATTTAAGCACCAGCGGGTGCCATACCATGTCTGCTGCTAGGTGACCGAGATAACCTAGGGCAAACGAATAAAGCGAACCTGCCACTTGTTCTGTTGAAGTGCTTTTACTTATCAATGATGTTATTATTCTGAATGAATTTTCGCCTCTTCCACTATGAAGAAACTTTGCAAGTCGCCTGTAGCGGAATGTCGGAAAATCGTAAAAAAGGAGGTCAGGTGAAGTATTCCCAAGCAGAAAGGAGGAAGGATTAAGACTTGATACTTCAACTTGCGGATCTTGCTTGTTTCTGAGAATATGAAGAAGACTTTTACCAATGAGCAGGTGGCTGTATTCTTTTGGCATGGCGCAGGAAAACTCCCGGGTGATCTCGTTAATATTAAATAGCTTAAGCCTTGAATAAATAGTCTTTTTTTTATCAATAGTCGACTCAAAAAGTTGATTTTGTAATTTAAGTTGCCATTTGCTTTCCACTATATTATTTAGGAGTTGTCAATTTTGATATACACCATTGGTCAATCTGTTACAGTTAAAAAGTGATATGAGCGTAAGGAGGGTTTACGTTGATGTCCAGCTATGGATTGAGAATTTTCAGTGGGAACAGTAACCGTGAATTGGCTGAACAGGTCTGTGAGAGGCTTGAAATACCCCTGGGAAGAGCACGAGTTGACAGATTTAGTGATGGAGAGGTTAGGGTTGAAATAGGAGAAAATGTCAGGGGGACCGATGTATTTGTCATTCAGTCGTGCTCAAATCCCGTAAATGATCACCTGATCGAACTCCTCGTCATGATTGATGCTTTCAAGCGCGCTTCTGCGAGGAGAATAACCGCAGTTATGCCTTACTATGGCTATGCAAGGCAGGACAGAAAGAACAAGCCGAGGGTTCCTATAACAGCGCGCCTCGTTGCAGACCTGCTGACAAGAGTTGGAGCTAACCGGGTGCTAACGATGGATTTGCATGCTGGACAGATCCAGGGGTTTTTCAACATACCCGTGGATAACCTTTACGCTTCTCCCATACTTCTTCCTTACATAAAGGAAAATTTTAGCGGAGACATTGTCATCGTGTCCCCTGACGCGGGTGGTGTTGCGAGGGCTCGAGCATACGCAAGCAGGCTTGGTGCGAATCTGGCACTGATAGATAAGCGGCGAGATGAACCGAACAAGGCCAAGGCCATGAACATAATAGGAGACGTAAAAAACAGGCTTGCAATAATTCTGGATGACATGGTTGACACCGCCGGGACACTAATGGAAGCAGCAAAAGCCCTTCTGGAACACGATGCCCTCAGTGTTCATGCCTGTTGCACACATGCCGTTCTATCTGAGCCGGCGCTCGATAGAATCGCCCAGGGACCATTGGAATCCCTCGTTGTTACTAACACAATCCCGTTAAAAGAACGTGCTAAAAAGATTTCTAAAATTAAGGTCCTTTCAGCGCACAGGCTTTTTTCGGAAGCCATTAAAAATATTCATAACGAAGACTCTATCAGTTGCCTATTTGAAATACGACACTGAGGTCTGTTTGCCGATGTCTGCTGAAGAACCCCTTGGAAAAGTTTGCGAGCAGCACGGGCTAGAGCCGTATTCTCTTTTGTCAGAGAATTATCCGACCTGGCTGTGCAAGGATACGAGGGGCAGGCTGTATGTTCTAAAGCGAGTCGATAGATCCCAGGATCCTCATACCATGTTAAGGGCGCTCAGAGCCCTTTATACTCCTTTCAAGTATCCCGTGCCCGTCACCGGTATCGGTGATCCGTACCTGGTCTATCCGTGGATTGAGGGAAGATGCTTCTCAGATGTGGATCTCTTTGAGAAAGACCTTTTAGGGGATGTCCTCGAATTGGCAGGCCGCATACAGGCTCTTTTGAGATCCCTACACCTGGTGCCTTTTTTTGAGAAGGGCTTGAACGTTTGCGAAAAACAAGGATTCGGGAATACGGCTTCATCCATAGCCACAAGAATAAATTTTGGTTGCAGTCCAATGCTTGACCAGGAGATTAAGAAAGCGAGAAGGTACGAAGTGGCCGCATCCTACAGGTGGGTTAACAAGGGGATAGAAAAGTGGTCTGACACAATTGTGAAAACCGGCATCTGGGAAAGGGAATCCCTTGAAAAGTTCAAAGAATTGCTTGATGTTTTTCCGGCAATACATCTGCCGATTACCGGAAATAACCTTGTTCACGGAAAATTTACCCCGGATCATGTAATCTTGTGCCCTGACGGTTCGGTTGCTGTGATTAGCTGGCGGGTAGATCCGCGTCCAAGGCGTTATATGCAGCTTACTTTCCTTGCATGGGCACTATTTCGCGATTCTAACCCCGGGATCTACGATAGGTTTTCAGATTTGTTCCCAAAGTTTTTTGCCAGATCTTTCTACCTGGAAAATTTGATTGTGTTAAACATATGCCTCCTTGAACAGGGTTATCATTTCAGTAAAAATGGGTTGTCAGGAGATGGCCTTGTTGATGAGAAAATATCTTCTGCCAACAGGATTCTTTCAGAAGGACTTGCCACGATGGTTGCGAACAGGTCATGAGAAAATTTCGTTACCAGCTCGATCAAAAGATCCCAATTCTTGAGGTAATTGTTTACGGGATTCAATGGGCGATAATGATGTTCCCCGGTCTTTTGATTGTTACTGACATTGCAGCCGGAGTACTGAAGCTAAACTTAATGGCCAAGGCGCATTTTTTCCAGTACTTGCTTGTCATTTCAGGCATTTTCACCATCTTACAGACTCTTATCGGCCACAAATATCCGATACAGGAGGGACCTTCCACTGCGGTGCTGCTTGCCTACATCGGACTGGCTCCCTACGGGATTAAGGCCATACAGGGTGGGATGATATCAGGGGGGATAATCATTGTTATGATTGGATTGAGTCGGCAAACACGGCGGTTGAACCGATTTTTTACTCCCAACGTCACCGGGGTAATTCTGCTACTTATTGCATTTTGTTTGCTCCCTTTTCTACTTCCTAGACTCCTGGGTGTGTCGACTGAGAATCCATCGGGTAGTCACATGATAGCCCTGGTGTCATTTTCCCTGATAATTTTCATAGCGCTTCTTTCTCACTGGTTATCAGGATACCTTCAGACCACTGCAGTACTCCTGGGTGTGATCGTGGGCTATCTCGCATTTCTATTCTTAGGGAAAATTAATATCGGCGTGATTCTAAAAACACCGTGGCTGGAATTGCCCAGGCATGAATGGGCTTCGTCGCCGCAACTATTCTGGCCTGCAGTCATTTCCTTTGTACTTGCTTACCTCGCGGTTGTAATTAACACAATTGGGAGCATCCAGGGTACTGCTGCGGTGGTGGGGGAGAGGGACATTGAGAGAAGCATAGACAGGGGAATTGCCTTAAATGGACTTGGCGGAGTGGTAGCGGGATTTTTCGGTGTGGTGGGGACAGTTTCTTACTCAAGCAGCCCCGGAGTGGTTCTTGCCACAAGGGTCGCAAGCAGATATGCACTTACCGCTTGCGGTGCTCTATTAATGTTCACCGGTCTGGTGCCGAAGCTGGCAGCGCTTTTTGCTTCCGTTCCCGGTTCCGTAGTCGGTGCGGCCCTTTGCGTGGCCATTGGGTTCCAGATAGGGGCAGGGATTGACGTTATTACAAGCCATGTAAAAAAGTTAACAGCCAGGGATTACCTTGTTGTTGGGCTACCACTGATCGTAGGCACGATAGTTTCCATGGTTCCGAGGGAGTTTTTCAGGGGATTGCCGTCCGCTGTTGCAGTGCTTGCGTCCAACGGACTCGTTCTGGGCATAATAATGGTACTTTTGCTTGAACATGGTTTTCTCAGGAAAAAGTGAGGGCATTTCATGAGTTCGACAAAATACATAACATGTCCCAAATGCGGGACCTCTATCAAAGAATACCGTAATCCGCTTCTGACGGTAGACATCATTATTCAACTGCCTGGCGAAAGAATTGTTCTTATCGAAAGAAAAAACCCTCCTTTTGGGTGGGCCTTGCCTGGTGGATTTGTTGACTACGGGGAATCCCTTGAAGATGCGGCCCGACGGGAAGCAAGGGAAGAAACTTCCCTGGATGTGTTTGATCTGAGGCAATTTAGAGCATATTCCGATCCCGAAAGAGATCCCAGGCACCATACAGTTACCGTGGTCTTTACCGCAAAGGCTGAAGGTGTACCCGCCGCAGGTGATGACGCAAAGAAGGTTAAGGTTTTCGAGTTGGGCCATTTACCACAAAATATGGCTTTTGACCACGGAAAGATTCTTGAGGATTATATTAAAAGAAGGCAGATGACTGATAAGGACTGCTGAACGGAGGTGGGGACGGTCAAAATGAAGTAAAAACGTGTTCCCTATGGTTTGTTGAAGCAAAGGTTAGGGGGTTACTCTGCCGATGACGTTGAATTTGAATGCCATCTGTCAAGGAAGGCTATTCGTCTTCCGTTTTGAGGCATACACTCCTGTACTTACAGTCGTACTGGTCGCAAAAGCTCGTGGCCCTTCCAAAGCAATCAAAGTTTCCTTCTCTGAGTTGCTTTCTACGCACGGTGTGCATCAGCAGTGTGCGAGCGCAACTTTTACACAGGCCGTGGCTGAAGAATTCTTCCTCTTCTCCTGCGCCCCAGGTTTTTTTACATCTTATGCATTGGTATTTCATTTTCAGCGGCCCCAAAACAATATGTTTTGTTTGTAAGTTATACAAAGCAATTTTAATGCCATGGGTGATAATTTCAAGACGCAAAGAGGTATTTACTATGAAAAACAGGGTAATAACAAGAGATGTATGGAGATTTACCAGGGAAAAAAAGAGTAGCGAAAAGAGTACCTTGGTACGAGAAGAAATCTGGTCACTTTTTGTGCAGGAGACGCAGGTAAACACATTTTTATGTTCTGGAAATTACTTGGAAGAACTTGCAACGGGGTACCTTTACAACAAGGGTATAATTGCAAATCGGGAAGAAATAACCGATTTTGAACTGGATACCGAAAAGAATAGAATGCAAATTAGTATAGCACCTGAGTGCAAGGGTTTTGTTTCGTTTCAACTCCTCTCAGAAGCTAAAAAAAACCTTCCCATGGAAGCCAATATTAAATCCAGGCAACGTGCAAAGCCTGGAAAAGGAGACGGATTCATAATCAGCAAGGAGCAGGTTTTTAACCTAATGGTTCAATTAAATGAGCTTTCAACTTTATACAAAGCTACCCACGGAGTTCACAATAGCGCAATAGCAACGCCCGACAATATCCTTGTTTTTCGCGATGATATCGGTCGTCACAATACGATGGATATGCTTAAAGGTTACTCGTTGTTGAACAATTTGCGCCTGGATGACAAGATACTGGTTACTACTTGCCGTGTTACTGTTCAGATTATTGACAAGGTCATAAGGATGGGAGTTCCAGTGATAGCGTCTCGAGGTATAACCACGGACCTGGCACTTACCCTCGCGGAGGAAGCAGGCATTACACTTATAGGGTTCTTGAGAGGGGGAAGGTTTATTGTTTATTGTGGGGTTGAAAGGATAGGGGAGTAGAAATCATTGTTGATCTTTTCTTCATGCCCGTTGGGTAAAATCTATTTTTTATCTTAAACCGGAAACCCAAAGAGAACGAGTAGACTTTTTCTTTATGATCCTGTAAAAAGAGATAAATGAGAAACTTATCACAATATCTTCTGAAAATAAGGAGGAGAGAAAAAAATGGATGCACACTTCATTTTTGGGGTGGTCCTGATATTGGCGACCCTAGGTTTGTGTTATGCGTTTAGAAAGGAAAATAAGAAATAAATAGGGAAAAAATCAAGGCCAATTTCTCTGGCAACTGGACTCTTTGTATTGATTATTATTTTACACCATAAAAGAAGTACATAACGGTCAGCTCTACCACAAGAAAGATTACTGTCATTACCGCTCCTGCCTTGGCATAGTCTACCGTTCTGTAGCCTCCTGGTCTCATGATCAGGGCATTTACCTGGTGTGTTGGCAATACAAAGGTATTTGAAGCAGATAATCCTACGACTAGTGCCGCCATCCTTGGATCGCCTCCTGCCATAATGGCCATATTCATGCACAATGGGACAAGTAGCACGGTGGCCCCAACATTTGATATTACGAGGGTAAAGAAAGATGTCATTATGCCTATCACTGCCAGCAGGATAATTGGAGGAACCTGGCCGATCATTTTTAGCACGCCTTTGGCGATAAAAGCAGCAGTACCTGTTTGTTCAAAAGCTATTCCAAGAGGGATGAGGCCGCCAAGTAAGAAAACGGTCATCCAATCTACCGAATGGTAAGCTTCGTCAACAGAGAGCACCCCTGTAATTATCATACCGAGGGCGCCAGACATCAATGCAACAGACAATTTAACCTTGAAAAATATGATTTGAGAAAGTGCTAGCGCAAGCCAAAAAACTGCCCACCTTGCTTTTTCCGGGCGAAGTATTTCTCCTTCAAGAGGTGATGCAAAGGTTAGCGCACGGGGCTGAGGCTGGTTCCTTATGATATGAAACCTGTCCCAAGGACCCTGCAAGAGAATTGCGTCTCCCATTTTCAAACGGACGTGGTTTAAACCGGCAAGGTACACTCTTTCTCCCGTGTAAATGGCAATTGGATTTACCTGGTATTGTTCTTGGAAACGTACTTCCCCCAGAGTTTTACCAACAAGGGGAGACCGTGGGGATACAACGGTTTCTACTAGTCCAGCATTGGTTCTGGCTAGGTCATCTGCAAAAAAATCAAGACCGTCCTTTACTTCCCACTTCATGTACTTGGCAAGTTTTAGTACATTTCGTTGCCTTCCCATAACCACGATATCATCACCAGCGGAAATGAAATCTGTCTTTTTCGGGACAAGGTTCTTCAACTTTGTCGAAGCATTTCCGATTGCTATAACGGTTACCAGAAAATTTTGCCTGATTCCGAGTTCTTCCAGTGTCTTTGGCCTTTGAAAGTCATCAGGTATGTGTATCTCGTAGGGTTGATCAAGCGCGGGATAGTGCCTCATTAACATGTCAGTGATCCCGCCGCCTTCCCCCTCTCCTTTGCTTGCCGGAAGTATGAATTTACCGAGTAGGAGGAAGTAGACTATGGCACTTGCAAGGAGGCATATGCCTATGGGAGTCTGGGTGAAGAGTCCGAAAGGCTCAAGCTTCTTGTTTCCAACAACCATCAGGTCATTTAAAAGGATGGTCGGACTTGCACCTACCAGGGTTAAGGTTCCACCGATGATTGCACAGAAACCCATGGGCATGAGAATTCTGGAGATGGGAATGTCAAGGCGTTTTGATATACGCTGGGTTGCCGGAAGAAAAAGGGCCGCTGCGCCTATGTTTTGCATCATGCTTGATATTATGCCGACGGTTAGGGAAACAAGGGCCATCACCCTTTTTTCACTGTTTCCGGCCAACCTGATGATGGGACTTGCCACTTTGTTCATCACCCCTGTTTTGTCAAGCCCGGCACCGATTATAATAACAGCTATGATTGAGACCACGGCGTTGCTACTAAGTCCCACAAAGGCTTGCTTCGGAGTTACAAGTCCAATTAGCGGCAGCAGAACCATCATTATAATCCCAACCACATCCACTCGTACCCATTCCATGACGAAAAGGATTATTACAAAGACGAGGATAAGTAGCGTAAGAATCATATCCGGTGTCATATGTGGCTTTTCCTCCTTCAATTAGATGAAAGCAACCACTTGCGGAGTTTCTTGTGGCGGTCTGTGTTTCAATTTGCTGCACTGATGTATTAGTGCAAAAAGTTACAAGTGAATCAATCTTATATAGTAGGCGCTTTCCCATGTCAAGCTAAATCCATGCTGCTATAAGTGGTTTCTGGCTTAACATGAAACAATTCCGAGGACATGGCAGAGGATGCGAAAACTTTCGCATATCTGAAACTTGACCATAAGAGGAGAAGTTGCTAGGTTGTTTTCAACCCGTTTTAGCGGGGGTTAAATTGCTTATATTTTCATTTTGAAACAGTTGCTCTTCTTAATTGGGAAAAATAGCGGGGGTGAGACGATGATTAGGGAAAGTCCAAAAACGTCATGGAATGCTGTGGGTGCCACTCCCAGTGTTTCTAAAAGAGCATTCGTTGATCCATCTGCTAATGTTATCGGTGATGTGGTTATAGAAGACTATGTTTACGTGGCTCCCCAGGTTGTATTAAGGGCAGACGAAGGTAGTCCGATAATAATAGGGCAGGGATCAAATATCCAGGATGGCGTTATAATGCATGCTCTTCTCGGAACAAGAATAGTTGTGGGCCCAAATTGCTCGGTAGCTCACGGTGCAATACTGCACGGTCCGGTGGAAGTAGAAGAAGGCGTGTTTATTGGCTTTAGGGCTCTTCTTTTTAAATGCAAGATTGGCAGAGGAAGTTTTATCGGTCATGCAGCTTCAATCAGCGGAGTCGAGCTGCCTGCCCTAGTGCATGTTCCGGAAAGAGGCTTCGTTAAGTCTGAGAATGATATTACTTCTTTGGGTTCCGTAACGGAAGAACAAAAAGAATTCAAGGAAGAAGTACTTAAAGTTAACCGCGAACTGGCTAGGGGTTATCTTGCCATGGAGAGATGATCCCAAGCCTTTAACTGTTGGGATATTTACCTGCACGCGTAAGGGTTTAGCGTGTCACTCCGGCCGGAGTGAAGCGTAGAGCCGGAATCTAGCATTTTCTAGATGCGTGCCGGATCGAGCCAACCCCTGACTAGGTCAGGGGGGCGGCATGACCTGCAAGAGGCCCTTGGCTGTTTGGGGACTCGGATTTAGAGATCAGTCAGACATTACCAATCTCTGCGTCTTTGGGCCTTGGCGGGAGAAAACTCGTATTACCGCAAAGATGCAGAGACGCAGAGAATGCATTAAGATAATCAAATTTGTCTCGGTAAATCTTTGTTAAACACGCCCATTCTCGAACATTCTTTCAAATGTGCTAAATGTCCCTTTTGTAGGTTGATTTTCAGGGCATCGGAGTTATTAAGTTGCCTAATCAATACTGTCGGTGTCTCGTGGGAGAGAAGAAAATAATTGCCTGTTGCCTCTGCGGTCTGCGGCGCTTTGTGGTGAAGTAATTTGATATAAATGTGTGAGAAACCGATGAATCGGTTCCTTGGGAAGGGCTGGTATCCTTTCCCACGGTTAAAACCGTGGGCTACCTGGTTTATTGCTTGAGATTGCCGGTGTCCTTGCCCCCGGTTAAAACCGTTGCCTCCAATCCTCACTAATGGAGTTCCCATTGACCCATCACCCCGGTTAAAACCGTGGGTTGTCTGGTTTATTGCTTGGGATTGCCGGTGTCCTTGCCCCCGGTTAAAACCGTGGGCTACCTTGCTTGTACCCGGGTTGCCTTCGCACAAAAAACTAGAGTTTGAACCGGGGGGTGCGTGATCCCGGATTAGCTCTCGGATTCATTCGGGGGCAAGGAGGATACCAGATCGGCTTTTTGTTTCAGGTGATTTCGAATTTTTCTACAAAATCTTCTATGCCTGCTACAAAAGGACTTTCAGGATCAATTTCGATTAAAGGTTTTCTCTTGGCCACGCTAACTGGTAAATTTTCGTCCTCCGGTAGCCTCACAATAAAGTAATTGCTTACTCCTAGGTACTGGTTAACGAGAGAACAGAATGCTTTTGCTATTTTATCGTCTTCGTTTTTCTTTGTTCTGTTAAATATGACGGTAAAACCGGATCCGTTAAGTGCAGATTCAAAGTCGTCTCCCAAGGTGCTATCCTTCGTTTTGAGGTATTCCACTATTTGAGGTACGGTTTTAAGTCCTAAGGTGTTTTCGGGATTTTTTAACTCACTGAGATAAGTGAGGGTTTCAAACCTCCTATTTTCCCGTAAGTAGCGTTCTATTTTTCTGAAGACATAGCTTTTTAGAAAGGAATAAGAATTCATTACACTGGTTATTTCGGGATTCGTGACTATGATTTTTTTCTGACCTATTGAGTAAAAGTCCAGCGTATTGTATGCGCTTCCTGCACCCAGGTCCAGAAGGATTATGTCATATTCAAGTTTCTTTATATGCCGGATTAGCTTCATTTTCGTTTGATAAAAAATATTAGCCAATCCGGGTACGTGACCGGCTCCCGATACAAGGAATACGTTTGGATATTCAGTGCTTACGGCAGCTTCTGCCAGAGTCGCCACCGATTTATCCAGGAAAGAATAAAGGCTTACTTCCGCCTGCATCGCATTGAACAAAACATGCAGGTTTGCGGCTCCTAGGTCTAGGTCCAGCGCAATAACCTTGTAGCCTTTCTTCCCGAGTGCTACGGCAAAATTCGCAACAAATACCGTTTTCCCAACACCACCCTTGGGTCCTGCTATGGAAACGATCATTTTTCGATTATTCACCTGCTAAATACCCTATACAAATTATAGGTACTGTCATTACTTCTGAAAGAACTTCCATAAATCAATTTAGCACAAAGATAGTAGAAAAATAAAATTTTCTTTACCTGTAAAATTTATAACGCTTAAGCTTTCGCCACAAGGATACACGGTCTATCCCGAGAATTTTGGCAGCCCTCGTTTTATTTCCTTTTGTCTGTTTCAATACCCATTCAATGTATTCTCTCTCGTTTTCTTCGAGGGTTAAGAATTCTCTTGTCCTGTGGCGTCTTATAAGGTGAGGATGTTGTTGGAGATCTAGGGGGAGATGAAATACTTCGATTACCGGGCCTTGAGCTATCGCTACTGCTCTTTCTATTATGTTCTCGAGTTCTCTAACGTTGCCGGGAAATTCATAATGCGTCAGAATTTGAATTACTTCGTCGGATATTTTCTCTATATTTTTCCCTTGAAGATCGCAGAATTTCCTGAGGAAATGATTGGCAAGAAGGGGAATATCTTCTTTACGTTCAACGAGTGGTGGCAGAAAGAGGCTGACTACGTTTAACCGGTAGTAAAGGTCTTGTCTAAACCTGCCTTCCCCGACTTCTCTTTTGAGGTCTTTGTTTGTTGCCGCCAAAACCCTTATATCCACGGGTATTTCTTCCGTGCCACCAACCCTGATAAGTTTTCTTTCCTCAATTACCCTTAGGAGCTTTACCTGCATCGAAAAAGGCATGTCTCCGATTTCATCCAGAAGAATTGTCCCGCCGTGGGCAGATTCGAGGAGCCCCTTTTTTACACCCCGCGCACCCGTGAAAGCTTCCTTTTCATGGCCGAAGAGTTCGTTGCTGAGGAGTTCTTCGGAAAACGCTCCACAATTTATAGCAAGAAATCTTTTTTCAGCCCTTGGACTCAGTTGGTGAATCAACTTAGCAACAAGCTCCTTGCCAGTTCCAGTCTCTCCGAGGATAACCACGTTGCAGTCCGTGGGAGCTATCTGCTCAATGGTTTTTTTTAGCTCCATCATCTTGTGACTTTTTCCAAGGAGTGGAAAGGCGTTTCCGCGACTTTCCACTAATCGCCGCTGCTCAGAAATTTCTTCCCCTAGTTTTCTTTTCTCAAGGGCCTTTTTAACGATCATCCTGAATTCATCAATGTTATAAGGCTTGGCTAGGTAGTGATAAGCTCCCTTTTGCATGGCTTCAACCGCAGACGAAACAGTGGCACAGCCCGTAATTATAATTACTTCAACATCTGGATACATGTTCTTTGTCCTCTCCAAAACCTGTATCCCGTCAGTGTGCTGCATCAAATCTGCCAGAACCAAGTCGAATTCTCTCTTGTCAAGCTCCCCAAGTGCTTGTATCCCGCTGTCCACAAACGTGACCTTGTAACCTTCTTTTGTCAAAATCTGTTCCAGGGTTTCCCTGTCAATAAGTCTGTCATAAATCACTAGAATTTTCGGCTTTTCCATGATCTTTCTCTCGTTCAAAAAATTTTTAAGTATTTTTTGGCGGTAAGTGTATTGTAAACAGAGTTTCTCTCGGTTGACTCAAGACTGTTATTGTTCCCTTGTGTTTTTTTACTATCCCGGAAAGAATTGCGACGCTACATCCCACCTTGGTAGTAAAAACGGATCAAAAATGTTACCAGGGTATTTCTAGAGAATTCCAAATCCGGAATCCTCATTATTATGGCTTGTCCCATGGTTTCATCTTTGTTGGCGTACGAGAAAAAGCCAATAAAACCTATCGCAACAATGCAGATGCAAAGACCGAAAACCATTTTTTACCGAATGTTTACATGCGGTTTCAACCCTCCCACATTCCTCTGTCCTTCCGGGAAAATTAATTTTTTTGATTCTAGGCTATCCTTTTCTGTTACAATATGCAACAGTACTTTTTCGATGTTGCAATAGTTCATAATACACTGATATCGTGTTGAATATCTGGGAGCTCAGGAAATATGTTGCATGTTGCAACAGTAAGGGAGAGCAGGCACAAGTTTATTTTGGCCATGTTTAGCATGTATTATCGAAATGTTATGTCTTTTATTAAAACTGGCATCTATCTTGATTAATAAAAATTTGGAAATATGGGTAAACAGGAGGGGCTGGAAGAAAAAAATTGAATTATACCTGAATCCGTGACGAAACTTTATGGATAATTTGTGTAACATGTCTAAATTACTCATTATTGGTCAGATAGCCAGGGTGGATCATTCTCCACCTTGTCGAGTAATCTTTTTAC
>Ga0256841_1001735_pt1 | contig 18114 bp, 19 predicted proteins | sample 356308metaG_FD_185971 | JGI IMG/M metagenome (GOLD analysis project Ga0256841, IMG submission 185971) | Hydrothermal vent microbial communities from Mid Atlantic Ridge, Atlantic Ocean - 356-308 | ecosystem: Environmental > Aquatic > Marine > Hydrothermal vents | place: Atlantic Ocean: Mid... | reverse complement strand
CGAGCGGCAGATCACCGTGGACTGCGACGTGTTGCAGGCCGACGGCGGCACCCGTTGCGCGGCGATCACCGGGGGCTGGGTCGCGCTGCGCCTGGCCGTTGACAAGCTGATCAAGGCCGGTGAGGTGTCCAGCGATCCGATCGTCGATCATGTTGCCGCGGTGAGTTGCGGGATTTATGCGGGACAGGCGGTTCTTGACCTGGATTATGCCGAGGACAGCGAGGCCGGCGTTGACGGCAACTTCGTGATGACCGGCGAAAACGACCTGATCGAGGTTCAGATGTCGGCGGAAGGATCGACCTTTTCGCGCGCGCAGATGACGCGTCTGATGGATCTTGCCGAAAAAGGCATCGCCGAACTTGTGGTTGCCCAGGCTGCGGCGGTGGCCTGAGATGCGCAGGTTCACCGACCCGAAGCTGGTCATCGCCACCCATAACGCGGGCAAGCTGGTGGAAATGTCCGAACTGCTGGCCCCCTTTGGCATTGAAACCGTTTCCGCCGGACAGCTTGGCCTGGAAGAGCCCGAGGAAACCGAAGAGACCTTTGCCGGCAACGCCCGGATCAAGGCGCAGTTCGCGGCCGGGGCCTCGGGCCTTCCGGCGCTTGCGGACGACAGCGGGATCGAGGTCGATGCCCTGGGAAAACAGCCGGGCGTGCGGACCGCGCACTGGGCACAGACCGAAAACGGCCGTGATTTTTCCAGAGCCATGCAACGGGTGTGGGACATGCTGGAGGAGATTTCGGCGCCCGAACCGCGCACCGCCCGGTTCCGTTGCACGCTGTGTCTGGCCTGGCCCGATGGCCATGACGAACTGTTCGAGGGCACCGTCGAGGGGCGTATCGTCTGGCCCATGCGCGGGGAACGGGGCTTCGGTTTCGATCCGGTTTTCCTGCCTCGCGGCGAAAACCGGACCTTTGGCGAAATGGACCCGGAGCGCAAGGCGGCCATGAGTCACCGTGCCGATGCCTTTGCCAAGCTGGTTGCGGGCTGCCTTGCCTGAGGATTGGCGCAATGGGGGTTTCGGTCTTTATGTTCACTGGCCCTTCTGCCTTGCGAAATGTCCCTATTGCGACTTCAATTCCCATGTTTGCGCCCAGATCGACCTGGCGCGCTGGAAACGGGCCTATGTTGCGGAAATCCGGCGGGCCGGGGAACAGGCGCCTGGCCGCGTTCTGAACAGTATCTATCTGGGCGGTGGAACCCCCAGCCTGATGGCTCCCGATCTGGTTGATGTGATCATCGGGACCGCGCGCAAGACCTGGGCATTTTCGAACCGCATCGAAATCACGCTTGAGGCCAACCCGACCTCGGTCGAGGCCGACAGGTTTCGTGCGTTCCGCGAAGCCGGGGTGAACCGCGTTTCGGTCGGGGTTCAGGCGCTGAACGACCGGGATCTGGCAAGGCTCGGGCGCATGCACACGGCAAAGGAGGCCATGCAGGCTTTCGAGACCGCACGAACGGTTTTCGACCGGGCAAACCTGGACCTGATCTATGCGCGCCAGGATCAGACTCTTGCCGCCTGGCAGGAGGAACTGATGCAGGCGACGGAACTGGCCGCAGACCATCTTTCGCTTTATCAACTGACCATCGAGGAAGGCACCGCCTTTGCCCGGCGCCTGGCGCAGGGCGGGTTGCGCGGTTTGCCGCACGAGGACCTTGCCGCGGACATGTATCTGGCAACGCAGGAAATATGCGAACAGGCGGGGTTTCCGGCATACGAGATTTCGAACCATGCGCGCCGGGGAAGCGAATCGCGCCACAACCTCGTCTACTGGCGGGCCGGGGACTATGCCGGGGTTGGCCCCGGTGCACATGGGCGGCTGACGATCGGTGAAAACCGCCACGCGACGCAGGCCGCGCCGGATCCCGCCCGGTGGCTTGATCGGGTTGAAAAGGCCGGCTCGGGAGAACACCTGTGCCAGAGGTTGTCGGATATCGACCGCGCGACCGAATACCTGATGATGGGCATGCGGATCACGGAAGGGATTTCACTTGACCGGCTTGGCCGCTGGATCAGCCTTGACGACCTGGAAAAGCCGATCGTCGAGCTTGTCGATCTGGGTATGGTGCGCCGATCCTCCGGTCAGCTGTGCGCCACGCCGAAGGGCCGGCCGGTTCTGAATGCCGTCCTGCGCAAGTTGCTTTCGGCTGTATGAGTTTGCTCACCGCGTTGTCGAAAGGAGCTGGCACAATTGGTCCAGTTCGTCCATGTTCTTGTAGCGGATCACCATCTGCCCGGTGCCGTCCGCCTGGTGGTCTATGGTGACCATCATGCGTATATTGGCAGAAAGGTCCTGTTCGAGTATCCGCGTGTCGGCGTCCTTTTCGGGCCGCCTTGATCCGGTTTTTTTCGCGGCCTTTTTCGGGGCCTTGACCAGCTTTTCGGTCTCGCGCACCGACAGGCCGCGGCGAACGACTTCGGCCGCCAGGGCCGACGGATCTTCGGCGGTGATCAGTGCCCGTGCGTGCCCGGCGGTAATCCGGCCTTCGCGCAGCAGGTCCAGAACCCCTTCGGGCAGCTGAAGCAGGCGCATCAGGTTGGCAATGTGGCTGCGGCTTTTCGAAAGCGCTTCGGCGAGCTTCTCCTGGGTGTGACCGAAGCGTTCCATGAGCTGACGATAGCCTGCGGCCTCTTCCACGGGGTTCAGGTCTGCACGTTGCACATTCTCGATTATGGCGATTTCCAGAACTTCGTCATCGGTGAAGTCGCGCACGATGACAGGCAGTTCATGCAGCTGCGCCTTTTGCGCCGCACGCCAGCGACGCTCCCCTGCTATGATTTCATAAGCATTTGATTTCTCGGGATGTTTTCTGACGATAAGCGGCTGGAGGATGCCCTTTTCACGGATTGAAGCGGCCAGTTCCTCCAACTGTTCGGGACCGAATTTCCGGCGTGGCTGATCCGGGTTCGGGTAGAGATTTTCGATGGGAACGGCGGTTACCGGCCCCTTGTCGGCCGCTTTTGCGGACCCGGCGTCATCAGTGGTGGGGCGCACATCGGCCATCAGGGCGGAAAGACCGCGACCAAGGCCGCGTTTTGCATGTTTCGAGTCTGCCATCTTCTACCTCCTTTGGCGCGTCTGAATCGCCACCAGTTCATTTGCAAGATCGCGGTAGGCCATGCTGCCCTTGGAGCCGCTGTCGTAATCGAGAACCGGCAGCGCATAGGACGGCGCTTCGCTGATGCGCACGTTGCGCGGAATGACGGTGCTGAACACCACCTGTCCCAGGTTTTCGCGGGCATCGGCCTCAACCTGGCGCGACAGGTTGTTGCGCTTGTCATACATTGTCAGCACGACGCCTTCCATGCGCAAGCCGGGGTTTGCCGTTTCGCGGATTTCCCGGACTGTGAGCAGCAATTGCGACAACCCTTCCAAAGCGTAGAATTCACTTTGCAGCGGGACAAGAACGGAATGGGCCGCAACCATCGCGTTTACCGTCAGCAGGCTGAGCGACGGGGGACAATCGATGAAGACGAAGTCGAGTTCATAACGATCGATTCCTTTCTGCCGGAGGGCATCGTGAAGAAGGTAACTTCGTTTTTCGTTGGCGACCATTTCGATATCGGCCGAACTCAGGTCGGTCGTCGCCGGTGCTATCCAGAGGCCTTCTACTTCGGATTCCTGGACCACATCTTGTATGGGAGCTTCATCGAGTAACAAGTCATAGGTTGTCAGTCGACGATTTTCGCGGTTCACTCCCAGGCCTGTCGATGCATTTCCTTGCGGGTCCAGATCGACCAGCAGAACCCGAAAGCCCATTTCGGCCAACGCCGCGCCAAGATTGATTGCGGTTGTGGTTTTTCCGACCCCTCCCTTCTGGTTGGCGATTGCAATGATCTTGGGGCCCGGAGGCCTGGATGGGTCAGACACGCCTTATATCTCCAAGCTTAAGAATAACGGCAGATGGCTCAGTCCTGCTGGGGTATTCATCGCGCCGAAAGCGCCAGTTTTCAAGTGCTTCCCGGATTTCATGCCGATATGACGCGCCTTTCGGGAAAAGCGCTGTCCCATGTGCCGACAGGTGCCGTTGCGCGTATTCAAGCAGGCGGGAAAGGGGTGCCAAGGCGCGCGCAGACAGGATATCTGCGTTTAATGGCGCGATATGTTCAATTCTTTTGGGCTGCACGTCCGCGTTCAGTTGCAGGTTTTGTGAAACTGTGCGCAAGAATACCGACTTGCGAACATCACTTTCGACAAGGGTAAACCGCAGGCGAGGTGCGTCATTTCTTGCCAGGATTGCGACAACAACCCCCGGAAATCCGCCGCCAGTTCCGATATCTACCCAATGGCCCTCCGTGGCGTCCGACAACATGAATATTTGCGCAGAATCAATGATATGGCGCTTCCAGAGTTCATTCAAGGATGCTTTTGAGACCAGATTTATCCTGCCCGTCCATTTCCGAAGCAAGGCCACATATTCTTCCAGTGCCTGAAATGTTTCACGTGAAACATTCATCTGCTGTTCAAGCCAACGACGTGCGTAATGCGGATCCGTCAAGCCGATCGTTTCCTGTTCAATTGCCGCAGCCGCGCTAAAATCAGTGTAAGCGCTGCCGGAGTAATGCCTTCGATACGCGCTGCTTGTGCCAGGGTCGTCGGCCTTGTTCGATTCAGCTTTTCGACCACCTCGTTGGTCAGCCCTTTCAACCCGCTGAAATCGAAGTCATCCGGGATTTTTACATGTTCATCACGGCGCAATGCCTCGATGTCCCTGGACTGCCTTTGGATATAGTTCGCATAAAGCGCTTCCCTGCAAAGCTGCAGCCGGGTTTCCGGCGGAATGGCATCCAGTCGGCTGTCCATCGCCGCCAGCGTTCCGAACGTTACATCGGGGAAAGCCAACAATTGATAGGCGGTCCGTTTGCCTCCACCGGAACTGACCCTGACGCCTGCTGCCTCAAGATCGCGCGCGGTAAGGTACGTTTCGGTCAACATTTTGCGCCCGGCATCTAAACGCTCCATCTTGGCATCAAACAATTTTTTTCGTTCGGCCCCGACGCAGCCGAGCTCTACGCCCATCGGTGTCAGACGCTGGTCGGCATTATCCGCCCGCAAAGACAATCGAAACTCCGCGCGTGACGTGAACATTCGATACGGTTCGCTTACACCGCGCGACACAAGATCATCCACCATGACCCCGATGTAGGAGTTTGATCGGCTGAAGCTGAACCCGTCCAATCCTCTGGCCCGGCGCACGGCATTCAGGCCGGCCAGAAGCCCCTGTGCGGCTGCCTCTTCATATCCCGTTGTTCCATTTATCTGGCCGGCCAGAAACAATCCCGGTACATCCCTGGTTTCCAGCGTGGGTTTCAGGCAGCGCGGATCGATATAGTCGTATTCAATGGCATATCCCGGCTGTAATATCTTTGTATTTTCAAGGCCTTGTACTGAATGAACGTAGGCTTCCTGCACCTCTTCGGGAAGAGAGGTCGAAATGCCGTTCGGGTAAACCGTGTTATCATTCAACCCTTCCGGCTCCAGGAAAATCGAATGGGAATCCCTGTCGGCGAACTTCACGATCTTGTCTTCGATCGATGGACAGTATCGCGGCCCCGTGCCCTCTATCACACCGCCATACATGGCGGACCGTTCAAGGTTCGCACGAATGATCTCATGGGTCCTGCCATTGGTTTTCGTGATACCACAGCTGACCTGACGCGCCATTGCCGACACGGACAGGAAGGAAAGCATTACCGGATCATCGTCTCCGGGTTGCATATCGACCTTTGTCCAGTCGATCGTCCGCCCATCCAGTCGCGGTGGCGTCCCGGTCTTCAGTCGACCAAGCGGGAAGCCGAAATCCCGGATTCTGTCGGCAAGCCGAACCGACGCCGGGTCTCCTATCCGTCCGCCCGGTCTGGACCTGTGGCCAATATGGATTACGCCGCGCAGAAATGTTCCCGCTGTCAGCACGACGGAAAGGGCGGTTTTCACGGTTCCGTCCGAAAGTAGCACCCCGGAACAATCCGGTCCTTCCATAACGAAGTCGGATACCTCGGACTCAATAATTTCAAGATTTTTCAAAGAGCCAAGCGCTGCCTGGACCGCACTGCGGTAAAGACTCCTGTCTGCCTGCGCCCTGGGGCCCTGAACCGCCGGGCCTTTTCGACGGTTCAGGAGGCGGAACTGAATCCCGGCCCGGTCGGCTGCACAACCCATGATGCCGTCCATTGCATCGATTTCTCTGACCAGATGCCCCTTGCCCAGGCCTCCGATCGCCGGGTTACACGACATCACGCCAATCCTGTCCTTGCGCAATGTCACCAGTCCTGTCCGCGCGCCCATGCGGGCAGCGACAGCCGCGGCTTCGGCTCCGGCATGCCCGCCGCCAACCACGATTACGTCGAACTCACGATGTTTCACGTGAAACAACCCTACTTGCCAATACAAAAACGGTTGAATATTTCATCCAGGACATTCTCCACGTCCACCCTTCCAACCAGAGAATCCAGTTCACGGACCGCGCTTCGCAGCGATTCTGCACAGAATTCCGCGCGGTCCCGATGGCTTAGCTCATCTTGCGCACGGTCCAAAGCGGAAATTGCACGCATCATCGCCGACCTGTGCCGTTCCCTGGTCGCGGTGCCGGATCCTGACACCATATTCTCCAGCACATCAGCAATACGGTCCGTAAGAACGTCAAGCCCCTTCCCGGTCTTGCCAGAAACAGAATCAACATCTCCTGGTCGTAAATCCCCTTTACCGAAGATCATTATATCGTGTTCTTTTTTCTCAACACCACTAAATGCTGTATCTTCATCCAGAAGAAACACACGCAAGTCGGCGCCATTTGCTCGCGCGATCGCACGATCCACACCAATTCTTTCAACAGGATCTCGCGTTTCGCGCAGACCCGCGGTATCAAGCACGGTTACCGGCAAGCCCCGCAGCTCCATATGAACCTCAATCACGTCCCGCGTCGTTCCGGCCACATCCGATGTAATGGCCGCCGCCCGTCCCGCAAGCGCATTCAACAGCGTGGATTTTCCCACATTGGTAGGCCCAACGATCGCAACCTCGAACCCATCGCGAATTCTTTCCGCAATGCCAACCCCTTCCACCTCGTCCAGAAGACTGGCCCTTACCTCGCCCACCAGGGCAGAAACAGCGGGCCCGACATCATCGGGAACTTCTTCCTCGCTGAAATCTATCGTTGCCTCGATCAGCGCCGACGCCTCGATCAACTTCGTTCTCCAACCCTCGGCCAGCGCCCCCAGCGCCCCGTCCAGAACCCGCACCGCCTGCCGCCGCTGCGCTTCGGTTTCGGCTTCGATGACATCCGCCAGCCCTTCGATCTGGGCGAGGTCCAGAACCCCGTTCTCCAGCGCACGGCGGCTGAACTCCCCGGCTTCCGCCAGGCGAAGCCCGTCAAGCGCATCCAGAGCCCCGAGAACCGCACGTATCGTTGCCGACCCGCCATGCACGTGCAATTCCGCCACATCCTCACCGGTAAAACTCTGACCCGCGGCGAACCGAACCACCAGCGCCTGGTCAAGCAATGACCCACTGTTGTCCCTGAGCGCCCGCAGGCCCACGCAACGTACCGGCGGAAGACCACCGGCAAGCCGCTCCGCCGCCCAATGCGCGCGAGGGCCGGAAATCCGAATGACGGCAACCCCCGCCTTTCCCCGCCCGGAAGAAAGTGCGTATATCGTCGACATTCACATAATCCATTGATTTTATTGGATGACTCAGCTGTTCATGGAATCGAAGAAATCGGCGTTGCTCTTCGTCTGCTTGAGCTTGGAAATCAGGAATTCGATCGCATCCGTGGTTCCCATCGGGTTGAGAATACGCCGCAGGACATAGGTTTTCTGCAGGTTCGCCTTGTCCACAAGAAGTTCTTCCTTGCGTGTCCCGGACTTCAGGATATCCATCGCCGGGAAGACACGCTTGTCGGCCACCTTCCGGTCCAGCACGATCTCGCTGTTGCCGGTCCCCTTGAACTCTTCGAAAATCACCTCGTCCATCCGGCTGCCGGTATCCACCAGCGCCGTGGCAATGATCGTCAGCGAACCGCCTTCCTCGATATTGCGCGCCGCCCCGAAAAAGCGCTTCGGACGCTGCAGCGCATTTGCATCCACGCCACCGGTCAGAACCTTGCCCGACGACGGCACCGTGGTATTGTAGGCCCGGCCAAGACGCGTGATCGAGTCCAGCAGGATAACCACATCGCGTTTATGCTCGACCAGCCGCTTGGCCTTTTCGATAACCATTTCCGAAACCGCAACATGGCGCGATGCCGGCTCATCGAAGGTCGAGGAAATCACTTCGCCCTTCACCGATCGCTGCATGTCCGTCACCTCTTCCGGGCGCTCATCGATCAGCAGCACGATCAGGTAGCATTCCGGGTGGTTGCGCTCGATCGAATGCGCGATGTTCTGCAAAAGGACGGTCTTCCCAGTCCTCGGCGGCGCCACGATCAGCGATCGCTGCCCCTTCCCGATCGGCGCAACCAGGTCGATGATGCGCGCGGAACGGTCCTTGATCGTCGGGTCCTCGATTTCCATCTTCAGACGATCATCCGGGTAAAGCGGCGTCAGGTTGTCGAAATTGATCTTGTGCCTGGCTTTTTCGGGATCCTCGAAGTTGATCTTCGACACCCGCGTGATCGCGAAATACCGCTCGTTTTCACGCGGCGCCTGGATCACCCCGTCCACGGTATCGCCGGTGCGCAGAGAATGCTGCCGGATCATCTCCGGCGAAACGTAGATATCGTCCGGCCCCGGCAGGTAGTTCGCTTCGGGAGACCGCAAAAATCCGAATCCGTCCTGAAGCACCTCCAGAACGCCATCCCCCGAGATTTCCCACCCCTCTTCAGCGCGCTCCTTGAGGATCGAGAACATCATCTCGCCCTTGCGCATGGTCGAGGCGTTTTCGATCTCCAGATCCTCGGCCATGGAAAGAAGATCCTTCGGGCTTTTCGCCTTGAGGTCGGACAGGTTCAGGCGCTCTAGTGACATGGGAATTTTCCTGGACCACCCGGCATCGGCGAATGATCCGTCTTTTTTGAAGGGAACAACAACAGCCGGACGGCTGCAGGCAGCTGGATAGTGAAAACGCACCCCCGAGTCAACGCAAGAACCTAATGCCGCCCCTCAGAACGGCCGGGCGATCACCGAAATCACGATAACAACCATCAGCAGGGTCGGAACCTCGTTCATCAGCCGATACTGCCGCCCGGTCAACCTCTGCGACCCGTCAAGGAACTCCTTCCGACGCCGGCCAAGCCAGTGGTGATACCAGGTCATCGCCAGCACGGACGCAGCCTTGGTCCAGGGCCAGATCATCGACCAATCGACGATCCCCGGGGTAAAGACGAGCGCCAGACCGAAAACCCAGACCGAAATCATCGCCGGATTCATGATCGCCCGAAGCAGCTTGCGCTCCATCACCTCGAAAGTGCGCTGCATTTCCGCGTTCCCGGATGCCGCTTCCACATGATAGACGAACAGCCTGGGCATGTAGAACAGCCCGGCCATCCACGCAATCACGGATATCACATGGAGCGACTTGATCCAGGGATAGGCTGCCGAAAGAAAATCGCTCATGCCGTTTCGTTCCGCTCGTTGTCCGGTGTTTCGTGCCCTGCCTCTATCAATATATATTTTCGAAGAAAAGAAGGATGATTATGAAGGCCGGTGGATAATGTGGATCAAATTGTCATCCACAGGGTTTTTCACAGCCAGGCCGGCGCGGGACATTTTCTGGACAGAACGAATTTGCAATAAAATAACAACATTATTTCAAAGAGTTGTACAAAAATATTTCGCCAGTTCCTGTCAGCGAAACCGGGAATGAAATCCAGCCGGCCATTCTGTGCACAAGGCCGCGTCTTGCGTTGTCCTCTCGGGATTGATTTTATGAAACCGGGGATGATCCCGCCACGGGTTCCTCCATACCCGCGAAAACCGGGTTATCGCCACAAGAGCACACAGACCTGCCGCCAAACTTTCCACAGAGGTATGCCCGTTGACACATCCGCTTGTGCTGGCTTCCGGTTCCAGGACCCGAAACAGGCTGCTGCGCGCGGCCGGGCTGAACTTTCGCACGGTTGTGCCGCGCGTCGATGAAACCCGACTGCGCGCCTCGCTTCTGCACGAAGGCGCCAGCGCGCACGAGCTTGCCATTGCCCTGGCCGATGCTAAGGCCCGGAAGATTTCGTCCGCAATGCCGGACAGCCTTGTGATCGGATGCGATCAGATCCTGGATTTTCACGGCGAAATCATGGAAAAACCGGAATCGAAAGCCGATGCGCTGGACCAGATTGCGCGCCTGTCGGGTCACCGTCACCAGTTGATTTCCGCTGTCAGCCTGTGGCATGCCGGCATGCGCAACTGGCAGTGCACCGGCACGGTGACCCTGGTCATGCGCCCGCTTGGCCAGGACTATCGCACCAGCTATGTCGAAAGAAACTGGCCCTCCATTCGAGACAGCGTCGGCAGCTACAAGCTTGAAGAAGAAGGTGCACGCTTGTTTTCTTCGGTCCAGGGCGACTATTTTACGGTCCTGGGGCTGCCCCTGCTGGAATTGCTCGGTTACCTTGTGGACAGAGGAGAGATTGCCGGATGAGCGACGACAACATTCCCCTGGCCGGCGTGATCGGCACCCCCATCGCGCACAGCCGATCGCCGGCACTGCACGGGCAATGGCTCCGCCGTCTGGGTATCGCCGGCCATTACATCCCCATGGATGTTTCCCAGCAGAACCTCGAAACCGTGGTCCGCGCCCTGCCGAAAATGGGATTTGTCGGGATCAATGTCACCATTCCGCACAAGGAAAAGGTTCTGAGCCTGGCTGACAGCGTTACCGACCGCGCGGCCCTGATCGGCGCGGCCAACACCCTGGTGTTTCGCGATTCCCGCATCTATGCCGACAACACCGACGGTTACGGATTCATCGAAAACCTGCGTCAGGGCGCCCCGGCATGGCAGGCTCGATCCGGCCCGGCGGCGGTATTCGGAGCCGGAGGGGCCTCGCGGGCGGTCATCGCCTCCTTGCTGGATGCCGGGGTGCCGGAAATCCGTCTTTCAAACCGCACCAAGGCGCGCGCCGAAGCGCTGCGCACCGAATTCGGCACCCGGATCACGATATTCGACTGGGTCCAGGCCGCAAACATGCTGGACGGTGCGACCCTGGTCGTCAACACCACATCGCTGGGCATGCAGGGCAAGGCGGAACTGCGTGTCCCGCTTGACGGGCTTTCGCCAGACAGCGTGGTGACCGATCTGGTCTACACGCCGCTTGAAACCGGGTTGCTACGCCGGGCCGGAGAAATCGGCTGTGTCACGGTGGACGGTCTGGGCATGCTGATTCACCAGGCGGCACCGGGGTTCGAACGCTGGTTCGGCGAACGACCGCCGATCGACGACGACACCCGCCGCGCCGTGCTGAGCGGATGACCGTGCGCCGCCCGTTCGTCATCGGGCTGACCGGTTCGGTCGGCATGGGAAAATCCACAACCGCCGCAATGTTTCGTGAACGCGGTATCCCGGTCTGGGACGCGGATGCGGCGGTGGACCGTCTCTACGCGCCGCACGGAAAGGCCCTGCCCGGCATCGCCGCGCTTGACCCGGCGCTTGTCGGCGATGGCGGGGTTGACCGGGAAGCCCTGCGCGCCTGGGTTTTCGAGGACCCCGACCGCCTGCCGGTGCTCGAACGTATCGTCCACCCGCTGGTGGCCGCCGATCGCGCGGGTTTCATCCGCACGGCCGAAAGCGACATCGTGGTTCTGGATGTGCCGCTGCTGTTCGAAACCGGTGCCGAGGACGACGCGGACATGATCGTGGTGGTCAGCACGGATCCGCAAACACAGAAACGCCGCGTCCTGGCGCGTCCGGGAATGACCAGAGAACGATTCCGCCGGATCCTTTCGCGCCAGCTTCCCGACGCCGACAAGCGCGCAAGGGCCGATCGCGTGATTGAAACCCGCAGCCTGGACATGGCACAAGCCGCGGTAGAAGAGATCATTCGCGAAATCAGGGAAAGGCAGCCGCATGCGTGAAATCGTTCTGGATACCGAAACCACAGGGCTGGACCCGGATACCGGCGACCGGATCGTGGAAATCGGCGCGCTGGAGTTGCACAACCACCTGCCCACCGGCCGCACCTATCACCAATACATCAACCCGTGCCGGCCCATGCCCAGGGAGGCCTTCGATGTGCACGGTCTGGGCGACGATTTCCTGAAGGACAAGCCGGTTTTCGAAACCATCGCTGACGAATTTCTTGCCTTTATCGGCTCTTCGCGGCTGGTGATTCACAACGCCGGTTTCGACATGAAGTTCCTGAATGCCGAGCTACGCTGGGCCGGACGGCCGCCGATCGCGATGGAGCGGGCGCTGGATACGCTGACGATCGCGCGCAAGAAGTTTCCCGGCTCGCCGGCGTCTCTGGATGCGCTGTGCCGCCGGTTCGGCATAGACAATTCGGCGCGAACGCTTCACGGCGCCCTTCTGGACAGCGAAATACTGGCAGAGGTCTATCTTGAACTGATCGGCGGCCGCCAGCCCGGCTTCGGTCTGACCGGCAGCAGCACAGACGCCTCGCGCCTGGCAGAGGACGAAACCGAATGGCATCCCGGCGCGCGCCCCGCCCCGCTGGCGCCGCGCATCAGCGAAAAGGAAATCGCCGCCCACGAAGCCTTCGTCAAGGCGATGGGCGACGGTGCGTTGTGGAACCGGCTCTTGCGCGACCGCGGCTGAGCGCGACCCCGGCCCGCAACCTGCAACCTGCAACCCCCGGCCCGCAACCCGCAACCCTGGCCCGCGGCCCTCAGGATTGCTGCGCCGGAGCCTGGGCGGCGGCCTGTGCCTGGTGCGCAAGGTTCTGGCGGTAAAGCTCGACCCAGTCGATGGTATCCAGATTGAGCGGCGGGAAGCCGCCATCGCGCACCACATCGTGAATGATCCTGCGCGCAAAAGGAAACAGCATCCGCGGGCATTCGATCATCAGGAACGGGTGCATCTGTTCGTCGGGGACGTTCTGTATATGGAAGATGCCGCCATATTCGAGCTCAAGCAGGAACAGCGTCTCTTCTGTCGCCTTGTTGTTCGAGGTGATCTTGAAACTGGTGATGACTTCGAACTGGTTGTCGCCGGGGCGTTTCTTTCCGTCAAGGCTGATCTGAACGTTGATGTCCGGGGTGACCTCTCCGTTCACGCCTTTCTGGGCAACGATGTTTTCAAACGACAGATCGCGGATGAACTGGCCAAGCACCTTCATGGTGACCTGGGGAGGAGCCTTCTTGTCGGCGGCTCCGTTTGCATCGGCTTTTTCGGCCATTTCTGTGCTCCTGAAATCGAGGTTGCGCACTCACTAGCAGGTCTGTCGGAAAGGCTCAATGCCCGGTCCAGCCGGAGCGGCCCGAACGGCCGGAATCCGGTGTTTCGTCAACCTCTTCGAACTCGCCATCGATCACGTTTTCCGCCGGCGGATATGGCGGCCGGGATGGCGCCCCGGCGGTAAAGGTCTGCACCTTCACATGCGATCTGACATGGGCCATGATCGCGCGTCTTACCGGCGGGACAAGTAGGAGAAACCCGATCGCATCGGTAAAGAATCCCGGCGTCAGCAGCAAGGCGCCGGACAACAGGATCATCGCCCCGTGGGCAAGCGGTTCCGTCGGGTCGCGCATGTCGTTGAAGGACTTGCGCAGGTCGTTCATGGCGGCAGCGCCCTGCGCGCGCATCAGTTGCGTGCCGATGATCGCCGTCAGCACCACGATGACGAGCGTCCAGCCAAGCCCGATCAATCCGCCGACCTTTATGAACAGCGCGATCTCGATCAGGGGAACCGCAACAAACAGCAAAAAAAGATACATTTCAGCCTCAGTTCGTGATTGCCGGCGGCAGTGGACTTGACCCCGGCCCTGCCTTACATAAGTGCGAACGAGGCCCGCCGCTAGCCAATGGTCCAAAATGGTGAAAAAATGAATTCAGCTGTCATTCAGCTTCTGGTGCTTGCAGCGATCGCGATATTCCTGATCCTGCGCCTGAAAAACGTGCTGGGCACGCGCGACGGTTTCGAAAAGCCGCCGCTGGCGAGCCCGGCGCGCCCGGCCGGCGGCCGCAGGCTCGAAGTCGTCGAGGGCGGCGGACCGGATCGGGACATCACCGACCACGTTGCCGAAGGCAGCGCTGCCGCCCGCGCCCTGGCAGCGATGAAACGGGTCGAGCCGTCGTTCAATGTTACCGAGTTTCTGGGCGGCGCGCGCGGCGCTTACGAAATGATCCTGATGGCCTTCGAAAGCGGCGACATCGAACGAATCCGGCCCTTCCTGTCCGACGAGGTCTACCAGGCCTTTTCCCAGGTGGTGGACGCGCGCGAAAAGGACGGGATCAGCTTTGTCGGCGTGCGCGAGATGACGCTTGTGGATGCCGAGTTTGACGAATCCACCGGCATCGGTGAAATAACCGTCAGGTTCGTGGGCGAACTGACCTCGGTCGTGCGCGACAAGGACGGCCGGATCGTCGAAGGCAACCCGAACGAGGTCAAACGGCAAAAGGATCAATGGACCTTTGCACGCAAAATGGGCGCACAGGACCCGAACTGGCAACTGGTCGCCACCGGGGGATGAACCGTCCGCCGGCGGGGCTGGCGGCACGGATTGTTGTTCTTGTGCTGGTCCTGAGCGCGCTGGCGGGCGGCGCGCTGCAGGCCGGGGATGTGCGGCGGACCGTGCTGAGCTTCGACCAGCTCGAAAACTGGGCGCACGACGATCACGAAGCAGCGCTTGCCGTCTTTCTGAAGACCTGCGGCGACCTGAAAGAGGCGCAATGGGCGGCAGTATGCGCCGTTGCCCGGCGCCACCCGGACGCGCGCGTTTTCTTCCAGCTTTTCTTCCGTCCGGTTCTTGTCGAAGACGGATCGCCGGCACTGTTTACCGGCTATTTCGAACCCGAACTGAACGGCGCACGCGAGCATACGGCGCGATTTCGTTATCCGATCTACCGCAAGCCCCCCGAACTGAAGGACGGCACGCGCTGGTATTCGCGCGAAGAAATTGAAAACGGCAAGCTGCTGGCCGGGCGCGGGCTTGAAATTGCCTGGGTGGACGATCCGGTCGATCTGTTCTTCCTGCAGGTTCAGGGCTCGGGGCGCATCCGGCTCGGAGACGGACGCGCGATCCATGTGGGCTATGGCGGCTCGAACGGGCACAGCTACCGGTCTCCGGGAAAGGAGCTGGTGCGCCTCGGGGTCTATCAGGCGCATCAGGTTTCGGCGCAGGTGATCAAGAACTGGGTTCGGCGCAATCCGCAGCGCGGTGCCGCCCTGCTGCGCCAGAGCCCGTCCTATGTCTTTTTCCGGGAACTGACCGATCTGCCGGCGGAGTCGGGACCGCTCGGGGCGATGAACCGCGCCCTGACGCCCATGCGCTCGATCGCGGTTGATCCGGCTTTCGTTCCGCTTGGCGCGCCGGTCTGGGTGGAAAAGGGCGGCCAGGACGGATTTCGCCGCCTGATGGTTGCCCAGGACACCGGATCGGCGATCAAGGGGGCGCAGCGGGCGGATATTTTCGTGGGAACCGGCGATCGGGCCGGACGCCGGGCCGGCAGGATGATGGACCCGGGCAGAATGGTTGTGCTGTTGCCCATCGAAATCGCCTATGCGCTGGCGGACGGAGACCAGCCATGAGCCGGAAACAGCCGCGCAGCCTGCGCCCCGACGAACGCGCACTCTGGGATCGGGTGCGCAAGACCGCCACGCCGCTGCGCCCCGACAGGCCCGCGGGCGCCGGGAAACAGGCCGGCGCGACGGATTTCGGGAAAACCCCGCCGGCCAGGGCAGCGTCCGCATCACCGGCCGTTTCCGTGGCCTCTCTGCGACCGTTTTCCATTGGCGAACTGGCGAAAACGGCGCACGGGCCGACCGACCGGCACACTGCGGCCGCTCAGGTCAGCCAGCCGGTGCGGATGGAGAAAAAACGGTTTTCGCGGATGAAACGGGGGAAACTTGCGCCCGAGGCACGTCTGGACCTGCACGGGATGACTCTTTCGCAGGCGCAACCGGCGCTTGTCGGTTTTGTCATGCGGGCGCAGGCCGGCGGGCTGCGTCTGGTGCTGGTGATCACCGGCAAGGGACGCAAGGGCGACGACGGCGGGCCCGTTCCCGCGCGCCGCGGCATCCTGCGCCATCATGTGCCGCAGTGGCTTGGGCAGCCGCCGCTGAGCGCCGCGGTGCTTCAGGTGAGCCCGTCCCATCCACGCCACGGCGGCGACGGGGCGTTCTACGTCTACCTGCGCCGCCGGCGCTGACGGCTACAGCATGTAGCGCCCGATATCGGTCGAGCGCGAAATGTCGCCCAGGTGCTTTTCCACGAAGGCGGCGTCCACCACCACCGTTTCGCCGGCCCGGTCGGGCGCGTTGAAGGACAGGTCTTCGAAGACGCGTTCGAGCACCGTGTAAAGCCGGCGCGCGCCGATGTTCTCGACATTGCTGTTGACCTCGGCCGCTATGCGCGCAAGCGCCGCGATCCCGCCGGTATCGAAGCTTACCTTCACGTTTTCCGTTTCCATCAGCGCGCTGTATTGCAGGGTCAGCGCGTTGTCGGTTTCCGTCAGGATTCGCACGAAATCCTGTTCCGTCAGGGCGCGCAGTTCCACCCTGATCGGCAGCCGCCCCTGAAGCTCGGGCAAAAGGTCCGAGGGCTTTGCGACATGAAACGCGCCCGAGGCGATGAACAGGATATGATCGGTCTTCACCGGCCCGTGCCTTGTGGAAACGGTGGTGCCTTCGATCAGCGGCAGCAGGTCGCGCTGAACGCCTTCGCGGCTGACATCGCCTCCGCGCACTTCGGCGGTTGCGCAGACCTTGTCGATCTCGTCCAGGAAAACGATGCCGTTCTGTTCGACCGCATCGAGTGCGGCCTTGTTCACGGTTTCGTCGTCCAGCAGCTTGTCGGCTTCTTCGCTGATCAGCACATCGTAGCTTTGCGCGACGGTCATCTTGCGCCGGACGGTGCGCGCGGGAAAGGCCTTGCCGAAAAGGTCGCCCAGGTTCAGCGCCCCGAGCTGCCCGGGCTGTCCGGGAATCTCGAGGCTGGGAAATCCGCCCGAGGTATCGGCCAGGTCAAGCTCGATCACCGTATCGTCCAGTTCGCCGCGTTTGAGTTTCTCGCGGAACATGTTGAGCGTCTGTTCGCGGGCGTTTTCCCCGGCAATGGCGGACAGCACGCGTTCTTCGGCGGCCTTGTGCGCCTTTGCCTTCACCTCTTCGCGCATACGTTCGCGGGTCATCACGATGGCGGCATCCACCAGGTCGCGCACGATCTGTTCCACGTCGCGCCCGACATAGCCGACCTCGGTAAACTTGGTCGCTTCGACCTTGATGAATGGTGCACGGGCCAGCCGGGCCAGGCGACGGCTGATTTCCGTCTTGCCCACGCCTGTCGGGCCGATCATCAGGATGTTCTTCGGATAGACCTCGTCGCGCAGCGCGTCGGGCAGCTGCCGGCGCCGCCAGCGGTTTCGCATGGCCACGGCCACGGCGCGCTTGGCGTCGCTCTGTCCGATGATGAACCGGTCAAGTTCGGAAACGATTTCGCGGGGGGTCAGTGTGCTCATCTGTCTCACTCATAGGGGGGAAGGCGGTTTTTCAGGGGAAACGCCGGCAACCGACGCATGAGCCAGGCGCGTATCTGCACCCACCAGGTGCCCAGGGCGGTCACGAAGGCGCCAAGGATCAGCAGCGCGGAAACGATGTTGGCCTCGCTGCCGCGGTCATTGCCCAGGGCCACGAATATGAGCCCGCCGAAATAGACGATACCGGCCGTCATGAACGACCGCCGGTCGATGATCAGCGACAGCACGGTGACAACGCACAAGAGCGCGCCGGTCATGGCATAACCGGCGGTATCGCCGCGATTGTAAAGCGTCATTGCCATGGTGTTGACCAGCGCCGGCGCCGCCAGGATATGCAGCCAGAACCCGGTTGCCGACCAGCGGCTGACGCGGTGCGGGTCGCGCGTGTCGAAGAAGATCCCCAGCGCAAAGGCACCAAGCCCGAACAGCAGAGAGCCGATCGCCAGCGAAGACCCGCTGGCCAGATCGAACAGGCCGTTGGGAAAATCGCGCACCAGTCTCAGCCGGTCCGGTGTGACGAAGGCATAGA
>Ga0256841_1001734_pt1 | contig 18122 bp, 16 predicted proteins | sample 356308metaG_FD_185971 | JGI IMG/M metagenome (GOLD analysis project Ga0256841, IMG submission 185971) | Hydrothermal vent microbial communities from Mid Atlantic Ridge, Atlantic Ocean - 356-308 | ecosystem: Environmental > Aquatic > Marine > Hydrothermal vents | place: Atlantic Ocean: Mid... | reverse complement strand
AATTATAGCCGTTTGTAACTTTGTTGTAAACCGTTCCGTTTATAGAAGGATAAACAGGGTTTCCGTCCGGTTCCCCTATATCCACAGCATTATGGAAATGATCGCTGCTAAGTGTATTTCTAAATTCGCCGAATGTCCCGTTTATTCCTCTTGTTTGATTAAACGGCTTAACAGGCCAAGGGTAATGCGTTGTATCACTTTGCGAAAAGTTAGTTGAATAAAAAAATAAAAGTAAAAAAAAAGTAATTGCTGAAAACATAATACAAAAGATACCTTATTTTAATAATCCTTAGTAATAAATTTTGTATTGCTTTGGGTAAACATAGTACTTTTTAACACGGAATACCATTGAAAATATAATTCGACAATTAAAAATTCTTGTTCTTGACATTTCATAAGCATTCAGATATATTTATAAGCTAAATAAAAAATCTCTTTTAGCGGAGGAAATAAGTGAAACAAGAAAAAATAACAAAATTTATAAAAACGGAACAAGCCGATAGAAAATGGCACGTAATAGATGCAGAAAATCTTGTATTAGGAAGGCTTGCTTCTAAGGTTGCTACGATATTAAGAGGGAAAGATAAACCGATATTCACACCCAACATGGATACGGGCGATTTTGTAATTGTGATAAATGCCGGAAAGGTAAAATTAACAGGAAAAAGAGAAAGTAAAAAAACATATTTTTCCCATTCGATGTATCCGGGAGGTGTAAAAATTAAAACCTTTGCAGAACTAAAAGAAAAAAAACCCGATTTTATAATTCGTAATGCAGTAAAAGGAATGTTACCCAAAAATAGATTGGGAAGAAAACTAATTAAAAAATTAAAAGTATATTCGGGTCCGGAACATCCGCACACAGCTCAAAAACCGGAACCGTTAAGTTTATAATTACAGGAAAATAAATGGCAGATAAAATATTTGTTGGTCGTAGAAAAAATGCTGTTGCAAGAGTAATCTTACGAAACGGCTCGGGCAAAGTAACAGTAAACAAAAGAGAGTTTGAAAATTATTTCCCGATTCAAGATAACAGAGATGATGTGCTTACACCATTTAAAATATCGGAAACCTTAGGCAAATACGATGTTTTGGCTAACGTTAAAGGCGGAGGTGTACGCGGTCAAGCCGAAGCAATTCGCTTGGGTATAGCAAGAGCTTTAGTTGATATAAATCCGGAATTTCGTTCACTTCTTAAACCCGAAGGTCTTTTGCGTAGAGATCCGAGAATGGTGGAACGTAAAAAACCCGGACGACCTAAGGCAAGAAAGAAATTTCAATTTTCCAAAAGATAAATTTTATTGGCGGTATTTGTTAAATGTTTTCCGCCTAAATATCATTCATACTTTCGGATTTACCACCTGTGTCCAATTTAATTTGGATTTTGGGTAAAGTTGATGAAAGTAGAAGAATTAACAGGAGAAAAATATGTCAAAAGTAGATTTAACCACCCTTATTGAAGCAGGTGCACATTTCGGTCACCTTACACGCCGTTGGAATCCTAAAATGCGTCCGTATATTTTTATGGAAAAAAACGGAATCCATATTATTGATCTTAAAAAAACCCAACGTTTAATTGAAGTAGCCGCAGACAAAATAAGAGAAATAACATCTGCCGGCGGAACGGTTTTATTTGTGGGTACAAAAAAGCAAGCTAAAAATGTTATTGCCGAAGAAGCCAAAAGATGCAGAATGAATTGGGTTAGTGAAAGATGGTTAGGCGGTATGCTTACAAACTTTACTACAATTAGAAAAAGCATTACAAGAATGCAAAAAATTGAAAAGATGGAAACCGACGGTACTTTTGAAAAACTAAGGAAAAAAGAACAACTATTTAAGATACGCGAAAAAGAAAAACTAAAAAAAACCCTTGAAGGCGTTGAAACAATGAAAAAAATGCCTAACGCAATTTTTATAGTTGACATTAAAAAAGAAGCCATTGCCGTTAATGAAGCATTGAGGTTAAATATTCCCATATTTGCAATAGTAGATACAAATTGTGACCCCGAACCAATTAGCTATGTTATTCCTTCTAACGACGATGCCGTAAGAGCAATCGAAACTATAACAAAAGTAATAGCCGATGCTATTATAGAAGGACGACAAAAATATAGCGAAATTAAGGCGGAAAAAGCGGCCGAAGAAGAAAAATTAAAAAAACAAGAAAAAACGGACGATAAAAAAAGTCAAAAACCAAAAATAAGAAAAGTAAAATTTGATGATAAAGGAACTCAAAAAGTTGTAAACGAAACTTTAAAACAAAACGATAAAAAAGAAAAAACAACCGAAGAAAAACTAACTGAACCCGAAAAGAATTTAACTGAAGAAAAACAAAAAACCAAATCGGAAACTAAAACCGAAATAGACGATTATCTCCCGTGTAAAGATTATTCGGGTCCCGAAGGTTTTCATACGTTTTATAGAGAAGACAGAAAAGAATATTACTTTTCATTCAACAATAAAGATGGAAAAACATTTTTACGTTCGGAAGGTTATACAACGGAAAAAGCGATGAAAAACGGAATGAAATCGATAACTAAAAATGCTCCGTTGGAAAAACGTTGGATTACAGGAACCGTATTTGACGGAAAACAACATTTTTATGCAATTAAAGCCGGCAACGGTCAAGAAATTGGCAGAAGTTGTTATTATCAGAATAAAGAAGAAATGGAAACGGACTTAGCTTGGTTAAGAAGTGAAAAATCTTCGCTAATAAAAACAGACGATTCAGAAAATACTAAAGAAGAAAAATAAAATTTAAATTAAGGATATAGTTACAATGGCAATTACAGCGCAACAAGTTAAAGAATTAAGAGACAAAACCGGTGCAGGAATGATGGACTGCAAAAAAGCATTAACCGAAGCTAACGGCGATTTTGAAAAAGCAACGGAAATTCTAAGAAAAAAAGGTGCATCCGTAGCCGCTAAAAGAGCAGAACGTAATGCCGGTGAAGGTATCGTACTAACAAAATTATTACATGCCGGCAAAACGGGAATTATTGTTGAAGTTAATTGCGAAACCGATTTTGTTGCTAAAAGCGATGACTTTGTTAATTTTGCAAATTTTGTTCTGGAAGCTGTAGCGGAAAACGAACCTTCCGATATAAATAATTTGCTCTCTCAAACTTTTAACGGCAAATCAGTTCAAGACGAACTAACTTCTATAATTGGTAAAATAGGAGAAAAAATTGAAATATCAAGATTTGCAATTGAAAAAAACGAAAACGGTTTAATTACCGATTATATTCATCATGGTTCAAAATTAGGCGTTCTTTTGGTATTAGACGGGGTTGACCAAAATATAAAGGAAGAAATTATGCCTTTGGCTAAAGATATTGCAATGCAAATAGCCGCCATGAATCCTTCTTATGTTTATAGAGAAGAAGTTCCGACCGATGTAATTGAAAAAGAAAAAGATATTTACAAAGAAATTGCAAGAAAAGAAGGTAAACCGGAACAAATATTAGATAAAATATCCGAAGGAAGACTAAATAAATTTTTTAAAGAAAATTGTTTGTTCGAACAAATTTCTGTTAAAGACAATACCAAAACAGTTGGAGATTTAATTAAAGATTTTAACTCTAAGCATTCTACAGATACTAAAATAAAATTATTTCACAGATTTCATCTTAGTGATGAACAAAAATAAATTTTTTAAGGTCTTATTTTTTGTAAGACCTTTTTTTTTATAAAGGGTAATTATGGCACAAAAACTTAAATACAAAAGAATACTTTTAAAGCTCAGTGGTGAATCTTTATTAGGTAAAAAAGGGCACGGTATAGATCCCGAAATGTTAAACTTTTTTGCCAAAGAAATTAAACATATTCATAATTTAGGAGTTCAAGTTGGAATAGTAATTGGCGGCGGTAACATCTATAGAGGATTAAATGCAGGCGAGCAAGGAATTGATAGAGTTACCGGAGACCAAATGGGAATGCTGGCAACGGTAATTAATGCATTGGCGTTACAAAATGCCTTCGAAAATCACGGAATGTTTACACGATTGATGACTTCCATCAATATGGAAGAAATAGCAGAACCTTATATTAGAAGAAGAGCAATACGCCATTTGGAAAAAGACAGAATTGTTATATTCGGTGCAGGAACAGGGCATCCTTACTTTAGTACGGATACCGCAGCTTCTTTAAGGGCAATTGAAATTGAAGCCGATGTTATACTTAAAGGAACCAGAGTTGACGGTGTCTTCGATTCCGATCCAGAAAAAAATCCTAACGCTTCTAAATTTAAAAAAATTACTTATCTTGATGTACTTAAAAAAAATTTAAGAGTTATGGATATGACAGCAATTAGTTTATGTCAAGAAAATCAATTACCCATAATTATTTTTAATATGAATAAAACCGGTAACTTATTAAAAGTTGTAACCGGAAAAAAAATCGGTTCGGCAGTAACAAGCAATAAAGATAAAAAAAATAAATAATAATTTACTCAAAGAGGTTAATATGAAACCGATAATTGAAGATGCAACTTCAAGAATGGATAAATCAATAAACGCCTTTAAAAGTGAAATATCAAAAATCAGAACCGGCAAAGCTACAACTGCTTTGCTCGATGCCATTAAAATTGATTATTATGGAACACAAACACCGTTAAACCAAGTTGCAAACGTAAGTGTTTTGGATTCACATACATTGTCAATTACACCTTGGGATAAAAATATTGTAAACGAAATAGACAAAGCAATACTTACGGCAGACTTAGGTTTGAACCCGGTAAGCGACGGGACAAATATCAAAGTACCCATTCCTCCTTTAACGGAAGAAAGACGTAAAGAATTAGTTAAGCTGGTAAAAAAATTCGGAGAAGAGTGTAAAATTGCAATCAGAAATATTAGAAGAGATGCTAACGAACACCTTAGAAAAGCCGAAAAAGAAAAAGAACTTAGTGAAGATTTAAGGCACGATGCGGAAAATGAAGTACAAAAATATACCGACGAACATATAAAAAAAATAGATGAAATTATTAAACATAAAGAAGCGGAAATTATGGAAGTATAACCAGATATTAAAATAATAATAATAAATTGTTATATTATACCTTTATTACACTTTCCCAATACCTTTTATCTGCAAAATTTATAATATTTTATTATATCCTTAAAATAAAATTATCTATTTTTAATTAGATAATTTTATCCTATAAAGTAAAGTTTACGGAGTTTGAAATGAATGTAAGAAAAGAAGAAGCATTAAAATATCATAGCGAAGGAAGGCATGGTAAAATTGAAGTTGTTGCAACAAAACCATGCTATACATCTCGCGAATTATCTTTGGCATATACTCCTGGCGTTGCAGAGCCTTGCAGGGAGATAGAAAAGAATGAAGAAGACGTTTTTAAATATACTGCCAAAGGAAATCTTGTTGCCGTAATAACAAACGGTTCTGCGGTTTTAGGCCTCGGAAATATAGGAGCGGAAGCCGGCAAACCCGTAATGGAAGGCAAAGGCGTGCTATTTAAAAGATTTGCTGATATTGATGTTTTTGATTTGGAACTAAAAACAAAAGACCCGAAAGAAATTATTAAAACATGTCAATTACTTGAACCAACTTTTGGCGGAATAAATTTGGAAGATATTAAAGCACCCGAATGCTTCGAGGTGGAAGAAGAACTTAAAAAAACAATGAACATTCCGGTTTTTCATGATGATCAACACGGAACGGCAATAATTTCTTGTGCAGCTTTGGTTAATGCTGCTGAAATTACAGGGAAAAAATTAGAAGAAGTGCGTTTGGTTGCTTCCGGTGCCGGGGCGGCTGCAATTGCTTGTTGTAACTTATATATTTCTGCAGGGGTTAAACGAGAAAACATTTTTATGTTCGATTCCAAAGGATTGATTCACAAAGAACGTACGGATTTAAACAAATATAAAAAACAATTTGCCAATAAAAATAAATACTCTTCTCTGGAAGAAGCAATGATTGGAGCTGATGTTTTTATAGGACTTTCCAAAGCCGGTTTGGTTACTCAAAAAATGGTTAAATCCATGGCACCTAAAGCAATTATTTTCGCTTTAGCCAATCCCGATCCCGAAATAACTTACGAAGAAGTTAAAGAAGTAAGAAAAGATATAGTAATGGCAACCGGTAGAAGTGATTATCCTAACCAAGTTAACAACGTACTGGGTTTTCCGTTTATTTTTAGAGGTGCATTGGATGTAAGAGCAAAACAAATAAATGAAGAAATGAAAATGGCGGCAGTAAAAGCTTTGGCAAGTTTGGCAAAAGAAAAAGTTCCCGAAATTGTTTTACAAGCTTATTCCGGCAACGATTTTTCTTTTGGACCTGAATATGTAATTCCAAAACCATTTGATCCAAGGGTTTTATGGAAGGTTGCTCCTGCCGTTGCCAAAGCTGCAGTTAAAAGCGGAGTTGCCAGACATAAAATTTCGGATTGGAATAGATATGAAGAAGAACTTCAGGAACGTTTGGGCTATTCTCAAGAAATCTTACGATTGATGATTCATAAAGCTAAAAAAAATCCAAAGCGTGTTATATATCCCGAAGGCGAAGATGAAAAAATTATACGTGCCGCTGCTGCCGTTGCTCAAGAAGGAATTGCTTTTCCTATTCTCGTTGGAGATAAAGATATAATTGTTTCCAAAATTCAAGAATTTGGTTTGAATAAAAATTCAATTGAAATTATTGATTTGAATAGTTGTGATAAATGTAATGAATATGCTCAAAAGTTTTTTAAATTACGTCAACGAAAAGGTATAACATTAAAAAGAGCTTATTCATTAATCCGTAACCATAATTATTACGCACCGATGGCTGTTAAAATGGGAGATGCCGATGCTTTAATTAGCGGTATTGCTCATAGGTATCCCGAAACAATACGACCGGCTTTACAAATTGTGGGACTTAAAGAAAACTTTAAAATTGTTTCGGCAATGCATATTGTAATTAAAAACAGAAAAGTATTTTTCTTTGCCGATACAACGGTAAATGTTAATCCCGATGCCGAAACACTTGCTCAAATTGCAATAAGTACTGCCGATGCAGTTAAAGAATTCGATATAAACCCTAAAGTTGCAATGTTATCGTTCAGTAATTTCGGTAGTTCAATAAATTCCGAAACATTAAAAATTAAAAAAGCAACCGAGATTGTTAAACAGTTAAGACCCGATATTATAATTGATGGAGAAATGAGATTGGATACTGCGGTTAATTCTTCAATAGCAAAAGAAAGATTCCCTTTTTCGCAAATTAAAGGTGATGCAAATGTGTTAATATTTCCGGATCTTAACTCCGGCAATATTTCTTATAAACTTATGAAAAATCTTACCGGTTCTACGGTTTTTGGCCCTGTTCTTATGGGAATTAAAAAACCGGTTCATATTTTACCAAGAGAATCTACGGTAGAAGATATTATTAATTTGACCGCTATAGCTGTTGTTGATGCAATCAACAGCGCAAAAAATAGAACTTAAAATAAATCCGAATAAATTCTTGAAACTGAAAATTAAGCTCCGGTTATTTATAATATTTTTAGAGAAAATTTTATAAACTGTAAATAAAAAGGAAATTTTCACCTTTCGTAAAAATACTTTTTTCCATTGCACTTTTCGTATATTTAATTTTTAAATTTTTTTAGTTATTGGCAATACAATAAAAATGCTGAAAAATATTTTCTATATAACTTCCAGTATTGCAATTTTTTTTGCGGGAATTATTGTTTATGGTATTATTCTTAATTTAAGAGAAATAAAATTATCGGAAGCAATGAAGGAAAAAGGATTAAACTCAATATCTAATCCTACTATAATTATTAATAGAAAAAAATATACACTTGATCTTTATTCCGATTCCGTTAAAGTAAAACAATATAAAGTTGTGTTCGGAAGAAACAACGGTTTTGAGAAAAACTCCCGCAACGATTTTATTACGCCTATTGGTAATTATAAAATATGTCATATAGATTCTAATTACAAATATTATAAGAGATTAAAACTTAACTACCCTAATGTACAAGATGCCGAAAGAAGTTTAAGAAAAGGAATAATTTCGAGGATAGAATATTTTACAATTCTTAACGCTTTAAAAAAAAATAATTGTTCTTATATTTATACTAAATTAGGCGGTAATATCAGTATTCACGGAATTGGTAAATATAATATAATTTTTAAAAATCTTCCTTTCGTTTTTAATTGGACAAACGGTTCAATTGCACTTAGTAACGAAAATATAGACGAACTTTGTTCGGTTGTTAAAATTGGTACTAAAGTAAAAATTATTCATTGAATTTATATCCATGAAATCAATATTAAAACATATAACAAATAAAAAATTTTTCTTATTGTTTTTAATTTCCGCTTTAATAATTTCTGTAGATGCAAATGCCCAAATTCAAAAAAAGAAAACGGAATTAATTTCCATAGAATTTACGGGCAACAAATATTTTTCTGACGGGGAATTAAAAAATGTTATTGTTTCCAAAGAATCTCCTTTATGGATTTCACAATTTTTAAATAGCTTTACAAGTTTCGGCAGTCCACCTTCTTATTTCGATTCTTTGGCAATTGATGACGATATTTTAAACTTAAACAATTTTTATAAAGAACACGGGTTTTTTAAAACCAAGATTTCCGCCGATTATTACATTACCAAACAAATACCCGGCAAAGCAACATTAATTTTCCATATAGATGAAAACAGACCTTCGGTTATAAGACGTTTTAAATATACCGGACTGGATAGTTTATCGCAAAGCTTTAAAAATGATATTGAAAATTTAATAACAATTGATAGTTTACAACAATATTCCTCAAAACTTTTGGAAGAAAACAATAACACTATAGTCGATTATTTAAAAGACCACGGCTATATGTTGGCCGAAAACGCCAAACCCGTAGTTGAAATAGATACTATAAAAAACGTTGTTGATATTTCGGTTGAATTTAAACTTGGAAAACAATATAAAATTCGGGAAGTAACCGTAGAAAAAAAAGGTGTAGGAAAAAATTTGGTTACGGATAAACTTATAAAAGAAATTGCCAACATAAAGCCAAACAGTTACTATAGCTATCACGATTTGAAAATTGCACAAGTCCGATTATACAGAACAAATTTATTTTCTTCGGCAATTATTGTTGCGGATAAACCCGATTCAAATAATAATTTTGTACCTATAACAATTTCAACTAACGTTGGATTGTTGAATGAAATTTCGCCAGAAATAATTGGTATAAATGACGATAACACTTTTAAATTAGGGCTTGGATTAAGTTTTATAAAAAAGAATTTTTTAGGAGATGCGCGTAAACTTACAATAAGTGCTTCGGCCGCAGCTAAAAACATTACAAGATTTATTACGAACTTTAATATAAATAGTGAACAAATTTACGGTTATGCAGATTTAAGACTTAGTATGGAACAACCTTTTTTGTTCGGCAAAGCAATTAACACGAAAATAGAAACATTCGGTACAGCCGAAAAAAAAGAAAACGAATGGAATGCAAATATTTATGGTATAAACTTAAATTTAGATTTTGAATTACCCAAATATGCATATTTAACCTCAATGTCGTCTTATGCGGAATTGCAAAATTCAAAATATATTTTTCAAGAAAAGTATATTAGAACAATATTTGCAGATTATTTACGCAGAGAAGTTTTCGGCTCGTTTGCTTCGGGAGAATTATTGGATTCCTTAATTGCCGAAGAGCTCGATTCTCTCGTTACCGGTTCGGAATCCAGCAGTAGCAATAATTTGATTTTAGGTACAAGATTAAGTTCCAACAATACAGACGACTTGCTTTTTCCAACACGCGGCTATTCTATATCCATGCTTCTTGAAGACGGAAATTTATTACCTTATTTATTAACTTCATTCGACGAACAAAAACAAGCCGCTTACTATAAAGTTGTTTTATCTTCAACAATTTATTTGCCGTTTTTTAAGCAAGGTTACGATGCTTTGGGCATTAAACTTAAAATTGGAAATATACAAACTTACAAAGGTAAACCCGTAAACATTCCTCTTAACCAAAGGTTTTCCGTAGGAGGAAGTAATTCCATTAGAGGTTGGAAAGCCAGAGATAATGAACTTGCACTTCATAAAGCGGAATTACCAGATAATCCCACAAAAGAAGAATTGGATAATTATTTTTCTCGCGGAATTGCACCGGGCGGTTTCTTTTTATTCGAAGGTTCCATCGAAGCAAGAACTCATCTTTCGAAAAATATAGGTGCAGCTCTTTTTGTCGATTATGGAAATGTTTGGTTTAATTATAAAGATTTCAGGTTTGACAATATTGCCGTAGCATCAGGCTTCGGTTTCAGATATTATTCCGAATTTGTTCCCGTTAGAATTGATTTCGGATTCAAATTATATAACCCGTACGATAGACGAAATATAATTGATAGATTTAACGATAAAAGAGGATTTTTAAATAACATGGAAATTCAAATCGGAATTGGCGAAGCATTTTAATTGAAACTTAAATTGTTTGTTTAAAACAACCTAATTGAAATTTATGTCCCCCGATTATTTCACAAAAATTATTTATCTAATAAATAAATATCGGATACGGTAAAAGTTCGGTTTATTGTATTTTTGATTATATCAATTAATTAAGTAAATTTAAAATTACATTTTTTTTAAGGAAATTCATTTTGAAAAGTATGACCGGTTTTGGAAGAGATATCTTTTCCAACGATGATTTTACACTTGAAACCGAAATAAAAAGTTTAAACAGTAGATTTTTGGATATTTCATTAAAAATACCAAAAGAACTTTCTCAATTTGAATTTCCTATTAGAGAAATAATCAAAACAAATATTCGCAGAGGGAAAATAACTCTGAATACAACTATTGTTTTTAATAGTTCAAGTAAAAATAATTCATTGTTTAACAAAACGGAGTTTAACAATACATTAGAAATAATAAAACAAATAAAAGAACTCGGAAAATTTGATGAAAATATTTCCATATTACACTTACTTGCATTAAAAGAAAATTTTATTAATCAAACCCAGGAAGATATAGACATTGATATTGCAATTATTGAAACGAATATTAAAAATGCAATTGAAAAACTTACACAAATGAGATTAACCGAAGGAGAAGAACTGGAAAAAGACTTGTCGTTAAGAATTAATACAATTGAGCATACAATTGAAGAAATTGAAAATTTAGCCGAATATGCAACAAAAGATTATTTCGAAAAATTTAAAATTAAAGCAAATAAATTACTGGAAAATATTATTGACAATGAAGAAAGACTTATTCAAGAACTTGCTCTTTTAACCGAAAAGCATGACGTTACCGAAGAATGTGTCAGATTAAAAAGTCATATAAAACTTTTTAACCAAACAATGAAAAGCTCTAAAGATACAGGTCGTAAATTAAATTTTATATGTCAAGAAATGAACAGAGAAGCAAATACAATTAACAGTAAAACCATTAGTACGGAAATTTCTCATAAAGGTCTTTTAATTAAAGAAGAATTGGAAAAAATCAGAGAGCAAGTTCAAAATATAGAGTAAAAATTGAAAAAGAAAAAAGGCAAATTGTTTGTAATTTCCGCACCAAGCGGAACGGGTAAAACAACAATTATCAAACATATATTAAAAACTTTTCCTCAATTGGTTTTTTCGGTTTCGGCAACTACACGTTCCAAAAGAGGTAACGAAATTGACGGAAAAGATTATTTTTTTTTACAAGAAGATGAATTTAAAACTAAAATTGAAAATGATGAATTTTTGGAATGGGGACATTTTTACGGATATTACTACGGAACATTAAAAAAACAAATATTCAACAATCTTAACAAAGGTGTTTCCATGGTTCTGGAAGTTGACGTTAAAGGAGCCGTTAATATTAAAAACGTTTATAAAGATTCCGTTTTGATTTTTATTATTCCGCCCAATATAGATGAACTGAAAAAAAGATTACATAATAGAAAAACAGAATCGGATGCCGATTTTAAAAAAAGAATAGAACGGGCAAAAATGGAATTAAATTATAAAAACAAATTCGATTATAAAGTATATAATTTTAATCTTGAAAATGCAAAAACGGAAGTTACCGAAATTATTAAAAATGAATTAGCATAAAGGAGAAAAAAATGGCAGGAGTTAAAACAATAAGTCTGGATTCCATAATAAAAAGAGCTTCAAATATATACGAAGCAATTATAGTAGCAGCCAAAAGAGCAAGAAATTTGAACGAAGAAAACAAAAAGGAATTTAAAGATTTAATCGACACCTTTCATCCTTCCAGCGAAGATGATTTTGAAGACAGAGACAATACCGAACAAGAAAAAATTTCCATTGAATTTGAAAAAAGAGAAAAACCCCATATTCAAGCATTGGAAGAATTGATTGACAAAGGAATTGATTACAGATATAAGGAAGTTGAGCAATAATTTTTTTTTGAGATAATTTTTAGGAAGTCTTAGGACTTCCTTTTTTTTTACAAATTCAAAAATAAATTTGTTGAAATCGAAAATAAATTATATCTTAAATAAAATTTGATGGAAAAAAACATGTTAGTAACTTGTTGATAAATGAAAAATAGAAAAAGAATAATACAAGAAATATTAAAAACTCAAAAAGATATATTCGGAGATTATTTTTTTGAAAATATTACCGTTAAACCCGATTTAAACATAATGTCCAATAAAACCGTTGTACAAGAACCGGACGTTAAATATCGGCAAACTTTTCAAGAACATATAAAATTTTCGGAAACACTTTCATTAAAAGAATTATATTCGGCAATTCATAAATGTAAAAAGTGTAAACTCGGTTCAACACGCAACAAATTTGTATTCGGAAGTGGCAATCCTAATGCAGATGTGATGATAATTGGAGAAGCACCCGGAGCAGACGAAGATAAACAAGGCAAACCCTTTGTAGGAAGAGCAGGTAAATTATTAACGGATATTTTAAAAGCAATAAACTTCAATAGAGAAGATGTTTATATCGCAAATATTTTAAAATGCCGTCCGCCGAATAATCGTAATCCTTTGCCTGAAGAAATGGATAAATGTACACCCTACTTATATAAACAAATTGAACTTATAAAACCTAAAATTATTTTGTGTGTCGGATTAGTTGCCGCATCATATTTATTAAACAAAAAACTTAGTCTTACTAAAATGAGAGGCAATGTTTATGAAATAAATGGAATAAAAACAATGGTTACTTATCATCCTGCCGCTTTATTAAGAAATCCCGGTTGGAAAAGAGGATGCTGGGAAGATGTACAAAAATTCAGAAAACTTTATGATAATATGATTGGAGAAAAATAATATGTTGGAAGAACAATTTCCGAAAGATGATAATCAAATGAATTTGGGAAAAAGAAAATTACCTTCTGCCGTAGATGTTGAATACACGGTTTTGGGAGCAATGCTTTTATCTCCCGACGCAGTGCCTAAAGTTATAGAAAATATTACTCCCGAAGTATTTTTCGATAAAAGAAACGCAACAATTTTTTCGGCAATGGTTTCATTATTTGATGCGAAGGAACCTATCGATATTGTTACTCTTTTTGAAGAATTAAAAAAAAGTAATAAACTTGAGAGTGCCGGCGGAACTGCTTACATTAGTAAACTTGCCCAAGATGTTTCTTCTGCCGCTAATGTGGAATTTCATTCCAGAATTATTATTGAAAAGTGGATTTTGAGAAAACTTATTTCCACCTCTATGGATATTGCAACAAAAGCATATAGCGGTACCGAGGATGTTTTTGAACTTCTTGATAATGCAGAAGGAGAAATATTTAAAATTACCGAAGCCGGATTAAAAGAATCTTATAAAGGTATGGAAAGAGCGGTTAAAGAAGCAATTGAACATATCGAAGCAATTCATTCCAGACAGCTTTCGTCTTTTTCCGTTCCAACAGGATTTTATGCACTGGATGATATTTTAGGCGGATTTCAAAAATCGGATTTAATTATTGTTGCCGCACGTCCTTCTATGGGAAAAACCGCTTTTGCTTTATCTGCTGCACGTAATGCCGCAATAGAACACAAAGTACCAATTGCAATTTTCAGTCTCGAAATGGCTACAATTCAACTGGTGATAAGATTGATTTGTGCCGAAGCAAAAATTAATGCGCACAATGTTCGTACAGGAAACTTCAAAGCGGAAGACGGTTCCAAAATAAGCAGAACCGCCGGCAAACTAAGTGAAGCTCCTATTTATATTGATGATACACCAGGACAAAATATTCTGGAAATTAAGGCAAAAGCCAGAAGATTAAAAGCCGAAAAAAATATCGGTCTTATTATTATAGATTATCTCCAACTAATGAATGCATCGGGAAGAACCAATAGCAGAGAGCAAGAAATTTCAACCATATCCCGCGCACTTAAAGGTTTGGCTAAAGATTTAAATGTTCCGGTTGTTGCTCTTTCTCAACTTAATAGAGCTGTTGAAACAAGAAACGACAAAAGACCACAACTTTCGGATTTAAGAGAATCCGGTTCTATTGAACAAGATGCCGACGTGGTTATATTTTTAACCAGACCCGAATATTACGGAATTGATCATTTTGATAACGGGGATTCTACCGAAGGAATTGCCGAAATTATTGTTGCCAAACAACGAAACGGACCCACCGGTGAAATAAAACTTAAGTTTATTAAAAATTATGCACGCTTCGAAAATCTTGATATGTTTCATTCTACAATTGAAGAAGCCGAAGTGCACGCTACTAACGACGATGAAGATTTGCCAATATAGTTGCATGTAAAGTTTTCTTTTAATATTTGAATCCTTATTTTTATAAACGGAATCTTCACGTAATTTGATTTTTATATTTTGACATAGATGTTAATAATAATTATATAACTATGCTTGTTGAAAATTATCTAAAACTTTTTAATATTCTAAAAAATAAAATTCCCACCGAAAGATTATTCAGCGATGAACTGCGTACCTTAGCTTACGGAACCGATGCAAGTTTTTACAGACTTACACCTAAGTTTGTAGTAAAAGTAACTTCCGAAGAAGAAGCGGTTTTTGTAATAAAACAATGTAAAGAATTGAATGTGCCAATTACATTCAGAGCTTCCGGTACAAGTCTTTCCGGACAAGCAATTACCGATTCGGTTTTACTTGTTGCCGATAGAAGTTGGAATGGAATATCGGTTTCCGAAGATAAATCCGTAATTAAAATGCAGCCGGCTGTACTTGGTGCTTCCGCAAATAAAGTACTTAGTAAATTCAATAAAAAAATCGGTCCCGATCCCGCTTCAATAAATGCCGCTACAATTGGCGGTATAGCTTCCAATAATGCAAGCGGTATGACAAGCGGTGTAAAGTACAATACTTATAACACACTTGCGGATATGAAAATTATTTTTGCAGACGGAACTTTGCTGGATACATCTTCCGAAGAAAGCATAAAAAATTTTATTAATAATAAAAAAGAATTTATTGAAGAATTATTGAATATTTCCCGGAATGCAAAAGAAAATTTATCGGAAAGAATAACAAAAAAATATTCGATAAAAAACACAACCGGTTACAGCATAAATTCCTTAATTGATTTTGAAGACCCGATAGAAATAATTAAACATTTAATGATTGGTGCCGAAGGAACACTCGGATTTATTTCCGAAATAACATTAAAGACTGTTCCGTCATTACCAAACAAAGCAACGGCTTTAATTATTTTCCCTGATATTGCAACAGCTTGTTCCGCAATTCCTTTATTAAAAAAACTTCCGGTTGATGCCGCAGAAATTATGGACAGAGCTTCTTTACGTTCGGTGGAAAACAAAAGAGGTTTGCCCGAATACTTAAAAGAACTTGATGAAAATGCCACTGCATTGTTAATTGAAACTTCTTCGGAAAAAACCGAAAGTTTACAAAATAATATAAATGAAATAAAATCATCTTTGAAAAAAATAAAAACAGTTAGACCGATTGAATTTACAACGGACAAAAAAGAATATACAATTCTATGGAATGTTCGTAAAGGTTTGTTTCCGTCAGTTAGTAAATCCAGAAATGCCGGAACTACTGTGGTTATTGAGGATGTGAATTTTGAAACTTCCAAACTTGCCGAAGCTGTTACCGATTTGCAAAAGTTATTTATAAAACATAATTATCCCGAAACAATTATTTGGGGACACGCACTTTCCGGAAATATCCATTTTGTGTTTTCGCAAGATTTTAATAAAGCCGCTGAAGTTGAACGTTACGAAAAATTTATGGCTGACGTTGTTAAACTTGTAATAGAAAAATATGACGGTTCGTTAAAAGCCGAACACGGAACGGGAAGAAACATGGCTCCGTTTGTTAAATACGAATGGGGAGATGTAGCTTATAATTTAATGTTGCGTATTAAAAAATTATTTGATGACGGAAACATCCTTAATCCCGGTGTTTTAATAAATGACGATAATAAAATTCATATTAAAAATTTAAAACCAACTCCTGTAGTAAATCCGATAATTGATAAATGTATAGACTGCGGCTTTTGCGAAAATGTTTGTCCTTCCAAAAATTTAACATTAACACCACGACAAAGAATTACGGTTTGGCGGGAAATAAATAAATTGAAGGCTGTAAATAAAGATTCGTTACGTTTGGAAGAGCTTGAAAAAAGTTTTGATTATTACGGAGAAAAAACTTGTGCAACAGACGGACTTTGCGAACTTGCATGTCCCGTTGATATTGATACCGGAAAATTAATTAAGCAAATTAGAGCCGAGCAAATTACGGAAGGAGAATTAAAATTTGCAAAGTGGATTGCAAACAATTTTAAATTGGTTACAACGTTTGCAAAATACGGATTAAATTTTGCCGGATTTTTTAATACGGTTTTAAGTGATGCTGCAATGAATTCCGTAGCAGGTGCATTACGAAAAATATCGGGTAATAAAATTCCGGCTTGGAATACGGCAATACCTAAAGGAGCGGATTTCAGAGAAGTTACAATTCAAACAAATAAAGAGACAGTTGTTTATTTCCCAAGTTGTATAAGCAGAACAATGGGAAATTCCAAAGATGCTCATGTAAAAGAAAATCAAACGGATGTTATGCAAAGGTTACTTGCAAAAGCCGGTTATAATATTGTTTATCCCAAGCATCTGAATTCTTTATGTTGCGGAATGCCTTTTGCCAGCAAAGGTTTTGTTGAGCTTGCAAATTACAAATCCGATGAATTGGTAAACGAGCTGATGAAAATTTCTGATAACGGTAAATATCCGGTTTTGTATGATACAAGTCCGTGTACCAAAACCACAAAAGAACATTTAATAAGTAACGGAAACCGAAAATTAAAAATATACGACTCGGTAGAATTTATACATGATTTTATTTTGCCGAAACTTAATATTACAAAAAAAGAAAAAACCGTTGCGGTCCATCCGGTTTGCAGCGTTACAAAAATGGGATTAACGGAAAAGCTTATTGCAATTGCAGAAGCATGTGTTACCGATGTAATAGTTCCCGAAGGAGTTACGTGTTGCGGATTTGCCGGGGACAGAGGTTTTAATTATCCCGAATTAAATGCTTCCGCATTAAAGAATTTGAAACCTGAAGTAGAACAACATCATTGCACAGCAGGTTATTCATCCAGTAAAACATGTGAAATCGGTTTATCACTCCACGGCGGAATAGATTACAATTCCATTGCTTTTCTTGTTGAAGAATGTAGCGAGTAAGCTTCGATTATTTGGTTAAATTATTTTTATATTTGTTTGGATTTCTTGTTTCCGCATACATAAAGATTTATATTTCGTAATATATAGGTAAAAATATAACATATAGTCCCGCTATACGCAATTGCGTATAGAGCGGTTATTGAAAAAAAGATTTTCAGCAATAAAGAAAGTTATATTATCTTTGTTAAAAAGGATTTAGAATGACAAAAATTGAAAAAAATATAAATTTAGATTTTTATAATAAAATTGCTGAACTTCTTAAAAATGCTCGCAATAAAGTTGTTCAGACCGTTAATACAACAATGGTTTATACCTATTTTGAAATAGGGAAAACAATTGTAGAAGAAGAGCAAAGAGGGAAAGAGCGTGCTGATTATGGTAAACAATTATTAAAGGAACTCTCAATAAAATTAAGAAAAGAATTTGGGAAAGGTTTTTCTGTAACCAATTTACAACAAATGAAGAACTTCTATC
>Ga0256841_1001733_pt1 | contig 18123 bp, 15 predicted proteins | sample 356308metaG_FD_185971 | JGI IMG/M metagenome (GOLD analysis project Ga0256841, IMG submission 185971) | Hydrothermal vent microbial communities from Mid Atlantic Ridge, Atlantic Ocean - 356-308 | ecosystem: Environmental > Aquatic > Marine > Hydrothermal vents | place: Atlantic Ocean: Mid... | reverse complement strand
GGAATATTGGGTTTTCGGGCAAGAGCGTCCAAAGAATATTGGGTTTTCGGGCAAGGAATATTGGGTTTTCGGGCAAGGAATATTGGGTTTTCGGGCAAGGAATATTGGGTTTTCGGGCAAGAGCGTCCAAAGAATATTGGGTTTTCGGGCAAGGAATATTGGGTTTTCGGGCAAGGAATATTGGGTTTTCGGGCAAGGAATATTGGGTTTTCGGGCAAGAGCGTCACTCACGAACACAAAGGCAAGTTATTGAAAACAAACAACTTAGAAGAAAATCGTGTTTGGCACGGAATTTGCATTGTTTTGTTGTTGTTTGTTGTTGTTTGTATTGTTGTTGTATTGTTGTTGTTTTTTTGCGTGCACATGCACCTAATTTGATTGCCGGTTACCGGCGACGAAACAGCTCCTGCCAGACTGATTTGCTCGGCTCAGGAAACCTCGTTGTCAGCCAACGCTGCTATCTGCCTGTCAGCGTCGGGAGCACAAACAGCTTTCACATAACCCGGCTAAGACGATACCACGACTGGGGAGAGAACAACGATGGGAAGAAAAACAAAAACCAAAACGACTAAGGCGAAACGAAGGAGTCAAAGCCTCCCGGAGTATTTTCTCATCTCTGAGGTCAGGGAGGGAAAGGACGAAATGAACCTGGCCAACTTCCCCATCGCCGTTTTATCCAAGCAAGTCCCTGGAGGCAAACGCGCGCTCAAGTTTCAAGACACTATTCGGGGTCAGGACGGGCGTCTGGTCAAACGCACTTGGCTCATTCAAGGGGGGTCCGAGGTTGGCCTTCCCACCCATATTGACGAGGATGTCTACGTCGCTCTGATGGAGCTCACTCAGAAACAGGGATTCGACAAGCAGAAGATCTACTTCTCCCGCTACGACCTGGTGAAGCGACTGGGATGGTGCCCTTGCGGCAAATGCTATGCGCGCCTGGAACAATCGCTGCTGCGGCTGGCTAATGTCTCTTTTCACGCACAGAATGCCTTCTGGGACAACGAGGTCAACTCCTATGTCACGGTCGCCTTCACGCTCATTCAAGGCTACTACATTTACAACGAAACTGGCGGGCGCAAGACCGAGCGCGATCAACCGAACAGTTGGTTCATGTGGAGCGATCAGTTGCATCGCAGTTTCAAGAGCGGATACCTCAAGTTCCTGGACACCAACCTCTATTTCTCTCTGCAAACGCCCATTGCCCGGCGCTTGTATCGGTATCTTGACCGAAAGTTCGGAGAAGACGATCAGTTCATCATCGATCTGTTCAAGTTGGCTCACGAATATCTGGGGATCAGCCGGAGCTTCCGCTACCCGTCGGAGATCAAACGCAAGCTGGCGCCCGCGCTGAATGAATTAGTAGAGAAAATGTACCTGGAGCGCTGGGAGGTCAGAGGTCGGACTATCGCGTTTGCGCGGAATCCAACCACGCGGCACGCGGCCGCTCCTTCCGATGAGGCGATGTACACCACGCTGGATCTCTCTCCCGAAGATATTCGCCCCGTTGCTCCGTCAAGCGCCCCATCGAGTGAGGAAGATCAAGACCGGGTCACCCGGCTCATGACCATGTTGATCGAGCGCGGCGTGGCTCCGCGTGAGGCCAGGAAGCTTGTCCAGTCCAACTGGGGAGCACTAGAGCGCGTCGAACGGGCCGTCCAATACTTCGATATCGTCGCCGCCCGGGGAACGCCGGGCATCAAGAATCCTGGCGGTTTCATCGTCAGTCTCGTTCGCGAGGGCCTCGACCACCACGTCATCCCACCAGCCGATGTCCAGCCGCCCGATCCGCCGGTTCACGAGCTTCTCGACCAGATGGCCTATAACGAGTACATCGAGCGCCAAGTCGATCAGTACATCGCTACCCTTCCCGAGGGGGAGTTCGCCGCCCGGGTGGAGGCTAAAAAGCAAGAGTTCCTGTCCAGCGAGCGAGCGAAGACTTACCGCAAGTGGCAGCCAGAGGTATTTGACGAGTATGCGACCGTCTTTTGCCGGAAGGACATCGCGGCGAGCCTGAAACTGCCCGATTTTGACACTTGGCGAAAGACGATCAAAGGGCGACAGAAATGAGTGCCCGGGGGAGAAACATGAAATGGCGAAGAAAATGGTGCTGTTAACTGGTGCGTTCGTAGTAGGGGCCTTGGCCATAGCGGCGCTCCCTCAGCGCGGGTCATGGGTGACGCTGGCCCCGATGAACGAAGCCAGACAGGAAGTGGCCGTCACCAGTTTGAACGGATTGATCTACGTCATTGGCGGGATTCGCGGTGACCGGAGCACGGCCGATACTGTTGAGGTGTATGATCCAGCTACTGATAGTTGGCACTTTGCGGCCCCCTTGCCCGAACCGCTACACCACACGGCAGCCGTCACCGTCAACGGGCGAATTTACGTCATCGGTGGGCTCTCGGGATTGCGGTTCACTCCGCGGAACGTCACCTTCGAGTACGATCCGCAGCAGGATGTGTGGCGATCCCGGCAGCCCATGCCGCGGCGCCGAGGGGCACTGGCCGCCGCCGTCGTCGATGGGAGGATCTATGCCGCCGGTGGATCGCCGTCGTTCCGCGAGCGGAGCTTCGCCGTATACGATCCGGTGCGGGACGAATGGGACGTTCTCCCCGACATGCCCACGCCGAGGAATCATCTGGCCGCTGCCGCCATCGGGAGCGAATTCTACGCCATCGGCGGGCGAACCACTGGGGGGGATTTCACGCTCGACGTTGTGGAGATCTTCGACACCAGAGCCGGCACCTGGCGATCGGGACCGAGCATGCCGACAGGCCGCTCAGGGATTGCCGCCGCCGTTGTCGATGGAGTGCTCTACGTGTTCGGTGGTGAAGGGAACTCCCGTCACCCGCTCGGCGTGTTTGACGCCACCGAGGCCTTCTTCCCTGAACCGGGGGAGTGGCGAGCGCTCGCTCCCATGCCGACGCCCCGTCATGGCATTGGCGCCGCCGTCGTGGGCGGCACCATCTACATCCCGGGTGGTGGACCGGTTCAGGGCTTCGGAGTGACGAACGTCAACGAAGCGTTCATCGTCGAGTGAGAATCCTGCGGGTGGTGTGTCAAAACGACTCGCATCCCCAAAATTGCACAGAATTGGCGTATAAGGCCCCTGAAATGCCGAGGACGATGCAAACCTCATGAAATGAATTTCAGGGGCCTTCTCGGGCCTCTCAGCCGCCAAAAACGGGGTGTCTGGAGAACGATCAGACCCTGTTCGACTGGGGGATCGGTGACGATGAACCTAACTTAACCATCCTTTCCTCTTCTAGACCTTGGGCTTGCCGCTCCGTGGATATGGAGCCGCTGGTTAGATGAGGGAGCTGGAACGGACTGGAAGGCGCTCATGGCGTCGCGTGTCGTAGCTGAACCATCGCTCCCCCACCTGTACGGTGCGCCGGGCTCGCGGTGGCGACGATGAAGTACCCCGGGTGAGGGGAATCACCGACGAGCGGGGTTCACGAGCTTTTGGAACAGGGCGTGGAGATGAAGCGTGTAGTTTGAGCTACTCAGGAAGGCCCGTTCGATGGTATGATAAGGTGATCATGGTAGGTGGACTCAATCTTGCGACGCACCCTTTCACCAATCGGCGGCTGGTCAATTCGGGTCTCAGCGCTCTGGTTTTGCTCTGTGTGGGGCTGACGGTGCACTTGGCGGGCGAGTTGAGATTGGCCCGAGTTCGTCAGGAGGCGATGGCTACCCGGTTGCGCGTCCAGGAGCAGCAGATCGCCCGGCTGCGGCGGCGCATTCCTCCGCCGGTGACGCCGGACCAGTTGTCATCGGAGGAGCGGGAGTTGCTGGAAGCGGCGGCGGTCCTCATCGAGCGGCGGGTTTTTCCCTGGTCCAAACTGCTGGGCGATTTGGAGTCGAATCTGGGCAAGGACGTCAGGCTCGTGCACATCAACGTGGCGCTCGAGGACGTATCCCAGATTGATCCGCTTCGGCCGGGCACGGCACCGATGGAAGTGTCCATGCAGTTGATCGGGCGGCGACTCGACGATGTGCTGGAGACGATCAAGGCGCTACGCGCCACTGGTCGATTCAGTCATTTCCGGCCGCGAAAGCAGCGTCCGGTGGAAGGAACGCAGGAGGTCGAGTACGAGATTGAGATGACCTATCGACCGTGATCGGGGGAAAATGAGACTCCAGAGTTTAGTCATAACGGGGCGCACCATCCACCGCGTTCACCGATTGGGGCGGTGGCAAATAGGTCTGCTGGTAGCAGGCCTGTTGGCGGCGGGCGCCGCGACTTTTTTATTCATTGAGATGCATCGCGTAGAGAACCAGATCGCCCGGACTCGGGAGAGATTCGAGCGCCAGCAAGCAGTGCTCAGAGCGCTTCAACAACGGGTGGCCGAGATCGAAGCCGGTCAGCAGGAGGAGCTTCCCACACCGGAATCCATTCGCTCCAGTCTGGTGCGATTCGAGAAGGAATTCCTCACCCCGGCCGAACAAGCGGAACTCGCCGTCATTCGCGAAGTCAACGAGTTGGCCGATCAGAGCGGGGTCATTCTCTCGGAGATCAATTTCGATCCCATCGAGCAGAAGGTACTGGAAGGGTCCGAGGGAGGGGAACGGCGTCGGGGAGAATCGCTGTTTCCCGGCCTGGAGATGTCGTTCACCGTCGAGGGAAGTTATGCCAATGTGCGGGCGTTCCTGTTGTCATTGGAGGGAAGTCGGGCTTTTCTCATCATTGACTCACTTGATCTCAAGAGCGTAGAGCAACCGGGCCGCAGAGGGTTCGCTCAGAGGGCGACCACGGATCAGGTGATTGCTCTGGGAATGAAACTCTCGGTATATTATCAGCGAGAGCGCAGGCACATATGAGGGCGGAGACGCGCAAACTCGTTCTTCTCGTCGTTCTGGCGGTGATTTTCGTCGGGGTATTGATCTACCAGTTCGGGATCTTCGGGCAGCGAGCAGGCGGAGCATCGGCCGCTGGGGTCCGGTCGCCGGCGGCCCGTGGAGCACTGAGCCCGCGGCGTCTGACGGCGCAAAGGTTGAACGCGACGGCCAGAGCGACAGGCGGGAGGAAGAAAAGCAACCTCCCGCCCCGGGCGTATCGACCGCTGCCGCTCCAGGTGCTGGAGTCCAGGTCGTCAGTGGATGGAACGTCGGCGCGCAACATTTTCGTCTACTATGTTCCACCGCCGGAGCCCACTGAGCCGGAAGAGCCGCCCACGCCACCTCCGTTGATCATCTCGGCGGTGGATCCGCGCACGGTCTATGCCGGGACGGGGGATGTCACCATTACGGTCTCGGGCGAGGAGTTGCCCGAGGACGTGCAAATCTTCGTCAACGGTCGCACTCTGCCGACGACGCGGGTTAATTCATCCCAATTGAGCGCCGTGGTGGACCGCACCATGATCGGGACGCCCGGCCAGTTGCGCGTGGAAGTCAAAGATTCCACGGGCGAGCTGTACTCCAATGTGCTGACGATCAATGTGCAGGCGCCGCCCAAACCCACCTACAAGTATATCGGGCACATCGAGAACACGGCCTACTTGGTGAAAGGGAAAGAGAAGCCGATGGAAGCCGCGTTGGGGCACATCGTGGAAGAACGCTGGCGGGTGGCCAGCGTCGGCGACGACAAGCTCGTGTTGGAGGACATAAAGATCGGCATCGAGCATACCCTTCCCATTCAAGCTCGGGCGCCGAGCGTGGCCTCGTCTCGATTCTCGGGCAGCCGCCGATTCCAGCGGCGATTCGTTCGCCCTACTCGGCGTCGAAATCAATGAAACTGCTGAGTGCAAGACAAGTGTGGTCTCTGGTCATGAGTCGCGCGACGTGGGCTGGTCGCCGCGGTCAGCGGGCGAGCGAGGATCCCCGGCCGAAGAGCAGGAATGAGCATCAGAGGCGGAAACAGACGGGCACCATCCTCATTGCCACCGTGGGCGCGTTGACGGTCATGTTGATCCTGCTGACCGGAATCCTCTCTACGGTCGCCCACGAGGTCAAGCGAGAGCGGGAGGCCGAGATGCTGTTTCGGGGCCGGCAGATCGTGGAAGCTATTGCCCGCTATCAGCTTCTCATGGGTCGGTTCAGGCGTCGGACCGGCCGACGTCCACCGTTGGTGGGAGTGGGGATGTGGCCACAATCGCTCGAGCAATTGGCCGAAGGGATCACGATCCCCGGTTCAACGCGACGGGTGCGGCTGTTGCGCCCTTCGGCGCTGAAGGACCCCATGACCGAGGAAGGGGAATGGCGCCCGGTCGGATATGGGGATCCCTCGCTCCGGGAATTTCTGGAAGCGTATTATGATTACATCGGGCGGACCATCCCGCCGCAGGTCCGCATCACCTACTTGGGCGCCAGCGTGGCTCTGGGCGACGAATCGGGTCGTCGGACGCCCGCCGCTCAGCCGCCGGCTGGTCAGGGGCGGGGGAGCAATCAGGGCGAATCGGCGGAGGAGTCCAGACCACGGTTCCTCTTCGGCGTGGTCAGCCGCAGCGAGGAGCGGCCGATTCGCGACTACTATGGGCTGGAGCGCTACACTCAGTGGGTATTCGCTTACATCCCGCAACTCCCCATCGTCGCCGATGAGGAGAAGCGCCTCCAGATGCTGGCCCGAGAAATCATCTTTCCCAGCGATCCGCTCATCTGGCAAGCGACGCCATTTGCCCGGCGAGGTCGATTGGCGCCGGTGCGCGTTTTGCCCGGAGGGCGAGGACGGAGGGTCCTTCCCCGGCGGGGAAATCCTCCATCGCCCCGGCGACCAAGGAGGTGATCGATCCTGGACGAGCGCGATGATGAAACCGCGGACGACAAACCGCAACTGAAGGGAACGGGTTAATGGCCACGTACGTCTGTCGATTGGGAACGCCGAGGGGAGACATCCTGACGCGCACCATGGAAGCGGCGTCGGAGGAAGAACTGCGCCAGCGCCTGGAGCGCGAGGGCTATCATGTCTTCTCGCTCAAGCGCGAGCGCCAAGGCTTGCGGCTCTTGCCGCGGAGCCGTCGACGCCTCAAGTTGGAACCGTTTCTGCATTTCAATCAGCAGTTGGCCGCTCTCATTCAAGCGGGGTTGCCCGTCCTTCAGGCCATCACGCTCCTTCATCAGCGTCAGAGCAACCAGGAACTGCGCGATGTGCTCGGTCAGATCGAAGCGCGGATTCGAGAGGGAACGCCGATGTCCGAAGCGTTCGCCGCTCAAGGAGAGATTTTCCCCAGGTTGTACACGGCCTCGCTCCTGGCCGGAGAGAAGTCTGGGGATCTGGACGGCGTCCTCAATCGGTATATTGCCTACACCAAGCAAATGCTCGCCCTGAAGCGGAAAGTTCGCCAGGCGATGACCTATCCGGCGATCCTTCTCTTCGCTCTGACGGGATTAGTCGGCGTGATGACGGGATTCGTCATCCCGCGGTTTGCCCTGATCTATCAGGATTTTGGCAGTCAATTGCCGGTCATCACCCAGGTCGTGCTCCAGATCGGCACCGGCGTACAGCGGAATCTGTTCTGGCTCCTGCCCACGGTGTTCGGCGGCTTGGCCGGCCTGTTCTTCTGGCGACAGACCGAGCGCGGGCGCGCCGTCATCGATGGGATGATTCTCAAGCTCCCGCTCATTGGGGCGATCCTTCGCGATCTGACGACGGCGCAACTGGCCCGGAGTCTGTCCACATTGTTGCGCGGGGGAGTGACATTGGTCGAAGCCTATCGGGTGGCCACCGAGACGATCACCAACCGCGTCCTCAGACGAGCCGCCGCCCGCGTGCTCCCGCGCATTCAAGAGGGCGAGTCATTCGCCGAGAGCCTGGAGCAAGCCGGATGGGTTCCGCCGTTGGCCGTGGATATGATTCGCGTGGGAGAACGATCGGGGAGTTTGAAGGAGATGCTGGATGAACTGGCCAGCTTTTATGATGCCGAGCTGGAGATCAAGCTCAATCAACTGACCTCGCTCATCCAGCCCGTCGTCCTGGTGGTGATGGCCGTGCTCGTCGTCTTCATCCTTCTGTCCATGTATCTTCCGCTGTTCAGCTTTGTGTCGACATTAGGAGGCGTATGAACGAGAATATGAATTTTGAATCGCTGAGGAGTTCCCAGGGGCCGGTGACCGAGCCGCCGCCGCGCGATGAGACGCCGGAAGAAGAAGAGGCCCGCGCGCGGGCGCTGGCCGCGCGATATCGGTTGCCTTTCGTCGACTTGACCCGGGTGAAGTTGGACCAGGAGTTGCTCCACATCCTGCCGGTGGAGCTCATGGTGCAGTACCGCTTCGTGCCGCTCCGCCGCGAAGGCCAACAGATGGTGGTGGCCGTCGCCGATCCCAGCGAACTGGATAAAATCGATGAACTCGCCACCCGGTTGCACTGCCGATTGAAAGTGACGGTGGCGGTTCCCTCGGCCATCGACGCCGTCCTGACCCGAGGAGACGCCTCGCAACGAGTGCTCGATGAGACCACTCAACATTTGCGCGTCTCGCTGGTGCGGGAGACCGAGCATGGTGAGGAGGATCTCGATCTGGATCGCTTGACCGGGGATAAAGAGATGAGTCCCATCGTCAAGCTGGTCGATTCGGTGATCTTGACGGCTCTGGAGCGCCGGGCCAGCGACATTCACATTGAGACGCGATCCTCGGAGGTGTTCATCAAGTATCGCATCGATGGGGCGCTCTATCCGGCGGGTCCTCCCATCGATATCCAGCACCACCAGACCATCATCTCCCGCATCAAGGTCATGTCCGAATTGGATATTGCCGAGCGCCGCGTGCCGCAAGATGGACGATTCCGCGTCCGGGTCCGAGGCCGCACCGTGGACTTCCGCGTCTCCATCATGCCCACCATTCATGGCGAAGATGCCGTCATTCGCATCCTGGACAAGGAGCAGATCAACGAGCAATTTCGCGATCTGCGATTGGATGTGCTCGGGTTTGATGGAGAGGATCTGGCGAAATTCCGCCGATTCATCAAAGAGCCGTATGGCATGATCCTGGTCACCGGGCCGACGGGCTCGGGGAAGACGACGACGCTATATGCCTCGCTCAACGAAATTCGCAACGAGGAGGACAAGATCATCACGCTGGAAGATCCGGTCGAGTATCAGCTTCAAGGCGTCACGCAGATTCAGGTCAATGAGAAGAAAGGCCTCACCTTCGCGCGCGGACTGCGTTCCATTCTCCGGCACGACCCGGACAAGATCATGGTCGGGGAGATCCGCGATCCAGAAACGGCCCAGATCGCCATTCAATCGGCACTGACCGGTCATCTCGTCTTCACCACCGTGCACGCCAATAACGTGGTTGATGTCATCGGGCGATTCTTGAACATGGGCGTGGAGCCGTATAATTTCGTCGGCGCGCTCAACTGTGTCCTGGCTCAGCGTCTGGTCCGTGTCCTCTGTACCCATTGCAAAGTGCCCTACGAACCCTCTGACGAGGAATTGATCGAGTCGGGACTGAACCCCGATGAGTATCGGAGGTACCAGTACTACGAGACCGGCGGCTGCGAGGCCTGTAACTGGACGGGCTACCGTGGACGAACGGCCATTCACGAGTTGTTGGACATGAGCGATACCATTCGGGAACTGATCATTGAGCGCCGGCCGAGTTCCGAAATTCGCCGCGCTGCCGAGGCCGAAGGACTGCGATCGCTCCGCCAATCAGCGGTCAAGAAGGTCATCGAAGGGGTGACCACGCTGCGGGAGATCAACCGGGTGACGTTCGTGGAATAGGACGGGGTGATCCTCACAGAAAGGAGATCCTCTGTCCCGTTCGCTTTTGGGGAACTTTCTAGGAGGTCGGAGAGTCATTATTCGTGACTCGGGATGGGGTCGTCGAGGTTGGCACCATGGGCCTCGGCACACACGCCGGGTCACGACCCGGAGAACGAGGGAGACCTATGAGGAGCAACAAAAGAGCGTTATTGGCGGTATTGATCATCTGGGGGCTGGCCTCCCCCGTGCCCGCCTGGGCGGGCGGGGGCAAGAAGCATTTCAAGCAGGGTCGCCTGTTCGAGGCGGAAAACAAATTCGATCGAGCCGCCGAAGAGTATATGGCCGCTTTGGGGAAAGATCCCGACAATCTGGAATACCAGATTGCCTATCGGCGGGCGGCGACGCAGGCTTCGGTCATGCTCGTGCGGCAAGGCCGCGAACTCCTGGAACAGGGCCAGTACGAAGAGGCCTATAATGCTTTTCGCCGCGCCTACCAGTTCGATAAGACGAACGAATTAGCTCGCGATATGGCCCGCCGGGCGCTCGAACTCCAACGAAAGACCGAGGGGGTGACGCCGGTGCCGGTCGAGCAGACGCCTTACGGGACGACGCCGCCCATCATTGGTCCAGACCCGTGGCCCTCGGCGCCATCGACCTCATCATCCCTCGGGCAAGAACCGGAGGCCGCGGCTTCGGATCCATCCCCGGAAAAAGCCAAAAGCTCGGTCATCTTCCATAACACGGACTTGCGGGACATCATTCGCGAGGTGGCCGAGAAACTGGGACTCAATGTGGCCTTCGATCACACGGTTCGCTCCCGCAAAATCGACGTCGAGTTGCGAGACATCACGCTGGCTCAGGCGTTAGATACTATCCTGAAGAGCAATCAACTCTTCTTCGAGCCGGTCAATGACAACACCATCATCGTCGCTCAGGATACGCAGGCCAATCGCGCGCGGCTTCAGCAGATGAGCGTCCAGACGTTCTACTTGAAGAGTTCGGACGAACAAACGCTGCAAACCATTCAGCAGACCATCTCGGCGCTATTTGGCAATCGGGTCATGGTCGTGCCCAATGCGCAGCTTCGCTCGCTCACCGTGCGCACGACGCCCAAGACGCTGGAGGTGATCGGCAACATCATCAAGGCATTGGATAAGGACAAACCCGAAGTGCTCATCGACATCAGCATCTATGAGGTGTCGCGGAACGATCTGCTCGAGATCGGGAATCAGCTTCTCTTCGATGGGTTCTTCGGTCAAAATGCTCCTCAAGGGCCTATCGTCCCGGGCACGCTCAACACGCTGGGAGTGACCGCCGGTCAAATCCTCACCGAGCAGCGGTTGGCCCTGGCCGTGCCCACCAGCATCATTCGGGCGCTGCAGACGCGCGGTCGGAGCCGACTCATCGACAGTCTGCAGGTCCATGCATTGGATGGTCAACAGGTGACAGCCAATGTGGGACAACGCATTCCCATACAAACGGCCTCCTTGCCCACCAGCTTCGCGACCCTCCAGCAGGGGCAGCAGGACCAAAACGTTCAGGATCGGTTCATCAACTCTTTCAGCCTGGGCGTTCCGCAGATCGAGTATCAGAACGTGGGATTGAACGTGACGGTGACGCCAACCATTTACAGCGACGATGATGTGAAGCTGGAGATGGAGATCGAAACCTCGGGCGTGCAGGCGGGGCCCACGTCGCTGACGCCCATCTTCACCACCCGTCGATTGCAGAGCGTCGCCACGGTGAAAACGGGCCAGGCGGCGATGATGGCCGGCGTCGCGCAGCGCCGACAAACGACCAATCGAACGAGCCTCCCCATCATCGGTTTCCTCCCGGTGATCGGCCGGTTTTTCAGCATTCCTCAGCAAACCACGGATACGACCGATTTGATCATCACGGTGACGCCGCATATCATTCGTTCGGCCGACATCACCGAGGAAGATAAGCTGGCCATGGCCACGGGAGCGGGATTGCAAGCTCTGGGGGCCTCTGAGAGCATCGAATCGTTCCTCAGAGAGCGGGAACAAGCCCGTCAGCGCCGCCGAAAGCAGAAAGAAGCGGCCACCGAGGTCGCCCGCCAGTCGTCGCCGCCATCACCAGCGCCAATGGCCCCGCGCAGCGTATTGGCCGAGGCGGTGGCCCGCGCCAGTTCTGCGCTCAACGCGCCCGCGCCGACGATGGCGGCGGGCCTTCCATCGAACAATGGTGTCCGGGCCGAGGCGGCGATCATCACTATCGGATTGCATCCTGAGGTGCCCGAACCTCGCGTCGGTCAACTGTGGCGGGTTGTCCTCTCGGCCGAGAGCGAACCCCCCATCGAGCGCGCGCAGTTGATGTTACGATTCGATCCCTCAGTGTTGAAGATCAGGCGCGTTACCGGGAGGCCGGAAACGGCGAGGAACGCCGGACCGGCGACCTATCGCGAAGTTCCCGGGAAGGGCGCCGTGATTGATATCCCGGTCGCCGGAGGGGGCGAGGCGAAAGCTCGCCCGAACCTGGCGGTGGTCGAGTTCGAGGTTCTTCGGCCGGGCCGATCGACGCTCCAGGTCATTCCAGGAGGAAGCCGGTTGATGACTTCCGGGGGACGGGAACTCGGCTGTCAATCAGCGCCTCTGGCCGTGGTGACGCGGGCCATCGATCACCGGCGCCCGTAGGGAAGGGGCCAGAGCCGCCCCGAGGCACGAACTCGGATGAGGGCGATGAGAGAAAGAGGATTCACGCTGCTGGAATTGATCGTCACCATGATGGTGCTGATGATCTTCACGATGGTAGCCATCCCGGTGGCCAGGAATACGATCAAGCGGCAGCGGGAGATCGAGCTTCGCCGTGCTCTGCGAGAGTTGCGGACGGCCATCGATCGCTACCGCCAGATCGCCGATGCTGGATTGATCAACCGGCTGAGAATCAATCCCTCGGAGGAGTGCATGGGCGGAACGATCGGGACGGGATGCTATCCACCGGATCTCGACGTGCTCGTCGAGGGCGTGGAGTTGCGAGGGACGACGGGGCGCAAGATCAAGTTACTCCGGGAGATCCCCGTCGATCCCATGACGGGGAAGGCCGAGTGGGGGCTCCGCTCCTTCCAGCAGGACCCCGAGGCGCGATCCTGGGATGGCCTCAACGTGTTCGACGTCTACTCGCTGAGCGATGGTGTGGCGCTCGATGGCACGCGCTATCGCGACTGGTGAGGGTCATGTGCGACGTCGCACATTATGCGTTATGTGATGAAAAAACATAAACTTATGCTGAAAATTGAGAAATGGTCGGCGACCCGTCTCTCGGGGTTCGACAACCACCCGGAGCTGGGCTGCAAGGGCCCCGGTCGATCCCTGGCCTCGCGGGGCTTCACGCTGCTGGAGATGATCATCGTGTTGATGATCGTGACCATCCTCCTCTCCATCGCCATCCCGGCTTACCAGACGGTCGTTCATCGAGCGCGGGAGACGGTGTTGAAGCAGAATCTCTATCTGATGCGTCGCCAGATTGAGCAATTCGCGGCCGATCAGGGACGGTATCCCCAATCGCTCCAGGAGTTGGTCGAGCGGGGATATCTGCGGGAGATTCCCATCGACCCCATCACCGGATCGCGAGAGACGTGGCAGGAAATCCGGGAAGAGAATCCGACCCTGGGGACCGAAGGTCAGCCGGGGATCATCGACGTCAAGAGCGGCGCTGAAGGCGAATCCACGGAGGGCACGCCGTATAGTGAGTGGTGAACAAAGACCGCGTGGTGATTCCTCGTTCGTGGCCCGGTGTGACGCGGCGCCATTGTCACCGGCCATGAGCGAGGGATCAGAGTCCAAACACGAGGCGGAGTACCCCGAGACCGCATGAGACATACACTTTCATCGCGAATCGTTCGATTCTTCACCCGCATTCCTCTCCCTCCCCGGGCCATCAGCATCGAGGCCGAGCGGGTCGCCGTCGCCGCGGTGAAGCGGCGGAAGCGAGGCCGGGGAAGAGCGTCGCTTCACATCGCGGGGGCGGCTGTAGAACCCCTCCCCGAAGGAGTATTGGACCCGCGATTCAGCGAACTCAACGTCAAGGATCGGGATCGCCTGAGCGGAGCGATCCGACGAGCATTGGAAAAATCGGGCCTTCGTCCTGGTGGCGCCTGGTCGCTGGCCATTCCCCGGAGGGCGACGCAGACCGTCGTTGTGCCACTCGAGGAGGTTCCCTCATCGAAGCGAGAGCTGGCCGAGATCCTCCAGTGGAAAGTGGAGCGATTGTTGGAAGTCTCCACCTCCGATTTGCGGGTGGCCTTCCAGCGATTGTTGCCCCTCAATGGTCAGGAGCGGTATCTGGCCGTCGCTGGAGTGGAGGAGATCATCAGAAGCTACGAGGAGGCGCTGGCGCCGCTGAACATCCGACCCGGATTGGTCATTCCCGCGCCTCTCGGAGAGGCGAGCTGGTTGTGGCTCGATGAGCTACAGAAAGACGGGCTCCTGGTCACTTGCGACCGGGGACCGGGAGATCCCGTCCCGACCATTGTGTTCACGCGGGGACACGAACTCCTGGCCGTTCGAACGGCGGAATCGATGGTGGGAACGCTCGCCGATGAAATCCATCGGACGCTCGTCTACTACTTGGACAAGCTCGCCCCGCGCAGCGAAGCAGCGGGCGGTTCCACCGGTGCGCCTCGACCTGAGTTGGAGGCCATCCTGCTCATTGGTGAGGCGGTGAGCCGGGAGGACGTCGAAGCCTCATGCCGAGCGCTGTTTCCTCCGGATCGTCTCCCCAGCGTGCATGCCATGAAGGAGATCAAGCTGGGTGACGACGGAGACGTGACCCTGGATCACCTCGCCAGTGCCGCCGGATTGGCGGCGATGTGCTTGCTGTGAGAAGGTGACCGCGATCCCCGCACCGATTGATCAGTGACCGTCGAAGAGAACTCGTCGACAGAGCAAGGGGCTGAGAGGAGAACGCCGGGGAGTTCGTTCCTCGTTAACCCTATGCTCCCTGCTTCAGACTCCGTGCTCTCGGAGCCGGGGAATCCCCTTACACTGGAGCGCGGTTTAGAGTAGAATTCGGCCTGGCAAGGAGGTTCGAGATGAAAAACGTGGCTGCAGTGATGATCGTGGTTCTGGCCGGAACGCTCGGTTGGATGGGATGTCAGACGGCCAGCCGTTCGGCATCGCGCACCGCATCGGACGGCATATTGGAGCAGATCTTGTCGGGGAAGGGACGAGTCGTCGATTTGACGCATCCATTGCACTCGTCTATTCCGCGCTGGCCGGGAGCCAAGCCGTTTCGGTTCGATGTGCTCTGGACGATCGAGAAGAATGGGGCCTACCTGGGGTATTTCGAGATGCCCGAGCATCTGGGAACGCACGTCGATGCCCCCCGTCATTTCATCGCTGATGGAACGTCGATCGACGCCCTGGAACCGCGTCAGCTCATCGCGCCCGCTGCCGTGATCGATGTGCGGGCGCAGGTGGCCGAAGAGGCCGATTATCGGCTCACGGTCACGGATATCAAGCGATGGGAAGAGGAAAACGGGACGCTGCCTCCAGGCGCGGTGGTGTTCATGTATACGGGGTGGGGAGCGCGATGGAACGATCCGGAAGCCTATCGTCATCAGGATGAGCGAGGCGTCATGCACTTTCCCGGATTTTCGCCCGAGGCGGCGCAATTCCTCGTCCGCGAGCGCGCCATCAATGGTCTGGGCATCGACACGCTCAGCGTCGACTATGGCCCATCGACCGATTATCGCGTCCATCACATCGCGCTGGGGGCGGGGAAGTACCACATCGAGAATGCTGCCAACTTGGATCAGCTCCCCGCTAAAGGGGCGGTCGTCATCGTCGCCCCTCTCCCCATTCGAGGTGGTTCAGGAGCTCCGGCGCGCGTCTTGGCCCTCGTCGAGCATTGAGCACGGAGCGCAGAGCAGGGAGCAGGGAACGGGGGCAGGGAGGTTACTCCAAGCTCCAGGCTCCACGCTCTTGGCTCCAGGCTCCACGCTCCCAGCTCCCCTCACGACGAGCAATGATTGGATTCTACATTCTGGCCTCGCTGGTCATCCTTCAGGGTCTGGTGGCCTTGTGGGAAGGAGTTCGGTACCTTCGTTTCGTGCGCCAGCAGATGCTCGAACCTCCCGGCGATTATGCGCCCAAGGTCGCCGTATTGGCTCCTTGCAAGGGAATTGATCCCGGATTCCAGGAGACGATTCGGGCGCTCCTGGAGCAGGAGTATCCCGACTACGAGATCATTTTTGTCACCGAATCCCGTCAGGACCCCGCTCATGAGGTCATCGAGCGCATCCTCACCGGGCGAACGCATCCCCCGGCGAGACTCGTCGAGGCCGGTCCTGCCGAAGGGCGAGGACAGAAGGTCCATAATCTGCTCCGAGCCTTGGAAGAGGTCTCTGATGGCGTCCGCGTGTTCGCCTTCGTCGATTCCGATGCCACGCCGCCGCAGTCCTGGTTGCGTCGGTTGGTGGCTCCATTGGCCGATCCGATGGTGGGCGCGACGACGGGATATCGCTGGTATGTTCCGGCGAAGGGGAACTTTTGCTCGCTGTTACGCTCGCTGTGGAATGCCAGCATCGCTACGGCGCTCGGCCCTCACCGGCGCAATTTCACCTGGGGGGGCTCGACGGCCATTCGGCGGGAGACGTTCGAGGCCGCCGGCGTCGCCCAAGCGTGGCGCGGGGCGTGCACCGAGGACTATCCTCTCAGTCGGGCGATTAAAGACCGGGGACTGACCGTCGCTTTCGTTCCTCAATGTCTGCTTCCTTCCCGCGGGCGGTGTCGGTTGGGCGAACTGCTGCGTTTCACGACCCGACAGATGCTCATCACCCGCATCTATTCGCCGCGCCTCTGGCAGTTGGCCTGGGTGACCAACGGGATGTTCTTCGCCGCCTTCTATGGCGGCCTTGGTCTCATGCTCGCCCGGATGTGGGGCGGACTCGATCCCGGGTGGCTTCCTCTCTGGCTGGGGCTGATATATGCGCCAGGGGTGCTCAAAAGCATACTGCGTCAGAAAGCGGTGGAGATGTTACTGCCCGATGACCGAGCGGCGTTGAAACGATATCGGCTCGCCTACTGGTGTCTGTTTCCACTGGCCAACCTCATCTACATGTACAATCTCGTGGTCTCGGCCGTGAGCCGGCGCACCTGGTGGCGAGGCATTTACTACGAACTGCTCTCGCCGCATGAGACGGTGATCTTGCGCCGGGTCGAACGTGGGCCGTTGTAGGGCACGGCGCACAGAGCAGGGGGCAGGGGGAGCGCAGAGCAGGGAGTTTACTCCACGCTCCTCACTCCATGCTCCGTGCTCCTGGCTCCACGCTCTAAAGGCTCCACGCTCCGTGCTTTTCACCTTTACGTTTCATGACTCACCGTTTACGCTTTGAGGTGCATATGGGAGATCGGCAGCGCATTGATGAGATTGCTCAGCATGTGGCCGAGATTCTCAAGCGGCTCCGGCTGGACGCCCGGGAGGACCCGGAGCTGGAAGAGACGCCGCAGCGGGTGGCCGAATTCTACCTGGACGTATTCCAGGCCGTTGACGCGCCGGCGCCGAAGCTCAACTTCATTGAGCGTCCCTCCTCAGCGGAAGAGCTGATTCTCGTCCGCGATCTGCCGTTTTATTCTCTCTGCGTTCACCACCTGGTGCCCTTCTTTGGGTACGGGCACATCGGCTACGTGCCGGGAACGAAGATCGTCGGCTTCAACGGATTGGCTCGCGTGTTGCGATATTTCGCCGGCCGCCCGCAACTTCAGGAGCGGCTGACCGCGCAGGTAGCCGATTATCTCCAGCGCGCGCTCCAACCTCGGGGCCTCATCGTCATGTTGCGCGCGCGGCAATTCTGCCTGGAGATGCGTGGCGAGCGCCTCCCCGGCTGGATTGAAACGACTGCCGCCCACGGCGTGCTCCAAACCGGACCTCGCCGGGACGAATTTTTCCTCCGATTGAGAACGTGAAAAGCGGGAGCGCAGAGTTTGGAGCAGGGAGCATAGAGCACGGAGTTGATGAGGAACGAGCGCACTGCTCTTGGCCCCCCTGCTCTCGAATGGTGAGGGGGCTGAATCGGAGCGTTCTACGCGGAGCGTCTCCGATGGCGTTGTGTGTGCGATCGCGCGTCGAGCCGATGGGCGAGAGAGTGAAGGTGAAACCGGGCCATTTTTTCTCGGAGGGTGTGGGGATCGATATGCAACCACCGCGCCGCTTCTCGCAAGCTGGAGCAGTGTTGCAAGACCTCCGTCAGCAGGCGCTTTTCATACGCCTGGCACATCTGTTTGAGGCCATACCGCTTGATGACTTCCAGGGTCACTCCGGTGCTGTTGTCGAATAATTCGGCGTATTCCTCATCGCCGTTCAGGATGCTGAGGATGACCGGGGCATCGATCTCCGGACCGTCGCTCTGCCAGTAGGCCGCCGTCACCACCCGCTCCAACTCCCGCACATTCCCCGGCCACGACCACCCGGCCAGCACCCGATGCGCCTCCCGGCTCAACCGCTTGACCACCCCCTCATC
>Ga0256841_1001731_pt1 | contig 18157 bp, 17 predicted proteins | sample 356308metaG_FD_185971 | JGI IMG/M metagenome (GOLD analysis project Ga0256841, IMG submission 185971) | Hydrothermal vent microbial communities from Mid Atlantic Ridge, Atlantic Ocean - 356-308 | ecosystem: Environmental > Aquatic > Marine > Hydrothermal vents | place: Atlantic Ocean: Mid... | reverse complement strand
GACTGAAAATCCCCGTGTCGGCAGTTCGATTCTGTCCCTGGCCACCATTTAAAATCAATGAGTTGTGAGATTCTGCGCCCCGGACAGTTCGGGGCGTTTTTGCGTCGGGGCTACCTATAGGCTACCTCAGGGGCTATCTCAATCATTCTTGCCGCAACCTTGCCACGCTCATGGGGTCCGGTCCCGTTCACCCAAGGCCAACGTCGGCGCGGCGCCTGATCTCGCGCAGCATCTATTCGCCCCAGTCGACGATGATCCTCCCCGGCATTTCGGTGCCGATCTCCACCTTCTCCGGCGCGTTGTAGCCGTGCTGGCGTTGAGCACCTTTACGGGGTGATCTGCGGGAAGCCGGACTGGGTGTTCACCGCGATTGCGGCGAACAGGTTGGCAGCCTCGCCCTCGGATGCGGCTACGGGCTCGATGCGCGAGATTGGTGTCTTCGTCACTGCGTGCGGCGATGGTCGGGCAGGGGGCTACCAGGGCCGAGAGGGTGTCACACAGCTCGTTGGGTGTCTTGGCCCGCTCGGCGGATCGCCCTAGATCACCGTTCCGACGATCGATATCTTCGGTCGGTGCCGAGGCCTGTTTGTCGTCGGCCTCGATTTCGATTCCGACTTTGAGGTCCCTGGCCATGTGGGCTCAGCTCTGGAATCTGTCGATCTGGATGGTGGTGGCGGGTGTGCTGGGGTTGTTCGTCTGGCCGAGCACGTTCTGGGTATGGCTCGGCGCGGCCGGCGCGCTGCTGTTCTGTGTGGTGTTTGCCATCGCGCTGGCGCGTTTTTCGCCCTCAGACTGGCTGGCGGACGTCATCCGGAGGTCGCGCCGCTGATCGATCAGACCACCACCTCCCATTCGACGTCGCCGCCGGTGGCGGCTGCAGACGCGCTTGGGCGATGGGGAGGCGGGCAGTGCGGCATGCGCGTTTCCAAACTGCCCCAGCACTACCAGGATCTCCTCGACCACCTGGAGCGGATCACCACCTGCCTGGAGGCGGTGGAGACGCTGACCAACCCGTGCGAGCATATGCATGCGGTGCATCGCGACAGCCTGGCTGTTCTGCTAGGCTTTCTATGGAGGAATACCGAAAGACCCTGGAACGGCTTTATGCCGCTTGACCCCTCATCCAACCCTCCTACCGTCGGGGGGAAGGCCAGGGCGGGAGACAAGACCGCCCCTTCGGAGACGGCGCAGGGCGGCCTGGATCTCGTGGTCGTCGATTTCGATGGTGATCATGGCTATACTGCAGTCCAAGGAGCGGCGGCAAAGTCTCCCGGCAAATTGCTGAGGATGTGCCGGTCATCCGAAGGTTGGCGGGGATCCAATTTACCCGCCGGGGTCGAAAGGCCCTCGTGGTGGTCAGGGGAGCCCACCACGCCGTTCCCACGAGGCCGAACCGGCGCCGGCCTCATTTTTTCCTTTCTTCAAGATACGACGAATTCTATAATTTGGAATGAGGCGCCATGGGTGACGCCAGAAATTTTCGGCGCGCTGGCACGCGACCCGACCACGGGCCGTGGATGGAGGGACGGCCGGCCTCCTACCCGTGGCGCTCTTTATTCCTCGAGCTTTCTTCGTATCACACGATAGCGCCGCGTATCGCGCAGGGCGCTCACCCCCCAGTATGCCAGTCGGGCCTTTCGGCGCCTGCTCAAGGCCTGGCATCGAAGGCAGCATGAGCCGGAAGGGTGACTGCTGGGACAATGCAGTGGTAGAAAGCTTTTTTGGCTCGCTGAAATCGGAACGGATGCACTGGCAAAGTTACCAGACACGGGATGACGCCCGGCAGGACATCATTGACTACATTGTGATGTTCTATAACAGCCATCGGCTTCATTCCTATCTGGATTGCCAAAGCCCGGATGATTTTGAGAAAAACGGCCAACTGGCCAATGTGGCATAACTGGGGTGTCCGTTAGGACTTGACCGCGTCAGTTTCACATGCGAGGCTGTCATGCCCTATTGCAGGGAAACCTCGACGTTCGATACTTCGGGTGCATGAGTCGGGAAAGAAAGTATTGCGCCACGGTCGACCGGAAAGTCACTTACACGTCGGTAGTGATCCAGGCATGCGGTGACCGCCTCCATGCTATTGCTCTCCCTGTGCACATCTCTGCAGAATCTTTGAAGATCCTTAGTTGCGGATTCCTCAGATCGACTCTGGACGGTTTCGAGGTCTATGGCGCGCACGCTTCCGGATGCGATGACGTAGTTTTTGATGGAGGCATCGCCGTGGGACAGCCCGGCACCGTGGATTCGGGCGAGCACTTCGACCGATTTCATTACGGGCTCAATCCTTCCAGTGTTCCGATAGACCTGTTTCACGGAAGTTCCAGAAAAGCTCGTGAGGATGAATTCTTCAATAGGAATACCTGCCAAGCTGCGGTACCCGTATAGAATGAGCCTCGGGCAGGGCAAGCCGAGTGCCATGAACTCGAGGTAGTGGACCGCCTCATTGCGCAGACGCCTTTTCCGTATCTCGCGCAGACGCCCCCTGATGTCGGTCATGGCGTTCACGGATGTGAGTGGCGCGGTTCGTTTCACATACGCGCGCCGCGGCATTCCATCTAGGGGGACGGATATGACGCCTTTGAAACGGTAGCGTCCGTTCCGTCTCCCGGCTCGCATTTTGGGATCGATGGCCAGCACCTGGCCGATCACATCACGCATGTCGTCAGGGTGGAGGGTGTTGAGTGAATAACAATGGTAATTGTCAACGTCCAACCATCGATAATCCGGGTGTTGCTCTGGAAATCCGTTATCCATTCCTTGAGCTCCATGGATGTTGATGCGGTCGCGCGGTCTGCACGAGTGTGCCGCAACGGGCGCGGCACGAAATGGCGCGTGGCGAGGGCCTCGGGTGGAAGGGCAAGGCGTGTGGCGGGAGGTGGTGTTCCCCCGACTCGATCGGGGTGTGGCCCGCGGCTGTCGGTATCGCGCTCGAGATCGATGCATTGGCGGAAGGAACGCGCTGGCGACCGAAGCCCGCCGGACGCCGCCCGTCATGCGCCTCGCGGATACGGCGCGAACTCGGTAGGTCGGCGGAATATTCCACACGACCTGAAAGGGCGATCCGGCCTGGACACAATGAGACCACCTCCAGAAGCCCTGGCTGGGTTCCGGCGGGACAGTGCACTTTCTTATGCGCAAGACCGGCATCCATGCGTGTCTTTCTTTGGTGTTGCCGCCGAGCATGCTATTGAATTCCCGGCGTTGGCATCAACCTCCGGACCCCAGGGGCGGTCGGATATCAGGCGAAGGTGTGCGTTGGTTCGCAATCGCATTGGGTATGTCGGGTTGTCGTCGCCTTGGCCTATTTGCGCCGACCGTCACCTGGCCGTGTCTGCAAGCAGGAACGCCCCGAGGCTTCCGGAACACGGGGCCGGTCGCCGGCGTACTGGGGCGGCGTGGCCATGGCGTTGCGCGGTGCCTTTCACCATTTCATCGCTCACGATGGATTCGGCTGGGTGCATGAATGGATGCCACTGCCGCCCTGGGGTTGCACCGCGCATTGGAGCGTATCGATCGGGCGGTTGCACGTCCGCTGCGTGGGCCGTACCCTTTGTCGCCCGACGGCTTCGGGGAGAGCACGGTGATGACGGAGTTCGACATCGATCAGGCGCGGTTCAACATGATCGAGCAGCAGATCCGGCCCTGGGAGGTGCTGGATCAGCGCGTGCTCGATACCATCGCGGCCGTTCCACGCGAACATTTCGTGCCCGAGCGATACCGGCATCTGGCCTTTGCCGACCTGGAGATCCCCCTGGGTCACGGCCAGTCCATGATGGCGCCCAAGGTGGAGGCGCGCATGCTCCAGGCGTTGGAGATCCGGCAGGACGATCTGATCCTGGAGATCGGCACCGGGAGTGGTTATGTGACGGCCTGTCTTGCGCGGCTGGGGCGTAGTGTGGACAGCGTGGATATCTTTCCCGATTTCGCGGACACGGCCCGGGCACGCCTCGAGGCGGAGGGCGTGCGCAACGTGATGGTGGAGACGGGGGATGCCGTGCACGGCTGGAACCAGGGCCAGCTGTATGACGTCATTGCCGTCACCGGCTCGATCCCCGAATACGTCACCGATTTCGAACGCCAGCTCGCTGTGGGCGGGCGGCTGTTCATCGTGGTGGGCGAGCCCCCGGTCATGGAGGCCCTGTTGGTGCGCCGCGTGCGGGAGGAGGAGTTTCACCGCACCCCGATCTTCGAGACCTGTCTGAAGCCGTTGCTGCACGCCGAAAAGCGGCCCCGCTTCGTGTTCTGAGCGCGGCGGCGCTCCAGTCGTCACCCGCACGCGGTCGGGGAAGCGCGGTTAACCGGCTGCGCACCTCGGTCCGGGGCGGGGGCAGGGCTTCGTCCGCGGTGCGGCGTATACTTCCTTACAAGGATTCACCGTGGCGGGGCTTGTGGCGTCCATGGGGCGGTTGCTGGGGTTGCTTTGGTTTGTGGTTCTTTGGATCCCCGCGGCGCCGGCGGGGACCGTGCTCGTCCTCGACGTGACGGGAACCATCGGTGCGGCCACCCCCGCCTACGTGGAACAGGGCATCGAACGAGCGCGGGCGCAGGCCTCCCAGGCCCTGGTGCTGCGCATGGACACGCCCGGCGGACTGGACAGCGCGATGCGCCGGATCATCCAGCGGATCCTCGCCAGTCCGGTGCCGGTGATCGGTTACGTGGCTCCTCCCGGGGCCCGGGCGGCCAGCGCCGGAACCTACATCCTCTACGCCACGCATATCGCGGCGATGGCGCCGTCCACGACGTTGGGGGCCGCCACGCCGGTGCGCTTGGGGGGGCTGCCCGCCGCCGAGCCCGCCGATGGAGATGGGGGGGAAGAGCCCCTGTCCCGCAAGCTCACCAACGACGCGGTGGCCTTCATCCGGGGGCTGGCCCGGGCGCGCGGGCGCAACGCCGAGTGGGCCGAGCGGGCGGTGCGCGAGGCGGCCACGCTCACCTCCGCCGAGGCCCTGGAACTCGGCGTGATCGATCTGGTGGCCGCGGACCTGGGCGAATTGCTCGGGGCCGTGGACGGGTGGGAGGTGGAGACCTTCGCCGGTACCCGCCGGCTGACCACCGCCGATGCCCGGGTTGAACAGTTTGCGCCCGACTGGCGGATCCGCCTGTTGTCGGTCATCACCGATCCCACGGTGGCCTATGTGCTTCTGCTCGTGGGCGTCTATGGGTTGATTTTCGAGCTCTCCAGCCCGGGGGCCGTGTTGCCTGGGGTGGTGGGGCTCATCAGCCTGTTGCTTGCCCTCTATGCCTTCCAGGTGTTGCCTATCAATTACGCGGGCTTGGCGCTCATGCTGGTGGGCGTGGCGTTCATGGTGGCCGAAGCGTTCGTGCCCAGTTTTGGGGCGCTGGGGCTGGGCGGAGTGGCGGCGTTCGTGGTCGGCTCGCTCATCCTGTTGGAGGAGGACCAGCTCGCCATCTCGTTGCCGGTGATCGGGGGCACGGCTCTGGTCAGCGCGGGTTTCTTCGCCTGGGTGCTCACCCGCTTCGTGCGCTTGCGCCGCAGGCGGGCCCGGACCGGGCGCGAAGAGCTCCTCGGCATGGAGGGCGAGGTCCTGGAACCGCTCGACCCGAGGGGCTGGGTGCGGGTGCACGGCGAGCGCTGGCGGGCACGTTCGACTCGGCCCTTGAGCCGCGGGGCGCGCGTGCGGGTCAGGGCGGTGGACGGACTGTGGCTGGAGGTCGAACCCGCAGACGAACCGGAACTGCAGGAGGTGCATTCATGATCGCCTATCTCGTGCCCTTGGGTCTGGTATTGGGGCTGTTGTTCCTGTCCATCCGGATCGTTCCCGAGTACCAGCGCGGCGTGGTGTTCTTTCTCGGTCGTTTCCAGGCGGTCAAGGGGCCGGGGCTGATCGTCGTGGTGCCGGGAATCCAGCAGATGGTGCGGGTGGACTTGCGGGTGATCACCATGGACGTGCCGAGCCAGGACGTGATCTCGCGCGATAACGTCACGGTGCGGGTCAATGCCGTGCTCTATTTCCGGGTGGTGGACCCGGAACGGGCGGTGCTCCAGGTGGAAGACTACTACGCGGCCACCAGCCAGCTGGCCCAGACCACCCTGCGCTCGGTGCTCGGCCAGCACGAACTGGACGAGATGCTCGCCGAGCGTGACAAACTCAACGCCGACATCCAGGGCATTCTGGACGAGCAGACCGACGCATGGGGGATCAAGGTCACCAACGTGGAGATCAAGCACGTGGATCTGGATGAGAGCATGGTGCGCGCCATCGCCCGCCAGGCCGAGGCCGAACGCGAGCGGCGGGCCAAGATCATCCACGCCGAGGGTGAGCTGCAGGCCGCCGAGAAGCTGCGCCAGGCCGCCGACATCATTTCCACCAATCCGCAAGCCCTGCAGTTGCGTTACCTCCAGACCATGGCCGACATGGCCACCCAACAGGGCACGGTCGTGGCCTTCCCGATGCCCATGGAGTTCCTGCGGGCCGTGGCGGGGGAGCGCAAGGGTGACTCCTGAGGCCCTGATCGACGCCTTCACCGATGCGCTCTGGCTGGAGGATGGGTTGAGCGCCAATACGCTGGCGGCCTATCGCGCGGATCTGCTGGGCTGGGCGGACTGGCTGCGGCGCGCGCGCGGCCGGGGGCCGCTGGAGGCCACCGACGCCGATGTGCTGGACTACCTCGGCCACCGGTTCACCCAGGGGAGTTCGGCCCGCAGCACGGCGCGGCTGCTGTCCGCCTTGCGCCGCTTCTATCACTACCAGCTTCGCGAGGGCGCGATGCGTTCCGATCCCACGGCGCGCGCGGAGTCTCCCCGGCTTGGGCGCCCCCTGCCTTCCGTGCTCAGCGAGGCGGAGGTCGAGGCGCTGCTCGCGGCCCCGGACACGGAGCGGCCCGAGGGTCTGCGGGACCGGGCCATGCTGGAGCTGCTCTACGCCTGCGGGTTGCGGGTCTCGGAGCTCGTGAATCTACCCCGCGCGGCGGTGGGTCTCGAGCGGGGCGTGGTGCAGGTGACGGGCAAAGGCGGCCGGCAACGCCTGGTGCCCATGGGGGAGGAGGCGGTGGCGTGGTGCGAACGCTATCTCGCCGAGGCCCGGCCGCGACTCCTGAGGGGGCGTGGCCTGAGTGATGCGCTGTTCGTCACCGCACGAGGTGGTCCCATGACCCGCCAGGCATTCTGGTACCGCATCAAGCGCCATGCGCATGCCGCGGGCATCCGACGCCCCCTGTCGCCTCACACCCTGCGCCACGCCTTCGCCACCCACTTGCTCAACCACGGGGCCGATCTGCGCGTGGTGCAGTTGCTACTGGGACACGCCGATCTGTCCACCACCCAGATCTACACCCACGTGGCCCGTGCGCGCCTGCAGGCGCTGCACCGCGCCCATCACCCGCGTGGATGATGGTAGGCTTGCACACGGTTTGGAATTGTTGCGCCCGGAGGCGGTCGAATCCGATGGCCGCCTGTGATGTCGCCGGTACGGGCGGCCTTCCGTTTCATCGCCTGCAGACCAAGGGAGTTCCTCATGCGCGCGCTACGACTGACTGCACTGCTTCTCATCTTCGGCCTGGTTCTGCCGCCGGCCTCCATCGCGGATCAGGCCGGGGACATTCAGCGGATCGAGCAGCGGTGGCACGAGCTGTTGCCCAGGGTGCAACCCGACGCCATCGAACCCACTCCGGTCCCCGGACTCTATGCCGTGCGTTACCGGGCCAGCGTCTACTATTTCTCGGCCGACGGGCGCTACCTGATCTCGGGTTCGATGGTGGACCTCGACACCCGCCAGGATCTGACCGAGAAGCTGGTGGCCGGGTACCGCAAGGCCCAGATCGAGGCGGTTCCTGAATCCGACATGATCATCTACTCGCCCAAGGAGAAGAAGCACACGGTGACGGTGTTCACCGACATCGACTGCCCTTACTGTCGCAAGCTGCACCGGGAGATGGCCGAGTACAACAAGCGCGGCATCGAGGTGCGCTACCTGGCCTATCCCCGCGCTGGTGTGGGGTCCGAGAGCTACAAAAAGGCGGTGAGCGTCTGGTGCGCCAAGGACCGCAACGCCGCCATGGACAAGGCCAAGGCCGGCGAACCCGTGGAGTACAGGACCTGTGACAATCCGGTGCGCAAAGAGATGGCGCTCGGCGACGCGGTCGGGGTTCAGGGCACCCCCGCCATCGTGCTGGAAAACGGCGAGATGATTCCGGGTTATCAGCCTGCGGCCCAACTGGCCGCCAAGCTCGACGGCATCCAGACGGAACGGCGGGCCGCGCGCTGAGCCGGCCCGCAAGGCGGGAGCCCCGGACTCTGGCGGTCAGTCCTCGTCGGCTGGCCCGGCCTCCTCGGCGTCCTTGTCGCGCTCGATGAGCGCGTAGGCCGAGTGGTTGTGGATGGACTCGAAGTTCTCCGACTCCACCCGGTAATAGCCGATGCGTTCGTCGGCATTGAGACGCACCGCGATATCGCGGACCATGTCCTCGACGAACTTGGGGTTGTCGTAGGCGTATTCCGTGACGAACTTTTCGTCGGGGCGCTTGAGCAGGCCGTAGAGCTGGCAGGAAGCCTCGTTCTCGACGATGTCGATGACCTCCTCGATCCAGACGAAATCGCGCAGGCGCACGGTCAGGGTCACGTGGGAGCGCTGGTTGTGCGCGCCCCGTTCGGAGATTTTCTTGGAGCAGGGGCACAGGCTGGTCACCGGGACGACGGCCTTGATGTAGGTGTGCGTCCGGCCATCGGCGATCTCCCCGATCAGGGTCACCTCGTAGTCCATCAGGCTCTCGACCCCGGAGACCGGGGCGCGCTTGAGCACGAAATAGGGAAAGGTCATCTCGATGTGACCCGCCTCGGCCTCGAGCTTGTCGGTCATCTCGGCGAGCATCTCCCGGAAGGAGCGCACCGTGATCTCGCGCTCGCGCTTGTTGAGGATCTCCACGAAGCGCGACATGTGCGTGCCCTTGAAATTGTGGGGCAGGTTCACGTACATGTTGAAGCGCGCGACGGTGTGCTGCTCGTCCCCGGTGCGGTCCTGGATGCGCACCGGATGCAGGATGTCCTTGATGCCCACCTTGTCGATGGGGATGCGGCGCGTGTCGAGCCGGGACTGTACGTCCGGGATGGTCGCGGTGAACTCGTGCTTTTCTGCCGGCTGGTTCATAGGCATGGGCCCTGGGGCGCTGCCGCAAGGGCGGCATTGACCCGGATCAATTCCTGAGTGATTTGGTCAAGATAGTACGTGAGATCGCAGGGGCGCGCAATCGCGCGGCGCCCAGCGCCGGAGGATGCGCCGCTGGATGCCTTGGGCATCCAACCCCGCCTCGGCCAGCAGCTCCTCGCGGGACCCGTGCGTCATGAAGCGGTCCGGCAGTCCCAGCTGCAGTAGCGGAACGGTTTGTCCCGAACGGGCCAGGTGCTCGGCGACGGCGGAACCGGCGCCGCCGGCCACCACGTTGTCCTCCACCGTCACCAACAGCTCGTGGGCGGCGGCCAGTTCGTCCACGAGCCCCTCGTCCAGCGGCTTGACGAAGCGCATGTCGGCCACGGTGGCATCGAGCCGCTCGGCGGCCTCCAGGGCGGCGTTCAGCGGACTGCCGAAGGCGAGGATGGCCACGCCGCCGCCTCCACGCCGGACCACCCGGCCTCGTCCGAGCTCGAGGGGATCCAGGTCCGATCCTGGCTCCGCGCCGGGTCCGGTGCCCCGCGGATAACGCACCGCGGCGGGTCCCTGGTGCAGATGCCCGGTGGACAGCATCCGGCGGCACTCGGCCTCGTCGGAGGGACACATGACCACCAGGTTGGGGATGCAGCGCAGATAGCTCAGGTCGAAACTGCCGGCGTGGGTGGGGCCGTCGGGGCCCACCACGCCGGCGCGGTCGATGGCGAACAGCACCGGCAGGTTCTGCAACGCCACGTCGTGGATGAGTTGGTCGTAAGCCCGCTGGAGAAAGGTGCTGTAGATGGCCACCACGGGGTGCAGGCCGTCGCGGGCCATGCCGGCGGCCACGGTGACGGCGTGCTGCTCGGCGATGCCCACGTCGTAGTAGCGTTCCGGGAAGCGCTCGTGGAAGGCCACCAATCCCGAGCCCTCGCGCATGGCGGGCGTGATGGCCACCAGGCGCGGATCGCGCTCGGCCATGTCGCAGACCCAGTCCGAAAAGACGTGCGTGTAGGTGAGGGCCTTTTTCGCCGTCGCCTTCGCCACACCGCGCTTGGGATCGAAGATGGGCACGGCGTGGTAGCCGACCGGATCACTCTCGGCCGGCTCGTAGCCCTTGCCCTTGCGGGTGACCGCGTGCAGCAGGCGCGGTCCCTTGTGGGCGCGCAGGTTCTGCAGGGTGTGCACCAGGGAGACCACGTCGTGACCGTCCACCGGGCCGAAGTAGTTCAGCCCCATCTCCTCGAACAGGGTGCCGGGGGCGATCATGCCCTTGACGTGTTCCTCGGTGCGGCGCGCCAGCTCCCACATGGGCGGCATCTGGCGCAGGATCTTTTTGCTGCCTTCGCGCACCGTGGAATAGACGCGGCCCGAGAGGATGCGCGTGAGATAATTGGACAGTGCGCCCACGTTGGGCGAGATGGACATCTCGTTGTCGTTGAGGATGACCAGCACGTCGGCGTACACGTCGCCCAGGTGGTTGAGCGCCTCGAAAGCCATGCCCGCGGTCATGGCCCCGTCGCCGATGATGGCCACGCACTTGCGCTCGATGCCCTGGCTGCGCGCGGCCAGGGCCATGCCGAGCGCCGCGCTGATGGAGGTGCTGGAGTGGCCCACCGCGAAGGTGTCGTATTCACTTTCCTCCGGCGTCGGGAAGGGCGCCAGGCCGCCGCGCCTGCGGATGGTGCCGATGCGGTCGCGGCGGCCGGTGAGGATCTTGTGCGGATAACACTGGTGGCCCACGTCCCACACGAGCCGGTCGTGCGGCGTGTCGAATACGTAATGGGTGGCGATGGTGAGTTCGATGGCGCCCAGCCCGGCCGCGAAATGCCCGCCGACCTGCGCCACGGAGTGCAGCAGATACTCGCGAAGCTCGGCGGCGAGCTGCGGCAGTTCCTTGACGGGCAGTGTGCGCAGATCGGCCGGTGAGTCGATGCGCGCCAGCAACGGATAGCGGTCTTTCATCGAGTCGACGACGGCCCCAGCCAAACTTGCATTATCGGCGTTCATAGGGCGCGCGCGCAAGAATCCCCGGTGGCTTCCTGACCGCCCCCGCGGTGGGGGTACGCCCGTCCCGCCGTCGGGGGGTTCAGTGCCGCCGCGTCACCACGTAGGTGGCGATACCGCGCAACAGATCGGCGCCGGGGCCGAAGGGCTCCAGGGACTCAAGGGCCTCGGCGTGCAGTTCGCGGGCCAGGGCCTTGGAGGCTTCCAGGCCGACGAGGCGGGGGTAGGTGGGCTTGTCCCGGGCGGCGTCCGAGCCCTGCGGCTTACCGAGAGTCTCGGTGTCCTCTTCCACGTCGAGCACGTCGTCGTGGATCTGAAAAGCCAGGCCCAGGCACTTGGCGAAGTGGTCGAGCCGGTCACGGAGGCCCTGGTCCAGCCCAGGGGCCGTGAGCGCCGCCATCACCACGCTGGCGCGGATCAATGCCCCGGTCTTGTGGATGTGCATGTCCTCCAGCTCGGCCACGGTGATCTCCCGGCCGGCCGAGAGCAGGTCGATGGCCTGTCCGCCGGCCATGCCGCGCGAGCCGGCGGCCGTGGCCAGCAACTCCACCAGGCGCACGCGCACGGCCGGATCCTGCGGCCCCTGGGGATCGCAAGACAACACCTGGAAGGCCAATGCCTGCAAGGCGTCGCCGGCCAAGATGGCCATGGCCTCGCCGAAGACCTTGTGGCAGGTGGGCCGTCCCCGCCGCAGGTCGTCGTCGTCCATGGCCGGGAGGTCATCGTGGACCAGTGAATAGGCGTGGATCAGTTCCACCGCACAGGCAACACCGTCCAGGTGCTCGGGGGCGACTTCCACGGCACGCCCGGTGGCATACACCAGGGCGGGCCGCAGCCGCTTGCCCCCGCCGAGGGTGGCGTAGCGCATGGCCTCGTGCAGGGTGGCAGGATGGGTACAGGCGGCGGGGAGCCAGCGCTCGAGCACCCGGTCGACCCGTTCACTCCAGGTCTTGAGCTCGGTCTCGGTCTCGCGGGCGGACGGCGTACTGGATTCGGGCATGTTCACGGCTTGGGAATCCTGCGCATTGGATGGGCCCGGAGACTCACGCACCTTCGGACGGGGCGGCGCCTTCGAACGGCTGTTCCTCACCGGTGGCGGTGATCAGGCGCACGCGTTGCTCGGCGGCCTCCAGTTCGCGCCGGGCCGCTTCGATCAGGCGCATGCCCCGCTCGAACTCGTTCAGGGCCCGTTCCATCGGGAGTTCCCCCCGTTCCAGCTCTTCGGCCAGCGCCTCGATCCGGCGCAACTTTTCCTCGAAGGATCCGGCTTCGTCCGCTTGTCCGGCGGTCTGCGTTTTTTCGTCACTCATCGATGATCCTCCGGGGGCGACTGGGGCCTTGAAATCGCTGGATCGAACCCTATCACGAAGCACGGTTCGGGGGCGCGTCATCCGGCGCTTGACATGAATTTAGAATCGATCTAAATTGGCGTTGCCGGTTTAGAATGAGTCTAAACCCGGCGGTCACGAGACGCATAGGATACCGTGGAGGTAAGAGCAAATGTCACTGAAAGGCAGCAAGACGGAAGAGAATCTGAAGGCCGCGTTCGCGGGTGAGTCCCAGGCCAACCGTCGTTACCTGTACTTCGCGGCCAAGGCCGACGTGGAAGGCTACAACGACGTCGCCGCCGTGTTCCGCTCCACCGCCGAGGGCGAGACGGGTCACGCCCATGGGCATCTGGAGTATCTGGAAGAAGTGGGCGATCCGGCCACCGGGCTGCCCATCGGCTCGACGGCGGACAATCTGAAGGCGGCGATCGCCGGCGAGACCCACGAGTACACGGACATGTATCCCGGCATGGCCAAGACGGCCCGCGAGGAGGGTTTCGACGAGATCGCCGACTGGTTCGAGACCCTGGCCAAGGCGGAGCGTTCTCACGCCAACCGCTTCCAGAAGGCCCTGGACACTCTGGACCAGTAAGCGTTCGGCGGCTCGGCGGGGCTGTGCCCTGCCGGGCGTTTTTTTGCGCTACGATTTAGACTTGTTCTAAAACGTGACTGCGGACCTCCGGATGCCGCGGCCCGCGCCGGCATCCGAAAGTCCGTAGAACAACCGAAGGAGACTGGAACATGGCGGCACCCACTGCGACTCGCGAAGGCAGTCTCGAGGCGCCCACCCGGCACCCCTTGGGCTGGGAAGAACCCGATTTTTGGGACAAGGATGCGCTGTTGGCGGAAATGGAGCGCGTCTACGACATCTGCCATGGCTGCCGGCGCTGCGTGAACCTGTGCAACGCGTTTCCCACCCTGTTCGACCTGGTGGACGAATCCGAGACCATGGAGGTGGACGGGGTGGCCAAGGAGGACTACTGGAAGGTCGTCGATCACTGTTATCTCTGCGATCTGTGCTACATGACCAAGTGCCCCTATGTGCCACCGCACGAATGGAACGTGGATTTCCCGCACCTGATGCTGCGCGCCAAGGCGGTGCGTTTCAAGGAACAGGGCGCCCGACCGCGCGACCGCATGCTGACTTCCACCGACACCGTGGGCAGACTGGCGGGCATTCCCATCGTCAACCAGGCGGTCAACGCGGCCAACCACAGCACCGGCCTGCGCAAGGTGCTGGAAAAGGTGTTGGGCGTTCACCATGAGGCCGTGCTGCCCGCCTACCATAGCCGCACCCTGCGCCGGCGCCTGGCCGGGCACCGGCCCGCGCCCGCCGCCGATCCCACCGAGGAGACCACGGGGAAGGTGGCGCTGTACGCCACCTGTTACGGCAATTACAACGCGCCGCAGCTCGGCGAGGATCTGGTGGCGGTGTTCGAGCACAACGGCATTCCGGTCACCCTGGTGGAAAAAGAGCAGTGCTGTGGCATGCCCAAGCTGGAGCTTGGGGATCTCGAAGCGGTCAAGGCGGCCAAGGAGGCCAACATCCCGGCCCTGGTGCGCATGATCGACCAGGGTTACGACATCGTCGCACCCGTGCCCTCCTGTGTGCTCATGTACAAGCAAGAGTTGCCGCTGATGTTCCCGGACGACGCGGACGTGCAGAAGGTCAAGGCACACATCTTCGACCCGTTCGAGTACTTGTGGCTGCGCCACAAGGCGGGCAAGCTGCGCACCGACTTCCGCCAGCCGCTCGGCAAGGTCACCTACCATGCCGCCTGCCATCTGCGCGTGCAAAACGTCGGGCTCAAGACCAAGGACCTGCTGAGCCTGGTGCCCGACACCGAGATCCAGGTGGTGGAACGCTGCTCCGGTCACGACGGCACCTACGGGGTGAAGGTCGAGACCATTGGCGCGGCCCAGAAGATCCGCCGGCCCATCCTGCGTCAGGTCGAGCGGATGGCACCCGATCACATCGGCAGCGACTGCCCCATCGCGGCCAATTGGATCGCCGACGGCGTGGGCAGGACCGGCGAGCACCCGCTTTCGCTGCTGCGCAAGGCCTACGGAATCTGAAAGGAGATTGCACCCATGCCCGAGAAGCTCAAGAAGGAAGAACTGTACTCGCTCGAAGAATACGCAAGGATCCGGCCGGAGTTCCGGCGCAAGGTGATGGCGCACAAAAAGGAACGCATCGTGCCCATCGGTCCCCATGCCACGCTGCACTTCGAGAGCCGGCTCACCATGCACTATCAGGTGCAGGAGATGCTGCGCGCCGAGCGCATCTTCGAGCCCGACGAGATCCAGGAGGAACTGGACGCCTACAACCCGCTGATTCCCGATGGCGGCAACTGGAAGGCGACCCTCATGATCGAGTACGACGATCCCGAGGTCCGCAAGGAGAAACTGCGCGAGCTCAAGGGGATCGAACAGGCCGTGTGGGTGCAAGTGGGCGAGCACCCCAGAGTGCATCCCATCGCCAACGAGGATCTGGAGCGCGAGACCGAGGACAAGACATCCTCGGTGCACTTTCTGCGCTTCGAGCTCAGCCCGGAGATGGTGGCCGACGCCAAGGCGGGTGCGCCCATCCGGGTGGGCATCGATCATCCCAGATACCGCTACGAGACCACCGTGCCCGAGACCGTGCGCAAGTCCCTGGTGGCGGACCTGCACTGAGGTTGGGCGGGCCGGGCTCAGCGAGAGGGTTCGGCCCCCTCAGGGCCGGCGAGTCGGCCCATGTAATCGTCGGCCAGGGCCCGATACAGGGGGCGGTGGCAGATCAGGCGGGAGACCCATTCGGCGATCAGCGCCGTGGCCATCATGGGTAGGAGCAAGGCGTGGTCATCGCTCATCTCCATGATGATGACCACGGCGGTGATGGGGGTCTGCACCACGCCCGTGAAGTAGCCCACCATGCCGAGCAAGGCCACCGCCGTCCACGGCACGGCATCGAACCAGGGGGCCAGGGCCGCGCCGACACCGGCGCCCGTGGCCAGCGACGGGGCGAAGATCCCGCCTGGGATGCCGCTCCAGTAGGAGACCACGGTGGCCAGCAGCTTGAGCGGCGCGAAAGCCGGCGGAGCGCCGGCCTCGCCTTGGAGCAGGGCGCCGGCCTCGGCGTAGCCGGTGCCCCAGGTGATGCCTCCCGAGGCGATGCCGATGGCCGCCACCGTCAGCCCACAGGCCGCCGCCACCCGGTAGGGGTGGCGGCGGCGCCAGGGGGCGAGCCGCCGTCCCCCTTGGATGAGCAGGGTGCTGAACACCCCGCCGAGCAGGCCGCCGGCCACCCCGCAGGCGACGATGGGCGGGGCCAAGGCCAGCGGATCGACCGCTGTGCTGTAACTGCCGAAGTAGGTGTAATTGCCCTGCAGGGCGAGGGCGGTCATGCCCGCCAGCATCACGGCCACCAGCACTGTGCCGGAGGTGCGTTGTTCGTAGTCCTGGGCCATCTCCTCGATGACGAACATGAGCCCAGCCAGTGGCGTGTTGAAGGCCGCCGCCAGGCCGGCGCCCGCACCGGCCAGGATCAGCCCGCGGTCCAGGTGATCGGCGGGAAAACGCGTCAGTCGGGAAAGGCCATGCATGATCGAGGCGGCGATATGTACGGTGGGGCCTTCGCGGCCGATGGAAGCCCCGCAGAGCAGCCCGGTCACGATGGCCACGGTCTTCCCCGCGGCGATGCGCAGCGACAGGACGGCGTTGCGGCGTGCCGCGTGCCGCAGATGCAGGGCGGCGATGGCTTGGGGGATGCCGCTGCCTTCGCCACCCGGGAACAGGCGGCGGGTGGTCCAGGTGATGGCCACGAACCCGGCGGGTGTGAGGACCAGGGGCAGCCAGCGCCAGCGCTGCGCCCAGGCGCGGAATTGTCCGTCCCCCCAGCTGCTGGCCAGGGCCAGGGCCGTGGCCGCCATGCCGACGGCCAACGCACCACCCCAGAACACGAGCCGCATACGCCAGGCCCGCGGCGAGCGCAGTGCCGCGTAGGTCCGGCGCAGGTGGTGGCGATCGATCATCGAGGAGGCTCCTGCGGCACGGGGGCCTCGCGTTCGCGAAGGATGCGCGTGAGCATGAGGAAGACCGAATCCTGGCCCAGGAGCTGGCGCGAGACCAGATCGGCGCCGATGATGGCCACCGTCCCCGGCAGGATCAGCTCCGCGTGACCGGTGAGTTCCAACAGCGCGGTGAGCGCGGCCAGCGGGGCCTGGAGTGTCGCGCCCATCATGGCGAGCATGCCCACCAGGGGATAGAGCACGGGAAACCCGTCTTCGGTGCCTTCCACCAGCAGGCCCAGCGCGCAGCCCAGCGCGGCCCCCATCACCAGGGAGGGGCCGATCAACCCGCCGGGCACGCGCAGACCCACGGCCACGGCGGTGGCCACCAGCTTGCAGCCCAGAATCACGACGGCCATCTGCAGCGCGTACTGGCCGGTGAGGATGCGGGCCATGGAGTCGTAACTGCCGCCCATGATCTCGGGCGCGGCGAAGGCCGATACACCGGTGGCGAGCCCCGCGAGCAGCATGGACGGCAGTGGGTCCCAATCCAGCGTGGATCGGGCGATGCCACGCACCAGGGCGATGAACGCGGCCGCGGCCAGCCCCGTGACGATGCCGAGCAACAGCAGCCAGCCGAGCGCGGTGATGGGTGCGTCCACCGTGTGGGGAAGCTGGAAGGCCGGCTCGGGACCGTAAGCCAGGCGCGAGAGGACCGCTCCGGTCACGGCGGCGAGCATCACCGGAAGGAAACGTTGCACTTCGTAACGCAGTTGGAGCACCTCGATGACGAAAACGATACCCGCCAGCGGGGTATTGAAGGCTGCCGCAATGGCCGCCGCCGCTCCGCACCCGGCCACCACGCGCCCCTCGTGCTCGTCCGGATGCAGCCCCTGGGCGGCCCGGTGCGCGGCGGCGGCACCCAGGTGCACGCCTGGACCCTCGCGATCCACGGACAACCCACCCACCAGGGCCACGGTCCCGCCCAGAAACTGGACCACCGCGTTGGGCAGGGGCAGCTCCACGCGGCCCGGACCGTGGATCCGATGATAGACGTGGACCACGCCCACATTGCGGTAGGCGGGCGGCACCCAGCGCAGGGCAAGACCCAGCAGCAGGCTCGCGCCGGTGACCAACGCGAGTCGGGCCCACGGCTGCAACGCCTCATAGGCCCCCACCCGGTGAGCCGGGAGCACCAGGATCTGAAGTTGCTCGACGCTCCAGCGAAAGACCAGGACCGTGACCGCGGCCGCCACCCCCGCCAACAGGCCGGAGGCGACCGAGCGCAGGGTCTGAGCCGGGTTTACCGGCATGCGGCCGTGGCCTGGGCGAGCGCCCGCTTCTCCTCCAGTGAAGTGGCGCCGAACTCCCGCTCGCACTCCTCGAAGATGCGGGCGTGGCATTCGGCGCAGACGGCCTTGTCCAGCCGGCGGTAGATGGAGGTGACGGCCGCGGACTTGGACTGGAACACGTTGCCGGGGCCGATCTCGTCCAGCGCCCCGCTCTTCTCGAGCGATTCCCACAGGCCCTGCTTCACGTTGACGAGATAGAAGTCCCCGCCCTCGGCGCGCCGCTGCCGGCACTCACGCATCAGGGCCTCCACCCCGGCGAGATCGGCGAAGTTGATGCCGCTGCAGATCAGTGCGAGATGTTTCTGGTCGGGGCATTGTTCACGCACCCGGGCGAACATCTCCTCCACATGGGAGACCGAGCCGAAGAACAG
>Ga0256841_1001730_pt1 | contig 18162 bp, 13 predicted proteins | sample 356308metaG_FD_185971 | JGI IMG/M metagenome (GOLD analysis project Ga0256841, IMG submission 185971) | Hydrothermal vent microbial communities from Mid Atlantic Ridge, Atlantic Ocean - 356-308 | ecosystem: Environmental > Aquatic > Marine > Hydrothermal vents | place: Atlantic Ocean: Mid... | reverse complement strand
AACACTACTCCGACTCGCCAAAGTTCCTAAAGTTATCACCCCATTCCCAATATTAATCAAATGTTCCACCTCATTTTTCAGCTCCCTGATGTTCCCGAACCATTCACGAGACTGCAGAGCCTCCATAGCCTTATCGGAGATTTCAGGTCTTTCCACTCCCATTTCGCGACAATAATCGCCTATTATCCAATGCACAAGGGGAGGAATATCCTCAATTCGATCCGAGAGAGGCGGAATCTCAATCGAGACATTATTAATACGATAATACAAATCTTCCCTGAATCGTCCATCCTCTACTTCCCTTTTTAGGTCTCTGTTGGTTGCGCATATTAACCTGAAATCCGTTTTTACGGGGGCGGATCCCCCTACACGATAAATCGACTTTTCCTCCAAAACACGAAGGAGTTTAGCTTGAAGATCCAAAGGGAAATCTCCTATTTCATTTAACAGGAGTGTCCCTCCCGATACCGCTTCAAAATAGCCCATCCTTGCTTCAACACCGGTTGCGACTTTTTTCTCCACTCCGAAAAGTTCGCTTTCTATCAAGGAAGTCGATCTCTCCGGCAAATTACAATTGATAAACCTGTTATGACGGCGTACTGAGAGTTTATGTATCGCCATTGCGGTTTTGTCCTTGCCCACCCCGGTCTGACCAAGCAACAAAACAGGATAGTCGTTCAATGCCGCTCTGTCGATTTTTTTATACAACTTTATGGCGGCCGGACCGAATCCCACCATACCCAATTCTCTAAATTTCCCTATAAATTCCGACAAATCTTCTTTAGATTCCTTGAGAGTATTCAATATACGATTCTTCAACAAAAACTCACCCCTTGAAAGCATCTCCGATTCGATAAAATCGTATGCCCCAAGATTTATCGCTCGATTGGCGGAATCCAAATCCGCATAGCTGGTGAGCATTATCACCGGAATGGAATCATCTATTGTCTTGATACGTTCCAAGATATAAAACCCCTCGTTATGTTTCTCCCTCTTGGGACCTACCAATTCGTCATCCGAAAGCTCCTGAAAATTCTTATCCAACAGGATTAAATCTATCTCATTCCCTTTCAAATATTTATCCAAAGTTAACGCACTTCTTAAATGATAAAATTTAAACTGGTCAGATAAAAATTCCTGACAGAATGTGTAGGTGGCATCAGAATCATCAATAATTAAAATGTTTTGCATTGCCGAAATAACCTCGTAAGTGGATCTGAGGGATTATATTCCTTTATAATCTCCAGTCGATTATATTCCCATTTGTAAACTTTGCCCAGCACAAGCAATTCCTTGTCGCTAAACGGCTTGCTGACTATATTGTCATTCAAAAGTTCATCCCACCATTTTTTGAACATCTTTTTATTATAATCTACACTGATATTATCCAATGAAACTGGCGTTATCACCAATCTACCATCATTTATTTGAAATACATATATATTCTCGTTTTTTCCGATAACAAAGCAATTATAGAATTCCGGAGCTTTTATATCTTTTTCATCTCTGGGATTTATGATACCGACACTATCAGCCCTTTCCAAAACATAATATGTCTCATAGGCAGGCTTTATATCATCGCTTGGAAGTGGGTATGGTACCCCCTGATATGAACCGGCTTTGATATCTATCCTCGTGATTACAGGTCTGTTGCCCAAAAGTTTGTTTATACCAACCAACACGGGAGGCCTTGGTCTTGCTTGACGGTGATAAGCAAATTCATAAATACCGACGGGACCGAAATGTATATATACCTGCTGGGCCTCCCCCAATCCATTTAGCACCACTAACTTGGAAATACCGTTGGGAAAATTCGCCAAAGCAACAATTTCCGGCTTTCCATCATAATCAATATCCATTACATACATCTGCGACAAAATCGCTCTGCCTTTAAATGGATATGGAAATTCATCTTTCAAATCTGTCGCCAAAATACTATCGTATTCGATGGGATACTTCCATTCCAATTCGCCTTTGACACCGAAGCATTCTATTATCCCCGCAAGGGATACCCTTTGGCTCGGCTCCGGTTCCACAACAGCAACCATCTCGTCAGCCTTATCACCATCAATATCTATGCAGATCGGACCGACAGAATCGCCATGAGCGATCTTTATTGCGGAGGGGGAGAAATCTATTTTATTTTCATTCCCCGCTTCGGTTCGCAATATAATCGATCCGAATTCATCCGGATTGTCATTGCCAACAAGCAAAAGAGGAGAAAAACCTGCGATACAATAATCAGCCTTATTGATAGGCGGGAACAATAATCTTCCCCCGCCAACTACGAAGAAGAGGATTATCAGCAGAAAAGTCAGCAGGGATAGTCGTATCAACTTATTTCTTCTTTGATAAATAATTGGCGCCCTTCCCACCTCCCCGATTTTTTGTGGGTTTAATTCGATCGTAATCCGGGTTCCTTCATCGGGTGAACTATCGATTTGAAATTTTCCCCGGAGATTCAGAAATTCCAAATACTCCTCAACAATTCCAAAACCGGTGCCGGTGCTTTTACCTTTGGTAAATCCTCGCTTGAAAAATTTCGACATTGTCTCCGAATCCATCCCACAACCGCTATCGGTTATTTCAAGTCTCATAAGGTTGCTGTCAGGAACGGGATTGTATTTGACCATAACCGAATCATCCCCTGTTCGTCCCTCGCAGGCTTCAATCCCGTTCACGATAAAATTACGGAGAATATCTTGCCACATAGCGACATCTTTGAAAGGTATCCAAATCAGCGTTTTGCTACGGGATATTCGGGAATGCATCTTTATTTTGTTTATGCGGATAGGTTCCTTGTAATCGTTCAACACCCCTCGATTAACATATTTTAAAAGGTTGCCGAATTCAAAACCGAGCTGACCGCAGTCCTGCACGAATACCCTCTCGCTTTGCTCCCTGAATTCGGGTAGCGAAAGTGTAATGGCTTTAATATCACCTTCGATTGCGGCTTCGTTCAATTTCCGTTCAGCGTTCAACAAAGCTAAAAGCTTGCGTGTTGTCGGGAGGTTATTGAATATAACATCCAAATTCTCGTCGAAGATTTGATTGAGTTCAACGACCGCCCCAACCAAACTATGTTCGAAACTATCCTCGCCTTTGGCGACCCTATACGAGTATGGCAATATCTTTTTATCAAGAAGTCCCTTGATACGATGATAAAAACCCTGTTGAATCGCAAAGATACTTGCGGGCGTTATTCTATTGCTGCGGAAATAAAACAGGAAAAGGTGTTTTATGAATTTGAGGTATAACTTTAGCTTACTCGACATCGCACCTACCGTTTTGGATTAAACACAATATATCAACCTACCATCAAAATATCAATTATAAATACTGCAAAAACTGTGCCAAGATATGATATGGGGTATTTTTAATTATATCTCTTGGGTTATCCCTTTGATACAGGCTCTTGTCCGCTCCAAAAGTTCCCGCATATCCGAAACATCTCAGCGACTTGTCCAGAATCTGGACAGCCAGTCCAGAATTTGGACAAACCCAGACCTTTCGAGACATCGCCAAAACCTAACTCCTTGATTATCAACGCATCTCACCAGCGATCACAGTTGGCATACCTTTTGCTTTTATGGAAAACCGAAAGATAAAAGATGAAACTGAGATATTTGGAATCGGAAAGAAAATAAACGGATGACGCTTTTAAAATAAGAGGAGGTAGAACACACCGGGGAGAAGCGGGGAGGGAGAAAAGAGGGAGGAGCGCTGGAACTCCTCCCTTTACCATTTGAAACAGTTATCAACTGACAAACCCAAAGATTAATCCGTTTCCACTACGAATAGATTTAGCATTTCTCATTGTGTAATAGTATTGACTTTTTGAATATATTTATTATCATCAAAATATGTGGGATTTCGGAAAAATCATCCGAACTGGTTTATTTATTGTTATAGCAGTGATTTTCTTGCATCGGCTATGCTTCGCGGAAAAGCCTCCTAATAGGACATGGCAGTATAAGGGTTATGATCTATTGGAGTCCTATATTTATCCTTACCCTTCAAAGCCGCTCGGTAGTAATTGGAAAATAGAGCTATCAAAAAAGCTGATAAAGAGCGCGTCTAATCAATTTATCTTAGCTGGGGATGTAAATGGTGATGGTAGGATAGAGATTTGCCTTTCCAATACATCCGATATACTGATTTTCAATTCCGAGCTAAAAATTATCGGAACTATAAAGACGGAATTCAACGGACCAATCTTAAGATTATTGGCAGATATCGATGGAGATAACCGATTGGATATAGGAATCAATTCCGCAGCGGATAGAGAGAAAAAGATTGTCTTCTACAATTGGCAGGGAAAGCGTCTTTTATCCATTTGGGAAAAAAATATTAACCTTGATAGTTCTATTGAACCATTATGTGTGTTAAAGGGTGGGGATATACTCGCGACTATTTTTACCGGCTACGGACGATTACCGAGAGGAATAGCAAGATACGACGCGAAATCAAGGAAAAAGCTCTGGTATTATGGCGTTGGGGCAGGGATTATTTCCTGTTCAATCGCCGATATCGACAATGATAATCAGTTGGATATGTTATTCGGCTGCGCCTCGCCGGAGAATGGGGCTGTAGGTTACGGCGGACCTTATGGCGGCTCTACCACCTATGACGACTGCGACTACACTATGGTGATCGACGAAAATGGCAGGGAGAGATATACAATCAAGGAATCATCAAAATTGAATAATCTTGATTATCGCCGCTTTGTCAAGTTCAGCGACCAGTCTCCATATAAAATCCTCGGCTGGAACCAAACAGGAGGGTATCGCCGTCCGATAAGCGTGCCGAAGATTATCATCAGGGACGCAAAAACGGGCAAATTGGAAAACACCTTTTATGGGAAAGCCAATTACCGATTCAGAGCGATAGCCTGCGATATAGACGGAGATGGGGTTAAGGAAATTATCGCCACTAATTACGAATATTCCAGCAACGGTTCCCATTTGTCCAACCCCATAAATTACATCCTTGACAGTAATTTAAATTTGATTAAGATGACCACAAAGGTGCCGGGGGCTATCCGGACGGCAAACGACCTCGACGGAGATGGCAGGGCGGAGTTTATTTTTCAGAATAACGGATTGATTCTAATCACCGATTCGGATTTCAATATCCTTTGGAGCAGGGACATTTCGAACGGTTATTACCGAACGCTGATTTGGGATCAGCTGATAGTGGTGGATGCCGATGGCGACGGCGTGAACGAAATTTATTTTGCCAACAATTACGAAGTTGGGGCGGCAATCTATCAATTAAAGCCGGTTCCTGTCAAGTAGCTACGGAAATCACCCTACTGAAAAAATAAAAACTTGACTATAATATAATGAGTTTATAGATTAACATCTCATTTTAAGCGGGACAGGTGATAAGGTAAAATCATTATGAATAAATCAAGATATATTATTTTCACCGATTTGGATGGCACGCTTCTGGATTCGAAAGATTACTCCGCCAAGGCAGCCAAAGAGGCTTTAGAATACATCAAAGATAATTATATCCCCTTAATTTTTGTTTCCTCGAAAACCGCCCCGGAGATGATTAGATTCCGCAAATTGCTCGGGGTGGAACATCCGTTTATCTGCGAAAACGGCGGCGGGATATTTATCCCCAAAGGGTATTTCGAAGGCGCACCGGATCAGAGCAACTTCGATATTATTTCCCTCGGAGAAAATTATAATTTCTTGGTGGGAATATTAAAAGAAGCAAAAAGCAAATTCAATCTGAACCTCAAAGCCTTATCGGAAATGACCGATGAGGAAATCATCCGCATCACGAATATCGGAAAAGAGGAAGTGCCGCTGGCTCGCCAACGGAATTTCGATGAACCATTCGTTATTAACTCCGAGAATATCAAAGATGATATAATTAAATTGAAGGAGCATTTTCAGAAATTAGGACTTAATATCATTCGTGGAAATAGGTTTTATCACCTTACCGGAAATTCAAATAAGGGCAAAGCTATCAAGAAATTGCTGTCGGAATACGAAAAGAACTATGATTCGGGGTGGATAAGTTTAGGTTTCGGCGATTCACCGAATGATATTCCGATGTTCGAGGTGGTCGATATTCCGATTGCCGTGAAAAAACCGCCTGAGCCGGGGCATTATGACTTCAAAGCGGATGAGTTTCCCAACCTTCATTTTGCCGATGGAATCGGACCTATCGGTTGGAACAAAGCATCCCTGAAAATACTAAAAGAATCAAAATCGAAATGAAACATTCCATATAGGAGAAACTTTTAAGAGGAAATTAATGAGACGAATAAGAGATTACCATCCCAAACATTTACTAAGGCAATCGCTTGCTATTATTGCAATAGGAATAGTAGTCGGGGTTTTTGTGAATCTAATCTCGCCGAAAAGCATCGCTTGGGTTGGAGTTTGGAAAGTCGCTTACGATTCTACAGGGATGGTAAAGCCCGATTATTTCGAAGAACAGGATACTTTGATTATGATAGACGAAGCCATCGCTATGTATCAATCGAACAATACGGTATTTATCGATGCCCGTTTTCCTGAGGACTATGAGATGGGACATATCAAAGGAGCCTTATTACTCCCTTTCGAAGAATACGATGACTATATCGATGAGATACGCTCCGAAGTCCCCAAAGATGCGCCGATAGTCACCTATTGTAGCGAGGAGGATTGCGATGCCTCTCTATATTTGGCAAGGATATTGCGTGAGGACGAGGGCTATAAGGAAATTTATACCCTTTATGGAGGATATGAGAAATGGCTCGAAGCGCAGATGCCGATTGAGAAAGGTTATCCCCAAAGGTAAGGATAAGAAACGAGGTTTGAGATTTGAATAGATATTTATCGATATTCGCTTTGATTTTTAGAATAGCTCTGGGAATTACATTTATTTATGCCAGCTTCGATAAGATTTCCCATCCGGCGGAATTCGCAAAAATTATTCATAACTATCGGATACTTCCGGGGTACCTGATAAATATTTTTGCAATAGCACTACCATGGATTGAGCTTATAAGCGGTTTATTTTTAGTTGTAGGGTTCCTTCGAGGAGGAGCCTTGTCGATAATTATATCCCTTTTAATTGTTTTTATGATTGCAATTGGGATCAATATAATCCGCGGCGTAAATTTAAGCTGTGGATGTTTCACGGTTTCCGAAATGGCGAAGAGTAATTCGTGGTCCACATTTATCAGGGATACCTGGCTGTTTGCAATGGCATTGTTTATATATTTTTTCGATTCTTCCGCATTGGCATTGGATAGGTTTATCAAGGAGAAAACGGATTAAATCGAATCCATGTGGAAGCATTAATCAATGTAATTTTACATAAGAAAAGGAGGTCTCAAAAGAGACCTCCTTTATTTGTGTCGAAATAGCTCAAGATGGTTATATGAGGGGTAATTATTTCAGCAATGTCATCTTCTTAACTGCGGTGAAGTTATCAGTTTTCAGTTTGTAATAATAGACACCGCTGGAATAGGAAGAAGCATTCCAACTGACAGTATGAGTTCCCGCCGAAACATACCCATTTATCAAAGTAGCTACTTTCCGTCCCATTATGTTATATACATCAAGGGACACATTGCCCGAAGCAGGCAGATCAAAGCTGATATTGGTTTCAGCATTGAAAGGGTTTGGGTAGCTTGCGGATAAAGCATAATCGGATGGTATATCTCCCGAATTATCATCAAACCACCCGGAGGAATACCAGTTATCGACTCCCTCATCGTTCGGGGTTGCGCCTTGGAGGACAATGAATTCAAAGTACGAGGAATCCATTATACTGGTGTCGTAATCACCGCAATAAGCGATGTAATCATAAAGTCCCGATGGAGCACCACCCGGTACATGAACGGATATATCCTCGTAAGTCATAGTCTGATTGGGAGCGAGCAATATGTTTTGATACACATCCAGAGGACCATAGAAACCCATACCGGGGACAACAACCATAGTCCAAACATCGGTCAGGGTTGCTTCATCGGTATTATTGGTCAAGATACCCGTATAGGTAAAGTTGTGTCCGGGGAAAACATATAAAGGATCGCTCTCCGGAATAACCTCAATGGAGACATCGTTCGATCCGCCCCCTCCCACCGTCGCTTCACCTTCATAAGGGATGTAATTATGCTTGGTAGCGGTCACATACATTGTTCCCGTAGTGGTGGGCGAAGGATTCAAGGTAACATCACCGGATGAGCCTGTAGTACCGGTCAAATAAACCTCATCCCCTTTCCACAGACAGACAAGAGCGCCACTGATCGCACTGCCGGAAGTCGTCTCGACATGGACGGTGAAAGAAGAATAACCGGTCGGTAAAGATGAAGGATGAGATACGCTCATATTTTGAGGATCCTCAGTCCAAATGGGAAGTTCCGGATCACCCATCAAAGTTAGCTCTGTAAAGATGTACTTATAATAATCATCATAAGTGGATGCATCGTTCTTATGGTCGGAGAAGCAATCGCCGAGAATATAATGGGATTGCTGGAATAAAGACCGGAAGAAATAACGGTCAAAGCTCATAGAAAGACTGTTAGTATTACCTGAGTTATACCATCCATATCTCGAATTCCCTACGAACGCTACACCGCCGCCATTGCTGTCCCGAACATAATGTTCGGCAATACAGGCGCTGTAATCATAGGCATCGCTCCAACAACCGATAGAATAGAAAATGCCTTGCTTATCACCATTATAGAAAGCATCAACATCACTGTTATATAATCCCCAATTGTGATTGATATAACCGGTTCCCATAAAGTCCCAATCGGCGTGGTCTATATGATTCAATAAATTTTGACCGGAATTAACAGCACTTACAACCGCAGACTTGTGATTTCCGCCATCGCTGTCATAAACATTGCTCATTGTCCAGCCCGAAGGGATATAATTGTTGTCTATATATATTTTACAATCTTCACCATCGGTATAGCCGTCCAAATCAAAACCAAACAATGCCGCCTTTTTGGCGTAGCTGGTCATCGGCGGAGTTTTTTCATAGGTCATAATCTTATCGATGAAAGTGCTTATTTGGGAGGAGGAAGTTACCGAAGCACGGCCAACATTAACCTCGCAAGTGAAATCGCTGTCAAAATCCCCATAATAAGTATCGTTCGGGATAGCATCACCGATATAGGTAGTTGTTCCATAGGGAACTACTCCGGTATCACCACCTAATAAGAAATAGGTTGCGCCCCAAGTGCTGTGAGCATCGTTAACAAAAGCGCGTATCTTATCGGCATTGGAACCACTATAACCGCCACTATTGTAGATCCAAGTGGTTGTGACAATCGTAGCCTTGACGCCTTTTTTGGTCTTCCAATCGGCTAATGATTGGAAATTACTTTCATAGGTGCTCGAGGTTATTATAACATAATCATAATCGCCCGGGGCAACACCTGAAGTCATCGGAATACGCGAAACCAAAGAGACATCCTCGGGATTTATAACCATCTCTTTTGCCATATTCCGATAATGTTCCTTATCCGATTCGGAAACGTTTGTCGGAAGATAATCGCCACATTGATAACCGCCGGTCCCTTCAATTTCAATCGTGATGGAGGTGTAAAGCGATAGTTCTCCCTCGGCAGGGATATACTCCACAGGATTAATCCTCAAAACAGCCATCCCCTGACCTGCCAAATCGGTTTCACGGATATAATCAGTCAACTTGCCCGGATAGGGATTTGATGATGAATAAACATCCTTTATCGGTTGAACGAAATCCGCATCGCTGGCAGGATTATTGAGATGTCTCGGAGGTTGAGCCGGGAAAATCGAGAAATGCCCCTCGATTGTTGTCTTTTGAGAGCTTATGACTTTTACACCGGTAACAGCCATTCCCTCAGGAAGAGCGATTTTGATTTCTTTCGAAGGCAACATCGGCTTTCCCGCTTCACCTGTAGAAATACAATCTTTCATCTCAACAATATCATAACCCTTCAATGTCCTGAAAGACAAATCGCCTTTGTCAAAGGTTATAGTTTGTTGGAAATGATAAGTATCGCCTCCCGTGTTTGCAAAGACAGGTGGCATAGCCATTAGCGACAACAATAGCACACCAAAGATAGCCACCCACAGCGTCGCTTTTCTCATAAGAGACTCCTTTCGGAAAAATGATAGGTTAGTAATTGAATTAAACGATCTACTACCAAAAGAATCAATTATCATAGTTGCAGTACTAATCCAGCTATTTTATCAATTAATGGTTGTAGCGAAGAATAGCTTTGCTGATTCTGAAGAAATTCTTATAACCATTCAACCATTATACTTATAATAAACAATATTCCCTCAAATTGTCAAGGTATTTTTAACCTTACCATAATAGGAATAAATATAAATGCTCATATATTATTGTTTTTACGATAGTATCAGCTGTTTATCCGAACGGTATTTCACTTACAAGGAAATACCAACTGTCAGGTGATGGGAATTCCCCAAATCGGAAGAATAGGGAATATAGGCGTAATCAAATGAATATAAGCGGTATTTTATGCCGAAGCCGACCGAGAAACCTTTATCGCTGTATCCAAAGGCATATCCTAAGCGAGGGTAAAATACATTTCTATAAGAATACTCGAATCCTAACTGTTCGGTTAAATCGGAATCGATTTTTTTGGATAAATCAACAGAGGCGATCCATTTCCCGGATAATATCTCCTTTTGCGGGTAATATGCTAAACCAAACCTGAGTTCACTTGGAAGGTCGAACTTATCAGAGATAAATTTAACTTTGGGCCCAAAATTCTTATATGATGAAGCCAACCGCAATGATGGTAAAATACCATAAGATGCGCCCACATCGAAAGCATAACCTGTTAAATCGTCGATATCGATTTTTTCATAAACCATTTTGAAACCAATCCCCATAGTTAATTTCGAACTAAATCTCCTTCCCCAGGATAAACCGAAGGAGAAATCGTGGGAATCGAACTCAAAAATCGGGTCTTTGGTGGGAGCGTTCCGTTTTTCTATGTTCGGCACAGTAAATAAATTCAGACCGAATCCGAAATAATTTTCGCCCAACCAAGCAAAATTACCCCCCACATATTGCTGATTCACATCCAATATATAATTATAATAGGAAAAGAATAAACCTCGATGCGAGACCAAAGGAAGTAATGCCGGATTATAATAAACCGCAGTGGCATCATCCGCGGTAGCTACGCCGACATCACCCATTGCAAGGTTTCTGGCTCCAATTCCAACCTTTAAAAACGCCAGCCCGCTTTTACCCGCTGTCGATGAAATCGAATATGAACATACGCTACTAACAGGCAAAGCAATTAATAAACCAATAATTATAAAGCAAAGATTTTTTTTCATAATATTACTCTTTTACTATTAATAATACCCAATACCTAAAGTAAATAAATGGTCGGGCGATAAACCGTCCTGCCTACCCGTTGCGAAAGAATAATCCAACTTAATTGCGAATTTGCCCATCCTCCGCCTTAACCCCAACCCAAAAGTCAAGCTCCCCGCATCATAACCCAAGCGTGCCGACAGGAATTTTCTCACCGCCGTTTTGGTTTTGACCTCACCGGTGAAATCATCAACGGAGGATTCTTCCGATTTCGTGTAATACCAATATTCGCCTCCGATGTGAAGTCTGCCATCATTTTTAGTATCCTTCTCATAATCCGCAGCCGCAGTTATCGATTTCCCCAAAAAACGATAAGCAGCCCCAAATCTATAAACAATCGGAAAATCCTCATCATAGGTGGTGCCTGATGTTTCATAATAATTGCCGGTATCCCAGCTATATTTGGAGGCGATATTGGATACCTTCAGCCCCGCTGTCAGGTCTCCATCCATAAAATAACCCATAGCACCAAAATCTATACCCATAGTGCTGGCGATAAGTTCCGCATAATTATATTGCACATAACGGACATTAACCCCTATCGCTAACAGGTCGATTATTCGTCTGCCGAAAGTTATATTAAAAGAGTTTTGATTATTTTTCAAATCGCCGACAACTTCACCATTCGAGTTCCGCTGTTTAACATCCCCTACTCCGGCGTTAACCCAGCTTAAGCCGATGACCGCCTTTTTGGGAAGCGGGAATAGAATTTCGGCATAATTCAGCCGTCTATCCAATGTAAGCTTGCTATATGTGAAGCCTGCCTGCAGATGATCCGCACCCGATAATCCCGCGGGATTATACCTTATCCCCGCCGAACCTTCGGCAACAGCTGTATAAGCCCCCCCCATTCCCAAAGCCCGTGCTGAAAAATCGTATTTCAGAAATTCGCCTGCATACCCTCCGTTTTCGCCATCGGCCAATGCTGAGGAATACGCCAAACCAATAAGCAAAACGCCTAAAACTATATGAATCGTTTTCATCCTTTATCTCCACTTTCAAAAACTATTTCAAAACCGCAAGCTTTCCCCACCAGTCCGTCCCATCTTTAAATTTCAAATGGTAAAAATAAACTCCATTCGCCGCCACATCCCCCTTTCCGTTGTATCCATCCCAAATATCATCATCATATTCCTGACCGCCGAGGACAGGTTTGTTCGGAGTAATGGTTTTAACCAAATTTAATCCGAAGTCATAAATCTCAATGGTCGCTTCGGTAGTCGAGGGCGCTCTATAATGTATTCTAACATAACCGTTACCCCGCAAAGGCGAGAAAGGAACGGGATAGGCATACGAATCTCCGGCCTCATCCATATCGGCGCCGGTGGCTGCATCGATATAAGAACGGAAAACCCTCCAGGTGGAACCGCCATCGGTGGAGCGGACAACTCCATCGGGACCACCCGCCCAAAGCGTATCTCCGACAATTTTCACCGCATAAAATGTCTGAGCAAGGTAAAGGGTATTATCCTGCTTATCTACATAACCGCCACTTGGCCGTAAGTCCGTCCAAGTCATCCCAAAATCCTCGCTTTTTACCAAACCCTGAGTGGTAGCGGCATAAATTACGCTATCATCAAAATCGAAATTCCAGCACTCGAACCCCTCAGAGGCATCGGTAGTCGTCCAAGTTGCGCCATTATCGGCACTATAAGCAATAGCCGTCTGCCCACCACCGGTAGGTTTACAGGCTGCCCAAACAAGTGCGCTGTCGGATAGATATTGCACGCCCAAACTAATTACAAAATTACCGGGCAACCACTTATCAGCCGAAATCAGGGTATCCCCATAATAGGACTGAAAAACGGTATCCGGAATAGTATCATAGGAAGTAAAAACGAAACGAAAAATTCCCTCGGCGGAACCGCCATAAATAACTGTTGAATCGGGGTGCGATGTATCAGCCTTGATAGAGAAAAACCTCCCGCGCAATGATGTGGCATAACCGCCGTGGTCGGGATCAAGCTGGGAAGTCGAATCGAATTCCACACGAGCCGCTGAATCGGGGAAGACATTGTAAAAGGTACTGTCGGAACCAAAAGATCTTATCAACCCGCCATAGAAACAAGCCGCCCAAACAGTGCTGTCGGTTATATCAAGGTCATAGGCGATTTTACCATAATAATTCGCTTGAAAAGGAGTATATACGCTCCAATCGGCACCTCCATCAGTGGTTTTAGCTAAGCCGGTTCCGATAGGCACGGATTGTCCCTCGTGAACCTCCGAACGGGATGTTGCCACCCAAACCATCTCTGGGGTTACCGCCAATCCGGAAATCGAATTGGAATTCAAGCTGTCATTCTCACTGAACTTTATCCAAGTTTCGCCCGCATCGGTGGATTTGGCAACACCATTGGAAGAAGCTATCCAGATGGCATTACCATCGTACTCAATATCAATCACACTATTAGCGGGAAGCGTTGACCCGCTGTCGGATAAGGTGTAATTCATATAAGCAAATGAGGACGAAGTTAATAAAATAATCAGGGTAATAATATAAAATGCTTTTCGTGCCATAATCGCTCCGTAAATTATTCAATAATGTAAATAAATTTATCGAGGGAATCGGAAAGCGCACCGTGAATGTCCCGAGCGCGAAATTCAAATCTCCACTTTCCTAAAGGAGAAGCACCGAAAGATGTAATTCCTATAGAATAAATCCCATCCCCCGCTATCGTGTCCGCTTCAATTCCATCGTCATTTAAATAATATCGTGTGCCGCTTGTTGTACTATCCGGTCTATACGATAAGAACCAAACCGAATCTATATCCTCCAACCCTTGCGGGTCATCGACCGTTAAAAATATATAGGCGGTATCCGTAGATGAGGCGCTCAAAGTATCGGGGGCTGTTAAATCGAGGAAAAATGGCGGCGCATTATCCGAGGGCATAAGATGAACATACTCCGTCAACGGTTCCGAAACCGCCCCGATATTATCCTCAGCATAGAATTCCAATCTGAAATTCCCCAACTGCTCATCGAATTCGGATGCGGATATCTCCGAGCTATAACGCAAATCGCCCGCGATCGAATCCCCGCCATTAACGCCATCATCGAACATATAATAATCAAACCCATTACTGCTACTGTCAGGCCTGAAAATCCTGAACCAAACCGAGTCTATCTGATCGGCGCCGTCGGGATCAACCGCCGAGATGACAAAGAGATATTTATCTTGAGAGTCGGTATAAATTGTATCGGGAATATTGGGATCGCTTAAAACAGGTAATCCGTTGGATGAAAGCCAAAAACTCCCTTTTATCGTATTCGACCGATTATTATCCCTATCGGTCGCCCGAAATTCGATTTCATATTCGCCTGTGGAATCATCCGAAGTGAAGCCGGGAACCAATGTCGCATATCGCCCATCTCCACCGACCGAATCCCCCCCACTGCCGGCATCGGAAAGGGATGCCCAATCCGCAATTAAGATTCCACCCTGATAATCAATCCTATATTCAACCGAGACGATATCCCCCAACCCTTGCGGATCTTTAACACTGACTTCAACATAAAACGGTCCTGCATCCCGATATAAGGTATCGGGATAAACCGCAGAATATACTTCCGGATTTACATTCGGGTTATTTTTTGAACACGCGACCAGTATGGAGATTGATATTATCCAGAGAAAAACCAAGTACTTCAGATATCCAAGCATTTTCAATAAGCACCATTAAATTTTGAAAGGGGACCTTTTTTCCATAATTGGAAACAATTAATTGGTAATCGGCTCAAATGTCAAGTGTAAACAAACCCTTATACGGTCATACCCACCATTAAGGTTCTCGATATTCCCTCATTATTCTATTTATTCCAGTGAATTTTTTATGTTTTGAATAATCGAGCTTGTGGATATTCCGGCAATCAATTTAATCCTCCTAACAGTTCCGCCATAACCCCGCACAATATCGGCACCCACTATCTCATTGAGCTTATAATCGGCACCCTTCACCAAAATATCCGGTTCAATCGCTCTTATCAATTTTTCAGGAGTATCCTCACCGAAAAGTATAACGAAATCAACGGGCTTTAAGCCATCGACCAAAGCGGCGCGATACTTCTGCCGTATCAAAGGACGCCCCGCAGGCTTAATCCTCCGCACGGAGGAATCGGTATTGACGCCCACCACAAGGATATCGCCTAATTTTTTCGCCCTGCTCAAATAATTGTAGTGTCCGTAATGAATTATATCGAAACATCCGTTTGTGAAAACGACAGGTTTCCCTTCTTCGGAAAACCTTTTTCGATATTCGAGAAATCTCCGCAATGAGATTACCATTCCATCCCCGAACCGAAAACTGTCGAAGAACCCCCTCTCGGCTTTATGCCATTTTCGAGGGCATCCAACATTTTATCGGTAGTGATTGTGGAAGTCCCTATCTCGCCCACAACGATTCCGGCAGCTAAATTAGCGATATATGCAGCTTCTTTTAGGGAAGCCCCTGCCGTATGAATAGCCGAAAGGGTAGCAATTACCGTATCGCCCGCACCGGTTACATCATAAACTTGCTGGGCGACAGTGGGGATATGGGTTACCTTATCCTCGGGCTCAAACAAAGACATCCCCTTCTCCCCCCGAGTGATTAATACCGAACGAGCCTCCAATAAATCCATCAATCCAAAACCGACCTGTCGCAAGCTTTCCTCATCCGATATATTTTTCCTAAAAGCAAACCCGGCTTCGTGATGATTAGGAGTTATTACCGAAACACGACGGTAATTCATAAAGTTTGTTTCCTTCGGATCGACCCCAATAAATATCCCTTTTTTATTCACCAAATCAATAACTTCATTCAATAAGCGGTAGTTGACAACTCCCTTTCCATAATCGGAGATAATTAACGCCTTCACATTTCTAAGATTTCGTTTTATAAAATTGATAATCTTATCCTGAATGCCTTCAGGCAGTTCGAATTTGCTTTCAAGATCTGTGCGGACAACCTGTTGATTATGAGCGACAACCCTTGTTTTAACAATAGTAGGCCTATCCGGATCGGGGAAAACCCCCCGTGCGTCAATCCCAGTTTTCTTCATTATACGCATCAAATTTATGCTATTGTCATCGCTACCCTTAACGCCGACAACTATAGGGCGGACACCCAATCCAGCAAGGTTTTTCGCAACATTCGCGGCACCGCCCAAAGTGTAGGTTTGTTTTTCGATGTTTACCACCGGCACAGGTGCTTCCGGACTGATACGGGAGACCTTCCCCCAAAGGTAGCAATCCAGCATAACATCACCAAGCACCATCACCCTATTTCCATCCAATCTGGACAGGTATTTCTTAATTTCATTTTTACTGAGTTTCACTTTAAGTCCCTTGCCTAAAATTCCTATACGATAAATAAAAATACTACAGCGGTTTCTCCGAAGCAATAATCTTTTATCATCATTAAATAATCTATGCTATTTGATTATATTTATAATCTCCTTGAATTTATCCCCTTCCGCTATTTTCAACAATTCAAACAATGCCATCTCAACCGTTGTCATTTTGACACCTTCCGATCTCATCCTCTCCAATGCAAAACGATAATTGTCCTCTGTGCGGGATGAGGTGGCATCAGCCACGATATAGACTTCATAACCGGAATCGAGCAGGTCCATCGAAGTTTGATAAACACATACATGCGTTTCGATACCCACTACTAAAAGCTTCTTTGGGTTTAACTCCCGAAGTCTTTGCAGGAAAGTTTTGTTTTCACAACAGCTGAAGCTGTTTTTAACAATTGGCTGCATATCGAGAAGTATATTTTTTATCTCCGATATGGTGGGACCCAATTTATCGGGAAGTTGTTCATTCCAAATTATCGGCAATCCCAAGGTTTTCGCCCCTCTTATCATATTTCGCAAATTCCTAAATAAATAATCTTTTCTATACATCAAGGTTGCGAGCTTCCCTTGAACATCAATTACCACCAAGGCGGTATCCGATAAATCCAACATACGGTCTCCTTAACTCAAATCAATGCGTAATCTACGATATTATAAATTCCATTACCGAATAAACCATTATATTGTTCCGAAATCTACATAATTAAGAAAATAATATACTTATTCAACCAATGCGAAAATCTATAACAAAAAGGATTTATTTGAAATAAGGGAGAAAATCCATTAAATTTAAATATCGCTTATCACCCATTTTAGCGATTATATTTTTGCTTAAATCTTTTCAAAACCAAGAGGTATTTTATGAAAGCCATAAATCCGGCTACGAACATTTTAATTAAAGAATATGAGGAACATTCCTCCGCAGAGGTAAAAACCATAATCGACAGAGTAAATACCGAATTCAAAAAATGGCGGGAAACCGATTTTGCCCACCGAAGCAACTTAATGCACAAAGCAGCGGAGATACTGCGCTTCGATGTCGAGAAATATGCCCGTTTGATAACTATCGAGATGGGCAAAACAATCCGAGAATCCCGCGCCGAAGTGGAGAAATGCGCTTGGGTATGCGACTACTATGCGGATAATGCCCAAAAGTTCCTTCGGGACGAGATAATACGAACCGACGCTTCCAAAAGCTTTTTATCCTTTGAACCATTGGGAGTCATATTGGCGGTTATGCCATGGAATTTCCCTTTCTGGCAGGTGTTCCGATTTGCAGCCCCATCGCTGATGGCGGGAAACGCCGCAGTGCTTAAACATGCTTCCAATGTTCCGGGCTGCGCATTAGCCATAGAAAATATTTTTCAAAAAGCGGGTTTCCCCCCCGATTTGTTCCGAACGCTTATGATAGGCTCGGATAAAGTCAAAGAAGTAATCGAAAATGATGCCGTTAAAGC
>Ga0256841_1001729_pt1 | contig 18163 bp, 16 predicted proteins | sample 356308metaG_FD_185971 | JGI IMG/M metagenome (GOLD analysis project Ga0256841, IMG submission 185971) | Hydrothermal vent microbial communities from Mid Atlantic Ridge, Atlantic Ocean - 356-308 | ecosystem: Environmental > Aquatic > Marine > Hydrothermal vents | place: Atlantic Ocean: Mid... | reverse complement strand
GTCTCGAGTTGGTGTATCCTTGGGGGTTGTATCTTTCCAGGTATCCCTCGATTCTTTCCGGAGGGGCCATGATGAAACGGCAATGATCATCTCCTCTTGCCTGACACTCGATCTCCACAGCCACCAAGGGGATGCCGAAACTTTCTTCACACCATCCGGATGAATAGCCTGCATTCATTATGCAGACGGGAAAGTTAGGCTTTTCCCCACTCTTTATCCAGGTATCTGCCTCAAAGGAGAAAGGATGATCATAAATCAAGAAGTAATCATCATCCGGGCTTGGATGGGAATCGGGCAATATTTTCACAAATGCCCACCCAGTGTATGCAAAATGCACAGGACCAGCGGATAGCTTCTCTACAGGCTTGTCCACTTTCATCTTCAGATAAAAGCTCCTGGCATCAGCCTTACCTATGGCATGGGCCATATCGAAGAGAAATCCGGTAGCAACTCTTCTGGCTTCATCCGCACCCCTGTCCTTGTACAGGGAAGTAACCAGGTCAAAAAATTCCTTCGACATTGAGGCCGCGCGGACTAGGATATATCTCTCTCCTGAGACCTCAATTTGTGCCTTGCTGGGGGCTTCTTCCTTTTTTTCAAAGTAGCTTCGGACATACCTCTGGGCCCTGAGAAATACGGCCTCAAATTCCGCAGGGACGCTAACCGTGGACAGTTGCTCTGTTAGGCGGGTTATTTTTTTTCTGTTGGGAACAGATTCCCTCGTCGAATACCTCTTCCCTCTTGACCCTGTTCCCATATTTACGCCTCTTAGTCCTTATCCTTTTGCCTTTTTCCTTAAAGCTGCCAGTATCTTCTCCGGAGTAATGGGCAGCGATCGAATTCTTACTCCAATAGCATCGTAAACTGCATTGGCAACCGCAGGTGCTGTTGGGACAAGCCCCGGCTCTCCCACACCCTTGGCGCCAAAGGGCCCTTCCTTGTCCACTGTCTCAATGCACTCGATCTCTATAGGAAAGTTAATGTCAGGTGCGGAAAGTATCTTGTAATCAAGAAAATTGGGATTCAAATTACGGCCTTTCTCAGTCTTATATTCCTCGCAAAGCGCATAGCCCAGACCCTGGACGATGCCGCCATATATTTGCCCCTTAATAGTCTGCTGGCTCAGCACCCTACCCACATCGTGCGCTGCCGCAAACTTCAAGACCTTTACTTTTCCGGTTTCCAGGTCTACCTCCACCTCTACTCCCTGTGTTCCAAAGATGTATGTGGCCGACAGATTGCCCCTGCATGTCTTGGGGTCAATCATTTCATTGCACGGATCATAAAAGGCCTCCGTTACTATCATTGTACCTTCTTGTTTGAAATGGGCCGCACGTAAGATATCCTCGAGGCTCACCCGCAACAGCGGATTGTCGGGCTCCTCCTTCAAAAAGATAAAATTTTCTTTCATGTCAAACTCAGATGTATCGAAAACCCGCTCGTAGTCTAGTTCCGGCAGTTCAAAGTTAGGGTCTTTCTTTTTTCTCTTTTCCAGTTGCTTTTTCACTTTTCTCATAAAGTGCTCTGAGGCCAGTTCAAAAATCTTTTGTCTGGCCTTTTCCGCAGCCATTATCGCCGCGTTACCAGCCGTGAATGCTCCCCTGCTGGCGTGGGTGCCTACATCCCACGGGCACGTTGCGGTGTCCCCAGTTACTACCGTCACCTTATCGGGTGTCACTCCAAGGGCCTCTGCCGCGACGATAGCCAGTGCCGCATTAAAACCCTGCCCCATTTCCACGCCTCCGGCAATAACGGAGACATTTCCAAAGTCATCCAATTTCATTATGACGCCTGTCCCATCGGACCGATACACTCGGCCGGAGCCACCCACATGGAACAGAGAAGCCATGCCCACACCGCGGGCCATCTTCCGCTGCTTGCCCCGTTTTTCCTTCCAGTTCAGTTTTTTTGCCACGCTTTCAAGGCATTCCTTATGCCCGCATGTGGAGATCTGCAATCCCATGGGTGTTACGTCATCGGGAATATTGCGGTTTATCATTCGAAATTCAAAAGGATCAATACCTGCCTGTTCAGCTAGGTCATCAATATTGCTCTCAATGGCCCAGGTAGCCTGCGGGTTTCCATACCCCCTCATGGCCTGGCAGAAGGTGTTATTCGTGTAAACGATTGTGGTTTTGTAGTACACATTGGGTACCCGATACATGGAAGAAATAGGGAGCATCATCACGCTTGGGGTGGTAGCCCCCCAGGAGGTATATGCACCGTTGTCCAGTAACATCTTTATTTCGCGGAACAGAAGTTTGCCGTTTTCATCACAGCCCTGTATGATGTCCGTCTTTGTGGGCTGCCTGGGAGAGAGGCTGATGAACTCCTCCTCTCTTGTGAGCACTATTTTTACGGGTCTACCTGTCTTATAGGCCAACAAGATTGCGATGTATTCATATGCGTGGGTGTCCAGCCCTGTTCCAAAAGACCCACCGAGGGTAGGAACAATTACCCGGGTATTGCGGCCCCTCAGTCCCATCGCTGCCAGTGCCCTATTAAAATCGTTCTGAGCTAGAAAAGGAATTTGGGTTTTCGTGTAGATGGTCAGATTGTTTTGCAGATCAAACTCGGCTATACAGCCTGCAGTACCCATGCACGACTGTTGTATTAGAGGAGTCTCAAAATGCCCTTCAGCAATATACTTCGCTTTTTTCTTTGCTTCCTCAACGTTGCCTGAGACAAACCTCCAAGGCACAGGTACGACGTTGTCCTTTCGCGGCCTTCCCCTGGGATCCTCTTCGTGAACCAGGGGGGCATCTTCCTCCAATGCCTCTTCAGGAGTAAAGACACCCGGCAACTCTTCATACTCCACCTTTATGAGATCGACTGCTTCTTCTGCTATCTCAGGGTCAGTTGCTGCCACCGCAGCCACTTCATCGCGAAACTGGCGTACCTTCCCCCTTTTAAGTGCGAAATTGTCCCTGATAAACCCAATCCGTATCTCGGGCGTATTGTACCCGGTGATAACCGCTCTCACTCCCGGCAGTTTTTCAGCCTTAGAGGTATCTATATGTTTAATCCGAGCATGTGCATATTCGCTATACTTTATCTTCCCATAGAGCATACCGGGCCTTTTCAGATCGTGTATATAAAGGGCGCGGCCCGCTGCTTTGTCCGGCGCATCCGGCCTGGGGGTGTTAGATCCAACAAAACGTAATTCGCTCATCGCGTCCTCCTTGAATTATTTGCACCCAGCGTCAAGCGCAATTTGATAATCTCTCTCCGCCTAAAAGCAAGGAGACAGGGTGTTGCCCACTTCAGCAATCTCAGGGCATCATCTCACCAGCTTTTTTTATCGATTCAATAATTTGTACATATCCCGTACATCTGCACAGGTTCCCGGAGATCGCCCTTTTTATCTCATCTTCTGATGGCTTTTTATTGTTATTCAACAAGGCCACTGCAGACATTATCATTCCCGGTGTACAAAAACCGCATTGCACACCGCCATTTTCCACAAAGGACTTTTGGACCGGATGAAGTTTATTGCCCTCCCCGAGGAGTCCTTCGACCGTCATTACTTCTTTTCCATCCACTTCAAAGGCCGGATATATACATGAGTTTACGTTGTACCCATCGACAAGCACCGTACACGCCCCGCATTCTCCTTGTCCACATCCCTCTTTTGGCCCGGTGAGTTCGAACTCCTCTCTCAATATGTCGAGAAGCATCCTGTGGGATTCAACCTCAGCAGAGACCTTGTGTCCGTTTAGAGTAAACCTGATGAGCTTTTTCATATAGAAACCTCCTGATACCTACTGTTGTGCACGAGCTGCGGCTTGGCGGATTGCCCTCTTAATGAGCACGCCTGATACGGCCCTACGGTACTCCGCAGTGGAACGAACATCAGTGATAGGGCTCACTGCTTCACACACCATTTTCTCAACTTCTTGCAAAAGCTCCTCTTCGATCTTTTGGCCTTCAATCTTCTCTTCGATGCTCTTCAGCCGAAGTGGCACAGGAGCCACAGCCCCCACTGCCAACCTGCACTTCCTGCACACCCCACCTTCTATAGCCACCAACGCTGATGCATTTGCAATGGCAATGTCTTGTGAAACTCTGCCAATTTTAAGAAATGCCGTCCCAGTCCCAGCATACTGGCTGGGGATATTAATGCGCGTCATTATCTCTTCAGGCTCCTTGGCCGTCTGCCCTGGTCCGGTGAACAGGTCCTCAAGCTTAATTCTCCTCTTTCCCCCGGGGCCTTCAAGCTCCACTTCGGCCTCCAGGACCAGCAAAGGCGGCGCTGAATCAGCGGAGGGTGCAGCATTGCAGAGATTGCCTCCAAGGGTGGCTACATTTCGTATTTGAGGATTTGCAAGTACACAGGCAGCCTGGTAAAGTGCCTGATATTGCCGTGCTATTTTATCGCTTGCCTCTATTTCCCTGAAAAGAATCCCAGCGCCAAGGCTCATTCCGCCGTTTTCTCGAATCTCTTTCAGCTCCTCAATGCCCCTAAGGGAAATTAAGGCCTCGGGCTGAATGGCCCTTTGTTTGATCCGTACGATTACGTCGGTGCCCCCCGCCACGTAGACGGCCTCCCCTTTTACCTTCTCCATCAGTTTGTAGGCCTCTTTGAGGCTTTCAGGCTGGTAGTAATCAAATTTTCTCATAGCAACAACTCCTATAAAGCTCCTCTTAAACTAGTTGCCAACATTCCACTATTCCTTGCTTTCTCTATCCCACCTCTTCATTATTCCAGTATTCCAATTTCCCCTACTTCCTTTATCCCACTCTTCTACCCCGCCAAATCGGTGCCAGGCAAGCCCTCGAACATTTCACCACTCACTCCCTATTATCAAAAACCCTCTTGCTCTTTCTCTCAGACCTGGGCAGACTACCATAATCCACTATTTCCACGGAGGCACTTACCATGATCTGTTTCTTTATCTCAGCCGCGATTTTGTCTCCCAAGGACTTATCCATACTGGGTTCCACACCTTGATCCCTTTCAACCTTGATAGTCATGTAGTCCTTCCCATCCTCTGCCCTGTCCAAAATGATCTGGTATTCGCTCCCGATACCCTCAATACCTGAAAGCACGTGATCAACCTGACCAGGATAAATGTTAACAGCCCTGAAGATTATCATGTCATCTGAGCGACCCAGAATCCGGTCATGTCTTGGGAAGATACTGCCACACGGGCACTGACCGGGCACAAGCCTGCTTAGATCTCTTGTTCGATATCTGATGAGAGGTACGGCCTCTTTGCAAAGAGTAGTTACGACCATTTCACCTGTCTCGCCCTCGGGCACTGCTTCCAACGTGTCAGGATCCAGGATCTCCAGAATATAATAATCGGCCCAATAATGGATCCCGCTATGGTATACACAATCAAGCCCTGTCCCAGGGCCATAAAGCTCCGTCATACCCGGGATATCAAACATGTGCTCCAGACCGAGCAAGTTCTTAATCCTACTTCTCATGGCATCACTGGATCTTTCTGAACCGAATATCATTTTCTTGAGATTGATTTTGTCTCTTAAACCTCTTTTGTTGATTTCTTCGGCCATTAATAGGCCCATTGACGCAGTGCAGCACATTACAGTGCTCTGGAAGTCCACCAGAAACTGGCACTGCATATCCAGATTTCCAGGTCCCGCAGGAATGGCCATGGCCCCAAATTTTTCACAGGCAAGCTGGAAGCCAGCACCAGCGGTCCACACGCCATAGCCTACGGCGATCTGCACTCTATCCTCTTTCGTAAGCTCCGCCATCTCATAACACCGTGCAAAAAAATCGGTCCAGTCATTGATATCCTTTTGCGTGTAGCAGAGCACTTTTCTTTTGCCTGTGGTGCCTGAGGAAGCATGTATACGGACAACCTTTTCAATAGGGACGGACAGCAGCGGAAATGGATATCCTTCCTGGAGGTCCTGGGCGGTCGTAAACGGCAATTTTTTTAGATCATCCAGGGTTTTTATCCCATCTGGTCCCACCCCTGCTTCATCAAGCTTCTTGCGATACACAGGAGAGCCGTTGTACGCATGGTTTACAGTCCACTTAAGACCCTGAAGCTGAACTTCGTATATCTCATCCATTGATTTAAACGAAGGCATAAACGTGTTCGTCATTTCCTTATCACCTCACACTTTCTAGTTTTTCTTTAAAGCGGCTGCACTGCTGTCCAAGAGTCATTTCTATTGCTGGTTCATTGACTTATTTGTCCTGCTCCTTTAAACCACTCCCTACTCTCTCACCTTTAATGGGCCATTTGCGGGATTATTAACACGATCTGGGGAAACGCTATTAAAATTATTATGCTTACAATACATGCCATAAGAAAGAAGCTTATACTCTTAAATATGGTTGATAGCTCAATGTCCGGTGCAAGGGCCTTAACGACGTATATGTTTACCCCGACTGGCGGGGTTATTGCTCCCATGGTTGTGACCATGGTGAGAAGTATGGAATACCAGATGGGATCAAAGCCCAACGCCATTCCCAGCGGAAAGAATATGGGAATAGTGAGCACCAGAAACCCCAAAGAGTCTACAAAACACCCGCCTATCAGATAGATCATCAGCACTATAGCCAATATCACATAGCGGGACACAGGGAGAGAAGCTGCAAAATGCGCTACGCTGAATGGCAGTCTGGTTATCGCGAGGAATCTGCCGAAGATGATAGCTCCTGTTACCAGAAAAAATACCATACTGGAGATCTTGAGCGTATCCCTTATAGACTCAATAAGGCCTTTCCACTTCAGCCGCCCCGTCGGAACAGTGACCAAAAGGGTGAAAAACACGCCAACCGCGCCGGCCTCTGTAGGAGTAAAGAAACCTGCGTACAGCCCTCCTATCACTACAATAAATATTGCTACCGCCTCTATGATCCCGCCTAGAGAAAGTATTTTTTCTTTAAAACTGGTCTTCGGCCCCGCAGGACCCAGCTCAGGTTTCACCTTGCACAAAAGCCATATGGTCAAAACGAAGAGTGTTCCAAGTACGACGGCAGGTAATATCCCACCCAGGAAAAGTTTAATTATGGATTGCTGGGTCTGAAGGCCGATGATGATTAGCACAACACTGGGAGGCATGACTGTACCAAGGGTCCCGCCTGTCACCACCGTTCCACTGCTCAGCAGGGTGCTGTAGCCATACTTTTTCATTTGGGGAAGGGCCACAGTACCCATGGTGGCGGCCGTTGCAGTATTGGAGCCGCAAATAGCCGCAAAAAGCTCGTCTGCCCCGATAGTAGCAATGGCTAGTCCCCCGCGCCAATGGCCAAACCACTTGTATGCGGCGTCATATAACCTCTCTGCAATTCCGGAGTTAAAAGCGAGGTAACCTAGAAAAATGAAGAGCGGAACAACTGTGAGCCCATACTTGGAAAAAGTAGACCATACGTCTGTGCCCACCATGGTTACTGCTGCATTAAAGGAAACTACATACCAGAAGCCTGCGAACCCTACTATGCCCATGGCAAATCCCACAGGCATACCCAATAGGAAAAGGACCAGAAGAAGCAGGACGATGCCAATTATTCCAACCAGAGTCGGGCTCACCTTTGCCCCTCCCCACCCATTAGCGAGCTAAGAAGCTGTACAAGGAATACGAACGCAAGTGCGAAACATCCTAGCGCAACCGCATAAGTGAAAGGGAAATAAATAATGCGTAGTGTCTCAGTCACTTCACCGGTCCTCCATAAGTTGGTAGCGTACCTCCATATCTGCCACCCTACTATGACGAAAAAAGTGGCACAGATGCCACAGTTAATGGAATTCAACACTGCTCTAACCCGGGGCGGAAACCCAAGAACGACAATATCCACGGCGATATGTCCCTTCTTTATCTGGGTATAGCCTAATGCAAAGGCTGTAACTACTGCTCCAAAGTAGCCCATGAGTTCAAATGTCCCGCGGATCGGCAACCAAACCAGGCGGCAAAAAATATTGGCACACGTGAGGATGATCATCACAGCAAGCATGAATCCGGCCACCCACATGAGCACATCGTTCACCACCTTGTTAACTCTGTTCAAGAACTCTACCATGAAAACCTCTTATACAGACACAAGTCCCGCTCACATCAGCTATTTATACCCCAAACAGTTAAATCGACTCGGCCTTAATCCCAGAGCATAAATTCAGATCTCAGGTCTCACGAGGAACAGTAAGACCCAAGGGCTACTGGGATGGCTTCCAGTAGCCCCCATATCAAGTGCCTCTTATTTGCCCTCATACATCCTGGTGAAGGCCTTTATGTCTTGGATAATGGCCTTGCCAGGAATTCCTTTCGCCTCCGCGGCGCTGACCCACTTATTTCTTATAGGATCTAACAGCTTGTCCCATTTCTGTTTCTCTGCCTTGGTGAGCCGAATCACCTTTACACCCTGAGTTCTTTTAGACCAAGCCATGGACCTTTTCACATGCGTATCATTGTATACCCCGGTCCAAGCAGCCTGCTGAGTGCCAAGGTCTTCAAATATTTGTTTTACATCAGCAGGAAGTGAATTCCACTTTGCTTTATTCATTACCACAGCAAACGGATAGATAACGGAGTCAGTCATCGTGACATATTTGCACATCTCAGCAAACTTGAAGTCTTTCATCACATCAAGGGAGGAAAACAAGCCTTTCACAACCCCCTTCTCAAGGGCCTCTGGAGTGGATGGCATGGGCATGCCGACCGGGTTTGCCCCCCATGCCTTCAAGATTTGTGCTGCTCCGCCCGAGGCCCTGAGGTTAACCCCTTTTATATCCTTGAGTGTACGGATAGGTATCTTGGACATGATATTGGATGGAGCAGTGGTGAACATGGTTAACACTTTGACCTTTGAAAAGGCCTCCGGCTTATACCTTTTGTAAATATCCCATAGGACAAGGCTGCCAACCAAAGCATTTGGAATTCCCAGAGGAAGACTTGTAGCATTGGTAATAACGAATCTGCCCGGTTGATAGGCCATGCACAGGCATCCTATATCAGCCTGACCAGCTATTATTCCATCCATCATGTTTTTGGCGCCAAGAAGTGTGCCACCTGGAAAGGTCTGGACAAGGACTTTGCCGTTGGTACGCCTTTCCACTTCCTTTTTCCACCGCTCCATCTGAACGCATGGGAACGTTGGTGCAGGTGGAAAATTAGCATAGGTCAGCTTGATAGGACCAGCGTTGGCCGTTGTGGGAACCATACCTATTAAAACGGCCGTCGCGACAAAAATTACAGCCACAGCAAACGCTATCTTTTTCATAGTACTACCTCCTTTACAAATGGTTAACGGTTGACCACCCCCTGTAACCCTGTGCCTGCTTCCACCCCCTTTCGCCTCGATCCCCATCAAATATTAAGCCGTTTTCTCAACACATGTTTTTTAACTTTCCCTAAAGGTGTCCGGGGAAACGATGGCACAAACCATACCTTTTTGGGCAATTTGTAGCGAGCCAACTTTCCGTCGCAAAAATTTATTATGTCATCAGGGCCGATATCGTAATCCTTTTTTTTGATCACGAAAGCATGGCCCACCTCTCCCCACTTCTCGTCAGGAACTCCTATTACTGCCGCGTCTTCAACAGCAGGATGCTCTTTTATTACTTTCTCTACCTCAGCCGGGTACACATTTTCTCCCCCGGATATGTACATATCTTTTGCCCGGTCAACAAGATAAAAATATCCGTCCTCGTCCATTCTGGCTAAATCACCAGTATGAAGCCAGCCATTACGAATAGTCTCTCTGGTTTTCACTGGGTCTTGCCAGTACTCTGTCATCATTATGGAGCCTCTGACCACAATTTCTCCTACTTCGCCCGGCTTCACACTCCTGCCGCTTGAATCCACAAGGTCCACTTCGGCATGGAAAACAGGGCGTCCCACAGTCCCGGGCTTTGTGAGCGAATCCTCCTCTGATGCCCACAAAAGTATAGAAGTCTCTGTCTGGCCCATTATTTGACGCACCGGGAACCCTGCTTCTTTACAACTTACGAGAAGTTCGTGGGTGGTCTTTTCTCCCCCGATGGCACAGATACGCAAGGATGATATATCCTTTCTCTGAGGCTGAGGCAAATTGAGCAAGGCACGGTATATGGTCGGCACTCCTAGAAACTTGGTTACCTTGTATCGCTTCATATCGAAGTATGTTTTCTGCGGATCAAAGCGCCTATGAATTACCATTGTTGCTCCCTTGTAGATGCATGGCGAGGCCTGAATAAACAGCCCCCCCGAATGGAAAAGAGGGAGAATAATTAGCATTATGTCGTCAAAGCTAAGTTTAAAGAATATATCTGCATTAAGACAATTAAAAAACGTTTTTCTGTGGGACAGAACTGCACCTTTTGGCTCGCCCGTTGTACCTGAAGTGTACATGATCACTTGAGCCTCTTCAGGGTTATTGGGTCCAGTAGATGGGGTGAGAAATGGTTCTTTGTCCTCGAACTGAGCCACCTCGTGGTCGTAGTCTAACGTACCCGGCTCCACATCCCCATTGCCCACCGCAGCAATAATAATTGGGGGTAGGTAGTTACCGAAGTCCAAATGGGCCAGAGAAGGCGCGAAATCAGAACCGAACACGAACACCCGGGGCCTGCAATTTATGAGTGTATACTCAACTTCCTTAGGAGCAAGGCGAAAATTGATGGGCACAAACATTGCGCCCAAGCGCGAGCAGCCTAGATAGAGTTCCAAAAACTCCGGGCAATTATTTAGCATAACCGCTACTCTGTCACCTTTCTCAATGCCTATGGATTGCAGCCAACTGGCAGCCGCATTGAGTCTTCTATGAAGAGTTCCGTAACTGATGGCCTTATCTTCGAATATGATAGCGGGCTTGGATGGATGCAATTCACTCCAGCGTCTAACCCACCAGGCCGCATTCATCGAATTGATCATTTTATCGCCTGCATGAACAGAAGAGAAACGTTGACAAACCAAAAGAACTTCTGTATCTTCTGGACCGGTTGTATACAGTATACAATGTAGTTTGTCAATAAGATCCTCAATATGAGGGCATTTGGAATTTGACTTAGATCTCCGGAGCCGATATGAAGGGCGTGGTGGTGAGATCTGGCGTGCGCCATAAAGGTTAATCCCAAAATAGGCTTGTTATGCTTCTTCAAGTCACTTTTAGTGGGCTAGCAACCGGAAGTATTTATGCACTGGTGGCCCTCGGTCTTGCACTCATTTACAATACAACCGAACATGTCAACTTTGCCCAGGGCGAGATGTCCATGATATGTGCATTCATCGGATTTACTTTTTTCAAACTCCTCGGAATGTCCTTGCCTTTGGCCTTTATTCTCACGCTCGTCTTTTCTATTTTTCTAGGGATTATAACCGAGAGGCTCGTCATTCGACCTGCGATGCGGGCTCCCCATTTTAATGTCTTTATCATAACCCTTGGCCTATCTATCGTGATGAAAAGTATAGCGGGATTTATTTGGGGTCATGATGACTATCCCTACCCTACCATATTTCCAGACAAGACCTTTACATTACTGGGGACTAACATTGATTTGCCGAGTATAGGCATAGTGCTGTGCACTGTGGTGGTCATGCTGATCCTTTTCCTCTTCTTCAAGTACACTCGTTACGGAATCGCCATGAGGGCTGTTAGCGAGAGTCAAACCGCAGCGTTGCTTATGGGCATAAACGTTAAAAGATCATTCTCCCTTACATGGATTATCAGCTACCTGGTAGCCGCAGTAGCGGGACTACTCATGGCCCCCATCGTTTTTCTCAGTTCGCGAATGGGAATAGTGGTGATCAACGGTTTCGCGGCATCTATTCTTGGCGGCTGGGGAAGCATTCCAGGTGCTATAATAGGTGGCATGCTACTGGGGGTCCTGGACAATGTTGCGCCCTTATATTTGCCAGCCCAGATAAAGGACATGATCCCTTTCCTGGTCATATTTGCAGTGCTCGTAATCAGGCCAAAGGGCATCATGGGGATCGAGAAGTTTACCAAAGTGTAAAGGCCCTGCATATGACAAAACGCAAATCCAGTTCTTGCATTCTGATCGCCCTTGGCCTTATAACGGCTGCGATCCTCCCTTTTTTTCTGGGAACCTTTGTTATATTCCTGATAAGCCTGCTGGCTGTTTACTCATTGGTGTCCATAGGCCTAAACTTGCTTATGGGTTACACAGGACAAATTTCAGCCGGTCATGCCGGATTCCTTGCCATAGGGGCCTATTTTACAGCAATATTGGGCTCCCGAGTAGAGTGGATGCCTTGCATAGTTGTGCTCTTCCTGGCAGGTCTCTTCACAGCCACCATAGGATTCTTCCTCGGTATACCCATACTCAGGCTGAAGGGTTTTTATATCGCGATGGCAACCCTTGCCTTCGGGGTGGTAGTTAGTGATATTATTTTACACTGGACTTCTTTGACCGGAGGAGATGACGGCCTTGGGGTTGGTACTGCGACGATCGCGTCCCTCAGCCTGGATACTTCCCACAAGCTTTATTACCTCATCATCTTTGTAACTATATCACTGACAGTACTCGCCCATAATCTCGTAAAGGGATATATTGGAAGGGCATTTGTGGCCTTAAGAGAAAGCGAGATCGCTGCCCAGACTATTGGAGTTGACATAGCAAAGTACAAGACTATCGCCTTTGCTATCAGTGCCTTTTACACCGGAGTAGCTGGCGGACTCTTCGCTTACCTGATAACTTACCTCTCCCCCGATGCTTTCACATTGGAGTTATCCATTGATTTCATCGCCATGATAGTCATTGGAGGCCTTGGCTCTATCTCTGGATCAATTATAGGAGCAGTCATATTGACGGGAATGCAACAAACACTGGCGGGTTTGCAGGATCTGCAGGTATTCATCTTTGGCCTCGCCCTGATTGTGTTCATGATATTGATGCCACGCGGTATCACCGGCATGATTGGTGCAGTGAAAGAGAGATTCTTCCGCCCCTGATTTTTATAAGCCAAGCTTCATGAAAAGGAGGTGACAAGGTTTTTTACATCCCATAAACCTGTAACGCCCAAGAAAGGAGGAGAAAAATGGGTAAGAAGGCATTGAAAATTGTGGTAATGGTTGTAGCCCTTGTGGGTGTGCTGACCTTGGCATCATCGCCATCGTCTGCTGAAGTTGGTGTCACAGACACATCAGTACTCGTGGGCTGCTCTAATAGCTTTTCGGGCCCCCTTGTTTACCCTGGCACCCAGTTGGTCAACTATGGATTGGAGGTCTATTTCAAGTACATAAACGAGCATGGGGGAGTATATGGAAGAAAAATACTAAGAAAATACTACGACGATGCATACAAGCCGCAAAACGCTGTGGCAAATACCAGAAGGCTCGTAGAGAGCGACAAGGTCTTCGCTATCTTATGCTCGCAGGGAACTTCGCCCGTCATGGCGACAGTAAAATACCTTATCAAGAAGAAAGTTCCTCTCTTGTTTCCCTACCAAGGCGTACCCATAAAAGGGGTAAAAACTATTTTCACTTCCTTTGTGCCGTATCCGACTCAAGCTGAAATCGTGGTCACATGGCTTGTTAAGAAAAAAGGACTCAAACGCATTGGCATGCTTTACCAGGATGACAAGTATGGATATACGTTCAGAGATCCCGCCAGGAAAGCCCTGAGGAGAATGGGTCTCGATCTGGTCGCAGCACAATCTTATAAGCGCGGTGCCGTAGATCTGAGCGCACAGATTGCAAAGCTTCGCAGGGCCAACCTCGATGCATGTCTTTTGGTCTGCACCCCTAAGCCAGGCGCTGCTGCGCTAAGGGAAGCCCACAAGCAAGGATGGAAAGGCACGAAGCTGATATCCTCGGGCCCTCTGACAGACGAAAAATTCATTATTTTGTCGGGCGGTGTTGGCGAGGGTGTCTGGGGACTTTCTCTGTGGCCAGATCCGGTGCATTCCAATCTCCCGGCCATGAAAGAATATAGAAGAATTATGAGAAAATACGGAAAAAGAAAGGACAATAAGCCGAATCGCTACAGCCTGTTCGGTTACTTCTATGCAAAGCTGTTCGTCGAAGGCCTCAAGCGCGCGGGAAAAGACCTAACAAGAGAGAACTATATAAAGGCCTTAGAGGGCATCAAGAACTGGCAAAACGGCATCATACCACCAGTAAGCTTCTCACCTACCGACCACCTCGCACAGGATGCTGGATTCATGGTAGAGGTGAGAGGCAATGTATTCAAGCCAATATCTGGTTGGATTACTCTCCAAAACGGAAAGCTGGTGGAGACACCTTTGCAGTAAAAGAAGCAGTGCTGGCTGTGACTTTGTGGAAGGCTTGTGGTTCTAAGGAGGACATGGCATTTTTCCTCGCTTGTCCTCCTTTTCCATTCTGTTATGCTCCAAGATATGCCTGTCTCACGTAATCATTGCTGGCAAGCTTTTCTGCCTCATCATGCAGCACAATTCTTCCTGTTTCCATTACATATCCGTGCTGAGCTATGGCCAGGGCCACATGTGCATTTTGCTCTACCAATAAGATCGTGACACCTTCGTGATTTATTTGAATCAGTATCTCGAATATCTCATCCACAATGAGAGGAGCCAGGCCCAATGAGGGCTCATCCAGTAACATAAGCTTAGGGCTGGACATAAGCCCCCTTGCTATGGCAAGCATCTGCTGCTCTCCCCCGCTGAGTGTCCCGGCCTGCTGATTCTTCCTTTCTTTGAGGACGGGAAACATCTCACCCACCCTTTCGAGGTTGCGATTTATCTCGTTTTTGTCCTTCCTGGAAAAGGCGCCCATTTTCAAATTTTCCCAAACAGTGAGACCCATAAAGATATCCCTGCCTTCGGGCACATGACAGATACCCATAGACACAATCCGATCCGGATCCAGCTTATGAATGGGCTCGCCGCGGTAAAGGATTTTCCCCTTAGCAGGGTGGAGCAGCCCCGAGATAGTCTTGAGAGTCGTACTTTTCCCTGCACCATTTGCCCCCAGTATCGTCACAATACTTCGAGGTGGCACATGCAGAGAGACCTCCTTCAAGGCCTGTACCCGCCCATAATACGTATCCACATCAGCTAGTTCCAGCATGATATTTCCCGGTACCCAGGTAGGCCTCTATTACCCTGGGATCATTCTGTATATCTTCTGGTCTCCCCTCGGCGATCTTCCTGCCAAAATGCAGCACACATACACGGTCCGAAACATTCATTACCAGCTTCATATCATGTTCCACTAAGAGCACGGTTATTCCCATGTCATCCCTGATGTTCTTGATAAGCTGCATCAGGCCATCCGTTTCCTTCGGATTCAATCCCCCCGCAGGCTCGTCAAGCAGGAGTATCTCTGGGTCCAACGCTATAGCCCTTGCCAGCTCAACACGCTTCTGGATTCCAAAAGGGAGGTCTTGGACATTAGTCTCAATAAAGGGGCCAAGTTCCAAAAACTCGATTACCTTTTCAGCCCGTGTCCTGTGTTGGCTTTCCTCTTTCTTTGCTCGGGCAGTGAAAAAAAAGTTGGCGAGCACCCCGGTGCGGTAAAACAGGTGACGACCCAGGATAACATTTTCCATAACGGTCATTTCATTGAAGAGTTCCACATTCTGAAATGTCCTCGCTATCCCCCGCTGGGCAATTTGATGAGGTTTCAGGCGAAGGAGATCTTCACCACGTAAATGTACCTCACCAGAGTCAGGCTTATAGATTCCGTTAAGGATATTGAAGACAGTGGTCTTACCGGCGCCGTTGGGGCCAATAATAGAAAATATTTCTCCGTTGTAGACCTCAAATGAGCAATCGTGGACTGCCCTGAGTCCGCCAAAACTAATGGAAAGCCCTGATACCCTGAGGATAGGAGACCTGTGGGAACCCTTCATCCAGAGGCTCCTTCACCCGGCGTGCTCACTTCAAATCGGCAAGCACAGTCGCCCTTGGCGAGGCATTCAATTTCCACGCAAGTGGCTTTCTTCTGGAAAACAGAACACCCAAGCCCCTCCAGCACCCCCCTGATCAAATGGCATACTGGGTGGTCGGATTCACCATAGGCACGGGCAAAAGCCGAATCCGCTACTTCCAGAATAAAGCTATTGTCCTGAGCACCGAAATGCAAAACTTTGAAAACACCCCACCCCAGATCCGTGCCCACTTCGCACATGTATTGAATCAATTCCTCACCGCTGCGGCCTTGTTCCCTGTATTTGCCTGATGATCGAGATCCCCCAATCCGGCCTCCTTCTGCCATCAACTGCCCACATCTTTCGCTGCCCAGTTCTCTTTCCATGGCCTTCTGGATTCCTATAATGGTATCGGGCCGAATGAGTAAGTACCGGGTACCGCTCAACTCAAGTTTACCGTTGCCTGATTTCAGATTATCAATTAATCCGTTTTCCTTGTTCACTGTTTGACTTCCACATACCTGGTCTTTTTTTTCTCGCGAGGTATTGTTCCTGGACCCACCCATTCAAACCTAGGACTGATGCGAAGCTCTTCTTTGAAATAAGACCTTAGCTTCTCTTCCAGGGGACCGATATCTTCCGCCCCAATGCCGTTTCCGTACTCTAGGCGAACTGTTAAGGGCGGCGTTACAAGCGGTCCAGGCTTATCCAGGATTATCCTGAAATGTCCAGTCACCTGCGGGGCAAATTTCAATATAACTTCCTTAATTGCCTCAGGGTATACATTTACACCTTTTACAATGAGCATATCATCTGCGCGCCCAATTATCTTGAACCTTATCCCGGGCATTCCACACTCACAAGGTTTTGTGTAAACCCGAAGAATGTCTCCGAGGGCATACCTCATAAAAGGTCCACCTTCCCAGTCCAGGAATGTAAACACCATTTCACCTGTCGCACCATCTTCAATTTCCACAGGCTCTTTTGTTTGGGGATCCACCAGTTCCAGTAAGCAATGATCCTCAGAGACAAAATGCATTCCACTGAACTGCTCCGGAGGCTCATCACAGGATATTCCATGAAACGCATGCCCCCCACCCGTGTGGTCAAAGACCTTGGCACCAAACCCTTCTGCCAGTATCTTCCTTACCTCGGGGTTACCACCGCCTGGCTCACCTGCGCAAAAAAACCACTTGATACCAAGGGCCCTGGCCTCTCTGCCTGTAAGCTCTGGGCACCTCTCTATCAAGTATTGACCAAATGAAGGCGTGGCAATTATGGCGTTAGGGGCGGTCAACCTGATAAAATCGAGCACCCTCCTGGTTCCACCCTCAACTCCCACCGGAACCACGCACGCCCCCAGGTGCATTATGCCCTGGGATAGTGGCAGCCCACCCGTAAACATGCTGAGGGACAGGGCCTGGAGCATCACATGACCTGGCCTGATCCCTGCCCGCCAATACTTCCTTGCGTGCATCTCATTGACCACATCCACATCATGCTGCGTTAATGTATAGAGCGTGGGAGTGCCGGTAGTTCCAGATGTGGAATTGATTCTTACGATTTTCTCCCTTGGAGCACAGGCAAGTAACACATAAGGGTTACCATAGCGCTCTATGGACTCTTCCTGATAGCGGCGGTGCTCATCCTTTGTCATCAATGGGATCTGGGCAAAATCATCGAAGCTCTTAATATCCTCTGGCCTTGCCCCTATCTCTTCCATTTTCTTGCGGTGTACGGGAGAGTTGTCATAATTGTATCTCAATTGCCTCTTGAGTCTGTCCAGTTGCAGTTCTCTAAGCTGCTCACGGGGCATGGCCTCGATCTTTTCATTCCACAGTCTTCTTTCCTGATAGTATATTTCCTTCATTTTTCCCGTCTGTCCCCTGAAACATGGCCGATGAATTAGCCCATCAGACAATCAACCATGCTCGCATATCTCAAACAAAATGCCTCCCGTACTCTCAGGCTCAAAAAATGCAATCACCCCACGGCTCCCTCTTCTAGGAAATCCTTCTTTCAGCTTGGCACCTGCCCGTTTCATCCTTTCCACTGCGGCCTGGATATCATCAACCCGTATGGAGATGTGATTTATGCCACTTTCTCTGCCCATAACCTCTTGTGCAAATCCAGGCTCATCACTGCTATACTGAAGGAGCTCCATCTGTACATTTTTTGCTCGTATATGGGCCACCCTAAGCCCAACCTCGGGCATATCCTTCACCTCATCCACCTCGAGATCAAACAGCGCCTTAAGCCTGGTTAGGGTCTCGTCAATATCATCTACAATAATTCCTATATGATCTATGATCATCTTGCCTCATATCAGTCCCAAATCTAATTTCCTAAGAGGCCAGGGGAACGGGATTTTCCCGGAGCGGCCTATCAGGCAC
>Ga0256841_1001728_pt1 | contig 18163 bp, 14 predicted proteins | sample 356308metaG_FD_185971 | JGI IMG/M metagenome (GOLD analysis project Ga0256841, IMG submission 185971) | Hydrothermal vent microbial communities from Mid Atlantic Ridge, Atlantic Ocean - 356-308 | ecosystem: Environmental > Aquatic > Marine > Hydrothermal vents | place: Atlantic Ocean: Mid... | reverse complement strand
GACATGCAAAGAAATTCAAGGTTTGGCGCTGCTTTTGCTTTCAGGATCAACAAACACAATGCGTTAAAAATAGCTTTTACCAGTGGCGTTTCTACAAGATATGGTGCCGATTTCAACACACTGATCGTTGCTTACCAGTTTATGTGGTTTGATAAAAAATAACTTTAATTTATTTTAAAAATAAATGACAATAATCTAATTTGTATGTAAATATTTTTAATTTTGTATATATTATTTTCTTTGATAAGTTCAATATGACACAAGCGATTCAATTATTAATGACCATATTTCTAAGAGCTACATTTATATTGGTTTTGGTTTTTATTGCTATTTCAGCAAATGCCGGTAACAATAATTACCTGCTTCAGGAATCTTTACCTGACAGCACAAAAAGATTGGATAGAAAAACAGAAAAGACAGAGAGAAAAGAAGAGCGGAAAAAAAAGAAAGCCGAGGGCAAGAGATTATTAAAGGAGACACATTCCCGTTTTCTTATCAGCTACGACTATGTCTTTGCCAGCCTGAAAACCCGGGTAACATTCAGTGGGCCAAATAGTATTTTAAATCTTTCGCTCAGCCTTGAGGATAACTTAGGGCTTGCTTCATTAGCTTCATTTTCCTCTTTTGCGTTTGTTTACAGAATCACGAAACGAAGCGGGTTTTATGCCAATTATTATGGTATTAACAGAAATAAAACTTTCACAAATAATAATGATCTGATTTTTTTGGATGACACTATTCCGGCCGGATCAAGTGTTACAACCTATTTTAATACACAAATTATCAGCGCAGGTTATATTTACTCAGCTTTGTCAAAACCTGATGCATATCTCGGCTTTTATGCCAATCTTTATGTTATATTTCTCAAAACAGGTTTTAAAACGAAAAATGGAAAAAGAAAAGCAGACCTGATATATACTATGCCTTTGCCGAATTTTGGCTTTGTAGGCTCCTTCAGGTTAACGAAATGGCTTTTGTTCCATGGTTCTATGGGAGTCTTTTCATTAAACGCAGAAAATTACGGCGGAATTATATACGACTTAAGTTTATCGCTTGGGTTTCAGCCCACAACCTGGATGGCTATTAATTTAAGCTATAAAGAGTTTAATATCAGATTATATGATAATATAGGTAAACAAATTGATGCAATTGTTGAATATAATTTTAAAGGGCCTGCAATTGGGATGACCTTAAAATTTTGATATGGATGTAATTTATAAAATACCTATTGGATGATTTTTAGTTTATAGTCTGATAAATCTTAAAAATGATATATATGAATAAATTGGTACTGTTTCTTCTCCTGTTTATTGTTGCTTTTATGAATGCAACAGCAGAAGATTTCCCAAGGACACGCCCAAATGGGATAGCCGGGCCTGTAAAAGTGTTCGTCAGTTTTTTAGAAGGTTTAAATAATTAATTTATAATTGAATAGTATGAAAAAGTATTTACTAATTATTCTCCTGTTAGTTGCCGGAACAATGGTGCAGTCTCAGGTGTTGATTACCCTTATTTTTGGAGATAAATTAAATTCCGATGGTTTGGAATTCGGACTTGAGGGTGGAGGCAACTGGTCAAATATCTCAGCAATGGAAACCAAAAAATTTACAAGCAGATGGAATCTGGGTTTTTATTTCGATATAAGGTTAAAAAACCAATGGTTTATTTATACCGGAGTTTTGGTTAAGTCCAATTTTGGAGTAAGTAAGCTTTCTGATAAGGATATGAATACTTTAGATGCTAAGATATATTTTGATAATAATGGTAATAGGTTAGAGGGAAATTATAATCAAAAGATAAACTCTTTTATGGTACCTGCCCTTGTCAGATATAAGTTAAAAAACTATATGTATGTCGAAGCCGGGCCACAGTTTTCATTAATGTATAAATCTTATGTGCAGTTTGATACGAAAGTTGATGATATTGATGCCACTTTTAAGGAGTATAATAAAGATAAAATAAACAAAATTGATGCAGGAGTTATGGCAGGGGTTGGTTATAAACTAATGCACAGGAAGACAGGCTGGACTCTCGGCCTGAAATACTATTACGGTTTTGTAAATGTCTTTAAAGGTATATCCGGTACTAATAACAGTTCGATATACCTGAAGCTTGAGATACCGATAGGAGCAGGCGAAAAAGCTCAAAAGAAAAAGGAAGAAAAAAAGATGAAAAAAGAAGAAAAAAAGAAGGAAAAATCGTCAGGTAAGAATAATTAATCAATATAGTAATATAAAATTTTTAAGTATGAGAAAAAATTACAAGCTATTAATTGTCGCTTTCGTTTTATTTTTTGTTTACACACAAGAAAGCTATGCGCAGTACACAACTACAAAAGTAAAAAGTAAGCATGAGGCATATACCGACAGCCTTAAGAATGTTGAATATAACTATGTATTTCCCATTCTCGGGCAGGGTGTATACAAAAAAGGTTTCGACATTCCATACCCTATTGGGATCATGGGTAACTTCTTTTGGTCGAAACAGGATATTCTGATTGATAATCTGCAGTTAGGATTTGATAATGTAGTCAATCCTGATAACAGTTTTGAGCTTATACCTGTAGTTGATGAAGAGGGAAATGAAATCCTTGGATTTGGACATAATTTTAATAAATCCTATTCCATAAACGTTCGTCCGGATATCTGGGTGTTCCCCTTTTTAAATGTTTATGGTATTTTTGGATTTGGGAATTCACATACCGAAGTAAACATCAACCGTTTGGGCAATCGTGATTTTGATATGACATCCGTTGTGGACCAGGGTATAAGTACGGTCGGAGTGGGGCTCCTAGTTGCAGGCGGAGTTGGCCCTGTATGGTTTTCAGGCGATTTTAACTTCACCTGGAATAAACCAGAGTTAACAGATAATGCAACACGCGTAAATGTTATGGGGCTCCGAATGGGGCACACTTTTGTATTCAAACACAGACCATACCGAAATATTGCTATATGGATTGGCGCAATGGGTATACAAATGCAAACGGATACATATGGTTCACTGACCATGAGGGAGGCCATACCGGATGAGACCTGGGACAGAAAAGACCAGATCGTGGCCAACTATTGGGATTGGTACAACAATGAAGCAACCCCGGGACAAAAAATAATTGCTGACAAAACCATGACGCCCATCATTGATGGCCTCGATACGAGGAACGGTGAATCGATCGTGAAATATGGGATTGACAAACAGGTGAAAGACCGGTGGAACATGTTGGTAGGGGCGCAGTTTCAGTTGAGCAAGCGCTGGATGCTAAGGTCGGAGGTCGGGTTCCTGGCCTCCCGTACGTCCTACCTTCTTTCATTAAACTACCGCTTTCTTGGATTTAAGAAAAAACTAAAAGGATAATCCATCAGGGAAAAGGTTTCATTATAAATGGTTGGAATAAATTGAAGGTTTTTACTTTTGGGAACTGAAACATTTTAATAAAAGGGAGCCCTTGTAAATATGCCTACAAATAGAATTACAAAACTTATATGATAGTTACATTGAAATCTAAAAAATAATAATGAATTTTTTATTAAGGATAAAAAACTGACAATTAAACAATTAAGATGGTTAAAGTACCTTGGCATTTTTTTGATTTTATATATAGCATATTTAATTTTTCCAAATGAACTTATGGTTAGTAAGAATATCATAATTAGAGTTATATCTCCGCTTATTTTTTTATTTCAGGATTAGTGTATTTTGGGTGCAAAAACGGGTAAATAAGTACTATTATGAATATAATGCAAAGTCTGCTGAAAAGGCTGATCTGCAACAAATTACATCAAGTTAAATGGCAATTGAACAGAATTACGAAAAAAAGATTTATATACTGCTATCGTTAGTCGTGGGGATATACATATTACTCAGGGCTGTGTATTTCCCGGTTTTTACTGACGAGATTGCCACCTTTTTTATGTATGTTCAACCCGGTCGTATTTTTCCACCCGATATTGCTTGGGACACCAATAATCATATTTTAAATTCCTTACTTGTTCGGTGGAGTTATCTTTTATTCGGACCGTCAATATTTGCTTTGCGATTACCCGAATTGCTTTTCTTTGCTCTTTATTGTTACTATGTCTATAAGATGGGAACCTTTATCCGCAATTCCGTTGTGCGTTGGTCGTTTTATGTTTCCATGCTTGCAACGCATTACATTCTTGAGTATATGGCACTTTCGCGCGGCTATGGTATGTCCCTTGCCCTTCTGACAGCCTCCCTTTGGTATCTCCTCAATACAATGCGGTCATATAGTGTTGCGGATGCATTCAGAACCATCATCTTTGCCATTCTTGCCGTAAGTGCCAATCTGAATCTAATAATTTCTTTGTTGATAATTTTTTTCATCCTTTTGCTTTTCTATTTTCTTAATTTTAAAACACATACAAGGAAACGTCATCTCCTTTCAATCCCTGTTTTTATCATCGGTATTTCCGGAATTTGGTTTTTCTTGTGGTACTCTTTTACTTTGCTCGGTAAGGGTAGAGTTTTCGGGGGAGCCGAAACGGGATTATGGGATGGTACGATAATGAGCTTATCAAAAATCGTTTACAATTGGTTTCCGGCTCTTTTTGCCATTTTTTTCACCGCTTTGTTTATATTATTTAGCGTTTATTATTTGTTTTCTATAAAAAAGGATTGGAAAGATATCGTAAATAACTCATACGGTATTGTCTTTATTGTTATTATATTCGGAAACCTGTTTTCCGGATTTGCAATGCATCATTTGTTGGGAACCTCATATCAGGAAGGCAGATTGGCTATCTATTACATTCCGCTTTTATATGGTTCTGTTGCCTTTTCCGTTGACGAAATTGCCGGGAAAAAAGGAAAAGCCATCTTGTTTTCATTGGCTCCGCTCTGGTTTATTCCGTTATTCAGTGGCGGGCAGGTCAGTTTGCAAAGTTCAAATCACGACAAAACACCATACGTGCCTTATTCTTTTTTTTCGGAAATATACTCCTCGGTCAAACCGGGTGATTTTCCGCCGACAATCGTAACCGAAGATCATAAAAGAAAGCTTGTTTGGTCGTATTATAATTATTTGACCGGCGGGAAAATGAATCCCATGCTTCACCGTGAAAAACTTGACACCTTTGCCGATTACCTGCTGTGTGATTTTGATAGGTGGGAGAACACGACAACTCTTTATAATGAAATTGATTATAATGAAAGTTCCGGTTTCCGACTGATGAAGAGAAAGAAATCGGTCGGGAAACATCTAATACTTGTAGATTCCTTGCGAAATATTCCGGTTATATCGAAAAAAGAGTATTTGAAAATTATAAGGCTGTCTATTGACAGTTTAAATCCCACAGGATTATTAGTTGAATTTGATTTTCGATTTGAAAGTGAGGCCGTTCCGTTTGAAGGTACAATTGTATGTGAAATTCGTGATTCGACAGGGGCAAGGCTTAATTATGAAGCAATTAATTTCGACCAGTTGCATCCGGTTTGGAACGAAGAAAATAATATTATTCATCATTCATTGCTGCTATCTCCCGTGAGGCGGAACTCAAAAATATTATTGATCTATTTTTGGAATAAACGAAAAGTTATTTGCCGGATATTATATGGTAGAACAAATATTTATTTATTAAATGACCAATAGGAAGTTTTAATGGTTTCTATATTTAGTTTTGCCGGTTTTGTCTCTTTGTATATACCTGAATAACAATTCCGTATTTTGCTAAAGTGCAGTATATAAGGGTTTTGTAATATGTTGTAATTTGGTAATGATGACCTTTTGATGACCTGTTTTTTTTGGCAGTAATGAAAATTCATTATATTTTTGAGGCATAATTTATAAAGCAAATCAAGATGAAAAAAAAATTATTTTTCTTATTAAGTGCAGCAATTTTATTTGCAGCGGAAATTGTAAATGCACAAAAGTCAAATGAGAAAATTGACACTCGAATTGATAATATCGGCTATTGGATGAGAATGGCCGAAAAGGGACTTGTTCCGTACAATCCTAAAATCCCGGTTAAACCGGCGGAATATAACGGAAGTAACAAAAAGCAAATAAAAGGTGTGAAGTCGGTAGTTTCGGCAGATGTGCCGGTTACAACACTGACTAACACAACGCAAAGTGAGAATTCGGTTTTTGTTGATCCCAATGATGTTGATTTTATATTGAACTCCAACAATTCCACGGATTGGGACGGAATAACTTCCAATAACTTTTACGGTGCCGATTATTTTAATTCCGGTGATGCAGGTATTACCTGGGCAGGTTCCGTTTACGGTGCCGGTGGTACGAACGCAGGTGATCCGGCAGTTGCAATAAATAATTCGGGAAGACAGTTTGTAGCGCTGATAGGTAGTAATAATGGTCAGAAGATTGCATATTCGGATGACGGAATAAATTGGAATACCACTACGGTATATCAATCTACCGATTTACAGGATAAGGAACATTTGTGGGTGGATAACTCTGTTTCAAGTCCATATGAGGGTAACCTCTATGATGCCTGGATTGATTTTTCAAGTGGCAGTTCAAACAGACATATTTTGTTTTCAAGATCAACAAATGACGGTTCGACCTGGTCGGTACCGCTTGATATAAGTCAGAATATAGCAGGAAATATGAGTATGGGGGCAAACATTCAAACGGGTCCCCACGGGGAAGTTTATGTGGTATGGGCCATATATGACACGTGGCCATCCGATGAAGTGGCAATAGGTTTTGCAAAATCAACTGATGGAGGCGTTACATTTTCCTCTCCCGTAAGAATAATTGACAATATTAAAGGAATCAGATATTCAGGGGTTACGAAAAATCACAGGGTTAATTCCTTTCCTGTAATGGCTGTGGATGTAAGAGGAGGAACTAATAACGGCAATATTTATGTTGTATGGACGAATATCGGCACACCGGGTGTCAATACAGGCACAAACAGAAGCATATATTTAATAAAATCCGGTGATGGCGGAATGTCCTGGTCAACACCCGTAAGAGTAAACCAAGGTCCTTTCGTGAACGGTAAAGAGGCCTATTTCCCTTGGATTACTTGCGATCCCATAACAGGAAACCTTGCGACTGTTTTTTATGACGACAGGAATACAAACAGCTCTTCTTGTGAAACATTTTCAGCTTATTCACTTGACGGAGGAAATACCTGGACGGATTTTGTTGTAAGTGATGTTTCTTTCACACCGGCTCCCATTGCTGGATTGGCTGCAGATTATATGGGCGATTATCTTGGTATTACGTCGCGTGGCAATAAATTTTATCCATGTTGGACAGATAACCGGAACGGGGTGTTTATGACTTATGTTTCACCCTATGAGCTACAGGGGCTATATGCGGCTTTTTCGGCTGATGCTACAGAAGTTTGTCCCGGTTCTGCAGTCACTTTTTCCGATATCTCATTAGGAAGTCCTACAATGTGGAACTGGTCGTTCCCCGGCGGAAACCCGTCAAGCTATATTGGTCAAAATCCGCCACCCATTACTTATGATACTCCCGGTAATTATGATGTTACCCTTACGGTTTCAGACGGTGCCGACAGTGATACGGAGGTGAGAACCGGATATGTTACAGTCAATGAGGTTATTGCTGATTTCACGGGTACACCTACTACCATTGTAGTTGATAACACTGTTACTTTTACATTCACCAATAATTCAAGTTGTAACCCCGTTTCCTGGTTATGGTCATTTACGGGTGGAACACCTTCAAGTTATAACGGGGAAAATCCTCCGCCTATACAATATGACACCGAAGGTACTTATGATGTCACTCTTATTGTAAATAACGGAACATATAGTGATACAACAACAAAAACGGGCTATATTGAAGTTATAAGTTGCCCTCCTGTTACATTGCCTTGGACAGAAAGTTTTGAGAATGCAGGTCCCGATTCTGTCTTTGTTAACGGTATTTCGTATTTGAATGGCCTTTGTACCTGGTCCTATGAAAAAACGGTAAATGGCAGACTGCAGTTTAAAGCATATTCACATACGGGTTCACAAGCTGCGGCTTTGGATGCTTCTCCTTCGGGATATATGTCTGTGAATTATTTGATTAATACTATTGACATTTCGAAGTATGTTTTTTCCGATGATCTTACACTGTCATTCTGGTATATGAATAATAAAGAGGAAGATCAACCCAATGACAAGGTTTGGATAAGGGGGAGTGACAACGATGACTGGATTGAGATATATTCGACTTTGTATTATGGTTCCAATATGGTATGGACTAATGTTGCGGGATTAGATATTGATGATCTGCTTTCTCAACACGGACAAAGTATTTCGTCTAAATTTCAAATTAGGTTCGGGCAGGAAGGTATCACCGGTTTTTCACTTGGCACATATGCCGATGGAAGGGTTTTCGATGATATAGAAATTGACGGTACAATGCCCTTGACTGCTACCTGGACGGGAGATGTGTCGTCGGATTGGAATGTGGCGGGAAACTGGGAAGGAAACATGGTACCCGATGCTAACTATGATGTAATAATACCTTATCCCGTAACCGGCGGGAATATGCCTGTCTATTCCGGTAGCCTTACCATTGGGGCTACTTGCCGAAATATGCTGATACAAGGTAATTCGTCGCTTTCCGTTACGGGTGATCTCAAAATTTTACCTGGTTTTAAGCTGTTGTTTGACAAAGCGGGTAGTCCGGTAATCAGTATTGAAGGAGATTTTATTAATGACGGGATTTTTGATGGAGAAAACGGAAATGTTGAATTTGCCGGATCATCCAATTCGTTGGTGGGAACAAACGGAGCTCAGGATAGTTTGACTACAATTTTCGGTGCAACGGTTCAGAAAACATCCAATTATTTTGACATTACAACTTCAGGTGGTGTTCCCGTAAAAATAAATTCCTTTGACATTAATGCGAACTCCACTGCGACTCTAAATGTTGAAATATGGTACCGTACCGACTCTTATGTCGGTCATACAACTGATCCTGCGGGTTGGGTGCAATTGGGAGCAACCCAATCGGTTACCGGTGCGGGTCTGAATAATCCCACACCTGTTGATCCCGGGGAATCGGTAACAATACCTGCAGGTAGTACTTACGGCTTCTTTATTTCCTGCTATATTTCAGGAACATATACATATGGCAAAATAGCTTGCAGGACAGGTACAAATACATATAGCAATAGTCATATTACAATCCCAAGTGGTGACGAAAGTTCTTCAACGCAACCCGGTAACGGGGGAACCTATACGGATAAGATATGGAACGGGACGGTACACTATTCCCTTGGCGGAACAACAACTTTGCCGGCTATAATCATTTCAAAATCCAATGCAAGCGTCATTCCTTCATCGGATTTGGATATTACAGGTGATTTCGTCATTAATCCCGGAGCATATTTCACGGTTCCTCAGGATAAAATAATGAATATTGCCGGAAATACACTACTCAAAGCCGATGTTAACGGAACCGCATCCTTCATAGAAGATGGAACGGTTTCCTTTGCAAATCCTCCGGTCATTCAAAGTTATATTTCCCAAGACAGATGGCACATAATATCAACTCCCGTTCAAAACGCATTGTCGGAAGTGTTCCTTGGCATTTATTTGAAATATTTCAACGAACCGGACTATTCCTGGAATTATGTAACTTCAACTTCATTTGACCTGACCGAAGGTAGCGGTTTTATGGTATGGTCGTCAAGTGCATCAACGGGAAATGCAATAGTGGAATATCAGGGGCAGCCTAACAACAGTGACATTATCGTCACGGGATTGAGTTATACCGCAACGCAACCTCTTGCTCAAAGAGGTTGGAATATGGTTGGAAATCCTTATCCCTCATCCGTACAGTGGAATAATGTTTGGTCAAGAACAAATGTGGATGCTACAATCTATGTATATGACGCAGGGACATCGGGTAACTATTTGACTTATAACACTGGCGGAACAGGTACTTTGCCAAACGGTTATATAGCACCGGGACAAGGGTTCTGGATAAAAGCCGACAACAGTAACGCATCTCTTACTATTCCCAAAAGTGAACGCCTACATTCCTCACAATCTTTTTATAAAGAAAGCATTCAGCCCGGTCAATTACTATGTACTGTAACCGGAAACGGAAGAGAAGATAAAATGATAATTCAACTCAATGATGAAGCTACCGGAGGATTTGACGGTGAGTTCGACGCTTGGAAACTCCGTGGAGATGTGCTTTCACCCCAACTGTATTCAGTGTCTCAGGGAAATGAACTGACGGTCAACTCCTTGCCTTTTGCTAAAGATTTGGTAATTCCGGTATGTCTTGAGGTGGGAACAGATGATATGTATCATCTTTTATTTGACGAACTGAGTTTTAATGACGGTATTTTTGTTTATCTTGAAGATTTGCAAACCGGTTCTGTTGAAAAAATCGGGCAAGGATATATGTATGATTTTTATGGCGCAACAACCGATGATAAACACCGCTTCAATATTCTGATCACGGAAACGGAACTTTCACAAAAAGAAAAACAAATTGGGAATCAAAATATTTATTCATTCAATAAAACCGTTTATATAACCGGTACCGGCGTAAAGGATATAACGGTTACAATATTTGATATGCTTGGTAAAAAAGTATTTTCGGAAGGATTCTCTAACCGTAATGCCATTCAAATCCCGCTTGATGTAAATGGCGGATTTTACCTTGTAAAGGTGCGTTGCGGTAGTGATGTTATTACGGGAAAAGTATTTATTAAGTAATGTTTGTTTGAGAATGTCTGATTTTAATTGCTGACAGTTTAACCCGATGCGGCAAAATTCGCACATTTGTTGTATCGGGTTTCCCGTAAACTATAGCATAAGTTTATTATATGTATCTTTTTCTGGAATGAGAAGTTCGTCAATCTTTTCGTTTTTTAGAATCAGTAGCCCGAGGCGTTCGTCGGAAATGCCCTGTTTTAGCTCAAAGTTAAATAAAGGTTTTCCGTCTTTTATATCCGAATCGAAATAATTGAACTGTACTCCTTTAAGTTTTGAAACCTCTTTGGCAAGTTCCAGAAGATGGGAGGAGAGAAGGAATATTGAGCTTTGCCAATTTAATAGACCCTTTATAACAAGGAGCGAGCCGTCAAAAGCATCTTTTACATTCGTGCCTCTGAAAAGTTCATCAAAAATCATAAATGAGCGATTGTATTTCCCAAGGAGCATAGCAGCCTCTTTTACGCGCAACACTTCACTGTAGAAGTAGCTGTAGCCTCTGTCGAGGTTGTCTGTAGTGTTTATACTGCTGTACAGGTTGTTGAAAGTCGTCAGTGTCATTTTTAGTGCAGGCACTCCGAACCCGAGATGGGCAAGGAAAACCGCCACTCCGGCAGCTTTGAGGTATGTTGTTTTTCCTGCCATATTAGGACCGGTGAGAAACATAAAATAGTTTCCGTCCGTCATTTTGAAGTCATTGGGTTTGCAATCATTTACGAAAAGGTGCCTTAGTCCGGCTATTTCAACGTGAGCTTTATCTCTTTCCATAAATTCCGGGAACGTGAGGTTATATTCTTCGGTCGCCTTTGCCATTGAAATCAAAACATCAAGTTCATATATTTTATCTATCAGAAGAGCCATTTCATCTTTATAATCCTTTCTGAAACACCTGTCCGTTGAAAAAACTTCAATAAAGCCGGGCTTTCCTTTATCGCCCTTTTCAAGAATTTCCCTGACGAAATCAATTTTCAATACCTTTTCAATCTCATTGAAAATCTCTTTCAATAGTTCCGGCATATCACCCGTTCTGTTCCTGAAGTGTAACGAGTTCAGTATTCCGAAAAATTTGAAGAGGTGATTGACTCCTTCTCTAAAGGTTTTATAATACGAATTGAAAAGTATCCAATACCGGACTCCCTCGAAAAAGTTGACAAATTCGTATTTGCTTATAACAGGGTCAATATTCAGAAAGTAGTAATACTCAAGCTGATCCATCAACTTCTTACCGAATTGAAATTTCAGGCTTTTCCGATTGCTCAGTATATATTTTACCGCTTCCTGTCTCTTTTTTATTGTTTCAATACTATATTCTTGCTCAAGAAATATCTTTCGTAACTTATCCTTGCCTCCTGTTGTAACCGTTTTATTCAATAATGAGAAAACAGTTGATTTCCTGTCGTCCGAATTAATGATCTCCAGTTCGTTAAGGGTTTGGCGGTCGGTGTGCAGTTTGTTTTTCATATCAATAAAAATCCGTTTTAACAACCGGTTGCCATAATTTTCTGTAATTCATATCCGAAGAAGCTTTGCAGACCTCTTCAAATATGCATTTTTCGTGGGAAGTCAGTTCCACAACTTCAAAAAAGGTACAGGGGTTTTTTTCGCAGGTTTGCACAATGCACAACGGATTTTCATTGCAGCAACTCCTTCCTAGCGGCCAGAAAAAATCATTCATTTTTAATATACCTTGTTCTGAAAATTCAGATATTATCTTTATTGATTTTATACAAGCTTCCCTCACAGGTGAATCTGTAGCGACAGGATTTCTTTCCGTTAAATTACGATGAAGCTCCTTGTCGTTTATTTCGACACAGCCCAATCGCATCAGCACCCTTTGCATATGATAGTCCATTATGGGTATGATATTTTCGGTGTCCGAGATATGCAGTACACGAGCATCCGAAGCCAGTTTCAGGAAAAAAGTTATTTTCTTTTTCCACGGGTCTTTGAAACCGGCAAACTGCCCGAGTAGTTCGTAAATACCTTTTCCCGAATCGTAAAGTTTATTGTTGCAACTGTCAATCAATGCTTCAATACTTCCGTTGTAATGTTTTGTTGTATAGTTGCATATTTCCGTAAGCATTTCCGCACGTTCATCAAGGGTGTCGAGGGTGCAGTGCTGCGGTTTTCCATCGTGAGAAAAAAACAGGGATAATAAATTTTTAACTTCTTCATTTGTAACGGGGCGGTTACTTAATTCATTGAAAAGAAATGACTTTTGTTTTGCCATTTGCAAAAAGGCATATTCCATAAAATCCCATCCGTAGAGGTTTTTTTTTGTGTTTACAAGCGAATATGTCTGATGACAGATGGCTGCCGAAAAGAGGTAAACCCTCAGTTTTATCTCCCTAACAGCTTGGAACGACAGAAACTCACGATTGTAAAAAGATGGCCGGATCCCGTATTTATTTAAAACAAGACCTGTTTTACGGCTTTGATATTCATTTACGGATACCTGTTCCATTATCTGTTAACTTCTCCTATTTTCGATTCGATGGAATTGATCTTTTTTTTCATTCTGTTTCTTTCTCCTTTACGGATATCGAATTTCAGGCTTGAATAGATCCGGTCACTGTCCGGTTCAAGTTGTTCATAGGATTTTTTTACAATCACCAGAGCTTCGTCCATTGTTTCCGTCTCAATGATGGTTCCCATCGGAGTTAATTGATAACTGACACCGCTCTCCTTTATCATTTTGATTATTCTACTCACGTAGCTGCTGACACTGACACCCTTATCAGTGGGAAACATTGCAAATTCAAGTAATACCGACATGTTTATTTAATTTAATGTAATTATTGCAAAAGTATAATTTTTCCTAATCATTTTATCCTGTTTTATTTTTTTGCTAAAATATTATTAAATTCCGTTTAAATACTTAGCAAATGAATTTTAGGTTTTGTGCTAACTGCAAACTTTTTTTTATCTTTGTAAAAAGTTTACGGAAATGAAAAATCTACCCATCGGCATACAGGAATTTAAGAAACTCAGGGAAGGAGATTTTCTCTATATTGATAAAACGGAATTTATCTACAATTTGATAAATTCGGCTTCCTACTATTTCCTGTCCCGTCCCCGCCGTTTCGGTAAATCATTGCTTTTGAACACAATAAAAGAGATATTTAACGGAAACAAGGAGTTGTTTGAAGGTCTGTGGATTTATGATAAAATTGAGTGGGAAAAGTATCCGGTTATTAAGATTTCCTTTTCTTCAATGGATTATATGCATCTCGGATTGAGGAATGCCATTGACAATATGCTTAACGATATTGCCGATGAATATAATTTAACATTGGGAAAAAGTTCGTTTTCATTGAAATTCAAGGAATTAATTCAAAAACTTTCAACGGATAAAAAAGTCGTCATCCTCATTGACGAATACGACAAACCCATAATTGACTACATTGACGACATTCCGCAGGCCGAAGAAAACAGAAAAATTCTGAAAAGTTTTTATTCCGTCATCAAAGACAGCGACAACTACATCAAATTCTTTTTCGTAACGGGAGTATCCAAATTCAGTCAGGTCTCCATCTTTTCCGATTTGAACAATCTGAACGATATTACATTAAACAGAAAATATGCTACAATGTTGGGATATACTCAGATGGAATTGGAAAAATATTTCGACGAATACATTAGAGAAACTGCCGACTTTTACAAAGGAATATTTGATAATATAATTGAAAAAATAAAAATCTGGTATAACGGGTACTCGTGGGACGGGCGGAACTTCGTTTATAACCCGTTTTCGGTACTTAACTTTTTCGACAATCTCGAATTTGCCGATTACTGGTATGCCACGGGAACACCCACATTCCTGATAAAATTGATTAAAGAAAGAAAATATACGATTTTCGATTTAAAGAACGTCCTGATTACAAAAAGCTCTTTGGAAAAATATGAAATCACCTCACTTTCACTCATTCCTTTGCTTTTTCAAACCGGATACCTGACAATCAAAAGTGTTAACCTGCAGGAAATGACTTACTCGCTTGACTTTCCCAATGCCGAAGTGGAGCGTGCCTTTAACCTTAACCTTTTGGGCGAATTTAACGGTAATAAACCCGAAAAAGCCGACACCCTTGTAATAGAAATGAAAAGGGCACTGGAACAAAATAATATTGAAAAGTTTATGGAGTTTATGAACGACCTGTTTAAAGGCATCTCATATCTCCTTGTGGATAATAAAGAGAAGTATTTTCATTCCCTGTTTTTTATGATAGTCAGGCTGCTTGGATTTACAATCGAGTTGGAAGTGATGACCATTGACGGCAGGATTGACGCGGTAATAACCACCGACGATTACATCTATGTCATTGAGTTCAAAGCAAATCAGGATGCAAAAACGGCATTGGAACAGATAAAAGAGAAAGGTTACCACAAAAAATACACTACCGGTAAACGGAAAATAACCTTGCTCGGAATCAACTTCGACATTGAGAATAAAAGGATTGACGATTACATTTATGAAGAATTTAATTGACCTTTCCGTTCCAAATCTTCCAGGCCTCTTCCGCCTGATAGTGAAGCATATCAAGTCCGTTTTTTATTGTTGCTCCTTTCTCCTTCCCGTTTTTAAGAAATAATGTCGTTTCGGGATTGTAAATCAAGTCAAAAAGCAGGAAGTCCGTGTTGATAAATTCGTATGGAATATCAGGACATTTGTCGGGGTTAGGGTACATCCCGAGAGGTGTTGTGTTGATAATGATGTTGTGTTCTTTCATTATCTCTTTGTGCAGAACGCCGTAACGGATATGTTTACAACCGTGAGGAGAGCGTGTAACGATAAGATAATCAATGTTAAGTTTTTCAAGGACATAAATCACTGCTTTTGAAGCTCCGCCGCTTCCCAGTACAAGGGCTTTATTATGATGGCTTTTCAGCAAAGGCTTAAAAGAACGTTCAAATCCCAAAACATCAGTATTGTAACCTGTTAATACGGTTTTTCTCTCTTTTCTTTCTATCTTTACACAATTTACCGCACCTATTTTCTTAGCATCTCCATCAATTTCATCCAAAAAACTCATTATTGACCTTTTGTAGGGGATGGTAACGCTCAGACCTTTTAGATAAGGATTATCCGCAATCAAAGCCTTGAACTCTCCTTCATTTTTAATTTCAAAATTTCTGAAACTGCAATCCGATAAATCATTATTTTTGAATTTTGTGTTGAAATAATCTTTTGAAAAAGAGTGGGAGAGGGGATAGCCGATTATTCCGTATAATTTCATTATAACTATAATAAATTAACAATTAGTTAGACTTACAAATTTGTATATCAAAGTATAAACAATACCTAACCTGTTTTCTCAACCTTCTCCTTGTGCTGCTTTCTCAACCGCCCAAATTGTGATAATTCCGATAATTACGAAAACAATAGCAAAAATCACCTGTATATCAAATGTTTCCGGCAAAAACCTGTCATAATGTTCAACAACTGCTTTGCCCTTTTTTACGATTATTTCTCCGGTTGCATCTTTAAGGTAAACAGCTTTCTGCCAAGGCCATAATATTGATACTGAGCCGAGTATAAAGCCGGTTAACAGTGAAATGGTCTGGTTTCTGTATCTTTTGAAAACCCAGGAGAGAACGTGTGAAAATGCTATTAATCCGACTACTGCACCAATACCAACCGGAATCAATATTCCCAAATCCCTGTTATTAACGGCATCAATCATCACTAACTGATAATTTCCCATCAGAATCAAAACGAAGGAGCCTGACAAACCCGGAAGTATCATACTGCAAATGGCAACAACACCGCATAATAAGAGATAAAGAAATCCGCTGTCCTCTTTGGCAGGATTCAAAACCGATATGGCAATTGCAAAACCCGTACCTATAATAAATGTCAATATCACACTCCAGCTCCATTTGCTTACCGTTTTACCTACAAAAAATACGGATGCGAGAACAAGCCCGAAAAAGTAAGACCAAATATATACCGGATAATTTATAAACAGAAAATCAAATAGTTTTGCCAGTGTAACCACCGCCACCAAAACGCCCGAGAAAAGTGCTATCAGAAAGTAAAGGTCGGTATGCTCTGCGAATTCTTTGAATTTAAAGGATAAAAGAAGTTTTACGGCTTTCAGGTTAAAATATTTGATAGCATCAATAAGCCGTTCGAAAATTCCCGTTATTAAAGCTATTGTACCTCCCGATACACCCGGGACAACATTTGCGGCACCCATTGCAATTCCTTTTAATAATACGGATAAGTATTGTTTCATGATAGTTGTATTAATTCTGAAGAATTATGGTAAGAGTTGTGACAACGGATTAATCCTTTAAATAATCGGGGAGAAACTCCATAAAAGTATCTCCTCTCAATCCCAGCCTTAATGTTTCTAGAGATATTATTTCGTTGGGTGCAACATTGCCGATATTTACATTTGCACCAAAGTGTTTAATAAACCATACCTGTTGAGTCTTTTTAGGTGCCTCCCAGATTATCTTATCAAGCGGTACTTTATGGGATATATCGTTTATCAGAGATGTATTCGCTTTACCGTCGGACGAATAAATACCGACCGTTCCGCTTTCTCTTGCTTCGGCAATAACCTTGAAGGAGCCTGCCTGAAGTTCGGTATCCATTTGCGAAATCCATTCATCATTGGATATCTCAACAACAGAATCCTTGGAACCGACTTCGGAAACAACTATATAATCTTTGGCCAGTTCCGAAATATATTCGCATTTTTTATCGTGGTTCATACTCATTGAACCGTCGGATACTTCAACGGCATTAACACCGAAATCAGATGTGTACTTTTTGTAATCATTAAAAATATTTCTAATAACAAATGCCTCAAAAAGGGTGCCTCCGAAATAAACATTTATCCCCGCATCCCTGTAAACTTTGATTTTTTCTTTGAGGTTATTGGTAATTATTGAAGTGCCAAACCCCAATTTCATAAAGTCAATAAGATGACCTGCAACCGAAACCAGGTTTTTTGCTTCTTCAACACTTAGTCCTTTGTCCATGACCATAGCCAGTCCTGTTTCCCTTGGCTTGTCTTGCCTTTCGGGGAGAAACGGTAATTTGTAATTTAACATATCTTTAAAATTTATTTGATTTTGTACATTTCAATGATCCTAATGAGATTTGTATCTTTAAAAAGGTCGGGATCATAGTCAAATATGGCTTTATGTTTGCTATAATCCATTATCAGTGCTTCCTCAAGAATATTGTAAGCCTCCTTGTGCAACATCATTCTATGCAAATAGACAAACTTTCGATAAAGAAAATCGGCATTTCCAGGTTGTTCGGCTATCCCTTCGTCAATAATTTCTATTGCTCTGAAATAATCAACATCCAAAGCATAAATATGAGAGTAGTCGAGCCATATTTCAGGATGCTTAGGGTCAAGACTTGCAACATTGATGTAAGATTTCAGTGCATCGTCATATTTTTCAGCCTTATAAAGAATATCGCCCATCATATACCAGAAGTCGGGATTTGACGGCTCAATGTTCAGAG
>Ga0256841_1001727_pt1 | contig 18175 bp, 13 predicted proteins | sample 356308metaG_FD_185971 | JGI IMG/M metagenome (GOLD analysis project Ga0256841, IMG submission 185971) | Hydrothermal vent microbial communities from Mid Atlantic Ridge, Atlantic Ocean - 356-308 | ecosystem: Environmental > Aquatic > Marine > Hydrothermal vents | place: Atlantic Ocean: Mid... | reverse complement strand
GATGCCACATCCCTCCTTTCCGCGCTAAATAACGGCCTGCAAGGGAGTTCGTTATTCGCGGGCAGTCACTCTTCCGCGGAATTACAATTTGAACATGAGTTCGACGCCAGGCACTGGTCTGTAGATTGGTTTGGCTTTCAAGACAATGGTATGGTTAAAAAATGGAGCGGCCGTTTCTTTGGATTTTATAGTCTTAAGGATTTTGATTCGGGTATTCAGGCCAGGGAGATGAACGGCCGGAAACGACTATTTCTTTCTCTCTATCCAAACCTGTATATCTTTAAAATTAACAGGAATCAGGTCCTTCCGATCTGGCATTTTTCTCCGGCACAGTCCAATACGATCCTTATTGAAGACTTTGACCGGAACGGATATGATGAATTTTATTTTAATACCGGCCGCAAAATTATCGGCTATTCGGAAGAAGATCCGTACCAACCGTCCGCGCCCAATCCTTTCTCGGCTACACCGCTGGATAGTACACGCATCTATTTGAAATGGCAAAATTCATCGTCCGCTCTTTCTTACCAAATATACCGCGGATTGCGGAAAGATTCTCTGCTTTACTATAAAGCCTTAGACAGTTCTTCGTATGTCGATAGCGGCTTAGCCAATGAGACGACCTACTTTTATGCCATACGTTCCATTGATTCAACCCTGGATGCGCATGTCGGCTCTTTCAGTAAAGTGGACTCGGCTACGACCAGCACGCCGCCCGGACTCACCGAAGTCAAGGTCCTAACCGACCGCCAGTTGCAATTAGGATTCAATGAGGAAGTGCAATTTGATAGCGAAACACCTTATTCGATTCGTCTTTCTGCAGCCCGGCAAAACGCGGTATCCGTACTGTTGCTGAAAGATCACCGCCATATTTTGTGTGGTTTCAGTAAACCGTTTCTTGCGGATCAAACCGATACCGTGCAGGTGCAGCATATCTATGATGTACACGGCGTGGAAGTGGATCGGCGGTTTCGTAAGTTATCTTTTAAATATTTCGCGGAGGACAAAGAGCCTTATGTCGCCGCGTTTGATATCATCAGCCGTTATTCCATTGAGCTCACTTTTAGCCGCTCCATGCGCAAATCCGATCTTCTTAATACGGATAACTATGTTCTGCAACCGTGGGGTTCGGTTCAATCCGTACAGGTAATGGATTCGACGAATACGACCATTCGTTTACAGTTAACAAAAGGAAGCATGGCAGGCAGCCTGGGGCAGCCGGCTTATTTGGTTCTTACTCATCTGCATAGTTCGTCGGGGTACCTGCTGAAAGAGACTGATACGATTAATTTATTTAAGCCCGTGAAAGATTTGAGTCGGCTATTTGTTTATCCTCAGCCGACCCTCCCTTCCAGTGAAAAAGTATTTTTTGCCCGGATACCGGAAAATTGCGAAATTAACATATTCAATTTACAGGGACAGTTCATCCGCCGTTTAAGCGGACAGAGCAATTTTGGCGGAATGACCTGGAATTTGCGCGATCGCTCCGGACGGAAAGTGCATAGTGGAATCTACCTTTTTCAGGCCAGACACGGTTCGGATACTAAAATCGGAAAAATTGTAATTGTGAGGTAAAGATGCGCAAGCAAACATATAAAGATCCGCTGATCGTCGGTGTAACCGGTGGTATCGGTAGCGGGCAATCTACGGTTTGTAAATTCTTTGAAGAGTGGAAATGCAAAGTAATCAATGCCGATGCCAAGGCCAAGGAAGCAATTCAAAGAAACAGACAGCTTCAATATGAATTGAAGAAGACTTTCGGATCCGATATTTTTAATAAAAACGGTAAACTGAATACTTCCTTACTGGCAGAAAAGGCCTTTCGGAATGAACTGGAAACTTTGAAACTCAACCAGTTGGTTCATCCCCGGATGGTTGCCAATTTGATTGATGAAATGGAACAGGCCCGCTTCTCGGGCCGTTATCCGTTGATTGTTATTGATGCGGCTCTGATTTATGAAATCAGTATCGAGAAGATGTTTGACGCCATTGTAGTGGTAAACGCTCCCATGCCTTTACGTAGACAGCGGGTAAGGGAACGGGACGGGATGAGCGCTAAACAGTTTAAAGAACGGGTGGAAAAACAGATTCCTCTCGAAGAGAAGGTGAAGTGGGCGGATTATGTGATCGAAAACGACGGAACTCTGGACGAGTTACGGCAGAGTACAAAAAAAGTGTATGATGCCCTGATGAGAAAAACACGTTCTAAAAAAAGGAATTAATTGAAAATAAATTTCTGTACGACCCGGGCAATACCCATGGATTCATCCAGCCGGGCAAAGCTGGTCCAGCGGCGGATATAATTTTTAACACACTGCTCCACCTTGCGGCTTCTCAGAGTGGAATTCAATATACGGATACTTTCCGGGATCACATAACCTTCATAGGAAATACTGAAGGCGACCTTAATATATCCCTTAAGCCCGGCATTGTAGCGGGCTTCTTTTTTAAAACAATACTCAATCATGGGTTGATATTTATCCACTACCTTTTCAATTTCAATCGGGTCCCGGTATCCGTTCCGCTCCTGGGGTCCGTTCACCAATTCTTTGGTGAAATTAATATAGACCTCTCCTTTGCGGCGAATAACATAATTAAAGGGGGTACGCATAGGCTGATCCAGGGTACCGGCATCGTAATTATTGATATCGGTTTGAGCCCTGTAATTTTTCCCTCCCGGCCAGGATGTTTTAGGCCGCGTTAGGGCAATATCGTCCATATCGTCGATTTTACCGGTATAATCATTCACATCGGGCAGGTCTTTGTAAATATCTTTGGCTGTTTTACGACCGGATTTTCCCGATGATGAAGCGTATTTGTCGGCCGTCCGGGTAGTCTTTTTGATCTGCGCTTTTTTTTGAAGTTGTGCTTTTTGCAAGGACGTCAGGGCAGAAGTAAAAGCCGGTTGTTTTTTTTCTTGCAGGCTAGTAAGGGGTTCTTCGGTAATTAATTGGGTGACGAACTCTTTGTAACGGCTTTTAATAAGCTTGTCAGCTTTCTTCTGCAGACTCGCATAATTGATAGAAGCGAAATAGAGGACAATAAGCGATGAGCATGTAATACTTAAAATAAGAAGGGAATAATAGGTGCCATCCAGACGATCTTTTAATTTTAAGCCGAAAACTTTATTGAACTTAAAATACGGGTTAACCACGATCCTGTGCCCAGTTTAATTTGCTATGGTTTTATCAGAAAAATCGAAATACGGTTTGGTCGTTCCTTTACCAATCGTTCTAATTATAATTCAATAAAGCCATATTCCATTGTGACCTATGTCACCGGTAAATTAAATTATACCCGCCCACAGAACAAAGGAGTGCTCTGTGAACATAAAATATCCTGCCGAGATAAGAAACAGGGCGCTCGCAGCGGACGGGCGTGATCGGTCTTTAGTCGAACAGCAAGGAACGGGTATTACCATATGTGCGCCGAAGGAAATTCTTTAGTGAGCAATTCTTTCATCTGCGTTGCATCTTTTATGGCCTGTCCCCGGGGATGGTTGTTGAAAAAGATGTAGGTCTTGGCCGTTTGGCGCAGAATGGATTTTATCTGTTTGATCCATTCTCTCAATTCCGCCTCGGAATAGATGTAGTCATAACGCTCCGAGCCGTTCCCTTCCCACCATTTTGCTTCATTCCTGCCGTGGAATCGTATATATCCTATGTGATTGGTGACCCAATGCTGGGGCGGTAAAAGATGGTCAAGACGAGGCTGATCTACATTTACATAACCGATTTCATGGCTGCTCAGAAAGGCGGGCAGAGCTTGATTCAGCCAGCTATCATGGCGGAATTCCACGAAGAGGGGAATGGATCCGGTGAGTTCTCTGGTACGCAATAAATAGTTACGATTGGTCTGGTTGTTTTTGAATGAATAGGGAAACTGAGCCAGTAATCCTTTTAACCTGTTTGCTTCCAGCATGGGGGCCAGATTACTGATCAACTGACTTAAAGCCTCGGCATTATTTTTACGGATATGGGTGGTCTCTTGATGCACTTTAACCATAAATTCGAAACCGGCTGCGGTCTTTTCTACCAGGCGTTGAAAGGTTTTCAGAGCAGGGATGCGGTAATAGGAACTGTTGATTTCCGTTCCCCGGAAGAATTGAGCATAATAGGTTAACATTTCACCTCTGGTCAGGGAAAGGGGATAAAAATATCCTTTCCAATCTTCATAGCTGTAACCCGAAGTGGCAATCAGAACGGACCTGTCCGAATTTAATTCCATTGTCATCCTGCTGTGTGGATCGTTTTTCTTTAATTTAAATGCATTTCCGATTAAATTCCAGCCGGCCATTTTATTGCTTTACACATTGCCCGTTTTCGTTTAAACTTAGGACATGTGCATTATCAGGGAGGTAGGTATGTCACGAATATTGATTATAGGCAGTACATCCGGTATCGGTTATGCCCTGGCCGAACAATTAGTAAACAGAGGGCATCTCGTGGGAGGCTGCGCCCGCAGGCTGGAAATTTTAAGGGATCAAAAAGAAAAGTGGGGAACTCATTATTTCATAGAAAAGCTGGACCTGACCGAAGCAGATTCCATTGAACCGGCCCTGAATTCCCTGAAAGATCAATTGGGCGGGATGGACGTTTGTATTATTGCTTCCGGCATAAGCGGCAAGAACAGGGAGCTGGATTGGGAGATAGAACGACGGGTGATCGAGACCAATGTTACCGGTTTCTCCAGTTGTGCCATCTGGGCGATTCACCATTTTTTAGATCAGGGTTTTGGGCATCTAGTGGGTATTTCATCCATTGCAAAAAATTTCGGCTTTATCAATCCTGCCTACAACGCTTCGAAGGCATTTGAACATATTTATCTGCAGGGATTACGTTTCAGATTTGAGAAAAAGGGCCTGCAAATCAGTACGGTATTACCCGGTTTTGTGGATACACCGATGATTGAGGGTCAGAAAAGGACGTTCTGGGTAGTCCCTCCCCGCCGGGCGGCGCAACAGATTATATATGGCATTGAAAATGGGAAAAGAGTAATCTATATTTCCAAACGATGGAAAGCGGTCAATATGATTTCTGCTCTCCTGCCGGAATTTGTTTTAAGAAAAATTCTATGAGCGCTTACTGTGATCTACCGCCTTGAGTATTTTTAGATTCAGGACGATAAATCGCCATAGTTGGTATAATTTGTTCGACCTTAAAGATTTTTTCATGGACCAGTCCTTCTTATTCGGGAATTATTTTCCAACCGACCCGACCTTTAAATTTCCAGAGAAAAGTATGATGAATCATCCGTTTCATCCAGGCTCCGCCAAGGCCGATCTCCAGGTGCGTCACGAACTGATCGCGTCCCTGTTCATTCGGATAGCGGCGCATATCGGGAACCACGGGATACATAATCATGGTAGCAGCCGTGCCATCCCAGAGGGAATCTCCCATGGAGGCAATACATGCCGCCACCATTTCCGTCATGCGTTCATGGTGAGACATACGGCCTCGTTTGACCAAATCAATGATATTCTTGGCTACTACACGACCGATGATACCGGATACCATGCCTGTCCGGGGCGGAGCCGCAGTAATAGACATACCGTTGGGATTCACATGGGGAAGAGAGATAGAACCGGGTGGCGCAAATGCAATGCCCGCAGCAAAGATATTCGGATAGTTCGGGTTTTGATAAACAGAAGGCCAGGCATCCGGATTTTCCGCAAGCGCTTTCGGTTCCAGTCCATAAATTGCGTCGACAAGGATAAAGCCGCCCTTATTAATAATCTTAGAGGAAACATCATTGCCCTCTTTGTCTATATATTTAATCGGAACGCCCAAAAATTGAGGAATGAGCATGGCAAAATCATATGCGGTGCTGCCTTTTTTCCCGTCATAATCTTCCCAATAGATTTGTTTCTCATCTACCTGATATACGCCTTTTTGAACTTCCCAACGAATATCATTTTCTTCAAAGATAGATTTAATAAACTCTTCACTGGTTAAGACTTTTTTCCCCTTTTTAATTTGCATACCCCGCACTCCGAAATCGCCCAGAGCAGGTTCATTGGATAACCAGGTTAATTCGGCGTTTCGGCGCAAGCCCCTTTTGGATAGGTCCTTATGTATGTTGGAAAGGAATTCAAATGCAGCTCCCTGGCAGGTAGCTCCGGGATGTCCTGTACCGATAACTATTTTCAGCTTTTCGCCTTTAGACAGGCGCTCTTTGATCTTTTGATAAGCTTCTCTGGTTTGCAAAGTATGATCCAGAGTGCAAATGGAATAGGTATGCCCTTTGGCCGGCCCTAATCCCTCGGTGGCATCAAAATTTAACCTGGGACCCGTGGCATTAATTAAATAATCGTATTCCAGCCGTGTTTCCTGACCGTCATTTTCTTTAGCAACTACATATTGTTCATCGGGATGAATTTCGGTAACCAGTCCGTGAATAAAGTGAATATGTAGTTTTTTATACACGGGAGCCAAAGGGAAATGAGTCTTCTCGGGATCCATATGACCGACCCCTACCCAGACCCATGAAGGGACAAATCCAAAATAATCGTACTTGTTAATGACCGTGATTTGGTGATTTTTACCCAGAGCATCACCGAGGTACAGAGCTGCTGTTTGTCCGGCAAATCCGGCTCCGATGATCACTATTTTAGCCACGCGTTTGCCCTCATCGTTTAAATTTTAAAAATAAAGAAGAAAGAGCCTCATATTTAAATCTCTATTAGGTAAGCAACCTTTTTAAAGAAAGCAAATGTTGACGAGGCCTATGGGTTCAAGGTCCGTTCGTAAAGGCTCAAGTTAATATCTACAGGCAATGGTTGATAAACATCATTCAATGGCCTCCAGTACAATACCGGGCGTGATGATTTGGGGCAGAATCTTTGCTTTTGAATTGGGCCCGGCAGCATAAAAAACATACAGGGGGACACTGTTGCGACCGTATTTTGCCAGGGCCTTTCCGATGGCTTCATCGCGTGAAGTCCAGTCGGCACGCAAGGGAACGATCTGCAATTCCTTAAATTTCCTTTGAACCTCTTCGGAGCTGAAGGCCACCTGATCATTGACCTGGCAGCTCAAGCACCAGGCCGCAGTGAAATCAATAAATACCGCTTTATGCTCGGCGCGAAGCTGCGCTACCTTTTCCTCTGAAAAAGGTTGCCAGGCAATACCTTCACTATTGCCTGAGGTATTTTGTCGGGTAACGGCAAACTTATCAAGATTGGCCAGTACATATCCGTTTGCTCCGATAACAAAGATTAAGGCCAATATCCAGGCAATGATGCGTGTTCTTTTTGGCATGACCAGATTTCCCCAGCGACCGTAAATCCAGGCCCCGATGGCTGTGATCAGAAGTCCGGCCAGAATTAAGAGCAGGGCATTGGTACCGACCTGAATACCGAGCACCCAAAGTAGCCAGAGTACCGTAGCCAATAATAAAAAGCCCATAAACTGTTCGAGAGATTGCATCCATCTTCCCGGTTTGGGGATAAAACGAATCAGAGCCGGAATCGATGAGACGATGAAGAAAGGTGCGGCCATACCCAGCCCCAGAAAGGTGAAAACCGTGATAGCCACCCAACCGGGTTGAACAAGGGCATAACCGAGAGCCGTGCCCATGAAGGGCGCCGTACAGGGTGTGGCCACAATAGTAGCGATAATACCGCTGATAAAGGAACTGGTTAATCCGTGGTATTTGCTTGAAGCTCCGCCTACGGTAGTCAATGAGGTACCGATTTCGAAGACACCGAGCAGGCTGAGTCCGAACAGGAAAAGTAAAACCGAAATTATGATAACGAAAGCCGGAGATTGTAACTGAAACCCCCACCCCAAATGTGCCCCGCCGGCCTTTAAAAGCAGTAAGATGATGGCCAATGCCCAGAATGCGGAGAGCACTCCGAGGGTGAATACCAATCCATGCTTCCACGGCTTGGTATTCTCATCATGGGCCTGCTTAATCAGACTCATAATTTTAATGGACAGAACAGGTAACACACAGGGCATCAGATTCAGAATGATCCCCCCCAGAAAAGCGAATAAAATGGCGATCCAGATACTGGCTACTTTATCTCCCGAAACGGGTGCCAGTTTATCCTGAAAAGGGATAATTACCTCTGCCGCCGGTTCCGAATTCGGACCCCGCCAGCCCTGGGGATTGACAATAATACCTTTTAACGTGTCCGGATAGTTTTTTTGCTCCGGATCCAGCGGAATGGTTAAACGGTACGACCCTCCCTGTTTTTTAAATTTCTGAGACGCTTTATATTGAATTAAGTCGGTTTGGTAAGGGAAAAAGGTTAAGGTCGTAATTTCCGCTTTGAACCATTGCGGCGGCATGGCCTGGATAACGAGGTTGTTATCCTGAATGGAAGCACTGAATCGCCAGTCGGAATGGATTAAAGGCAGCTTGCTTCTGGCTTTGGCAAAGGTCTCCGTCCACTTTAAATCCGTCGTGGGAGGGTGATTCTCTACGGGTAGTTCGATAAACAGGGTCGTATCACCCGGTACACAACTTTCGCGGCAGACTAACCAGGATACCTTTACACCGATTTTAATTTTGTTGCCGACTTTTACGGAAGAAGAAGGGTTGATCTTCGTTAAAAAATATTGGGTATTATGATAGCCGTATACTACCAGGGGATCCTCGACGATCCTTTCCGGAAAAGGCCATTGTAACGAATCCGCGGAAAAACCTTCGGGTAATTGCCAGTCGAAAGAGGTCGGTAGACCCGTGTCGCCTACATTGCGCCAGTAGACATGCCAGTGCGCATCCATTTTCAACCGGACGGCTAACCAAAAAGAGTGACCGGGTTGAATCGATGTAACTTCCGATATAAGCTGTGCTTTTACATGGGATGGACCGGAGCCGAAGAGTTGGGCCTTTGCACTTGCGGGGAGCAATAAGCCCGGCAGCAGGGAAAAAAGTATAAGGGTAAGCACCGGTTTCAAGAAGCGTTTGAATGCTGATTTAAAAGTTTGCTGAAAATTCAAAAGGCCTCCGCATTTCTTAGAAATTCATGTTCCTAATAACTACATTTAACGAAAAATAAATCCTGATTAACAAATAAACTTCGGTAAAAAATAAAACGTCATTCCTTGTCCGGGGCAGAAATTGACCGGTGCCCGGAACAAAGGCATAATAAAAAATATAAATCTTAATTTAAGCAATTTTTATTTTTACGTCAAGATATCCCCCTAAAAGGTAACTCCTGAGCGATATGTCCAGATAAGAATGTATGGTATAGTGTAAAAATTTTGAGAGGTTCATAAAAAAGGACGCACACCGTGCGCCCTTTGCAATAGGTCTAACTGCCGAAGTGAAATGTGGCTCCGACCGTTACCCTGAAGAAATTCTTGTTAAAGGTATAGTCGGTGTACTTAATAGAAGTGGGTTCCAATTCAAAAGCGCCGTCGATAATGATGTTATTCATGATCAATCCGGAACCCAGAGTAATGACATTATCTACGACCTGATTGCCGTCCACATCATCCGTACCGAAGAGAGGATTGGTATAGAACCCGGCGCGTAGAGGGATTACCGCATTTCCGCTCATAAGCAGATATTCAAAACCGACATGAAATGAGTTTAATTTGTACAGGTCCGGATTCGATGCATCTTTAAAATCATCGGATTTAGTCCAGTCGTGGCTTTGATAATCCACAGCGAGCAGTATTTTATCGGATGCTCTAAAACCGATACCCAGACTATAAAAAAGCGGAACTTTTAGTTCATCTTTTGTACCTTCCGATTCATATTTAAGTGAATTAGGCAGGCTAATATTGGCACCGATCGAAAACTTATCGCTGGGCTTTACTAACACACCGATATCCATTCCGGAGCCGGAATAAGATTCCTTTGCCCCTTCCCAGTTATTGGAAGAATTGCCTTCATCCGTATAGGATGATTTTGAACTGCCGGTATAAATATTGAAGGCAACGCCCGCGGAGAGCATATCATTAAATTTTATGCCGACGGCGGGAGTGATCGCACCAACCGCTCCTTCACTCTTGGATGTGGCATCTCCGGCATCGTAATGGTAAATCACTTCATTATTAAAATCAAAGATCGTGCGATACGCCACGCCGCCGACGATATTCATCGAGCCCACATGAAAAGGCATGGCGAAGCTCAAAAAATTTAACTGAAATTTGGATTTCAAATCAATAGCGGGAGCATCGTCCCAGCCATCATATTTGATATTTCCAAAACCGAAACGGGTGATGAGGCTGGCTTCGGTGGAATAGAGCTGGGTGAGGCCGGCACTGTTCCAGGACATAGCTGTGGCATCGTCGGCCACGCCGGTAAAAGCATTTCCCATACCCGCCGCCCGGGCTCCGCTTCCCGTAAAATTAAGATTCTGGGCGGATACACTTCCCACCAACCCAACGGATAACAACAAAACGAGTAATGTAACAAATTTCTTACTCATAACTCCTCCTGATTTGGTTAAAGGACCTTATTTGGTTACAAATTTATCTCCGACTTTTATAGTCTGACCCTCATTGATGCGGGTTATTCTGCCCGAGGCGTATTTGTCAAAGGGATCGGTAATCTGAATTTCACCGATAATCGTGGTTTCTACGCCCAGTATCTCTCCGGTAACCGGATGCTTAATCTGCTTGCCTTCGCGATAGATGGTGCATTTTACACCCTTTTTGAGGCCACCGGTGCGCCCCACGTCAACCATTACATTCCCGCCGTCTATCCGGATAACCGTACCCTGAAGCAAAGGAAGACTGGAAACAAATTTTTTGGCCAGATAGTCCACGGTGTTTTTCACGCTCTGGGCATCGGAATGGGCCGAATAGGCGTCGTGGGCTACGATGATCATGGCCGTTTCGGTATCGATGGCCCGGGCATCCAAACTGATGGCGCCATTGGGAGCGGCAGCCACACTGCCTAAAATGATGGCATCGACTCCCAACCCGCGTCCCAGTTCCGCTGCCGTGGAAGCATCCAATAATCCGCTGGCACCTAATTTTTGTTCTTCGAGAATGGCTTCTAACTGAGAGCGCTCGATAACTCTAAAACGATCCTCATTAAACAGGGCTGTGATCATCTTATCTAAAACGATATCGCCGAGGTCGCGGCTGGCGCCCTTGTTTTCAAAAGGAAGAACGGCCACACTCATCCGTTCACCGACGCGTTTAATTTTTCCCGCAGGTTTTCTGACTGTTCGCTCAGGCGTCGGTTTTTTGACGGCCTCTGTGATGTTGGGCTGAACAACCGCGGAGGGGATCTTTTTAGCCACCGGGGGTATAGGCCCTGCATTCTGAGAGGTCTGATTTAAGTATTCTTTGGCCCGGGAGGAGGGAGCCTGCGATAGAGATATTTGCAGATAATGTCGGGCATCGCTAATGTTGCCAAGATAAAAATGAGCGATCCCCAGTTCGCGGTTCGGATAGTAGGATATAAAATGCATGCCGTAGGTACGCACCTTCGGTTTATCCGTACCTTCCTGACGCAGAGCCGATTCGAATTTTTCAACCGCCAATCGATAATCTTTGTGCTTCATGGCTTCCAATCCTTGCTTATAAAGCTGAAACCATTCGTCAGCCATTAAAGTAGAGCATAAAATCAGCACTAAAAAGGAAATCGTAAGAACTTTTTTCATTCTTTCCCTCATTTATTAAATAGTTTGTGTTAAAATGGTTTTTTATCTAATGAATATTTGGAATATAGCACATTTTAAATAGAAATTCTAATTGATTTCATTTTTTGTTTAGTTGTTTTATCAGGCTGTTAAGTACCTCTAAATCTTTATTATATGAATGATTTGACATTCGGCTTAAAAGAGGCGAACTGTAGAAAAAATTATATAAGTATCAAAATAATATTCCACTACCGTTTGCCCTGAAAATATTCCCAAACAGATCGGTTTTTCTTGTAAATTTGTGAGACAGCATACGGATTTAAACTGGTAATTGATTTATAATGATCATATATTTACATATACGTTTTCATTTCTTTAGATAACTTTATTTTCGTGAAGCGAAGATTCTGTTTTTAAAGGATGAACTATGCATCCCTTTTTTTTACATAACTAAATGGTTTAATACCCTTTGAAGTAAGTCAGGGTATAAAATTTCGGGAGGAGCTATGTTTAAACGTGTACTGATATTCTTTATCACCTTTATTTTTTTCTTCATGTTTTTTTCCTGTAGTTCAACAACAAGTCCCACGAAAAAGACGAAAGTCTCTTTTAAAAACGTGTATTTTAGTGAAGAACGGGATGTGGATGGAGACGGCTACCTGTCCTACGCAAAACTCAATTTCGAAACCACTTCTACCAGAGAAGGGGTTCAGGTCTTTGTCGTCGTGGGGGTCCGGCCCGCAACGGAGCAGGATACGGCATCGTATTATATCTATTTTAAATCGGATGTCTATACAACGGGCAAGACGGATGCCAAATATGTTGAAATCGGCCGGCCGAACATTGAACTGCCTTCCGGTAAATATGATTTGGTAATTCAATTGTTTCTGAAAGACAAACCGGATGCGGTTCATGCCGAAGCATCGTTTACCGATTTCTCGCTGCTGAAAGCGGTAAAATTTGAGAAACAGGAAGAAGACGCTTTACCGGAGATGAGTATCTCTACCACCAATATGGATTTCGGTTCATCCTCCGTCACAAATTCTTTTACCATATCCAATATCGGTGGAGGGGTTCTCAATTGGAATATAAGCGATGATCAGGCCTGGTTAAGCGTTTCCAGTACCCAAGGTTCAACTGCCGCCGGACAATATAATGAAATAACCGTTACGGTAGACCGCAGCGGACTCTCTGCGGGCAGCTATACCGGCACCCTAACCATTGTTCCTTCGCAGGGCAGTCAGGCTACCATTGCCGTAAGCATGACGGTTGTCAGCTCGGCCTTTACCCTTACTTTTACCAATCCCCTTTATACGGATATTGATATTACCGTGAGTGGAGCGGGGAGTAAGACGGCAGCGGTGGGCGGCAGTGCCGTGTATACGTTTTCATCCAACCCGGGAACGATTTCTTTTAGCGCCCAGACCAGCGGAAAATCTTCCAATGGGACGCAAATCGGTCTAAAGATGAGCTGGTCCGGATCAGATGATGTATCTTCCCTGTCGGATAAGACCTATAATCTTATCCTGACTTCGGACTATTTCTTTTTATATTTACAAAATAACGGCGGCGCCAATCTGAATCCGATCTATGTGAATTACGATACGCAGGATCAGACCGTGGATGATGTGGTAATTCCCAACGATAATAAAGTGTACCCCATGGGTTATTACAAAGCCTTCTCCAGTACAGAAATCGTTGCCCTTTTCCAGGGGAAAAGCGACGGGGTAAAGTGGAGTAATATCAATTTTCCGGGAACGGATAATCAGGCCATTACGCTCTTAAACACGCTTTCGCCGGGCAGTCCGGGAACGGCCCGCTTCGATGCGGCGCTTAAGGGCCGGGCAACCCTTTTCCCCTTGGCGGAAACACAGATCTTTGATACGAAAGGGAACAACGAAAGGGGGGAAGGGGTGTATGGGTATCCCCGATATAAAAGGTAGTACGAGTACTTTAGCAGAAAAGGCACTTTCATAATGGTTATGTCCTATATTTTATGAAGATGGATGAGGGGGACATTCTGCAGTGCAGAGGTTTGATCCACCAATCCTTGAGGGTAGCAAGATGCGTTATATAAAGAAAGCACTCTCTTATTTTTGTATTTGTATGATGCCCCTTAGTATTTATACGCCTCAACCGGATACCGCCAAAACCAGAGTCGCGTTATTTGGGGGATCAGGGCATTACGCGCTCATCGCCAGGGGATGTTCGGATGAAGAAATAGTCCATAAAAAATCCATCCCCTTTACGGAATTTGGGGGAAGCGTTGATCAGAAGGTCTATAAAAATATTCGCCTGGGATTTAAAGCGCAGACAACCAGGGATCTAAAGGAAACCAGCCACTTAGATGAGAATCATAAAAGGGTATATACCTATTCCGGGCGAAGAGGGTTTATATTTTCACCTTTTCTATCTATATCGTTTAAATATGCCGGCCTTGGGCTTTCCGGTAATTATACGACCAATAGTCTGAAAGTAGGTGAGTATACAGAAGATTTTAAACCTCATGATCGGTTTGGCGGAGGGTATCTTCGTCTCGGTCCTCCCTCATTTTACTTCAGGTATTCGGTTTTTTATGACTATCCGTTATATTTAAACGGTATGTCCACCTTTGGATTCGGAAGCAATCGGATAAGGAACTTAAATGTATGGCTGGGAATTACAAGCGGAGAATATGACGGTTCCGGCTTTTTGCTAAAAGGCGTTTATAGAATGAGCCGGATGTTGGAATTGAATATGACTTTAAGATTGGGGCAATCGAATGGTATCAGAGAAAACGCTTTTGGCGCAGGCATAACTTTTTTGATGCCTTAAAAATGCTGAGCGACCTTTTCCTGTTTTCATTTTTTAGGGCACCTTAGAAATTTTTTTGAATAATTTGATATTGCTCAGCCTGCTCGTCGTCCATCTTTAATAATATTGATTTGGTGTGTTTGGATACAGGAAGGGTATATATTATATCATACCTATTTTGGGTGAGCTCCTTGGCTCTTTCATCGTATGAACTTGATTTTTCTTGCCTTAAAACCCTTTCAAGTTTTTTGTACACCGTATATGCCGTCTTTTGAAAAGCCTGTTTTCCTTAAATCATCCTCATCACTTGCTTCAAAGTAAAGATCGATTGTTTTAACAACTTTATACTTTCCTCTTGATTTTGAGCTGATTTGAATCGAAACACTTTCTGAATTATTTTTCTTTTTCCGCAAAAACATAGTGCAAAAATAAAACGGGACACCCAATTTTCAAAACCAACCCCTATAAATAAAGGGATACAGAGTTTTTATAGCGGAGTGCGGAAAACAGGATAAATAAACCCGTTTGCGAAAATCACTGATAATCCCGCCCTAAGATATTCGGCGGGATTTTTTTATAAACATTTGTTAGGAGGTATGTTTTATGTCTTTGCCGTTTCCTGTCTCGCGCGAATAAGGTCATACCGCCGAAGAGGCCCTTTTTTATTCTTCTATTCCGTTTGCCTCCGGGAAGACAGGCATAGGAGTACCCTGGCGATTTAAAGTTTTTTTCATTGCCGGGACTAATCGTATTCCTTCCTGGTTGAATACGAGAGGTAATTTGTTTTTCTTTATCTGCAGGGTTAAATTGAACACAGGTTCGGTTCCATTCAAACTTTATCATAGCTTTCTATAACGGCAAGCTCCGTGGGAGCCGATATTCTTGAAAAAAGCAGAGATCAAGCACATAGGTCGGGCTGAAGTTTATACCCATGGGTCAAAAAGAGCATTTGACAAAATGAACAATCCAATGGCTGATTTTTTTTGATTAGAAAGTATATGGCTTGAGGATAAAAGAAAAATATAGGCAATTACATATACACCGCCAAATCGGAGGTATATATACATTAAATATATACAGACGTTAGCTGCAAGCTATGAAGAGAAAAAGCAGATAGAATAAATTTCTTTACAAGCTTAATATGAATTATCTTTGTAAGAAATAAAAGGATTAAAAATGAATAGAAAAACTAAACATAAGATTGTATTGGGTGATAGCCGACAAATGAAAAATGTGCCGGATAAATCAGTGCAATTAATCATTACTTCGCCACCATATTGGCAACTCAAAGATTATGGAACGGATAATCAAATCGGATATAATAATAGCTATGAAGAATATATTAACAACCTAAACCTTGTCTGGAAAGAAAGTTACCGTGTTCTTGATAATGGTTGTCGTCTTTGTGTAAATATCGGAGACCAATTTGCTCGCTCTGTATATTATGGAAGATATAAAGTCATTCCCATAAGGACTGAAATAATAAAATTTTGTGAAAGCATTGGTTTTGATTATATGGGAGCTATCATTTGGCAAAAGAAAACAACTTCAAATACAACCGGTGGCGCTTCTTTAATGGGAAGTTTTCCAACGCCGAGAAACGGAATTTTGTCAATTGATTATGAATTTATCTTAATTTTCAAAAAACTTGGAACACCCAAAAGACCAAGTAAAGAAATAAAGGAATTATCCAAGATGACAAAAGAAGAATGGAAAACATATTTTGCGGGACATTGGAATTTTGGTGGAGCAAAACAAAATGGACATATTGCAGTTTTTCCGGAAGAATTACCGAAACGATTAATTAAAATGTTTGCTTATGTTGGCGATACAGTTCTTGACCCTTTTCTTGGAAGCGGAACAACTTCACTTGCTGCCAAAAATCTTGGGCGAAATTCGATAGGTTATGAAATAAACGAAGAATTTTTGCCATATATTAAACAAAAATTAAATATTGATAGTAATAATTTAAATGAATACGAAATAATAAAAGAAACACCTACCATTGACTTCAAAAAAGAAATTGCTAAACTACCTTATGTGTTCAAAGATTTTCATAAATTTGACAAGAAAACAGACCCCAAAAAACTACAATTCGGTTCAAAAATAGATAAAAACAGTTCAACAAAAAGAGTAGAATATTTCTCTGTTAAGGAAATTATCAGTCCAGAATTAATAAAATTAAACAACGATTTAATTGTGCGCCTTATCGGAGTAAAAGAAAAAAAAGAAGTAAATAGCAAAGCAATAGAGTTTTTAAAATTAAAAACCAAAGGACAAAAAGTATTTCTGAAATTTGATGAAGTTAAACACGATAAAGAAAATCATTTGATGGCTTATGTATATTTAAAAAATAAAACTTTTTTAAATGCTCATTTAATAAAGAAAGGATTAGCAGAAGTTGAGTTATCCTATCAATTTAAGAACAAGGAACGATTTATAAATTTTAAAAATAAGGAATTTAATTATGAGTAATGAAGAGCAATTAGTATTGGATTACCTTGAAGAAAGTGCGCAAGGCGTAGCTAATAAAAAAACATCAGATGAAATTCAGCAAGCATTAAACCTGCCTACTGGTGGTCGAACCAATGAATATACAAGAGATATCATTAGGAATTTAATTATAAACCATAATGCAGTAATTGGAAGTGACAGTCGTGGTTATTGGATTATTCAAGATGAAGAAGAGCTACAAAATGTCATAGACAGTTTAAATTCACGAGCACAAGAAATTCGAGAACGTGCAACTGCACTACAAAGTAATTGGGAAAGTAGAAATAATGGATAAAAAAGAAAGAAAGAAATACGGAAAATCCTTTGGTAAGAAAGAAAAGGTTTTGAACTATGCAAGTAATACTTACCAACTGACTCGACCAAATAAAGTTGGAGAAGTAATGGCTTTAATACGAGAGTGCCAACCAAAAGCATTGGAAGAATGGGAACAGTTCTACTTTGAAAAAGCATATACCAAAACAAAAGAACCTGTAAAAATAACAAAGGAAACTCTTGAAGAACTTGGGGAAAGGTTATATGCAAAAATAACAGAAGTTGTTATTCCTGAATGGACAGCCGCTTTTCAAGACTTGACGATGGAAGATTGTAAAGAGTATATCTACCAAGTTACCATTGTAAGGACTTTTGACGGATTTTTGCTAGAAAAATCTGTTGTAAATGATGGATTGTCAAAAATCTTTCCGGAAGTTGAATTTGAAGAAAGCGACCCGGAATTAGACCACGCCGGCGATATTGATTACATAGGTAAAGTTGGATATAAGGCATTTGGTATCCAAATAAAGCCCATAACTGCAAATGCAAATTTTGGTAACTACAAAGTGACGGAAAGAATGAGCGGAAGCTTCCAAGACTTTGAAGAAAAATATGGCGGAAAAGTATTTGTCATTTTTTCTGCAAGAACTGGCAATAAAAAAGATATTGTAAACAAAGAAGTGATTGAAGAAATAAGAAAAGAAATTGAAAGATTAAAGACCGCCAGCAGCTAACAAAAGCTATACGTAATGCGGGTAAAGTGCTAAATATGAACATTATAGCACTAAATAAAATTAGTAGTAAACTGAAAGTGTGGATTTTTAGAATCCCGCACTACGCATAGCCAAACCGTTGTGCAGTATTAGAGAAAAAGAATATTACAGAAATTTAAGAAAGAATAAATATGCAAAATAAGTATGCAGGAATAACAAAAATCGCAATTCTTGAAAAATCACGAAATATTACATTTCCAGCATTTGTAACGTATCCTACTACAATCAAATCTAAGATACAAAATATTGGACCTTTTTCAGTTAAAGCAACAAATGATGCAGAAATAAAAGA
>Ga0256841_1001726_pt1 | contig 18178 bp, 17 predicted proteins | sample 356308metaG_FD_185971 | JGI IMG/M metagenome (GOLD analysis project Ga0256841, IMG submission 185971) | Hydrothermal vent microbial communities from Mid Atlantic Ridge, Atlantic Ocean - 356-308 | ecosystem: Environmental > Aquatic > Marine > Hydrothermal vents | place: Atlantic Ocean: Mid... | reverse complement strand
GCGCATCGCCGATGATAGTGTGGGGCCTCCCCATGCGAAAGTAGGTCACTGCCAGGCGCCTATACCAGGCCCTGAGCGGATATATCCGCTCAGGGCCTTTTCTTTGCCCGCGTTCCAGGCTGCACCCAGAGTGCCGGGAACGTCAGGAGCCACGCCAACGCGCCAATTCGGCATGCACCCGTTCGACGGGCAGGAACTCCTGCTCCAGCCGACCCTTCTCCCGGTCGTACAGACGGCGATAGAGCGCCTGCTCCGCGGCCGTCAGTCCTTCGGGCGGCTGGGCTTCCGCCTTGACCGGTTCGCCCACGGCCTGTCCCGGACCGTGGGCCGAGAAGGTCGATGCATCCATCAGGCTGGGCTAGACGGGCGCCGGGGTGCGCAGTCTTTTTGAGGGACGGATCAGGCTATCCTGCCTGGGCCTGGATCAGGTAGCGGACCGCCGCGATCACTCCGAGGAAGGCGGTGAAGGTGAGGCCCAGGGACCAGAACATGAATCGATCAGTGCGCTTGGTCAGATGCTCGAAGGCCGCCTTCAGGTCCTGTCGTGATTCCTCGAAGCGCTTGTCCACGGCCTCGAAGCGCTTGTCCACGGCCTCGAAGCGCTTCTCCATGAGCTGGAATCCGCGCTCCATCAATATCAATTGATGCTTGAGCGTCTCCTCCACCCGGACCAGGCGTTCGCGTAGCTCCACCTCATAGACCGCCGGGGGCCTGGCCAGGCTCTGGTCGGCCAGCCATTCGGCGACATGGGTCTTGATGAATTCGATATCTTCGGCCTGGAGATTCATGGGTAAAAGCTTAGCACAGGCAGGGTGTCTCCTTCACTGCAGGTAAGGATCAGTTGCTCTTCCGCAGGCTGCCCGAAGCGGAGGACGCGATGTGGCTGCGGAGTTGGCCGGCAACTCAAACATGCCAACTGTACCGGTTGCATGTGAATATTTGGCGACTGCGGCCGCCCCTCGCCCCCCTGGGCGGTGAGCGATTGCTCGCCATAGTCCCCGCGATGACTTGGTTCCGTGCCTTGCCCAGGGGCGCGAGGAACACCCTGGAAAAACGGCACATTCACGTGCGACGGGGGCATACATCGTCACCGGCGAAGACCGTGCCCCGGGCATCGTCTGGCAATGGCTGGCGCGGCATCGGCCGGGAGGTCGTTTGAAGGGGGGTATGATCCCGCTGCTTCAGTAGTAATGCCGGATAGGGGCCACATCGACGGCGCCATCTGTGTCCAGCACCCAGAGCCGGTCGCGGGGATCTGTCCAGGCGTCCACGGCCTCACGATGAAAAAGCCCGCTGGCGGCGTCTATGGTGTGGTAAATGTGTAAGCGGCCATCGAACCAGTGGAGCCGGCCTGTGTAATCGAAGAAAAACAGCCGGCCCTGGAGATCCTCGCGGATCCGCGTCACGGAAGGAACCGGCAGGGCTTCGTTGGGGCCGAAGCACTTGGCCCTTTGGCCGTCGTGCAGCACGATGCCGAGATCGGTGGCCAGGGCCACGCGGCCGTCCCGCAAGGGCTCGATGTCGTTGATGTCCGTGGATAGCAGGAGGTCGCAGGGCGCATTATGTCTGCCGGACGGAGATCCGCGCCGATACATCTGCAACCCTGCCCGATCCACCTGCAGTTCTCGCCATGCGTTCCCGTCATGCAGGAACAGGCGGCCCGGAACATGGCGTGTGTCGGTGTTGCGTGAAATGAACGCGATCCAGACACGGCCGTGTCGATCCTCGACGATGTCCCCGACCCAGCGTGCCGGCAGTTCCCGGATCAGGCGCAAGTTTCCCGGCGAACTCTCGAGGTAGACGCCCTGGCGAGTCCCTATCCATACCCGATCATGATCATCCAGCAGCACGCGCATGACCAGATGGCCTGGCGGGAGTTTGAGATCTCGGTGCCGTCCTTTCTCGTACACCATCAGGCGTCCCGGCCGATTGCGATCGATCAGGGCGTAACGCTCCAGAGAATGCACGATGCCAAGGGGCCGTTTGCGATACGGGAGTCCGGCGAGGTCCCTGGGCCAGACCGCTTCGCCGTGCCAGGCGACGAGCCCGCCGCCCGGGATCGATGATGAGTCCAGGGAGAGGACCCCGGTACCCTCGGGCGGGCCCTGTGGGTAGAGGGACTCCAGTGCCTGCCTTGCATCGGCGAAACGCCGGACGTCCTCCTCCGGGGCATCCGCCCGGTGCAAGCGGATATAGCGGACAAGGTCCGGCCAGTGCAGGGCAACCAGCCCTGTATCCCGATCGGCCGCTGCCACCCAGATCCAGCCTTCAGGCCCGGGCGCGAGATCCTGGAGGTGGTGCCAGAGAAAGCGTTCGCGAATACCAAAGGGCGTGAACTCTCCGGTACCGGCATCCAGCACCAGCCCATCGTCCCAGGTGGCGAGCACCGGTCGGCCATCCGGCGCGATGGCGAGGCTGCGCACATCATAGTCGGCACCGGGCTGCTGCCAGAGAGGTGTTACGATGCCCTCCTCGCCCACCTGCAGCACGGCGTGCCCGGTGGCTACGAGAAAGCGTCCCTGTGCATCCCACACCGCATATCGCGCTGCGCCATACCGGCGCAGGTCGAGAGGAATACGCTTGCCCCCCGGGTTCAAGGCTTCGAGCCTGTCGGAAAAAAGTGCCCAGACGGCGTGGCGAGCGACCACCAGGGCCTCGGGCACCCGCTCCATGATCCGCGTGGCCCGACCGGTTGCCGGATCAAGCCGCCAGATACCCCAATAGGCCGCCTGGGGATGACGCCCTCTGTTGGTCCAGGCATAGAGCGCATCGTCCGGGCCCACTGCCAGGGCATCGTAGAACTGGTCGCCCGGGGCGGGGAACGTGGCCAGACGGCTCCAGCGGCCCTGGCGGCGCTGGATCACCTCGCCGAAGAGATTCATGCACAGCAGCCCGTTCCGTCCTCGGGCGCAGGCAGTGAGCGGGGTGGGGTGGATGCCGGAGGAGCGCAGGTCAGCACGACTCAGCAGCGTGTCCGCATGTACACGACCGCCCCCGTCCAGGACAAAACGTCGAACCTCGAAGGCCGAAACGGCGAGCACGGCCCCTTTGCCGTCCGGTAGGAGATGGGAGACACCGTGCCTGTCCTCGGCCAGCACATAGACCGTGCCGCGCGCGCGCCAGCGTTGCCAGGCGGCCTGCACCTGCACGGTAGCGTTGCGTACCTTGTAGGCAAGGATCTCGCTCCAGGAGCGCACCTGGCCCTGGCCGAGCACACCAAGTGCCAGAAACGCAAGGCCAACCAGCGACCTGTCCCGCATGGGGAGACGCCAGAATGCTTTCAGGGATGCCCAGAAGGTGCCCACGGTCCCCACGCCGGAAATCACCAGCCAGAGCACCTTGGCGAAGACCGGCCAGCGGGCGTTCCAGATCGAAAAGAGGCCGAGCAGGAGAAGACTCCCGCTGATGGCGAACCCGATGATGGCCTGCAGGAAGGCGCCTCTCGGCGTGGCGCGTGGATGCCCATGCCTGCGGCCGGTTCGGATCTTGGATCGCGGACGTGTTGTCTCTCGCTTCACGTTTCTCACCATTCCGCGCCCTCGGCATTGGGGCTCGTTTGCGCGGTACGCTAAGTTCTCGATCCGAGAGGTCGTCAGAAGGGAGGGAGGTTTTGTTACTCTGAAATTTGTCCATCTGTCAAGACAAAAAGGCTCACACTTGGCAGGGCCCTGATCGGGGCTCGGGACGGCGCGATATTTCAACGTAGGTGATTGGCCTTTATAACTTTTTGTCCTTCCAGGAAGCATGCGGGCGCATACCGGGCCATCCTCCGGCCGGGCGCCTTCATGGAGAAGGCCGACAGCCTGGAAGATGGGGCGTTGAAGGCGGCGGTGATCCACACCCTGCCGGACACGGGAGCGATTTCCGGTCGAACTCACACGCTGGAGCAGTTTTCCAAGGCTTCCCGAGAGGTGGCGGATGTTCTGGTTACGGCGATGAGTATGCGTGGAAGCAGGCCAGGGACGCCGGTGGCTAAAGATCTCTTGCGGGTGGTCGCAACCGTGGGGGAGATCGCGGTCCCCTATCGTCCTTCCGGTGGGCTGCCCTCTCGATCCACGGCGCCCCTTTCCCCTCGCGGGGTATGGGGCGCCGTTTTTCGTTCCGGGCCGCGCTGAACCGGACCCCGCTTCGTGGCAGAATGCCTCCGTCTCTTGCCTGTCCGTCGCCGCTATCAGATCGCCATGCTCCAGTTTCAAGACCTCAGCCTGCGCCGTGGCCCCGAGCCCTTGTTCGAGCACGCCGGTTTTCAGATTCACCCGGGCTGGAAGGTAGGGCTGACGGGGGCCAACGGTTGCGGCAAATCGAGCCTGTTCTCTTTGATCCTGGGGGAACTGGCCGCCGACGTCGGGGCCTTCAGTCGTCCGGACCAGTGGGTGATCGGCCATGTGGCCCAGGAGACCCCCACGGATGCGCGTCCGGCCCTCGAATACGTCCTCGACGGTGATGCGGAACTCCGCGCCTTGCAAAGGGCGCTGGCCGGTGCGGAGGCGGCGGACGATGGCGAGGCGGCGGCGCAGATCCATGGTCGTATCGAGGCCGTCGGTGGGTACCAGGCGGAGGCCCGGGCGGCGCGCCTGTTGCACGGCCTGGGCTTCGCTCCCGGCGAGGAACACCGCGCGGTGGCCGAGTTCTCGGGGGGCTGGCGTATGCGCCTCAACCTGGCGCGCGCCCTCATGTGCCGCTCGGATCTGCTGTTGCTGGACGAGCCCACCAACCACCTCGACCTGGATGCCGCCATCTGGCTGGAATCCTGGCTCGAACGCTACCCCGGGACCCTGCTCCTCATCTCGCACGATCGGGATTTCCTCGACCGGGTGTGCGACCATATCCTGCACATCGAAGGCCGCCGGATCACACTCTACCCGGGCAACTACAGCGCCTTCGAGCGCGTCCGGGCCGAGCGCCTCGCCCACCAGGCCGCCGCCCATGCCCGGCAGCAACGCGAGGCCGCCCACATGCGTGCCTTCGTGGACCGCTTCCGCGCCAAGGCCAGCAAGGCCCGCCAGGCGCAGAGCCGGCTCAAGGCCCTGGAGCGGATGCAGGAGATCGCCCCCGCGCATGTGGACTCCCCCTTCCGCTTCGCCTTCCTCACCCCGGACAGGAATCCACATCCCCTGTTGCGTCTGGAGGCCCTGGAGGCGGGCTATGGAGGGACGCCGGTCTTGACCGGCGTGGACCTCGTTCTCGCCCCCGGTGACCGCATCGGCCTCCTCGGCCCTAACGGCGCCGGCAAATCCACCTTGATCCGGGTCCTGGCCGGCGAGATGGCCCCGGACGGCGGCCTCCGTGAGCTGGCCGATGGTACCCGTATCGGCTATTTCGCCCAACATCAGGTGGAACAACTGCATCCACCGAGCAGCCCCCTGGAACACCTCCGCCGTCTCGATCCGGGGGCCACGGAGCAGGCGTTGAGGGACTGGTTGGGCGGTTTCGGTTTCAATGGCGACCGGGCCCTGGAGGTGGTGGCGCCCTTCTCGGGTGGCGAGAAGGCACGCCTCGCCCTGGCCCTGCTCATCTACCAGCGGCCCAACCTGTTGCTCCTGGACGAGCCCACCAACCACCTGGATCTGGAGATGCGCCAGTCTCTGGCCACGGCCTTGCAGGCCTTCGAGGGGGCCATGGTTCTGGTCTCCCACGACCGCCATCTGCTGCGCCTCACCTGCGACCAGTTGTTGCTGGTGCATGGCGGCCGGGTCGGGATCTTCGACGGCACCCTGGAGGACTATCCCCGTTGGTTGGCCGAGCGGCGCCGCGACGACCGTGTAAAGGCCCCCGACAAGGGGTCCGGCAAGGCGGCGGGGCGCCGTGAGCGCAGGCGTGCCGGGGCGGAGGCGAGGCAGCGTCAGCGTCCTCTGCGTGCACGTCTGAATGCCTTGGAACAGGAAATGGAGCGGCTGCACGCCCGACGGCTCGAATTGGAGCAGGCCCTCGCCGATCCCCGTCTCTATACCCCGGAGGCGAAGGCCGCCCTGACCCCCCTGCTGCGCGAGAAGGCCCAGGTGGATCGCGCCCTGGAGGGGACCGAGGAGGACTGGATGGCCGTGTCGGAGGCATTGGAGGCCGGCTGAACGATGGCCTCCGATCGGTGAGGGGCGTGTCTTTTCTGCGTTTCCGCGCGCTGGAGTAGAATCCGGGCATACCCCTCACCCAGGAGCCCCACGATGATCGACCCCAAACACCTCGACGACCTGGCGCGCAAGCTGGGCGGGCAACTGCCCGCCGGCCTCCAGGTCCTGAAGGAGGACTTCGAACGCAATCTGCGCGCCGGCCTGAGTGCCGCCCTGGAGCGCATGGACCTGGTGACCCGGGAGGAGTTCGAGGTCCAGCGGGCGGTCCTGTTGCGCACCCGCGAGCGCCTGGAGGCCCTGGAGGGCCGCGTCGCCGAGCTGGAGCGGGCGGCCGGTCTCACGCCCCCCGGCGAGGAACAGGCACGCGCCGCCCCATGAGCCTGGCGGTCCTCCACAGTCGCGCCCAGGTGGGGGTGGAGGCCCCGCCGGTCACGGTGGAGGTGCATCTGGCCGGCGGTCTGCCGGCCCTGTCCATCGTCGGCCTGCCGGAGGCGGCGGTACGCGAGAGCAAGGACCGGGTGCGTGGCGCCCTGCTCACCGGCCAGTTCGATTATCCCGCCAAGCGCATCACCATCAATCTGGCCCCCGCCGACCTGCCCAAGGAGGGTGGGCGCTTCGACCTCCCTATCGCCCTGGGCATCCTCGGCGCTTCCAACCAGATCCCCATGGCCTCCCTGGGCCGCTACGAGTTCATCGGCGAACTGGCCCTCTCGGGGGCGCTGCGGCCGGTGCGCGGGGTGTTGCCGGCGGCCCTGGCGGCGCGCCAGGCGGGACGAGCCCTGGTCCTGCCGGAGGCCAACGCCGCCGAGGCCGCCCTGGTGGAGGGCCTGAGGGTCCATCCCGCGCCCCATCTCAATGCGGTCTGCGCCCACCTCGGCGGCAGCGCCGAATTGCCCTGCCAGCCGCGCACCGTCCCGCGGCGCCCCTCCGAGGCCCCGCCCGACCTCTCCGAGGTGCGTGGTCAGGCGCAGGCCAAGCGCGCCCTGGAGGTGGCCGCGGCCGGCGGCCACAGCGTCCTCATGCTGGGGCCGCCGGGGACCGGTAAGTCCATGCTCGCCGCCCGCCTGGCCGGGATCCTGCCGCCCATGGAAGAGGGTGAGGCCTTGGAGAGCGCCGCCCTCTGGTCGGTGAGCCTGGCCGGCTTCCAGGTGGAGAATTGGCGCCGGCGCCCCTTCCGCGCGCCCCATCACACCGCCTCGGGGGTGGCCCTGGTGGGGGGCGGCAGTCACCCCGCCCCGGGGGAGATCTCTCTGGCGCATGGCGGGGTGCTGTTCCTGGACGAACTGCCGGAGTTCGACCGGCGGGTGCTGGAGGTCCTGCGGGAGCCCCTGGAGAGCGGCCACATCCTCATCTCCCGCGCCGGCCGGCAGGCCGAGTTCCCAGCCCGCTTCCAGTTGATCGCGGCCATGAACCCCTGTCCCTGTGGCTATCTGGGCGATCCCGAAGGCCGTTGTCGCTGTACCCCGGATCAGATCGCCCGCTACCGCCAGCGCATCTCCGGCCCGCTGCTGGACCGCATCGACCTGCACCTGGAGGTCCCCCGGCTGCCCCCCGATGTCCTGGGGGCCCCGCCCGATCCCGGGGCCGAGACCAGCGCCCAGGTGCGGACACGGGTGATCGCCGCCCGCGAGCGTCAGCTGGCGCGTCAGGGCTGTCCCAACCAGGCCCTGAGCGGGCGTGCGATCGACCGCCACTGCGCCCTGGATGCGGCCGGTCGGCGGCTTCTGGAACAGGCCACCCGCCGGCTCGGGCTCTCGGCCCGTGCCTGGCACCGTATCCTCAAGGTGGCCCGCACCCTGGCCGATCTGGGGGGCGAAGCGCGCATCGCCCCGGCCCATCTCAGCGAAGCGGTGGGCTATCGCCACCTGGACCGCCGTCCGCCCCGGGCCGCCTGAATCTCTCGTGGAGGATCCCGCATGAAATCTCTGTTCCGCATCTTCCTGCTCGCGGCCATCGCCTACGGCGCCTGGCCCTACTACGGCCTCTGGCGCCTGAACCAGGCCGCCGTCTCCGGGGATCCCCAGGCCCTGGCGACCTGGGTGGACCTCCCGGCCGTGCGCCAGGACATCAAACGCCGCCTGAATAAGGACCTGTCGGCCGGTGAGACCACGCCGTCGAACGAGTTCATCGGCTGGTTGCAGGACGGCATCCAGCGCCTGGGCAACGATGCCGTGGACCGTCTGGTGACCCTGGAGTGGGTCCGTGACCGGCTCCTCTCCAAGACCCCCGCGGGCAGCCGCGGCGGCTTCCTCGGTCAGGTGAGCTATGCCTTCTTCGAGCGCCCCGACCGGTTCCTGGTGCGTATCGGCGAACTGGGAGGAGACCCTGTCCATCTGCGCCTGCGTCTGGAGGGGGCGGGGTGGCGGCTGGTGGCCCTGTACGACTGACCTGGCGGCACCCCTGGGAGGCGGTGTGGCGGTCTACTCCGCGAGCGCTCGATGGCGTCCGATCTGCAACACCTCGGCCCACTCCGGCGCCGCCGGCGGCCGGAAACGATGCACCCGCACCCTGACCCGGTCCGCGTTCACGTCCACCCGCAGGTAGTTGTATTCCTCCTCATGGGGGCGGCCGCCCCAATAGAGTTCCGGTTCCGGCGAGGGGTGTCGCGCGCGGCCGAGGGCCTGGGGTGCCCCGCCGCCACCCACCACCAGATAATGGACCCCGTCCACCTCGAAGCGCTCGGTGGTGTGGACGTGGCTGTTGATGACGATCAGGTTCAGGTCCCGGGCATAGCGCCTGAGCACCGGATGGGGGTTTTCTCCGGCCGGCAGGGGGCCGTGCCCGGCGTGGGCGAAGGAGGGCTTGTGGTAGACGACGAAGACCGGATCCTCGCCGTTCTCGCGCGCGGTCTGCAACTGCCCTTCGAGAAAGGCCATCTGGCCCTCGAAATCCGGGTGCCTGCCATTCCAGCAGGGGCCATGAGGACAGTAGTCGCCACTGTCGAGGAAGACGAAACGGCTGCCCCGGTAGGGCAGGGCATAGACCCGCCTTGTGGGGCCGAGTCCGAGGGCCTCGAGCCAGGGGAGGCTGGTGAGCATCCCGCGCAGTTCCGGGTCGTCCCAGGTCTCGTGGTTGCCCACCGCCGCCAGGAGCCGTCCGGGCAGGCCCAGGTCCGGGTCCACGGCCGGCAGGCGTAACAGTACCAGGGAGTTGAAGGCCTGCCAGTAGGGGCGCTCTGCCAGGGAACGGCCCTGGAAGCCGTTGAGGGTGATGTCACCCCCATGGACGATGAAACCCGGACCCTCGCCGTGGGCGCCCCGGCGGATATCCTCCACCAGATGATCGAACACCCACAGCCGGCCCTGGCGATCGAGGACCCGCCGCCAGGGACCGTCGCCCTGCCGTCGGTCGATGCGGGCGGGCCAGCCGTTGCGATATTGCAGACGGATCTGTTTCCCGCCCTCGGCGCCCACCAGGACGCGGCTCAACATCCCCCCGACGCCATAGTCGAGCCGCAGGGGCCGGCCGGGGTATCTGTGTCGCAGGATCTCGCGGATGCGGGTCTCCTGATTCCGCCCGTAGGGAAGAAAGGGCTCGCTGCGGCTGTCGCCGGTGACCAGGAAGGAAAAGGCCCCGTGGTCTTGGGCGGCCTGGGCGGCCAGGCAAAAGAGAAGGAAAAGGGTGCCGCCGAGACGGCGGAGGGCCTGATGCATGGATGGGTTCATGGTACGGATACCTCGACGAATCCTCTTTGCAGGGGGGCTTGGTCCGGGGGAAGGGTCCGGGGCATGAGGGGTGTCTCAGTGACGGCGCCGATGTTCGCGCCACTTCAGGCGCAGGCGTTCCCACAGCGGCCGCCGCGGGCGCGGGCAGACCAGGCCCAGGGGCCGCGGCGGCCGGTAGGTGACGCCACCGCCCTGGATGCGCCCGTCCTCCACCCGCAGCAGGCGCCCGGCGGCCTGGATCACCGCCGGGTCGTGGGAGGCGATGAGGAAGGTGGTGCCGAAGCGGCGGTTGAGGTCCTGCATCAGGTGGATGAGGTCGCGGCCGGTCTTGGAGTCCACGTTGGCGGTGGGTTCGTCGGCGAGGACGATGTCCGGGCCGGTGGCCAGGGCGCGGGCCACCGCCACCCGCTGCTGCTGGCCGCCGGAGAGCTGGTCGGGGCGGCGGTAGCCCAGATAGCCTATGCCCACCTGTTCCAGCCAGTAATCAGCACGCTCCATGCACTCGCCCCGGTGCAGGCCCTGCAACTGGCAGACGTAGGCCACGTTCTCGCGGGCGCTGAGCACCCGGATCAGGTTGTAGGCCTGGAATACGAAGCCCAGGTGACGCAGGCGGAAGTCGGCGCGCCGGTCGTCGTCCCAGGCCCCGAGATCCTCACCACATACCCGCACCTGGCCCGAGTCGGGCCGTTCCAGGGCACCCAGGCAGTTGAGCAGGGTGCTCTTGCCCGAGCCCGAGCGACCGGCGATCACCAGGAACTCTCCCCGTTGCACCCGCAGGTCCACGCCGTTGAGGGCCGGGTAGGGGACGCTGCCCACCCAGTAGCACTTGTAGAGTTCGCGCACCTCGATCAGGTGTCTCTTGTCCCGGTTCAAGTCAGATCCTCCGCAGGGCCGCGTTCATGGGCAGGCGCGCCGCCCACCAGGCCGGATAGAGCCCCGCCACCAGGGCCGCGGCGAAGGTGGTGCCGAGGATGCGGCCGGCGGATTCGGCGGTGATCAGGGGGTGGATCAGGGGGCTCATGTAGAAGAAGCGGAAGGCGTTGCCGAAGGCCGAGAGATCGATGCCGTCGCGCCCGAGCCAGAACACCGCGCCGATCCCGAGGGCATAGCCCAGGATCGCTCCGGCCAGGATCAGCATCAGGCCCTCCAGCAGGACCATGACGAACAGTTGGCGCGGGCGGGTGCCCAGGGCCAGCATCACCCCCAGCTCGCGGGTGCGCTCGTGCAGGGCCATGAGCTGGGTGTTGAGCACCTCCACCAGCACCAGGGCGGCGACGATCAGGATCAGCACCAGGCCATAGGCATCGGAGAACTTGAGCCACTGGCTCACCATGGGGTCCAATTCCCGCCAGCTCAGGATCTCGTAGCGGTCTTCCGGAAGGGTGCGGCGCAGGCGGGCCTCCATCCCGCCCGCGGCGGCATGGGTCAGGGCACGGACCACCACGTCGGTGACTCCCTCGCCCAGATGCAGCCACCGGCGTGCCTTGCCCAGGTTCACCAGGGCCAGGACGCGGTCGATCTGGGGTGCCCCCGATGCCAGGATGCCACGCAGATAGAACACCTCCGAGGCCATCTCGCCATTGGGGCGCTGGGCGGTGAGCACCACCCGGTCACCGACCCGGGCGCCCAGGTTGTGGGCCACGGTGACCCCCAGGAGCAGGTCGCGCGCCACTCCGGGGCGCAACCAGGCGCCCTCGCTCAGCATCTGGTGCATGTGCGTCACCCAGGTCTCCTGCTCCGGATCGACGCCCATGATCCGGACCCCGGAGGCATTGCCGGCCACCGCCGCCAGGCCGGAGGCGCGGACACGCAGGGTCCAGGCCGCCACCGCCGGGTCGTGCCGCACCACGGCGATGACCGGCCCCGGATCGGGGATGTAGTCGCGCAGGTTCTGGGAGTCCTCGAAACCGCGGGCGTGGATCTGGACGTGGCCGGTGAGGGCGAGGATGAAGTTGTCGCGCATCTGCTCCAGCCAGCCGTCGTTGAGGGCCGCCAGCAGGGTCAGGGCGGCCAGGCCCAGGGCCATGCTCAGGACGGTGAGGCCGGTCCGCCGCGGACTGCGCTCCAGGTTGCGCAGGGCGAGCAGGGCGAACTCCCGTGGCGGCAGACGGGGATGGCCCTCAGACATGGCGCAGGGCCTCCACCGGGCTCAGGCGGCTGGCGCGCCAGGCCGGATAGAGACCGGCCGCCAGGGTGATGCCGAGGACGGCGGCCAGGGTCTGCCCCAGGTGGCGCAGGTCGAGGTGGGGCCGGACCAGGGGGTCCACGTAGAACCGCTGGGTGTCGCCCAGCAGCAGGGAGAGGTCGATACCGGTGTGGGCGGTGAGGGCCACCAGGCCGATCCCCCCCAGGACCCCGGCGGCGATCCCGGCGAGGCCCAGCCACAGAGACTCGGACAGGACCATCACGAACAGTCCCAGACGGCGGTTGCCCAGGGCCAGGTGGATACCGAACTCACGGATGCGCTCCAGCATGGATACCAGCAGGGTGTTCACCACCCCCGCCAGGACGATGAGCAGGACGATCCCCAGGAACAGGTAGAGGAACGCGTTGTGCAGGGTCACCCACTCGTGCATCACCGGGAACATGTCGTACCAGCGCAGCACCTCCAGATCGCGGCCGGCCAGGGCCCGGCGCAGCTGTCCGGTCACCGTCTCCAGGCGTTCCGGCGGGACCCAGATCGGAATGTCGGTGATCCGGCCCTGCATGTCCAGCATCTCCTGGGCCGCGCCCAGGGGGGTGAGTACCAGTCCCCGGTCGATCCCCAGGCCCCCGCCGGAGACGATGCCGATGAGCCGGAAGTCCTCGGCGGTGAGGGCGCCGAAGCGGTCGTAGGCCACCAGCACCACCGAGTCGCCCACGCCCACCCCGAGATTGCGGGCGCTGGCCGCGCCCAGGACGCAGACGTACTCGTCACCGGGGCGGAAGAAACGTCCCTGCGTCACCTTCTCTCCCAGGCGGGTCACCCGGGGCTCGGTGCGTGGATCCATGGCGATCAGGAAGCTGCCCTCGGTGGCGCTGTCCGAGGCCACCAGGGTGTAGGTCTCCAGGCGCCGGGTCCAGCGCCCGACCCCCGCCGCCTTCAGGGCCGCGAGAATGGGTGCGTCCTTCTCTATATGGCGGGCCAGTTCCGGATTGGAGAAGAAGCCCTGGCGGTGGATCTGCAGGCTGCCCACCAGGGTGGACTGGAAATTGCCCAGCATGTTGCGGTGCAGGCCGTCGTTGAAACCCCACAGGAAGACCAGGGCGGCCAGACCCACGGCAATGGCGCTCACCGTCAGCAGGGTGCGCCGCGGATCCCCGGTCAGGTTGCGGAACCCGATCCAGAGGACGACCGTCTTCACGGGTGGTGGGTCTTGCCCAGGGGATGGAAGGCGCTGTCATCCGTGACGGGGCCGAAATGGAGTTCGCGCAGCTCGATCTCGGTGTATTGGCGCTTGTCCTTTTGCGGCTCCATGCGCCAGCGGGCGGGCACTAGATGGCCGTCGAAGGTGCGCGGAGCGAGGAAGCGCAGGCGCCGCTTGAGATGGCCCGCCTTGCAATAGAAGTCGATCTGCAGAGGCAGGCCGTCGTCGCGCACCCGCTGGATCAGGCGAGACCAGGTGGCCGGGGCATCGGGCTTGGGCAGGGATTCGATGGTGTAGACGGTGTGCCCGTCGGCCTTCTCCTCGCCCACGATCTGGTGCCGGTACTGGTCGATCAGGGCCGAGGCCTCCAGCAGGTCCTGGTTGTTGAAGTCCGAACCCATCCAGGGGTCCTGCATCATCGCCGGGGAGATGGCGATCTGGCGGCGCAGCTTGGGCAGATACATGGAGAGCCGGCCGTCCACCTTGAGGAACTGGGTGCCCCGGGCCTTGCGCGGCTTGCGCAGTTCCAGGCGGGCGCGGTCGTGCACGGGGTCGTCCCAGACCCGTACCTCCAGGTTGCGCTGCCAGTCGGGGCGCACGATACGGACCCGGTACAGGCCCCGGTTGCCGTGGTCGCGCAGGGCCGCCTCGCCCTTGCGCAACAGGTCCAAGGCGGAGGGATCTGCGGCCAGGGTCACCAGGGGTGACAGGGCCAGGAGCAGGAGCAGGCAGCGGTTCATGGGCGGTGGTCTCCAGGGCGGTCTTTCGGGTCCGTGCGAACCCGATTCTATACCCGTCGTATGCGTTTTTTGTTTTTCGAGGACGTTTCTGGCGCCCCGGGGCGAGGCGGGGAAGCGCGTCATAGCGGGGACTGGGGCGAACGATCACTACATGGCCCAGGGGGGCGAGAGGCGGCCGCAGTGGCCGAAGATCCAAGCGCGCCGGGTATACTTAGCAGCGGGCGTCCGGCAACGCTCCAGGGAGCGGGGGACACACGCAGGGCCGAAAACCCTTGTGTGTAGGGTGGGACCTTCGGACAAAAGAAAAACCCCGACCACGTTCCTTATGGTACGGGGAAAGTCGCCGGCTTGGTTGGCATGGGTCGGGTCGGTCCCTGGGAGCGTCCCTGCCTGGTGAGGAGTTCCTTCTCTCCATTGGCGACGGGGTCATTTTGATTCAACCAATAGGGCGGGGACATCGGTGTATTCCTCAGACTGTGTAGGAACTATCTGACATTTTTCCGCGGAGGGTGACAGTGATCGGTCTGTTGCAACGAGTCGACCGGGCCGAAGTCCGGGTCAGGGGCGAGCGGATAGGCGCCATTGGACGCGGTATCCTGGTTCTGGTGGGCGTTTCCCGGGGCGACGACGAGGAACGGGCGGAACGTCTGTTGGAACGGCTCCTCGGCTACCGCGTGTTTTGCGATCCCGAGGGGCGCATGAATCTGAGCGTTCGCGCCATCGGCGGCGGCCTGTTGCTGGTGCCGCAGTTCACCCTGGCGGCCGATACGCGCAAGGGGAGGCGGGCCAGTTTCACCTCCGCCGCACCCGCCGATGAGGGGCGGCGTCTGTTCGGCCATCTCCTGGACCGGGCAAGCGCAGTCTACCCGCATGTGGCCGCTGGCCGCTTCGGCGCCGACATGGAGGTGGAGCTGGTGAACCAGGGGCCAGTGACCTTTTGGCTGGAGACCTGAAGGCGCGGCCCCGGCCGGGCGGGCCTTGGCAGGCCGTCGAAAAATAGAAGTTTTCCAGGGCCTGTGTATCCCGTTAGGGCGCAGGGGTGTCTTTTCCGTGCAAGGTCTCCCCGATGGCCTTTACTCCCTGCTTCACGCCACGTACCGCACTTGCCAGGATGCCGGCATTCGGGTCCACCCAGTCCGGTACTTCCACCAGGGTCTCGCCCACCTCTGTGGGGGCCCCTTCGCCGGGTTGCGGACGGTAGTCGCCCTCCAGGCGCACCAGGCGGCCGTTTTCGAAGAAGACCGTCAAACGCTTCATCTCTCTGGGGCCATTGCCCTTCTTCATGGTGTAGACGTAGTCCCAGCGGTCTGCGTGGAACGGGTCACGTAGCATGGGTGTTCCCATGAGATAGCGCACCTGGGGCTTGGTGAGACCCGGTTTCAAGCGATTCACCGTGACTTGATCCAGCAGGTTTCCCTGTTGGATGTCGGGTCTGTAGACGAAAGGAATGCGTTCCAGGATGGACCCCGCATCCTTGCTTGCCGTACCTCCGTCTTTGCCGAGCCAGGAACATCCGGAGACTAGGAGACTTGCCAAGAAGGCTGAGGAAATGAGACTCTTTCGCATACCTGACCGGGACCCCAATATGTTATTGGGCATCATACCCCATTCGCGGTCCGAGATTCGACGACCGTCCGAGGACAAGAGATTGCAAAACGATCAACAGATCCGCCAGGCCGGGCTCAAGGTGACCCTGCCGCGGGTGAAGATACTGGAATTGCTTGAACAAAGCCCGAAACGTCATGTGAGTGCCGAGGACGTCTACCGTATGTTGCTGGCGCGGGGTGACGAGATCGGTCTGGCCACGGTGTATCGTGTCCTTACGCAGTTCGAAGCCGCGGGGCTGGTGAGCCGCCACCATTTCGAGAGTGGTCAGGCCATGTTCGAGGTCAACCGCGGGGGCCACCACGATCACTTGGTCTGCCTGAAATGCGGGAAGGTGGTGGAGTTCATGGACCCTGTGATCGAAGAGCGACAACAGGCCCTGGCGGAGCGGCACGGTTTTCTCATCGAGGACCATTCCCTGGTGCTCTATGGCCTGTGTGACGATCCAACGTGCCGTGGGCAGGGGGCTAAAGAGCAAAAAGATCGTGACTGAAGAGTTGCGTCAGATTGTCTGCTTGTGAATCGATCCGGTTCCGGTTCCACGGTTGCAAAAGTTCAAAGAAGGGCTTTTGCAGCGTCCCGCGAGAGACACCGCCTGACAGCCCAGCACTCCTATGTGTCGCTCCGGGACCATGACGTGTCCTGCTCAAGAACGACCTGAGTCGACCGCCTGCGGTGGACCTGCCGCAGACGGAGGCGGTGCCAGAACGTGGAGAAATAGCGCTGCTGTCGGTGGCGGATCCACGAGGTCAGGACAAAGGTGCAGCCCAGCAGGGTGTAGAGGCAGAGATAAACGGCATCGGTGCCGAAGAGGTTGCGCAGGAATGCGCTGCTGCCGAAATAGCCCAGTGTGCTGAAGATCCCGCGCTCGGTGAAACCGTCCGGCAGAGACCATAGCAGCAGTGCCAGGCTCTCCCCCATGAACAGCCAGCCGCCGCACTGGCGCAGACGGGTCCAGCCGCGTACGCCGTCGAGTAGGCTGTTGTGATCCTGCGGTAGTGCGTTCCGGTAGTCCTCGGCCAATGTCGGCCAGCGGCACGGCGTGTGCTCCGTGTCCACCAACTCCAGTTCGCGCGGCAGGTTGCCCGGGGCGTACCCTTCGGGGGCCTGCAGGATCCGTTCGGCCACGCTGGCATGAATCTTCGGTGTGGTGGTGGCATTGGGCCATAGTTTCCAGGGCGGGAAGGCGCAGGGATGGCGAAGATGTCCGCATTGGAAATGGATGTCACGCGGGGCATAGCGATAGTACACGCCCAAGCCTGCCCGGGAATCGTATAGCTTGTCGCAGACATTGGCGTGTTCGTGGATCCAGCGCCGGTCGGCTGCGAGAAGGCGCAGGCGCTCCTCGTCGTCGGGCGCTGCAGCCTCGGCCTGGCGCAGCATCCAGCCCAGACTCACCAGCGACAGCCCCTGTTTGGGATAGCCGCCACCCACGTTGGCATGGGCGCCGGCGAACCACACCTGTTGAATGCGCCCGGCCAGGTCGCCCTCCTGCGACTCGTCCCATAGTCTGGGGTGAAAGGTCTTACGCTGGTCATCGATGGCGAGGGCCTGGGCGCCCTTCTCCACACAGGGGCTCAGGCGGTAGTTGGGAAACTTGAAGCGGTAGATGGCGCAGCTGATGGCGTCGGCCACCCAGAGGACGGGAAAGCCCACGGCGCTTACCGTATCCCATACGCCGATGAAGCGGATCCGTGCGCGCCCCACTCCGTGCCCGGCTGGCGGCAGGTCGGCCGCCAGATCCAGGCAATGGCTGTGGCTGAAGTCCCCTGGAGTCGGGGTCCGCCGAAACAGTCCCAACAAGCGCTCCAGCCAAGCCTGGTTGTCGTGGCGGTATACGCGCCAAGCCTGGCGCACCCGCTGGCGCAAGGCCTGATCGCTCTTCAGAAGGGTGCGGTCGAGGATACCGATGCGGGTGATGAGCCCCGCCAGGGTGCGCACGGTGAAGGCCCCACGGCTGAAACCGAACAGGTAGAGGTGATCACCGGGTTCGTAGACTCGCGTCAGAGAGGCGTAGAGTTGGCGAACATTGCGGCTCAGTCCCCAGCCGAAGGCCCCGCCCAGCAGCTTGAGCGGTTTGAAGTCCGATGTGCCCACACCGTCGTCGTAGATCGCGATCTGGGGTCGGTCCGGATCATGCAGATCCACCGTCTCGAATAGCTTGAAGACGTTGGTGCCACGGTTCTTGTTGGCGGTGTTGCCCGTGCCGTCCGAGCAGATGACGATGTTCCTGGCCATGTTTGCGATCAGGTTGCCGCAGAGGCCCCTCCCGGTACTGCATGGGAGGGCGGCCTCCATGGGCCTACAGGCCGGCCCCACGGTGCGGGGCCGACATCCTTCAAGGGGTCACTGCAGCTGCTCGAACATCAGGTCGAAGCCGAGGCGCTTGCGCTGGAGTAGGAAGTCGAGGCGCACGTCTTCCAGCGTGGCGCCCGCGGCGGCCCAGGTGTCCCCGGCCGGCACCAGCAGGAAGTAGGGATCGCCGGCGGCCGTGTAGCCGTCCGGGTCCAGTCCCGGCGCGCTCTCCTTGAGCGGCAGGGTGGCATTCTGCAGCACCATCCGCACCGGACCGGCCAGCTCCGCGCCCGAACCGTTGGTCAGGTCGAGGAGCACGAAGAAGGAGCGGTTGATCCGATCCAAGAGGGTGCGGGAACGGCTGACCCCGATCGAGCCGGTCACGTCCTGCCACACCGGCTGGTGCGCGGCGACGTTCACCGTCACCGGCTCGGAGGTGGTCTCGGCCCCTTCGTCGT
>Ga0256841_1001725_pt1 | contig 18180 bp, 16 predicted proteins | sample 356308metaG_FD_185971 | JGI IMG/M metagenome (GOLD analysis project Ga0256841, IMG submission 185971) | Hydrothermal vent microbial communities from Mid Atlantic Ridge, Atlantic Ocean - 356-308 | ecosystem: Environmental > Aquatic > Marine > Hydrothermal vents | place: Atlantic Ocean: Mid... | reverse complement strand
AATTTTATGGTAAAAACAGGATGCTATCATAGTTCCCATTTTTTATTTTAGAATGATATTTAATAATTTAGTTATTATGCTGTTCTAATTAGAACTTAGTTCTTTTCATTGATTGACAGTTCGACATACTTTTTCTTGACATTATAAATCCATTTGCCGGTATTTATTGTTTTTTCGTTGTCATTAATTAACTGATAGGTTCCGTCATTAGCAAATTTCATGTCAAAATTATCGGCTCCGGGTTTTTGCCCTATCTTCATATTGCCCACAACTGCAAAATCAATTTTCCATTGTTTACATAAAACTTGTATTAATTCGGGTTCATCTAATGTAATATTTTGAGCCGATGAAGAAAAACAGCATAAAATGATACTTGAAAATATTAGAAATAATGTTTTGTTCATCTGTTTGTATTTTTTTGTGTAAATATACATAGAACTCGTTTAAACTTTTTCAATTAGCTAAAAAATTGTCCTTTTGCACCCTATTTTTGTCTTTTTTTCCTTCCATAGCCCTGCTATGCAACTCAAAAAAGCCTTCAATAGGATAAAAAACTCCTAATTTTCGCTTCAATCCAAAAAGTTTAAACGAGTTCATAACTCAAAAGAAATGATATCGTCTTTGTTATAGGCTTTTTGATAAAATGAATTGTATCCGGTAATGAAAGTATAGGCAGTTTTAATAAAACCGGCAATTGTTTTTAATACTCGTAAACCATTATTAAAAATTATAAAGTAAATTTGCGGTATCAAATTATAACAGTTATGTCAAAGCCGATACTTCATTTAAAAAATGCTTCTATTTTTCAGCAAGAAAGTTTAGTGTTATCTGATATTAACCTTGATATTTATGAAGGCGATTTTATGTACCTAATCGGCAAAACCGGAAGTGGCAAAAGTAGTTTGATGAAAACCTTGTATGGCGATTTGCCATTGGTAAAAGGCGAAGGCTCTATTGTGGGCTTTGATTTAAGTACCTTAAAAGAGAAAGACATTCCGTTTTTGCGGCGTAAGTTGGGTATTGTTTTTCAAGATTTTAAACTTTTGAATGACAGAAATATACATGATAATTTGTTCTTTGTTTTAAAAGCAACCGGTTGGAAAGACAGCTCAAAAATAAAAGCAAAAATTGACGAGGTGTTAGAAAAAGTAGGGATGAAAACCAAAGGGTTTAAAATGCCTTTTCAAATTTCGGGGGGCGAACAGCAACGGGTTGCTATTGCCAGAGCCTTGTTAAATGACCCCGAAATGATTCTAGCCGATGAACCGACCGGAAACCTTGACCCCAATACCTCATTAGAAGTAATGAGTGTTTTAGAAGAAATTAATAAAACGGGCAAAACCATTTTAATGGCTACACACGATTATGCCTTGATATTAAAATACCCCCATAAAACCATCAAATGTGATGGGGAGCGTATTTTTGAAGTGGTCTAATATTACTAAATTTTTCTGTTATTGCTGTACTAATTTCCATAATTATCCCTACTTATAACAATCTTAAGAATCTTAAGAATTGTATTGTAAGTATTCAGAATCACGAATTTGAAAGTTATGAAGTGTGGGTAATAGACAATGCCTCAACCGATGGCACACCAGCCTATTTACAATCGTTAAAAAAGCCTTTTTATTGGAAAAGCGAACCCGATAAAGGTGTCTATGATGCAATGAACAAGGCGATTGCCTTAGCACACGGAGAATGGTTGTATTTTTTAGGTGCCGATGATATGCTATTTGACACTACCGTCTTAGCGAATATTTTTTCAAAGCCCATTGCTACTGACATTAAAATGATTATCGGAAAAATAAAATACAATATAAAGAAGAATGATGTTGTGTATACAAATAATAAAAATGGAATTGTTTCTTCTTCTTGGTCGAAAAAATTATGGATTAAAAACTCTTTGCACCACCAAGGAACTTTTTATAGAAAAGAACTTTTTTCAAACCGTAGTTTTTCCTTAAAATATAAGGTGTTGTCTGATCATGCTATGAATTTACAATTGTTTAAAAAGAATATCAAAACTCGAAAAGTTGATAGTATAATTGCCCTCTGCGGTACAGGAGGTTTATCAAAAAATTATAATTGGGCTTTGTATAAAGAAGAAATTGAATTGAAAACAACCGAAAGCTCTATTTTGTTAAAACCTTTGTTTCTGTTAATAGGATATTCTAAATACCTTTTAAAGAAAACAGCATTCTAACTAATTTGTAATATTTTTGTTCTTTGGAATATTCAAGAAGTACCATAGCATCCATTATCATAAAAAGGCTAGAACAAGAAAGGTTGTTACTACAAGAACAATTTGCGGCATCTCAACATAAAATAGGTTTTTTTTATTTGGATAATTTACTCCCCGAAAAGTTGGCAACTAAGATTTTTGAAGCATTTCCGGCTATTGAAAATACAGTCTTACGAAAAAATTTAAAAGAATATAAATATGTTGCTTATCAGATGGATAAGTACGACCCTTTACTTGAAGAAATTCTCTATGCTTTTCAAGATGAGCGCGTGGTAAAATTGGTAGAAGGTATTTGTGGTTTTCCATCCATTTTTCCGGATGCTTTTTTATATGCCGGTGGACTTTCTATGATGGCCAAAGGAAATTTTTTGAATCCGCATTTAGACAATTCACATGACAAAGACAGGAAATTATGGAGAGTACTCAATTTATTATATTATGTGACCCCAGATTGGGAAGATTCTTATGGTGGTAATTTAGAGCTTTGGCCTAACGGACTTAAAGAAAAACCTATAACGATTACCAGTAAATTCAATAGGCTTGCCGTTATGGCTACACACCATAATTCATGGCATTCGGTAAATAAAGTATTCGCTGATAACACACGATGTTGTGTGTCAAACTATTATTTTTCAGATACTCCGGTACGTAAAACCGATACTTTTCACGTAACTTCATTTAGAGGATGGCCAAAGCAAAAAATAAAAAACATCACCTTACAATTAGATACTACTTTGAGGATGAGTGTACGTAAAATTTTTAAAAAAGGCATCGGCGAAAATCCACACCAATATAAAAAATAGCCACCTCAAGAAAGGTTTTGATAAATAACGTTAAGTTTTTCGCGCTCCTTTTCCCAATGATACCTGTTTGCAGCATTTTGTAAATTCTTTTTCCAAGTTGCATATTGTTCGGTGTCTGCAAAGATACGTTTTACGGCATCAGCCAATGCTTTGGGCTTGTGGCTGTCAATGACAAGTCCGATATTCTCACTATTCACCAATTTGGCAACTTCTTTTCTATTAGATACCAATACAGGAATTTGAGCTTGTATATAATCAAAAATTTTGTTAGGCAAACTGTATTCGTAATTCAAATTGGTACCCTTATCTAATGACAATCCCAAATCGGCAATTTTAGTATATTCCATCAGCGCTTCATAAGGCATTTTATCTTTGATATACACCTTACCGTGAAGGTTTAATGTATTTGTCAATTCTTTAAGATTCTCAAAAATATCACCTCCACCGATAATATACAAGATTGTATCCTCTAAATAAAGCATCATTTGTATGGCTTCTTCGGCACCTCGCTCCATATTGATTCCCGATCCTTGTAAAATAAGCATTTTCTGATTTCCTTTTATCTTATTTGCCAAAGCAATATCAATCGTTTTGTTGCGAAGTTTTGGAGCGATATTCCTTATAATTTTAACATCTACCGCATATTTTTTTTGGTAAAAATCAGCAATACTATCGTTAACGGTATATACATTTTTTAGTGTTGGAAAAATATATTCTTCTACAGCCAACCAAACTTTTCTTATGGTGGGTCTATTGTTGAGCTCGGCTATTTCAGTAAATAATTCGTGACTGTCATACACCAATTTTTTGCCAAAGAGTTTGCTGATTAAAAAGTTGGGTAATAAGGTATCTAAATCATTAGCGAGCAAGATGTCTTTTTTGATAAAAAGTAGTTTGAAAAACAAACGAAAATGAAACTCGGCATAAAACAGAAATTTTCTTTTAAATAAAAGCCGCATTCTAATAGTTTTGTAATTTCTGCTAATAGGTTTGCTATGAGGTAATTTTCTACCAATTAGCACTACCTCAAAACCCATGTCAACCAATGTAGAACAAACTTTGTGTACCCGTTGGTCGGTAACCAAATCATTAATAACAGAAACTACAATACGTTGCAAAACAGCTAAATTTGTTTGTAAAGAAAGTATAAAAAAATGGGATTGAAAATAAAAGTTTAAGCTAAAACAAAAGTTGTTTTAATAAATCGGCCGAAGGCAATAATCATAACCTTTTAAAATTTTGTGTCTTCCTTGCGTTTGTTGCCCAAAGGACGAATGGAAAGTAAAAGAGGGCTTTTTACTGTGAAAATTACCAAAAGTAAGTGTAGGTTTCACTTCTTTTTGCCCCATTCCCTTACTAAAATCAAGCAGCTCTTTTTCTTCAACTATCGGAAAAACAATGTATGAACTATAGGCCAATACAGCTAAATTTTTATCCCTTTTAAACAATGTAACCATAAAAATAGGAGCCTCATTTTGAACTTGCTCAAAGAGTTTGGCAAAATCATATTGTTTATCAGAAGCAATGTCTTGAGAAGTTGTAACGTTCCAAACAAATAAAGACAAAAGAACAAGTATAAATTTATTCATAAAAAAATCAATTTCTCAAAAATACACAATTTCAGTCGTTTTATCAATTAATATCTTTCAAGGCGATGATATATTTTATATATTTGATAAACATTAGGGCAAAAGTTTGCTTTACTTTAGATGTTTAAAATCCAATTGTAAATCAACCGCTTTTTATTAATCATATAACAACACAAATACCATTAGTGTTATGGAAACAATAGTGAAACAACCACAAGTTAAAAATTTTATAGACGGAAAATTTGAAAGAAACGGACAATCTTCCATGGATGTAATGAATCCGCTTGACGGAAGCATCATCACTACCTTGCCACTTTCAACGTATCAAGATGTTGACAAAGCTGTAAAAGCTGCTGAAAAAGCCTTTAAAGGATGGTCGTCAAAAACCTTAAAAGAACGAGTACGGGTATTCTTTAGATACCGCACGCTACTCGAAAAAAATATGGATGAACTCACCAAACTCGTACAACTTGAAAATGGAAAAACCTATGGCGAAGCCAAAGCCGAAATTGAAAAGAGTATGGAGCTTTGCGAATTCGCAGTTTCCTTACCACAAATAGTTACCAATGAAATTCAAGAAGTCAGTAGAGGTGTTGAATGTAGGATAGAACGTAAACCCTTAGGGGTAGTTGCCTCAATCACACCTTTTAACTTCCCGAATATGGTGCCACACTGGACCATGCCCAACGCATTGGTGTTAGGAAATACTATGGTTATGAAGCCTTCAGAAATTGTACCTTTAAGTACAATGCGTATGGCAGAGTTGTTACAAGAAGCCGGTTTGCCCGATGGAGTCTTTAATTTGGTAAACGGAGGTAAAGAAGTGGTAGAAGCTATCTGCGACCATCCCGATATTAAAGCAGTTTCTTTTGTAGGCTCTACCAAAGTTGCTAAAATTGTATACAAACGTGCAACTTCAAACTTAAAAAGATGTGTTGCTTTGGGGGGTGCTAAAAACCATTTGTTGGTATTACCCGATGCCAATCCCGAAATGACGGCAAACAATGTGGTAGCCTCTATGTCAGGCTGTGCCGGCCAACGTTGTATGGCAGCATCAGTAATGGTAGGGGTTGATAAAGTACAACATATCATAGACCGCATGGTAGAAGAAGCCAAGAAAATAGTTCCCGGTGAAAATTTAGGAGCTGTTATCAGTGCAAAAGCCAAAGAGCGGATAGAAAATTACATTGCACAAGCAGAAGCCGATGGGGCAAAGATATTATTAGATGGACGTAATACTACCGTTGCCGGAAAAGAAGGGGGTTTTTATGTAGGCCCAACTATTATAGATTATGTAACTACCGATATGTCAGTTGCCCGTGAAGAAATATTCGGTCCCGTAATTTCAATCATTAGAGCTAAAAATTTAGACGAAGCCATAGCCATAGAAAATGGTTCTGACTACGGAAATGCCGCTGCCGTATTTACCCAAAGTGGCGGTTTGGCAAAGGAGGTGATGAAACGTGCCAGTGCCGGAATGATAGGTGTCAATATCGGAGTACCCGTACCGCGTGAGCCCTTCTCTTTTGGAGGCTGGAACGAATCGAAATTCGGCGTAGGTGATATCACCGGAAGAAGCTCTATAGAATTTTGGACACAAAACAAAAAAACCACTACCAAGTGGAATCCTGAGGCACAGGTTAATTGGATGAGTTGAATAGATGTTGGATGTTGGGTGTCGGAAGATAGAAGGCATGAACATAGAAAAAATGAAAGAAAGTAGATTCAAATTTGAAAAATTACTTATTTGGCGGAAAGCAATGGATTTTGGAGAAGACATAAATGTACTAAGTCAACATTTCCCAAAAAGAGAAGTTTATAATTTGTCTTCTCAAATAGTAAGGGCAGTAGATTCTATCGCATTAAATATTTCTGAAGGTTCCGTTGGTCAATCTAACCCAGAATTTAAAAGATTTATAGGTTATTCTATCCGTTCTTTATCTGAAGTAATAACGTGTTTACATAAAGCAAAAAGGAGAAATTATATATCTGAGCAAAAATTTGAAAAATACTATAACGAATCGTATCATTTAATGAATATGATGGTAGTATTTAGGAAAAAGATTATTTAATGTTTCTGACATCAAGCATCCATCATCAAACAATAAAAACATCAGACTTCTGATATCAAGTATCTATTATCATCAAACAATGAATAAAATAATAAAACAAAACCTAGACTACACCCTATTTTCATGGGCAAAACAAGGCGGACTCAACCCTATCAATGCACACTATGCCAAAGGCTCGTACGTATACGATAGAGACGGTAAGAAATACCTCGATTTTTCTTCCCAATTAATGAATGTCAATATTGGCCATGGCAACCAACGTATAACTAAGGCCGTCGCCAAACAAATGGAAGAAGTAAGTTATGTCTATCCCGGAATGGCAACAGAAGTACGAGGAAAACTCGGTAAAAAATTAGCAGAAATTACACCCGGTAACCTCACTAAGACCTTCTTTACCTTAGGCGGTGCTGAGGCCATTGAAAATGCTATCAAGCTAGCTAGAATTTATACCGGTAGGCATAAAATAATTACACATTACCGCTCGTATCACGGTGCTACCTATGGTGCTATTTCTGCCGGAGGCGACCCACGTAAATTTGCCGTTGACAGCCAAGCGGTAAATAATTTTGTGCATGTAGAAAATCCGTATGCTTATCGCTGTCCGTGGAATTCTTCCTCTATAGAAGAATGCGGAGAACTCGCCGCGGCACATTTAGAAAGGGTGATTCAATTTGAAAATCCTGATGCCGTTGCTGCCATTTTATTTGAAGGCGAATCAGGTTCTTCTGGTTGTATCAAATATCCACCCATGTACTTAAAAAAAGTACGTAAAATTTGTGATAAATATGGTATTTTAATGATTGACGATGAGGTGATGAGTGGTTTCGGTAGAACCGGAAAAATGTTCGGTATTGACCACCACGATGTAGTACCCGATATTATGTGTATGGCTAAAGGGTTGACATCAGGATATTTACCCTTAGGAGCCATGACGGTAACCGATACTATTGCCAATCATTTTAATGACAAACCTATGTTATTAGGCCTAACCTATTCGGCACATGCGGTTTCCTGTGCTGCTGCTATAGAAAATCTCAACATTATCGAAGAAGAAAATTTAGTGCAAAAAGCGGCTGAAATGGGTGCCTATATAGAAGAAAAAGTACGATTGCTTTCCTATCAACACCCTTCTATCGGCGATTTTAGAAATACCGGATTGTTAGGATGTATCGAATTGGTAAAAAACAGAGAGACCAAAGAACCCGTAACCGTTTGGAATGCAAAACCCAATCAAATGGAAGCCACGCTAAAAATGGCAGCTAAAATCAGGGAACTCGGCATGTTTACCTTTGTACGATGGAATTATATTTTTATAGCACCGCCATTAAATATCACAAAAGAAGAAGTTGATGAGGGCTTAGAGATTCTTTCACAAGCCATAGCAATTGCTGATAAATATTGTAGTTGATAAAACGCAAATGACATATATTTTTTATGATTTTCGTAGATATAATATAATTAAAAAACAGTGTGAATACCCGATATTAGCGTTCCAAAAAATGAGTAACTATAAACATTCCGAAATAACATGAATTTCAATTGATAAATTATTTAAAAGCAACAGAAATAGAAGTAGGCTTATTGTTAAATTTTGGTAAGAACCCTGAATTAAAAAAAAAAATTTACTAATAAAAAACAAAATTGAAGAATTTAGTATAATTTCCGCAGATATAAAATAATTTTAAGAAATTCAGCGTAAATCAGCCAAATCCGTGTCATCAGCGTTCCATTAAACTAAAGCAAATGAGCCAAGAAATTATAGAATTACAAGAAGACCTTTCAAATTCACCGCTATACAGTGAAGACTTAGCACCGGTACCACCAAACAAACGAGACTGGACCACCAAAAATCTCACAGCAATCTGGGTAGGTATGGCAGTTTCAATACCCACGTACTTGTTGGCTTCATATATGATAAAAACCGGATTAAATTGGTACGAAGCCCTCATTATCATAGGCCTTGCCAACCTAATTATTACCATTCCTATGGTATTGAATGGCCATGCCGGCGTAAAATACGGAGTGCCATTTCCGGTAATCGGTAGGGCGGCATTCGGTACCAAAGGCGTTCACATTGCCTCGGTTGCCAGAGGAATCATTGCCTGTGGCTGGTTTGGTGTACAAACATGGATTGGCGGCTTGGCCATCTATGCCATTTTCAATGCCATTACAGGATCACAAGGTGCAGTGGGCTTGTCTGTTGGTAAATTTGTGGGCTTTGCCCTATTTTGGGTTATCAATATCTATTTTATTTGGAAAGGTACCGAAAGTATCAAATGGTTAGAAACCTATTCGGCACCCATTTTAATCATCATAGGATTGGCATTAATTTGGTGGAGTTACGCTAAAGCGGATGGATTTTCAATAGTCTTGCAACAAAGCAAACAATTAGAAAAACCCGCTGCCGGTTTGGCAGAAAAAGACGGTACGTTATTTTTAAATCTCAATCCCCTAAAAGACAAAAACGGAAAACTAAAAGCAACCGAGTATCAACTCTTTGTTGCCGATTTTAAAAGTAAATGGATGTCTATCCCGAAAGAGCCGATTGCCATCACACAATTTGCTACCGCCGAAGAGATAAAAAAAGGAGATAAAACCGTTCATGTAGCTTTTAGAACTACAAACCCCATAATTGAGTCGAGTACGGTAACCGCTTCTTTGGTTGATAATAATCCAACGAAAGGTTCTAAACTGTGGAGTTACCTGCTTTGGCTAACCGCCATGGTAGGATTTTGGGCTACCATGTCAATCAGCATTGCCGATATTACGCGTTATGCCACTTCGCAAAAATCGCAAATTACAGGGCAGTTTTTAGGATTGCCCACTACCATGTTACTGTATTCTTTTGTCGGAATTTTTGTAACCAGTGCCACGGTTATTGTTTTTAAAGATGTGCTTATAGCAGACGATGCCCCTTGGGATCCGGTTTCACTCATTGCCAAATTCAAAAACCCCATAGTGGTAATTATAGCACAACTCTTTATGATTATTGCTACACTGAGTACCAATATAGCCGCTAATGTTATTGCTCCGGCAAATGCATTTTCTAATTTAATGCCTAAAAAAATCAGCTTTAGAATGGGAGGCGTCATTACCGGAATCATTGGGATTATTATTATGCCTTGGTGGTTGTTAGATGAAATTTCGGGGTTTCTAATTCTCGTAAGTGGCTTGTTAGGCCCTGTATTGGGAATTTTAATTGCCGATTATTTTGTTGTGAGGAAAAAAGAATTGGATTTAGCCGAATTGTACAAAGAAGACGGTATGTATTCCTATCATAAAACCGGATATAACAAAGCCGCAATGATTGCTTTATTTGCAGGAATATTTTTAGCCTTGATAGGCTATTGGGTTCCTGCCTTAAACTTTCTTTATTCACTGTCTTGGTTTACCGGATTCATCATCTCATTCATTCTATATTCGCTATTGATGCAACGGCAGATAAAAAAAGTATGATTGCTAAATACATCATATTATTTCTTTATTTTATTATCCTGTTTTTAATAGGATATTTCGCTTCTAAACGCATTAAAAATACGGAAGATTATTATGTAGGCGGCAAAAAATTAGGTTTTTGGGTAGTTGCTTTTTCAGCAAGAGCCACCGGCGAATCTGCATGGCTGTTACTCGGCCTTACAGGCCTTGGAGCTATGGTAGGCGTTTCGGCATTTTGGGTAGTATTGGGAGAAGTTGTAGGAGTCTCGATTTCATGGTTTTTTATGGCAGAAAAATTTAAAAAACTCACCGATAACTATAAATCTATCACTATTCCTGATTATCTGGTAAGCAGATTTCAATCAAAAACACATACCTTGCGGATAGTTGCCGCTACAGCACTTTCACTATTTGTAATTATATACGTCAGTGCCCAAATAGATGCCACTGGCTCGGCTTTTGAATCCTTTCTCGGATGGAATTATTTTACAGGAGCCATCGTCGGGTTTTTAATTGTACTCACTTACATTTTTACAGGCGGATTTGTTGCTGTTGCATGGTCAGACCTTTTTCAAGGGCTTATCATGTTATTCGGATTACTATTGTTGCCTATTGTTGCTTACCTCTCTATTGGTACTGAAGTTTCCCTTTCGCAAGAATTGACAAAATTGGCACCTTCATTTCTAAATATTTGGGGAGATGGAGGATTCAATGCTATCAATTTCTTTACCATTTTAGGCTATGCTTTTATCGGGTTAGGGTTTATGGGCTCACCACAATTGTTTATCCGTTTTATGTCGATTAAAAATATTTCCGAAATTAAAAAAGGACGGTGGGTAGCTGTTATTTTTACCATTGTAACTGACTCTTGTGCTGTGCTTATTGGTATCTATGGACGGTACTTATTGACGTCTTTAGGAGATAATACCGAAGAAATTTTAGGAAATGGGGCTCAAAATGTATTGCCCTTATTAGTTGATAAAATAATGCCCCTTACCTTAATAGGTATCTATATTGCGGCTGTACTTTCGGCCATTATGTCAACCATCGATTCACTTTTGGTAGTGGCTTCAAGTGCCATTTCAAGAGATTTTTACCAACAAATTTTCAAACCTGATAAATCAGAAAGAGAACTTGCTAAAATTTCAAGGATAATTACCTTAATTTTAGCTATTTTAGCCCTGATAATTGCGCTGATAGTAGCTGCTATATCGCCTACTCGGACTATTTTTTGGTTTGTTATGTTTGGCTGGTCAGGTATTGCCGCTACTTTCTGCCCAACCATTATCTTATCCATTTTTTGGAATAAATTTTCTGAAAAAGGAGCTATTGCATCCATGATTACCGGATTTTTATCGGTACCGTTTTTTAAATTTGGTTTGAGCTCACTTAATAACATCGGAATTTATTTTGAAAAAATGGGAGAACTCGGGCCTTCTTTTATCTTAGCCATTATTGTTGGGGTAGTGGTAAGTTTAGGGACTACTAAACCAGACGAAATATTGAAGACCTAACAGGTTTGACAAACCTGTTAGGTCTAGAATCGCTGTCTCAAAAATAAATTCATTTAAACTTTTTAAATAAGTTCACCAAAAAATTTGTAATTTTAATTTTTACGCAAAATTATGTCAATACTAATAAAAAATGGCCGTGTTGTAACGGCTTCAGAAAGCTATATCGCTGATGTATATACCGAAGGCGAAAAAATAATTGCCATTGGTAAAAACCTAAACTATAAGGCAGATAAGACAATTGATGCTACCGATAAATTAGTCTTCCCCGGCGGAATTGACCCACATGTGCATCTCGATATGCCATTTATGGGCACGTATTCTAGCGACGATTACGAAACAGGCACCCGTGCTGCCTTGCATGGAGGTACTACGATGGTTATCGATTTTATTTTACAAACCCAAGGAGACACCTTGCATAATGCCTTAAAAACATGGCAGCAAAAATCACTGGGAAAAGCCATTGGAGATTATTCGTATCACATGGCAGTAACTGATTTTAACGATGCTGTTGCCAAAGAAGTGGTACAAATGATAGAAGAAGAAGGCATTACCTCCTTTAAAACGTTTATGGCGTACAAAGGTGCTTTGATGATTGATGACGGGCAGATGGTACAACTAATGAAAGTAGTCAAAAAACACGGTGGCTTGGTAACTGTTCATGCTACCAACGGCGATATGATAGATTCTTTAATTGCCAAAAATAGGGTCGAAGGAAACCTTTCGCCCTTATATCATTATTTATCGCAACCCGAAGTAACTGAAGCAGAAGCCTCAGGCCGGTTTGCAGACATGCTTCATTATACCGGTTGCCCCGGATACATTGTACACATGACTTGTGAAGGAGCATTGAATGCCGTTAGAAAAGCCACCCAACGCAATCAAAAAGTATTCGTAGAAACCTGTACCCAATACTTGATGTTAGACGCTTCGTTGTATGAAAAAGATTTTGAAGGTGCCAAGTGGGTGATGAGTCCGCCTTTGCGCGAAAAGAAAGATCAAGCAGCCTTATGGTCAGGGATCAATCAAGGGTTGGTACAAGTAGTGGGTACCGATCATTGTCCATTTTTATGGGAGCAGAAAAAAATGGGAAAAGACGATTTCTCTAAAATTCCGAATGGCCATCCTGCCATAGAACATCGTATGGAGTTCTTATATTCTGAAGGTGTGCATCAAAATAAAATCTCCTTGACAAAATATGTAGAACTCACTTCGACAAATGCTGCGAAAATTTTCGGAATGTATCCCAGAAAAGGAACCATTGCTATTGGTTCGGATGCCGATTTGGTAATTTTCGACCCTAAAAAAGAACATACTATCTCTGTAAAAACACATCATATGAATTGTGACTATTCGGCCTATGAAGGACAAAAAGTAACCGGAAAAACAGAAACCGTAATTTTACGCGGGCAGGTAGCCATAGAAAATGAAGCATGTAAACTAAAAGCGGGTTATGGCCAATTTATCCCTCGGGGAAAAACATCTAAAACTGTAATATAAATAAACGTCACTGCAAATTTCGAGAATTCGAAATGTGGCAGCCTCACTATTAAAAAGAGATTGCCACGTCGTTATACTCTTCGCAATGACAACAAATAAACGAGTAAACAAATCAACATATAAACATTTATAACATGCCAAGAAAAATAAAATCAGGATTGATACAAATGAGTCTTCCAATGACCGAAGGCGAAGGCACCATTCAAGAAATTATGGATGCCATGTATAACAAGCATATACCATATATTGAAGATGCCGGAAAACAAGGCGTTCAAATTTTATGCCTTCAAGAAATTTTTAACACGCCTTATTTTTGTCCGGGCCAAGATAACAAATGGTATGCTTCTGCCGAAGCAGTTCCCGGGCCAACCATTGAAAAAATGCAAGCCTATGCCAAGAAGTATAATATGGTACTGGTTGTGCCGGTGTATGAGAAAGAACAAGCAGGCATCTTGTACAATACTGCTGCGGTCATTGATGCTGATGGAAAATATTTAGGAAAATATCGCAAAAATCACATTCCGCATACCACCGGATTTTGGGAAAAATACTTCTTTAAACCCGGTAATTTAGGTTATCCTGTTTTTCAAACGAAATATGCTAAAGTTGGAGTGTATATTTGCTATGATAGGCATTTTCCGGAAGGTGCACGCGCCTTAGGGTTAAATGGTGCAGAAATTGTATACAATCCTTCAGCAACTGTGGCCGGCTTAAGCGAATATTTATGGAAATTAGAACAACCCGCACACGCTGCCGCTAATGGATATTTTATGGGATGTATCAATCGTGTCGGTGAAGAAAAACCATGGAATTTAGGAGAATTTTACGGGCAATCGTATTTTGTTGACCCACGCGGACAAATAGTTGCGCAAGCTTCTCGTGATAAGGATGAATTGTTGGTGGCAGAGTTCGATTTAGACGTGATTGATGAAGTGCGTTCAACTTGGCAGTTCTTTAGGGATAGAAGGCCTGAAACATATGGGCGCTTAACTGATCTATAATTTTTAAGACCTGTCAGGTTTTAAAACCCTGTAAGTATCCCAAAAAAACAGGACGTAGATGACGCTGATTATTATGATAAAAAACGATTTGATTCTAGTATCAAACAAATCAGCTCAATCAGTGTCATCAGCGTTCCATAAAACTTTAAATACAAAGAATGGCAGCATATAAAAAACCAACAACAGAAGCCGAATTTAGAAAAAATTTCAAGCAGAAAAAACCCTTGATGAATGATACCGAAGCGTATTACGAAAGCTCACGATGTTTGTTCTGTTATGATGCTCCTTGTGTTCAAGCATGTCCAACGCATATTGATATTCCGTTGTTTATCAAGCAAATACAAACAAAAAACACAATAGGTTCGGCCAAAACTATTTTTGGTGCCAATTGGTTGGGAAATGCCTGCGGTATTGTATGCCCAACCGGAGTATTATGCGAAGGGGCATGTGTATACAATCATCAAGATGTGCCTCCACTACAAATAGGAAGGTTGCAAAATTACGCTACAAATACTGTTATCAATGGCAAAAAAGAAATTTTTAAAGTAGGAAAAAGCAATGGCAAAAAAGTAGCCATCATTGGTGCAGGCCCTGCGGGAATTGCCTGTGCCTGTGAGTTGCGAACCCTAGGTTATGAAGTTGTTTTTTTTGAAGCCAAAGACAAACCTTCCGGTTTAACCGTTCATGGTATCGCTCCTTATAAAATAACCAACGAAGAAGTATTAAAAGAAATTGAGTATTTACAAAATCAATTAAAATTTACAATTAACTATAATTCACCAATCACTTCTAAAGAACAACTCAGGCAATTAGAAAATGAATATGACGCCATCTTTTTAGGCGTTGGATTAGGAAAAACGGCAACATTGGGATTAGTAGGTGAAGATAAAGAAGGCGTTGTTGGAGCCGTTGAATTTATTGAAGAGTTACGGTCTAAACATCATCAAACTAAAGTGCCCAAAAAAGTAGTCGTTATTGGTGGTGGTAATACAGCTATGGATGCGGCGTCTGAAGCTGCTAGAATGGGTGCCAAAAAAACCGTTTTGGCGTATAGAAGGTCAAAAAAAGAGATGGGCGCCTATGATTTTGAATATGAGTTGGCAATAGCTGCCGGAGTTGATAGTCTTTTTAATATTACTCCTATTGAAATTCTTGGAAATAGAAAAGTTGAAGGTGTAAAATTTGCTAAAACCGAAGTGGTTGACGGTAAACTTCAAATGAATATGAATAACGTTTTTATTGTCAAATGCGATATGGTCATCAAAGCGACAGGACAAGCAAAACAAGGTTCATTCTATAAACTAATAGACGGCCTTGAAATAGATGATAAAACTAGAATTGTGGTCAATGCCGAGACCTTTCAAACCTCAAAAGAAAAATATTTTGCAGGTGGAGATGCAATCAATGGAGGTGCCGAAGTGGTAAATGCTGCCTATGACGGTAAAATGGCAGCGCAGGGGATTCATAATTGGCTGAATAAGTGAGCAGTATTTAGTTGGCAGTATTCGGTAAGAATAAAACATTGATTAGTATGATATAAAATGATTTGATTTTAGTAAAAAAACAAGTCAGCGAAAATCAGCGTCATCAGTGTTCCAAAAAAAAGTTACAAATATAAAACAGTATAGATAACACAAATAAAAATCAGTGAGAATCAGCAAAATAAGCGTTCAAAATAAATGAGTGATAGTTTGATTACAGCCGAGATTTATTTTCAAAGTCAAAAAACAAACTAAATGAGATTTCTGCCTTGCGCCTTCGCTAAAGCTTCAGCGGCACGCAGACGCAGGAATGACAAAATAATACAAATATGATTGATTTATCAATAAACTTCGCAGGTATAAAAGCACCAAATCCGTTTTGGTTAGCCTCAGCCCCGCCAACAAACTCAGGATACCAAATTATGAAAGCCTTTGAAGCCGGTTGGGGTGGTGCCGTATGGAAAACACTAGGCGTACCCGTAGTAAATGTGTCTAGCCGTTACGGTTCGGTAAACTATAGAGATACCCGAATGATGGGGTTCAATAATATTGAATTGATAACAGACAGGCCGTTAGCTGATAACCTACGCGAGATAGAAGAAGTAAAAAAATATTTTCCTAACCATGCAGTAATTGCTTCGTTAATGGTAGAAAGTAAAAAAGAATGGCATCAGATTATTAAAGATGTTGAAAATGCCGGAGCTGATGGTATAGAACTAAACTTTGGTTGCCCACATGGTATGTGTGAACGCGGAATGGGCTCGGCGGTAGGGCAAGAACCCGAAGTGTTAAAATTGATTGTTGAATGGGCTAAAGAAGCCGCTACCGTACCGGTAATTACCAAACTGTCTCCCAACATTTCGCATATTATTGACCCGGGATTGGCTGCGGTACAAGGTGGTACCGATGCCTTGTCATTGATTAATACCTTAAAAAGTATTGTGGGAATCGATTTAGACAGCTACGCACCTTATCCTATTGTTGACGGCAAAGGTACCAATGGAGGCTATTGCGGCCCGGCAGTAAAACCCATTGCCATGCACATGATTAAAGATTTGGCACAACATCCTGAGATTTGCAAAGTGCCTATTTCGGGTATTGGCGGCATTGAAACGTGGCGTGATGTAGTTGAGTTTATCTTACTAGGAGCCACTTCTATTCAAGTCTGTACGGCAGTAATGCATTATGGTTTTGGCATAGTACGTGAAATGGAAGCCGGTGTACGCCAGTTTATGGAAGATAAAGGCTATAATACAATCTATGATTTTGCCGGAAAAGCCTTACCGAATATTACCGAATGGAAACATCTCAATTTAAAGCATAAAGTAATTGCCAAAATCAATTCTGATACTTGTATCGGTTGTGATTTGTGCTATATTGCTTGCGATGACGGAGCGCATCAGGCCATTTCTTTGCCCGACGATACCAATAACAGAATCCCTACAATTATAGAAGAAAATTGTGTAGGTTGTAATCTCTGTTCATTGGTTTGCCCTGTAGAAAATTGTATTACTATGGTCAAAACCGATGATGGCACTGAGCATATCTCTTGGGAAGAAAGAACGCTGGCAGATGATGTTCCTGTAACTTTTGATGATGACAGAGCCGGAGGGAAAGGGCATTTTGTACCCAAACCTACCGATGCCTTAAAATAAATTTTTACAGTAGGGTTTATAATAGAAAAGTTCCCGTTTTTAATTTCTTAAAAAGGGAACTTGCTATGAAAAAAGAGGTGAAGTGTGTTCACCATACTTTATGACGTAATTGTGATAAAATACTTACTGAAAATTATTCGGGTTTGTACTTATAAGTCTCTTGGTTGATTCCGGTACCACTTACATACTTATTATTGAAATACTTACCACCAATATTTACACTATTTTTATAGTAAAAATTAGCGATGCCATGTTTTAAATTATTCTGCCAAGTACCTTCATAGATGTTTCCGTTGGTATAATAATATATACCATAACCACTTCGTATGCCATGACTGTAATTTCCTTTATATTTAGAGCCGTCATGCCAAATATAAGTCCCTTGGCCATGCCTTTTATCATCAACCCAAGCCCCTTGATAAGTATCTCCGTTATTCCAAGTATATTTTCCTTGGCCATGGCGTAAGCCGCCTTTCCACTGCCCGACATATTTACCGCTAGGGTATTGCATAGTGCCGGTACCATTTAGGCAATCGCCCGAGATGCATTTAGGGCTGGTAATTTCATCCTGTTCTACTTGTTCGGTTCCCATAACGCTATTTTCACTTGTAGCTTTATCAAGAACCTTTTGTGATGTTGCAATGACAGAATCTTTGGCTTTTTCTGTTTTTGTGTCTTCTGATTGTGCTGATATCCCTAGAGGGAACAATAATAATAATAATAAAATCTTTTTCATTGGTGTGTGTTTATCGATTCTTATTTGTACTGGTAACAGTTGTATTGAACAATTATAATAATTTCTTTTTGATTATGTTAGCAACATTGATTTCGCGTGCCTAAATTTACATTTTTTATAGGCGACATATAGAACTCATTATTTACCCTTTCTAT
>Ga0256841_1001724_pt1 | contig 18189 bp, 21 predicted proteins | sample 356308metaG_FD_185971 | JGI IMG/M metagenome (GOLD analysis project Ga0256841, IMG submission 185971) | Hydrothermal vent microbial communities from Mid Atlantic Ridge, Atlantic Ocean - 356-308 | ecosystem: Environmental > Aquatic > Marine > Hydrothermal vents | place: Atlantic Ocean: Mid... | reverse complement strand
TTTGGCCCTCTCGGAAAAACATCAGGTCCTGTGTATCACTCATTTGCCTCAAATCGCAAGCAAAGGACAGGCCCACTTTCTCGTAAGAAAACAAGTGAAAGGGGGGAGGACCCAAACAACGATCGTGGAGCTAGACCGCAATGGTAAGATCATGGAGGTTGCACGTCTGTTGGCAGGAAGGCAGATCACGCAACGGGCTATTTCAAGGGCGGAGGAAATGGTCCACTAATCAATACTAACAATTCTTTGCCCCTCCCTGAAACCCTCCCCTTTAACGGGCACTGCAAGAGAGGCGGTCTTTCCAACTTCCGTCACACGTATCCTTCCAATTTTTTGCCAGGACACAAGAAGCTCCCTGCCGTCTTTGGTGTGGACCATGTCGCTGCCCCCATATACTTCAAATTCCTGTCCTGTCTTGACCCCCACATCTGATCCCGCATTAATCTCTATACGATGATCAACGGACAAAATTCTGCCTTCCCATGGTTCAGAGTCAAGGGCTTCTTTGATCGGTTCGATAGAATTCTTTATCAACCTGGGTAGTATTGTTCGCTGCAATTCCTCCTTGACCCATTTTTTCTCCATAAACTCTTCGTCTTCGAGCTCTATGCTGACCCCTCCACTTTCCACATGGCTCATGATCACGGTGCCACTCTGTGGGTTGACAAGATTGACCACAAGTGCAACCTGATAATAAGCCACAGCGCTGCGCAGGGGCCAGATGCCTTTGAGCTTCACCTGTCTTTCGATAGGGCTAATGGTGCCCATTAGTATTGCATTAATCTCCTTCTTTCTGGCCCACTGGAGCAATCCTTTATCAACCACAACCCCATAAGATATACCAGAAGCGCTTTCGCTGCCTGAAACATTGGCGCCTGCATTGAACAATACCGCTTTTTTTGTGGCTGACAGCTTTTTAATCAACATATTTTTCAAATCAAGGTCTACCTGCTTTCCAAATCCTGCTTGATCAGTAAGGCTGGTTACAAGGACCCTTTTCTTGAGAGATGATTCTTTCTGCCCGAATGGGTGCAGAACAAAAGATGTTATCCCGCATCCGCACAGAACAAGTGATGTCGACAGAAGGAAAAAACAAAATATAGTAAGCGATTTTTTCATTCTTTAGCCCTAAATTACCAAAAATTCCCTTGTTTCCGCCCGGCTGCTGAATGGGTGAGCCGGCGCGGGAATGACGAAACAGATATCACTTCTTGTAGGAAATCACAAGGTAAGCTTTTTAAAACCGTATCTCGAAATTTTCAAATTCCCCTGTGTATGGCTCCGGGAACTCTATGACATTAGTCACACGGGCATGAGGAGGGCCTTTGTGACTCCACTCAACGAGCTGCCGCACCTGCTCTTCCGGGCCTTCAGCCACCACTTCCACATTACCATCGGGTAAATTTCTCACCCATCCCCTAACACCTAATGAGTTGGCTACTCGCCTGGTGGAATCCCTGAACCAAACTCCTTGAACTCTACCTTCAATGATCAGTCTAACCCTTACATCAGCCATGGTTTTCCACCTCCACCAATTTCAAGAACTCCTCCTCATTCAAGACCGTAACACCTTTTTCTTTGGCTTTTGAAAGTTTGGATCCGGGCGAATCCCCAGCTACTACATAATCTGTAGCAGCGCTAACTGATGAAGCCACTCGGCCCCCCAATTTTTCCACGAGTTGCTTTGCTTGGGAACGGGTCATGCTGGACAATGTGCCTGTAAATACAAAGGTCTTCCCGGCGGCCGGGGATTGGGCAGGCCTAGAAGGGGCCTCAATCTGGATTCCGCGCTCCAGCAAGGTCTTGAGCTGACGGCGGTTGTCCTCATCTTCAAAATAAGTGACAATACTTTGGGCAATTTCCGGCCCCACTTCCTCGATGGCCATAAGCTCTTCTTCCGTGGCAGAGGCCAGGGACTCTATATCACCAAAGTGCTGAGCCAACACACTTGCAATGTGTTCTCCCACGTGCCTGATGCCCAGTGCGTAAATGAATTTTGCCAGGGTGGTCTTCTTACTTTTCTCTATTGACTCCAGGAGATTAGTGGCAGCCTTGTCGGCAACTTTGTCAAGCTTCAGCAGATCATCTTTAGTCAAGGTATAAAGGTCTGCGGGCTCCTTTACCAGATCTTTTTCAATCAGTTGAGTGATTAGTTTGTCTCCCAGCCCTTCAATATTCATTGCGCCCTTTGACACGAAGTGTTTAAGGGCCTCTTTGATCTGGGCAGGGCAGTTAGGGTTTGGGCAACGTGAGGCCACCTCCCCGGACTTTCGTACAACTGTAGCCCCACATACGGGGCAGTTCTTTGGCATTTGGAATTTTTTTTCCTTGCCTGTGCGTTTGGAAACAATAGGCATCACCACTTCAGGTATCACGTCCCCCGCTCTTTGAACCAGTACGATATCGCCCTCACGAATATCTTTTTTCTGGATTTCGTCTTCGTTGTGAAGCGTGGCCCTTTTCACTGTGACACCGCCTATCTCGACAGGCTCTAAGTGTGCTACCGGGGTGAGCACACCTGTGCGGCCTACCTGCACTTCTATATGAGTCAAGCGGGTGGTCTCCTGGTTAGGCTCAAACTTATATGCTATGGCCCACCGCGGGCTGCGGGCCTTCTCGCCGAGTTTTCTTTGAAGTTCTATGCTGTTAACCTTTATTACAGCTCCGTCTATCTCGTAGGGAAAGGCATCTCTGTCTGTTTCCAGTTTTTCACAATACTTCACAGCCTCTTCAATGTTCTTGCACAGCTTGATATATTGCCGGTTTACTCTGAGCCCCCATTGCTGCAAAGTTATCATAAGTTCCATCTGGGTCTCAAAACTTGCTCCGCGAACTTCACCGACCCCGTAACAAAACATGTTAAGGGGGCGCGTTGCTGTGACACGGGGGTCGAGTTGCCGCACAGAACCTGCTGCTGCATTGCGTGGATTAGCAAAAGGGGGAAGGCCCCTGTCTATTCTTTGCCTGTTCAACTTCTCAAAGGCCTCAATTTCCATGTAGACTTCCCCGCGGACTTCTAGCAACTCTGGCACCGGCCTTCCATCCTTCCGCTCCATTAGAGTCAGAGGTACAGACATGATAGTCTTAATATTGGCTGTAACGTCTTCCCCTACATATCCATCTCCTCTTGTAGAAGCTACGATCAACCTGCCGCCTTCATAAACGAGTTCCACAGCGAGGCCGTCAATTTTTGGCTCAGCCGTGTATGCTACATCATCGCTGTGGCCAAGGAATCTCTTGACTCGCCCGTCAAACTCTCTTAGTTCCTCGCTGCCAAATGCATTTTCCAGACTGAGCATAGGCTGGCGGTGGGTTACCTGGGCAAAGGCCTCAAGAGGCTCAGCCCCTACTCGTTGGGTGGGAGAATCAGGCGTTATAAGCTCCGGATGTGCCTGTTCCAATTCTACGAGTTGCCTAAACAGCCTGTCATATTCGGCATCTGAGATCTCCGGGTCATCAAGAACATAGTATCGGTAATTGTGGTAGCGGATTTTCTCCCGCAATTCCTCAATCTGTCTCTTGATGTTTTCCATTTTTGCTATCCTTTTCGAGTCGAGTGAATGCTTCCACTAAGCCAAAGCATCCCGTGAGCATCATATCCCCGAAAGGGGATGCCATGTGGCCTCCAAGGCAGTCAAATGAGACCCTGTTCGGGCCGGTAAGCGCGAGATGTGGAAAATCGCTGATCCGTGCTGCTTCTCTATGCACAAAACAACCATGTCCCATGTCATTGAAAACTTCCTCGTTGGAAAGGCTCCCGCACCTGAATCTTTGCAGATGATCCCTTAGCTTCTCAGGGCTCATGAGAGAGGTGTGGTGCTCGTATATTCCAAAGATACGGCTATCCTTAACCAGTGCCGCTAAAACGTGCTCGTTACCCACATTGACAATTGTTATGCCTTCATCTTTTCTTTTTTCAAGCCAGGGGTCAAGCATGGCACCCAAAATCGCAGCCGGCCCGGTGTCCATCACCCAGGCCCATGGGGCGGTTTGCTTTATTGCCCGCATTCGAGTCATATTGGCTGGTGGCATTGAGAAGAGAAGGTGATGAAAACCTGCTCCAGCCTCCACTACGCCGCGCCACATCTTAAAACGGACCACCCGATTGCTTGTATTGGGGGAATAGCCATGGTCCTGCACAGCAACAACGAGGTTTCCTGGCATTGGTATGTAATACGTCTCCAATACCTGTCTTATGGCATCTAGCTGCAGGTCTCCCATTTCCAGTTCCACAAGAGGTTCCACATTGGGGCGTGAATTGACTAACTCAATGCCCATCCTGCTCACCTTGCCGAGATCATCGTGGAAAGTAAGGGCCGCTTGTTCCAACGCAAAGACCTTGAGACCTGCTTTAATGTGGGCCTTTAGTGCAGCAGTGCTGGGCCCACCTCCCATGGTCCTGCCTTTCAGAAAAACATGGCTGCGCTTCGCCGTGGCCTGACGGATAAGCCTTGCAATAATACTAGTCGGAGAGGGCAATATCATTTTGGGGCAGTTCTCTGGGTTTACACCCTTTTGCCATACCAATATGTCTTGGGTTCCACTTCCTATATCTATTGCGAGGATTCCGTCGTCAAGTCTACCCTTTCCTCTTTCCATATTCTCACACCCAATAATTAAGCTTAATTAACCTTAAAACTGTTCTGTTTTGACTACGCCTCACCTAATTCCTGGCATTTTGAAAAGCTCGTGGCAGCTTCAAATATGATCTCGGACGCTGCCCTGGTGTGACTTGCTAGCCGAGGATCGCTGAAGCCAGGGGTCCAAACATAGTCGAAAAGCTCGTCTGAGACAACCAAAAGGGAGGCGAATTTTACACCCCGATAATGAGCAACAGTTGCCAGGGCCGACAATTCCATATCCACGGCAATGGCCCCCAGTTTTTGGTATTTTCTTATCTTACCGATGGTCTCCCGGTAAGGCGCATCAGTGCTCCACACAGGGCCCCTCACGAAGCTAATTTTTTCCCTTTTGAGTATTGCTTCCAAGGTGTTACATAGTTCCTTGTCGGTGTAAGGGGGGATGCTGGCTATAGGATAGTGTTTGGAGGTGCCTTCCTCCGGGTAAGCACAGGAGGGCAGAACAATGCCACCTACCCGCAGTGCTGGACTGATTGAACCACACCATCCCAGCATCCAGAGCCTCCTTGCCCCTAAAGCGATCAGTTTTTCCATTACAAGGACAGCTTGAGGAGCTCCGAGAAAGGGCCCACATAGGGACAGGGGAGCAGAGCCATTTTGGCCGACGAGGTGAATCTTTCTTATTGACATATCGTTCACTGAAACCTTCCTGGCCCCGTGAGCGGTGGCAAGGTAGCGCAGTTCAGAGGCTAAACAAATCATCAGGGAATCAGCTGCTATTAATGGGTCCTTTTTGCTTTTTGTTGGTTTGATGATAGGGTAATCCTCGTGCATTTTTCTTTTGCCTCATTTTTCATATTCCCTTCTTATGCCAAGGGGCTGGTTTATTCATGAAAAGAAAAAACATGGTTTTTTAAAGGCCGGACTGGCCACATCCTTTTCACCTCTCATAGGCAGACGCCTTGGATGCCAAAAATTGCTACTTTAAACTGCGGCCGTGGTGGTGGCCAAGAGATTTTTTCAGTAACTTATCTATAATTATATAAAAACATGAGGCTAATATAGAAATATTTTACTGGAAAAGGCCCAAAAATATGATAAAATTTCTTTGAATGCGCCTCTTTGAATAACAGATGCTGAGCAGCCCGGCAATCTTTTGATAGTGTCTGGCCTAAAGGCGGGAAGATATTGTAGATGTGGGATTGACAATTTGCACAAAATGAAGTTAAATTAATAATTTTTGGTTTTTGACTAAATCATGTTTGAGAGCCTGAGCGAAAAACTGAATAGCACGTTTAAACGTCTTACTGGCAGGGGGAAGCTCACTGAGTCCAACATACAAGACGCTTTGAGGCAGGTGAGAATGGCTCTGCTGGAGGCGGATGTAAACTACAAGGTTGTCAAAAGCCTTGTGGAAGACATACGTAAGAGAGCTATCGGTCAGGAAGTCCTGGGAAGCCTGACGCCTGGACAGCAGTTTATCAAGATTGTAAATGATGAACTTGTTCGTCTGATGGGTGGAGAGCATGTACCTCTAAGCCTGGCAGGGCGCACGCCCCACTGCTTAGTCCTTGTGGGCCTCCAAGGTTCGGGCAAGACCACTACTGCGGCCAAGCTTGCAGCTTTTTTGAGAAAACGGGGCCGTCACCCCTACCTTGTACCGGCTGATGTGTACAGACCGGCTGCCATAGAGCAGTTGAAAAAGCTCGGGCAGCAGATCTCAGTGCCCGTACACGAAGCCGATCCTGCACAGAAGCCCGAAAAGATCTGTGTAGAGGCCAAAATGGCCGCAAGCAGGCAGGGCTGTGATCTATTGATAATTGATACGGCTGGGCGACTCCATATTGATGAAGAGCTTATGGAGGAATTGGGCAGAATAAAAGAGAAAATGACACCCCAAGAGATTTTGCTTGTGGCTGATGCCATGACGGGCCAAGATGCAGTAAATGTGGCGAAGCGTTTCAATGAGGTCCTGGATATCACCGGCGTGATCTTGACCAAAATGGAGGGGGATGCCCGGGGCGGCGCTGCTCTTTCAATTCGCGCTGTGACTGATAAGCCTATCAAGTTTGTCGGTGTGGGTGAGAAAATAGATGCCCTGGAGGCATTTTTCCCAGATCGCATGGCATCACGAATCCTTGGAATGGGCGATGTACTAACGCTGATAGAAAAGGCCCAGGAAGAATTCGACCAAAAAGAAGCTGAGAAGCTTGAAAAAAAGCTGAGAAAAGCAGAGTTTGATTTTGAAGATTTCCTTACACAATTGAAGCAAATAAAGAAACTGGGCTCTCTCGAACAAATTCTTTCAATGTTGCCTGGAATGGGCCAATTAAAAAAGCTCAAGCAGATGAAGCCCGATGAGAAAGAGTTGGTGAGGGTAGAGGCCATCATTAATTCCATGACAAGGGAGGAGCGGCGTAACTACAAAATAATTAATGGTAGCCGCAGGAAGAGAATAGCGAAAGGGAGCGGCACCTCTGTACAGGATGTCAACCGCCTTATCAAGAACTTTGCCCAGATGAAAAAGATGATGGAACGCTTTAGCAAGAAGGGCGCCAGAAGCCTCCCATCATTTTTTTCATGAGTGAATCAAAAGGTGAATACTGCTGTTTTGGAACTATGAAGAAGACTTAAACAAGGGGGTGATAACGCTTTATGTCTGTTAGAATTAGGCTGGCACGGATGGGTGCCAAGAAGAAACCGTTTTACAGGCTGGTTGCGGCCGATTCTGAGTCACCACGGGATGGTAGATTTCTCGAGATTCTTGGTTATTACGATCCTATGAAAGAGCCTCCAGAAGTTAAGGTTCACGAAGACAAGGTCAATTATTGGCTGAGTAAGGGAGCCGGAGTTTCGGAATCAGCCAGAGCGCTTCTCAAGAAACAGGGATTACTCTGACCAGGCCCGGTCGCAGCCTAAGGTTCACTGGATTAGAACCATAACGGAGCTAATCCGCAGAGGTTCAAAGGTGGATGGCCTGAATTCCTTCGTTGGTATGGCCGGCAACGGTGTGGCGGTGACCCCAAACACGGAGGTGAGTGGAGATGAAGGACTTGATTGCATACATTGCGAAAGCGCTCGTGGACAAACCAGAGGAAGTAGAAGTTAAAGAGATAGAGGGTGAACAGACTTCCGTGATTGAATTGAAAGTGGCCAAGGAAGACCTCGGGAAGGTAATCGGAAAACAGGGCCGTACGGCCCGCGCCATGAGGACTATTCTGAGCGCGGCCTCCACAAAAATTAATAAAAGGTCAGTGCTGGAGATCATTGAATAGCCTTGAGGCGATTCTCACCGGCTGACTTGATTGTCATTGGTAAGGTTAGGCGACCCCATGGCCTCAGAGGCCTTCTCCTGGTCGAGTCTTACGCCGAGTCCTGGGAATCGTTCAAAAAGGTGGAGACTGTCTTTTTGACTGATGCAGCTAATCACCTGCGGCAGTACAGGGTCATTTCCGCAAAGCCCCACAAGCGGCTGGTGCTGTTAGAGTTGGAAGGAATAGACTCAATGGAAGGGGCCGAATCTGTGAGGCACTCAGATGTCTTTGCTGATAAGAAGGCCTTCAAGAAGACGGGTGACAATGAATTCTTTTGGTTTGAACTGCTGGGCCTGGAAGTTTATCACGAAAACGGCACATATCTCGGCCAGCTCAGCCAGATAATTCCGACGCCGGCCAATGACGTTTATGTGGTGACCAACAAAGGGCGAGAGTACCTGATCCCTGCAATTGTTGAGATAGTCCGTGAAGTTGATCTGAAACAGGGCAAGATGATTGTATCGCCTCTGGACGGAATGCTTGAGATTAATGAGGATTGATATTTTAACCATTTTCCCTGAGGTCTTTCGCTCGGGGTATTTGCAGACGGGCATTCTGGGTAAGGCAATACAGAAAAATATCATTAGCATTAATGTTGTTAACATAAGAGACTTTGCCGATGATCCCCACCGCAGCACTGACGATCGTCCTTATGGCGGTGGCGAAGGTATGGTAATGAAGCCTGAGCCCGTAACAAAGGCCATTGAGTCACTAGACAAAGGCGGGGGGAAGTCCCTAAGAGTGCTCATGAGCCCCCAGGGAGAAAAATTTGATCAGGGCCTCGCATGGCAGCTATCCAAATATGACCAACTGGTGCTTATTTGCGGTAGATATGAAGGTGTGGATGAAAGGGTAAAAGAGCTTTGTGTGGATAGGGAGATCTCCATCGGCGATTATGTCTTGAGCGGTGGAGAACTGGCTGCCCTTGTAGTGATAGACGCTGTTGCCAGGCTTATTCCCGGGGTACTGGGAAATTACGGCTCAGCTATGGAGGACTCTTTCAAGGACGGGTTGTTGGAATATCCACACTACACCAGGCCCAGGGTATTCAGAGGCAAAGCTGTGCCAGAGGTTTTGCTTTCCGGTGACCATGAAAAGATTCGCTTGTGGCGACGAAAAGAGGCCTTGAGGCGGACCGCATTGCGCCGCCCTGACCTGTTGGCCAGAGCAAGGCTTGACGAAAAAGATCGCGGGATGTTGAAAGACCTGGGCTTTGAAGTAAAGCTCAGGGGAAAAGACTAGGGAGTACATGATACTCTATATCGGGCTGGTTCACTATCCTGTTTATAACAAGAATTATGATACCATAGCATCAGCAGTTACGACTTTAGACATTCACGATATAAGCAGACTGGCCCGAACATATGAGGCGAAAGCGTTTTTCGTAATCACGCCGCTGGAGGACCAAAAGAAACTAGTCGAAAGAATAAAGGCCCATTGGACAGAAGGTTATGGCGCATCATATAACCCTGACCGCAAAGAGGCCTTAGAGATGGTGACAATTGCAGAAAGTATAGAGGATGTAAAAGAAAAGATCGAAAAGAGGGAGGGAGAGCCCCCAATTTGTGTTGCGACAGATGCTGTGGGGCAGGTGGGAAAGGTTATCAAGTTTGATGAGGCTCGGGATCTCATGAGAAGAGGAAAGCCTATACTGCTTTTCCTTGGCACGGCATGGGGGCTTCATCGGCGGGTGTTGGAGGATTCAGAGTTCGTGCTTGAGCCGATCCATGGACCCACTGATTATAACCACCTCTCGGTCAGGACGGCCGCAGCTATAATTCTTGATCGTTTGGTGGAAAGATGATTTCTTGCAGGAGGAGTTGAAAGATGGATGTAATGGACATTTTGGAAAAAGAACAAATGCGAACCGATATTCCTGAGTTTCGAGAAGGAGATACGGTAAGAGTACATGCCCGGATACGTGAGGGCGACAAAGAAAGAATTCAAGTTTTTGAGGGCGTGGTTATCAGAAAAAGGAGAGGGAAGACTGGCGCCACATTTACCGTACGGAAGGTAAGCTATGGCATCGGAGTGGAAAGGATCTTTCCTCTTCACTCCCCTTTGATTGACAGAATAGAGGTAGTGAGCCGCGGCAAGGTGAGGCGCAGCAGGTTATATTATCTGAGAGCCCTAAGGGGTAAGGCTGCGAGGATTAAAGAGAGGCGTGTTTAATCAGGAAACCGTGGCGATACAGCGTTGACGCCGAGAATAAAAGAACTCTCATTATTTTCCCAACTTGATGAATACGGGGGCTCGGACCCCTTTTATTACGAAAAGATGATCGGGGGCCTCGGATTTGGGTGTATAGTGGGAATCGATGAAGCTGGCAGGGGGCCTCTGGCAGGGCCAGTTGTGGCGGCGGCCGTGGCACTGCCGGAAGGAGTAAAGATAGACGGCGTAACCGACTCCAAAAGGATGACGGAGAGGGCGAGGGAAAAGGCCTTTCAGGATCTGGTAGCTTGCGGCGCACGTATTGGGATTGGCGTTGCATCCCACAAAGAAATAGACCAGATAAACATACTTAGGGCGGCCTTAGAGGCCATGAAAAGGGCAGTGTTGAATCTGCCTGACGAAGCGGAATTTCTCCTTGTAGATGGCATTCATCCTGTACCTCTTGACATCCCCCAAAAGTGTTTGAAAAAAGGCGATCTGATATGCCACAGCATTTCCGCGGCATCGGTTATTGCAAAGGTTTATAGAGACAGAATAATGGGCTCTTATCACGAGGCGTATCCCCAATACGGCTTTGGCAAGAATAAAGGTTACGGGACCAGGGAGCATTTAGAGGCAATTAGGCGTTTTGGGCCGTGCCCCATCCACCGGTTCACCTTTAAAGGAGTCTGCTGAGGTGTCCAAGGAGAGGGTGGAGCTTGGCAAACGAGGAGAAGCGCTGGCCGTTGGCGAACTTAAGAAGTTAGGTTATAAGATAGTGGAAACCAATTATCGTTGTCGATTGGGAGAAATCGATCTGATTGCACGTGAGGGGAAATCCCTCGTTTTTGTGGAGATAAAGACCAGGAGATATAAACCCTTAGGCTACGCAAAAGAAGCGGTGCATCCCCGGAAGCAAAGGCAAATCTCAAAGGCAGCTCTTACATATATGAAACAAAAGCGGCTTGATGGCGCAAGGGCAAGGTTCGATGTGGTGGCGATTAGTCTGACTTCTGAGGGGGCGAAAATAGAGGTTATAAAAAACGCTTTTGATCTTGCTTACTGATGTGGGGCCATGCGAGGCAGGGAGAAATCTTGAACTCTGCTGGCACATTGTTTGTTGTAGCGACCCCTATTGGAAATTTGGGGGACATTACTCTACGGGCAATCGATGTGCTTAAAAGCGTGGACATCATTGCTGCCGAGGGTGTCAACCGAACAAGGGCGCTGTGCCGCCACTATGGAATCAAGACAGTTGTAAAGCGCTTCGACCAGCACAATCAGCGAAGGAGGGTGCCTGAGATCCTGGGCTTGTTGAGATCGGGTAGCTCCGCGGCTTTGGTCAGCAACGCTGGCACTCCTGGTATCTCCGATCCTGGCGCCTTCTTGGTGAGCAAGGCACTGGCCGAGGGGATTAAAGTGACACCCGTGCCGGGCCCGAGTGCTGTTACCGCAGCGCTTTCAGTATCAGGTACAGGGGCTGAGCGTTTTGTCTTCCTGGGTTTTCCGCCTGCCAAAAAGGGGCAAAGGATTAAGGAGTTCCAGCGATGGTCTACGGCCGAGATACCCATAGTGATCTATGAGGCGCCCCATAGGATTATGAATACCCTGATAGATATTAGAGAAGCATTTTCAGATCCTGATTTGGTCCTGTTCAGAGAGCTAACAAAGATTCATGAGGAAGTGAAGAGGGGCAAGGCAAGTGAGATAATCGCTTCCCTGGCACAGGAGAATATAAAGGGCGAGTTTGTGCTTGTGGTGGAACCAGGGGGAGGGTCCATAGAGAAGTGTCTTGAGGAAGACGCCCTGGTAAAACTGGAGGAAATGGTGGCTGAGGGTGCGAAATCACTGAAAGACATTGCCAGGGAAATATCGACCCAAACAGGAATACCCTTCAGAAGAATTTATAAAATATCGCTGAAGATAAAACGTAACAGGCCTGAGGCGGTCTAGGTCTAGTATATATCGGAAGGAGTTCGAGGGTGGTCGAAGAAGCGGACAAGGCCTCGGCAAGGCCAAGGCAGGAGCAAGACAAAAAAACAAGCAAGACGCTGAAGGTTACCAACAGCCTTGGACTCCATGCCCGGGCAGCAGCCAAGATAGTCGAACTGGTCAAACAACATGATTCCCAGTTATATTTGCGAAAGGATGACCAGGAAGTGGATGGATCCAGTATCCTTTCCATTTTGACGTTAGCCTGCCCAAAAGGCACTGAAATAGAGGCACGCGCCGAAGGGAAGGACTCGGAGAGATTGCTGAGAGCTCTGGAGAACCTATTCGCTAATAAATTTGGAGAAGGCCAATGACGGGCCAGGATAAGGGTGAGAAGAAGATCTTGCGGGGTATACCGGTTTCCTCTGGCATCGTGATCGGAAAGGCCCATCTTGTCGACCGCAATCAGGTCAAAATTTACTATCACTACTTGGTGGATGAGGCCCAGGTAAAGAAAGAAGTAGAGAGATTTCGAGAGGCGATTCAGAAAACAGAGGAGCAGTTGGTAAACCTGAAGAATAATATGCCCGATTACATCAAACAGCATGCATTTATCATAGACAGCCATTTAATGATTCTCCATGACGGAATGCTTACTGAGGCGACTGAGGAAACAATATTGAGGGAGAGAATCAATGCAGAATGGGCTGTCAAGAGATCGTTGAATAATATTCGTAAGATGTTCGGCGAGATTGATGACGAATATATTCGCAGCCGATTGTTTGATGTGGAAAATGTTACGGAGAGAATATTGAGGAATCTCTCGGGGGAGGAGCAGGAGAGCCTTGCCGATATTACCAACAGGGTCATTATAGTCGCTCATGAGCTTTCACCTTGTGATACCACAGAGATGAATGTCAGCAAGGTGCTCGGCTTTGTCACAGATGTTGGGGGTAGGACATCGCATACTGCTATCATGGCGCAGGCACTGGAGATACCAGCGGTTGTCGGATTGGAGACCGCGACAGAGCAAATTGATGATGGTGATCTCATTATCCTGGATGGAACCTCAGGTGAAGTGGTGGTGAACCCTGATGATACTGACATTATCCAGTACCAAGAGAAGCACCTGCGCCATGAAAGGTATAAGTCCACTATTCAAAGAACCAGTCATTTACCTGCTGAGACCGTGGAGGGGCACCGAATCGCAGTAAAGGCCAATATTGAGTTTTTGGAAGAAGTGGCAGCGGTGAGAGATCACGGCGGCGAAGGTATAGGGCTGTACAGGACAGAATTCCTGTACCTGCGCAGCCGAGGGGTCCCGAGCGAAGAGGAGCTTTTTGAGGATTACAAAGAAGTGGCTCAAATTATGTCTCCTGATCCCGTTACCATCCGCACATTGGATATTGGGGGTGACAAGTTTGCCTCAGATCTGACGGTCGCAAAGGAGATGAACCCGGCTCTGGGGCTGAGGGCGATCCGATTTTGCCTGAAAGAGCCGCAGATTTTTAAACAGCAACTGAGGGCAATTCTGAAGGCCAGTGCGCACGGAAATATCCATTTGATGTTTCCGATGATATCAGGTGTGCAGGAAATTCTGGAGGCGAAAGCAATCCTCGAGGAGGTAAAAGAGGAACTTGACCGGGGTGGTATCCCGTACGATCCTCATCTGAAAGTGGGAATAATGATAGAGATTCCTTCTGCAGTCACCATGGCAGAGGTCTTGAGCCAGCACGTGGACTTTTTTAGTATTGGTACAAATGACCTTATACAGTATGCCCTCGCGATTGATAGGGTTAATGAGCATGTAGCGTACATGTATCAGCCGTTTCACCCGGCTATTTTGAGGATGATCAGAGCGGTTGTTCAAGCAGCCAGAAGCGCAAAGATCCCTGTTGCTTTGTGCGGTGAGATGGCAGGTGACCCTTTGTGCACACTAGTATTGATAGGGCTGGGAATTGATGAATTAAGTATGAATCCTAGATCCATTCCCGTGATCAAGAAAGTGATCAGGTCACTGTCTTTGGAAGAAGCAAAACGGGATCTGGGTGAGGTCATGAAAATGAGCACGGCCAGAGAGGTCAGAGAGTTCCTGGTGAATAAAATGGGGCCCGAATTAGCTGAGCTAGGACTGGAAGAACACCTTCCCACCATTCGAGAGGCCCTCTAGCCCGCGAGCGAGAATATCGAAATGAGTGCAAGAGTAGTCTGCCAAAACAGAAAGGCACGTCACGACTATCATATTGAGGAGGTAATAGAGGCGGGCATTGAGCTACTTGGCCCAGAGGTGAAGTCTCTGCGCGAGGGGCGGGCCAGTTTGGTAGATAGCTATGCAAAGATAAAAAAAGGCGAAGTCTTCCTTTACAATATGCATATCACTCCATACGCTTTTGCAGGGCATGTTAACTTGGATCCCAGGAGACCGCGAAGGCTTCTTTTAAGAAGAAGAGAGATTAAGCGACTCATAGGGAAGACAGAGGAAAAGGGGTTCACCCTCATCCCAATAAAGGTATACTTTTCTCCGAAAGGGTGGGCCAAGGTGGAGTTGGCCCTGGCAAAAGGAAAGCGAAAGTATGACAAACGAAAGGCGATAAAAGAGCGGGAACTGAAAAGAGAGATGGAGCAGGTCAAAAAACGAGGGCCTTATTGACTGTGTCCAGGAAAAGGCTTATATTAATTATAGTTCTTTGAGATGGGGGCGAACTGGCTTCGACGGGGATAGTGAAGCTTAGGCTGCATACCGAGGTTCCGCCTGCTCGTAAAACAGGTGGGTTAAACACAGACGCAGACGATTATGCGTATGCCCTGGCCGCTTAATTGACGGCCAGCGTTCCTCTGATCCTTGCCTGCGGGATCAGAAGGGGCGTCGACTAGCAGGCTAGCTGATCCGACGAACCTGCGCGTTGGTGAGGCGAAAGGCTACGCAGGTTAGTCCTTTGGCGACCTTGCCCGATAGGGACCCAAAGGGCGAACGACTTGTATCGGGCTAAGTATGTAGACGCCTAAGCGGAATGTTTCCGGACGGGGGTTCGACTCCCCCCGCCTCCACCAGTCTTCGCTAAAGCGAAGACTGCCGCGCCGAAGTTGCGACGTAGCCGAAGGCGAAATCGAACGAAGGTGGGCTGGACCAAATTTTATGGCTACATTGTTTCGCTTTAGCTACGACTCGGCAGGCCATATGAACCTTCGCTAAAGCGAAGACTGCCGCGCCGAAGTTGCGACGTAGCCGAAGGCGAAGTCGAACGAAGGTGGGCTGGACCAAATTTTATGGCTACATTGTTTCGCTTTAGCTACGACTCGGCACGCCGGAGAGAATCAAATAGATTTTCCAGACATATAAGTGGCCTCTTTTTATTACGTATATATCCTCCAATCAATTTCCAATCCAAAACATTATTATGTGGGATTTACTGAGGACCTTGATGCGCGTTTGAAATCCCACAACGCTGGTCAGGTCACCTATACATCCAAATACAAACCATGGCGCGTGAAAACAGCCATAGCATTTACGAACCGGGAGAAAGCCCTTGATTTTGAAAGGTATTTGAAGACTCCATCAGGCAGGGCCTTTGCAAAAAAGAGACTTTAATCCCTTCTCATCATCACTTTGCCGCTGAATTTCTTTAGCTTTTCTTCTTCACCCCCCTTTATCCTCCCTTTCCTCAAGCCCCTCTTTCGTACCCCGTCCACTTGAAGGCCCCTCTCCGGTCAACCCATTGCTCAATAACCCATTCCTACCAACAAAAATGACTTGTAAAATCCCTCTGCCCTGTTCCCTGAATGCTTGATCATACTTTTATAGTGAATATTTTATGGAGAACTTTTTATATGGAAGCAAGCGCTGAGCTTCAGGTAAAGTTGAGGGGAAGGGGGTTTCAGGTTAGCCAAAATGAGGCTATGGAAATCCTGAAAAACATGGCTTTAGGGCCTGCTAAACGCAAAGGTAAGGCCCCTTCGTATTTCGTGGTGGTTAATGGAAAGAGAATTCCCATTAAACAGGCCCTCAAATTTTATTATTTCCTTGGTCAATAGGAGAGACGTCCATCACCACAAGGCCATTGAGATCTTGAGCACTACTGGTGAAGACGAAGGTATTGCCACCCATCCCCTGTTTGTCCAGGAAACCATCACCGTCATTGCCAGAAAGGCTAGGGAAGAATCCTTGGATTGTAAAACGTGGCTAAGCAAAATTGAGGAGTTCTTTGAGAACCTGAAAATCCTGGAATTCACTCCCCATACCCATGAGGCCCTGGAGGTCATTGGTGAATCGCAGTGCCAGTTAAGCTATATCGACTGCGTACTGGTTTTGGCCAATCGTCATCTTAGTGCCCGAATTCTCACATTCGACAATGCCTTGCAAAGGATGTGTCAAGGCTGTTGAGTTGAATCACTGGTATCGATCAGAGCTCTTATGAGGTTGTTTTATTAGCATATGAGAATGGCCGTGCTTTCCAAATTCAGAAAGGTTTCCCTTGCACGTGACATATCACCTGTTATATGTTTTGCCCAAGCCCCTTTCAACAAGTACACGGTCCGTTGAGGGTACGGTGTGCTGTAACACCTTTTAAGTACAGTGCAACGAAGTCCGTACAAGAGCCATGGCAGAAAGATATTTATAATGACTTCAGGCTCCAACACGTTCCCTAAATTGGTTAAAGAAGTGCGCAAACAACTGGGAATCACCCAGGAAGAACTGGCCCATGAGCTGGGAGTGAGCTTTGCCACCATCAACCGCTGGGAAAACGGCAAGACCACACCGTTCAAGCTGGCTCGGAGGGAGTTTGACAATTACTGCGCTAGGATGGCCAGGCAAGGGAAGTTAAGTTTGCCCAGGGGCGACAAATGAACAGCGACAAGACCGACTTGACGTTTTTTACCAATGATGCAAACCAGACCCTGCTGGACCGCTTCAAGGCAACTTTGGTTGATACACGCCTGTTTGACATCCTCGTCGGATATTTTCATGCCAGTGGATTTTACCAGCTTTATGACGCAATCGAACATATTGAAAAAACACGTATCCTTGTTGGGTTGGGAATTGATGATGAAGTATATCGCGCCCTGCATCCTGATGACTGGCACATGAAAATCGATTTCGAATCTCATGCAAATACTAAGAAACAATTTCAAGACAAACTCATTCATGAGATTGAATACTCGCCGGAAGACGACGAGCAGCTTGAAGTTGGCCTGAAAAAGTTCATTGAGTTTTTGCAGACAGATTGCCCTTTTGCTGAAGCGGATAAACAACAGGGGGGCAACGGGAAGAAGCTCGAAATCAGAGCCTTCCCATCACGGAATATCCACGCCAAGGTTTATATCGGACGGTTTACGCCCGAGGATCGGGATTACGGTTTCGTAATCACAGGGTCAAGTAATTTTTCCTATTCCGGTTTGGTGGCCAACCGGGAGTTCAACGTGGAGCTGCGCCAGCGCCGAGATGTGGAGTTCGCCCTGGAACAGTTTGAAGAACTCTGGCGCCAATCCGTGGATATTTCGAAAGACTTTGTTGATACCGTGACTCAGAAGACCTGGCTAAATGATACGATTACGCCTTATGAACTGTATCTCAAACTTGTTTACGAATACATGCAGGAAGATATAAATCTGCAGGAGGATGTCGAGGTTTTTCTGCCTTCCGGGTTCATGTCACTCAAATACCAGAAACAGGCGGTGATACAGGCATTGAAAAAGCTCGAGGAACACAACGGAGTTTTTCTGTCTGATGTTGTTGGTCTTGGCAAGACGTTCATCACAGCCCAATTGCTTCAGCAAATCAAAGGGCGCATTCTGGTAATCTGTCCTCCTGGGCTGAAAGGTTATTGGGAAGAAAGCCTGCATGACTTCCGCGTTCCGGCCCGGGTGGAGTCGCTAGGCAAACTTGACCATGTCATCCGCTTCGGGCTTGATCGTTTTGATTATGTAGTTGTAGATGAAGCCCACCGTTTTCGAAACGAAACCACGCAGTCCTATGCCGATCTGCTGGATATTTGCCGGGGCAAAAAGGTCATTTTGGTAACTGCGACACCATTGAACAATACGATCGATGATATCTTTGCTCAATTAAAACTCTTTCAGGCGCCCAAAAACTCCACAATTCCCGGCATACCGAATCTGGAGAGATACTTTCAGAAACTGCGCCGGAAATTCAAAGGACTAGACCGCAAGGATCCGGCCTACCGGGAAACCATCAAAACGGTTTCTGTCGATAT
>Ga0256841_1001723_pt1 | contig 18191 bp, 12 predicted proteins | sample 356308metaG_FD_185971 | JGI IMG/M metagenome (GOLD analysis project Ga0256841, IMG submission 185971) | Hydrothermal vent microbial communities from Mid Atlantic Ridge, Atlantic Ocean - 356-308 | ecosystem: Environmental > Aquatic > Marine > Hydrothermal vents | place: Atlantic Ocean: Mid... | reverse complement strand
GTGGGCGTGAACGGATACTCGGCGAGGCGAATACCCCACAGCGCCGGGACCACCTTCTCGGGCGGCAGGTGGTAATGCGTGCGCACGAAGTCGGCGAGCGCGCCGCCGTCGGTGAGCACCGCCCGCGCCCGACGAAGCACGCGCCCGACGAGCGGGCGAAAAAAGAAGCGCCGGAGCCCTTCGAAGGGGTACACCGACACGTCGTACGTCCACGTGTTCACGATGATGGGGTCGAAGCCCGAGCGGAGGCCCATCCACCCGTAGCTCGTCGCATACGAGGGCATGAGCACGTCCACGGCCCGTTCGCGCAGGAGCCGCCGGAGCGGGCGCGCCGGACCCGCAAAGTCGATCCACGTCATCCGCTCGGCCGAGGTGTGAAACGCGGGGCGAAGCGCGGCGGTCTCGACGCCTTCGAGCGGCGCGGCGGGGGGATGAAACGTGAAAAGCGACACACGCAACCCCTGCTCGGCAAGCGCGGGGAGCCACTTTTGCGCGTGATAGCTCCGCCCGTTTCCGAAATAGGCGAGATGAAGGCGCGTGTCGTCCGGCATGTCGTCGGGAGGGAAGGAAACGTCTTGATCTTCGGGCGGGCGGAAACCGGTCCGGTCCCGCCGGGGTACGGTGCTCGGGAGCCGACGGCCCCGTGAAGTCCCTGTTCAAAATACGCGGGCGCGGCGTCGTCGTTTTGTGAAGGCTTTCCGGGCACTTAGTTTCCCGCACCGGGCCGGCTCTCTACCGAAGCCCATTGGGCCTGACCTTGATGTTTTGACTCATACGCTCCACAGGGCACGACGCTTTTGCCGCCCTCTCCCCTGGCGGGCGAGGGAACGCAACCGACGAGGTCTTCGCCATAGACCAACGCATCGCCCGATGCGACATGAAAAGGCATGGTCTTTTCGTGAAAAAGGTCCTGAACGGGCCATAATCGAGAGATCAAAAGAGGTCCGGTAGTGAACCGGGCCCAAAATACGGATACGCCGCCCGTGAATCCTACCCCCTTCCCCTGCATCCGATCAACCCGAACCTGACCGACATGGCAACCTACGCAGTGATTATGGCCGGCGGCATCGGCAGCCGGTTCTGGCCGAAGAGCCGCCGCGAACAGCCCAAGCAGTTCCTCAACGTCTTCGGCGAGGCGACGCTGATCCAGAACACCGTTGCCCGGCTGCAGGGGCTGGCGCCGCCGGAACGGTGCTTCGTGGTGACGCACGAGCGGTACGTGGAGCAGACGAAAGCGCAGCTCCCCGCCATCCCCGAGGAGAACATCCTGGCCGAGCCGATCAGCCGGAACACGGCGCCGTGCATCGCCTATGCGGCGGTGCGTTTGCAGGCCCTCGACCCCGACGCCGTGATGATCGTGCTTCCGGCCGATCACGTCATCACGGACGTGCGCGCCTTCCACGAGGTGCTCGAGACCGCCATCGAGGCGGCGCAGGAGCCCGGCGCGCTCGTCACCATCGGCATCACGCCCACGCATCCCGCCACCGGCTACGGGTACATCCAGTTCGAAGGCACGCCCGAACACATCGGCGCGCCCTCGAAGGCGCTCCACGTGCGCACCTTCGCCGAGAAGCCCGACCAGGAGACGGCCGAGCGCTTCCTCGACTCCGGCGACTTTCTCTGGAACAGCGGCATGTTCATCTGGCGCGCCGAGTCGATTCTCGATCAGATGGCGTGTCATCTCCCCAAGGCCCACGCGGCCTTCGCCCCCGTCGCCGAGGCGCTCGGAAGCGAAGACGAGCGCGAAGCGGTGGCCGAAGCGTTTCGGAACAGCCCCCGCGTCTCCATCGACGTGGGCGTGATGGAGCGCGCCGACAAGGTGTACGTCGTGCCCGGCTCGTTCGGCTGGAGCGACGTCGGCGACTGGCGCGCGGTCTATGATCTGAGTGAGAAAGACGCGCACGGCAACGGCCTTCAGGGCAACGTTCTCGTGCACGATTCGAGCCGCTGCCTCGTGCAGAGCGACCACCGCCTCGTCGTGCTCGTGGGCATCCACGACGCCGTAGTCATCGACACCGAAGACGCGGTCCTCGTGTGCAACCGCGAGAGCACCCAGCAAGTCAAGAACGTCGTCGACTACCTGTACGCGCATCAACTCACCCGGTACATCTGAGCGACGTTTCGGCCCGGGTCCGACGAACCTTCTTTCGAAAAAAAACAGCGACGGCCGAGTGCCCCGGCCCTTGTGCCTGACGGGTGAATTTCGTATCACTTCCGTGCCCGTCTTCCCTTCGTTTTTCGAAAGCAACCATGCCGCTGACCCTTTCTTCGCCCGCTTTCCCGAACGGCGGGCCGATCCCGCCCCGGCACACGTGCGACGGCGACGACCTCGCGCCCCCGCTCCGGTGGTCGGGCGTGCCCGAAGCCGCCGCGAGCCTCGCCCTCATCGTGGACGACCCCGACGCCCCGGACCCCCGCGCCCCGCGCATGACGTGGGTGCACTGGGTCGTCTACAACCTCCCGCCCGACGCCGAGGGCCTCCCCGAAGGCGCGACGGCCCGCGACCTCCCGCCCGGCGCGCGCGAAGGGCTCAACGACTGGAAACGCCCCGGCTATGGCGGCCCCTGCCCGCCCATCGGACGCCACCGCTATTTCTTCAAACTGTACGCGCTCGACGGCGTCCTCCCCGACCTCGGCACGCCCACCAAAGCCGCCCTCGAAGCTGCGATGGCGGGCCGCGTCCTCGAGCGCGCCGAGCTCGTCGGCACGTACCAGCGAGCGGGATAAACCGCCGCGCACGCCGCTTCGTCCCCCATGATCGTCGAACCCATGTCTCGCCCCCTCGCTTTCCTCTTCACCCTCAGTCTTTTCGTCCTCATGAGCCACCCGACCCTCGCCCAGCGCGGATGGAAACAGCACGACATGAGCCGCCCGCGCCCGCCGGTGGTGACGCCCGCCCCACAGGCGCTCCCCGTCCCGCCGCCCCCCGACGCCGTCGTGCTCTTCGACGGCACGGACCTCTCGGCGTGGGAGGCGCACGTCGGCGGTCCCGGCGCGTGGACCCTCGGCAACGACTACATGGAGGTGGCCCGCCACAGCGGCAAGCCCGCCCCGTGGAAGGTCGGCGACGGCTACTTCGAGGTCGTCCCCGGCACGGGAGACATCCGCACGAAAGCGGCTTTCGGCGACGTTCAGCTTCACGTCGAATGGGCGGCGCCGGCCGTCGTCGAGGGGGAGGGGCAGGGGCGCGGCAACAGCGGCGTCTTCCTCATGGGCCTCTACGAGGTGCAGGTGCTCGACTCGTACGAGAACGACACCTACCCCGACGGGCAGGCGGCGGCGCTTTACGGGCAATACCCGCCGCTGGCCAACGCGATGCGCCCGCCCGGCGCGTGGAACACGTACGACATCATCTTCCGGCGGCCCCGCTTCGGAGCGGCCGGGCAGCTCCTCGCGCCCGCCCGCGTGACGGTGGTCCACAACGGCATCCTCGTGCAAGACGCCGTCGAGCTGTGGGGCGTGCCGCTGTGGCTTCAGCACCTCCCCTATCGCCCGCATGCCGACCGGCTCCCGCTCGTCCTTCAGGATCACGGCGACCCGGTGCGCTTCCGCAACATCTGGCTGCGCGAACTGCCGGAGACCGCGCCCGCGCCGCCCCCGGACGCCTACCCGGAGGGCCTCACGCTCGCGCCCGAAGCGCTCGACCGGTACGCCGGGCGATACGGCTCGTGGGAGATCCGCCGCGAAGACGACCGGCTCCGGGTCCATTTCTTCGGCCCGCTGTGGCTGGAGATGGTCCCGCTCTCGGAGACCCGCTTCACCCTCAAGCACACCGCCGGCACGCTCGACTTCGACCTCGGCGACGACGGCGTTCCCCGGAGCGTGACCTTCACCCTCGGCGGCGTGCCGATGCAGGCGGAACGGACGCCGTGAATCGTCCCGAAGCCGCGCCGTTCCCCTCACTCCGCAGCCCGACGCCCATGAACCTCCTCCGCCTCGCCGTCTTCGTCGCGCTCGCGGGCCTGTGCGCGCCGCGCCTCCACGCGCAAACGCAGGAAGCCGCCGTCGTCTACCTCGTGCGGCACGCCGAGGCCGTATCGCCCGAGCTTCGGCAAGATCCGAAGAACCCGCACCTGAGCGAGGCCGGTCGTAGGCGCGCGGAGCAACTCGCCTACGTCCTCGGCGATGCGGGCATCACGCAGATCCTGAGCACCGACTTCCACCGCACGCGGGAGACGGCGCGGCCGCTCGCCGAAAAGCGCGGCCTCGACGTGAAGGCGTACGATCCGTACGACCTCCCGGGCTTCGCCGAGGCGCTTCGGGGCATGCGCGGACGTTTCCTCGTCACGGGCCACAGCAACACCACGCCGAAGCTCGTCGAACTGCTCGGCGGCGACCCCGGCCCGCCCATCGACGAAAAGACCGAATACGACCGGCTGTACGTCGTCGTGCTCGGCCCCGACGGAATGGTCACAACGACGCTTCTCCGGTACGGCGCACCCGCGAAGTGAGGCCTCCGTCGAAGCGATACCGGCGGGCGCTCAGGGCGGTTTCCCGCGCGGCCACCTTGAGGATGGCCGCCGCCGGGATGGCAAGCAGCATGCCGAGCACGCCGAAGAACTTCCCTCCGATGAGCACCACGAGCAAGACCGTCACCGGGTGCAGCTTCACGTTTCGCGCCACCACGAGCGGGTTGAGCATCAGGTTGTCGATGAGTTGAACGACGATGAACGCCGCGACGATGGCGAGGCCCGTGCGCAGCGGAGCGCCGCCCAGTATCGAGACTGCCACGGCGAGCACGGTGGCGAACACGGGTCCGAGGTACGGGATCAGGTTTGCCAGTCCCGCGACGACGCCGAGAATGAGGTACGAATCGACGTCGAGGAGCCACAGCGCCGCCGTCGAGAGCGCGGCCACCACGAGCGTCGTGATGAGCTTGCCGCGCAGGTAGTTGCCCAGTTGCCGGTCCATCTTGTGCAACAGGTTGAGCACGAACTCGAAGTACCGGTTCGGCGCCCAGGCGATGAAGCTTTTCCGGAGAGTGGGGCCGTCTTTGAGGATGAAGAACAGCAGGAACGGCACGAGGACGAGGTTGCCGAGGAAAGCGAGCACATCCGGCACGAACGTCACGGCGTTGCGCGCGTGGTCGGCGACGAATGCCCGGATGGCTTCGGAGAGGTCGAGGTCCATCGCGCCTGCGAACGCAAACCGGGTCTGGAGGAAACGTTCCGTCCGGTCGATGAGCGCGGCCACGCCCTCCGGCGTGACGGCGCTCTGCAAGGCGCGCATCTGCGCGAAGGCGGGCGGCAGACACCAGAAAAGCGCGAGCCCTACGGCCGCCGCAACGCCGGTGAAGACCACACTCGCGGCGGCGGTGCGGCCCATCCCGCGCGCCTCCATCCTGCGCACGAGCGGATCGAGAAGGTAGGCCAGCAGGGCCGAGACGAGCGCCACCTTCACCACCGCACCGACGGCGGCGAGCGCGTAGAGCGCGAGGCCGAGAGCGAGCGTCCACAGCCCTGCCTTAACCCATGGGTTCATGCGCATCCTCCCCGCCGCTTGTGTCCTCCCCGGGCAACGCCGCCCGAAGGCGCTCCACCTCCTCGTGCAAGGCCTGAAGCTCCCGATCCGCCCGGATGAGCCTCCGCCCGGCGATGCGGGCCAGCGGCAGGAGCACCTTCACGCCCAGCTTCGGGTCGCGGGCGAGCAGGCCGAGCAGTTCCGGCTGAAAGAAGCCCCACAGCGTGCTTGCCGTCTCGGCGCGCGCCGTGGCCGAACGCGGCGTCTCGTTCAGCAGCGCGATCTCGCCGAAGAAGTCGCCGTCGCACAGCCTGGAGAGCACCCGCCCCGTAGGCTCGTAGAGAATGGCGACGCGGCCCTGTTCGATCAGGTACATGCCCACGCCCGGCTCTCCCTGACGGAAGATGATCTCCCCCGCCGCGTATTCCCGCCGGTACAGGATCCGTTCGACGGCGGCCAGTTCTTTCCGGCTCAGTTCCGAGAAGAGCGGAATGTTCCGGAGCAGTTCCCACGTGGCGAGCCTCTCCCCGTTCGACCGAAAAATATTATCCCAGATACTGCGCATGCACTTCCTGAAAGAAATCGATTACATTTTGCCCGGCCGAGCGTATATTGCCGCCCCGATGGATGAAAACATACGGTATAACGAGCACAACATAAACCGACCCCCACGCATGTCCGTGAACCTTCCGTCCCCCCTTTTCGGCGCCGTGGAAGCGGGCGGCACCAAGTTCGTCTGCGCCGTGGGGCGCGGCCCGGACGACCTCCCCGCCGTCACGCGCTTTCCCACGACCACCCCGGAAGAGACGCTTGCCCGCACGCTGGCGTTCTTCCGCGAGCAGCCGACGACGCCCGTGGCCGTCGGCGTCGGCTCTTTCGGTCCGGTGGACCCGGACCCGCACTCGCCCACGTACGGGCACATCACGCTCACGCCCAAGCCCCGGTGGTCGAACGTGGACGTGGCGGGGGCGCTTCGGGAAGGTCTCGGCGTGCCCGTAGCCTTCGACACGGACGTCAACGCCGCCGGCCTGGGCGAGCACCGGTGGGGCGCGGCGCAGGGCCTCGACACGTTCCTCTACCTCACCGTCGGCACGGGCATCGGGGGGGGCGGGCTCGCGGGCGGGCGCCCCATGCACGGGCTCGTGCACCCGGAGATGGGACACATCTTCGTCCCGCGCGCGCCCGGCGACACCTTCGCCGGCGCCTGCCCGTTCCACGGCGACTGCCTCGAAGGCATGGCCTCCGGGTCGGCCCTCGAAGCCCGGTGGGGCCGACCCGCCGCCGAGCTGCCCGCCGACGATCCCGCGTGGCCCCTCGAAGCGCACTACCTCGCCTACGGCATCGCCAACTTCATCCTCACGCTCTCGCCGCAGCGCATCATCGTCGGCGGCGGGGTGATGCGCCGGCCCCGGCTGCTTCCCATGATCCGGCAAAAGGTGAAGACGATCCTCAACGGCTACGTCAAGGCGCCCACCTTCGACGACCTCGACGCCTACCTCGTCCCCCCCGCCCTCGGCGACCGCGCGGGCGTGCTGGGCGCGCTGGCGATGGCGCAAGAGCTGGCATAGTCGTATCTTCCCCGGGCACGCCGGGTCCTCCCGCCCGCCCACGGGCGTCCGGCGTATGCACCCCATTTTTGCACTTCCTCAGGCTCCATCCCCCGACAGGCGCGTATGAGATAGGCTACGAGACGGCCGGGTTCGATCAAGCCGCGTCGTGCACCTCACCGGGCGTATTGCGTTTTTCGCGAGCGCGCGTGGATCCGCGATCCGCCCTGCACGACCCCACCGGTCCGGCGCGCCGGATCGTCTCTGCCGTAATCCTCCCGTGTTCCTTCCCCCGTACGCCCCATGCTGCAAGAGCAAAGCCGATTGTTTCAGCGGTTGCTGTTCTTCGCGGATTTTGTGCTGGTTGCGATCAGCTGGATTGCCGCGTATTACATCCGTTTCGACCTGTTGCGCATCCTCGGCGTATGGCCGCCGCCGGAGTGGGTGCCGCTCGCGCGGTACCTCGGCTTCCTGCCGTGGGTGCTCATCGTCTCGACGTTTGTCTTCTGGGCCTCCGGGCTGTATGAACCCGACCGGGCGCAACGCCTGACCCGGCTCATCTACAGCGTCGTCAAATCAATGGGGCTCGGCTTGCTCGTGGTGGCGGCCACGCTCTCGTTCTATCGCGAGCTCAACTTCTCCCGCCTGCACATGATCCTCTTCGGCGCCATCACGCCGACGCTGATGATCGCGCTCCGGCTGGTCCTTTATACGGCGCTGCGGCGGGCGCGTCAACAGGGCAAGTACCTCCGGCGCGTGCTCATCGTGGGCGCGGGCGACGTGGGGCGGCGACTCGAAGAAGCCTTCCGTCAGTACCCGTGGATGGGCCTCGAAGTGGTCGGCTTCCTCGACGACCACAAGACCGGTCCCGACATCCTCGGAACCACCGGAGAGGCGGCCGCGCTCATCGACCGCTTCGAGGCGGAAGGACGGCCCATCCACTACGTCTACCTCGCCCTCCCGCTCTCCGCCGCCACCCGCATCGAGATGATCACCGATGCGCTCTCGACCCGTCTCGCCCATGTCTGCCTCGTGCCCGACCTGCTCCAGTTCAACATCCTCAACAGCCGCGTCACGGACGTGGACGGGTTGCCGGTGATCCACCTCATCGACGAGACGCCGATGGAGTTTCGGCGTGTGATAAAGCGCGTCGTCGACGTCGTCTTCTCGGCCCTGGTGCTCCTCGTCGCCGCGCCCTTGATGCTTGCCATTGCGATTGCCGTGAAGCTGTCCTCGCCGGGGCCGATCTTTTACCGGCAGGAACGCATGGGGCTCAACGGCCACACGTTCCACATGCTCAAGTTCCGCTCCATGCCCGTCGACGCCGAGGAACGGACGGGCGCCGTGTGGGCCAGGCCCGGCGAGCCCCGCGCCACGAAGGTCGGCGCATTCCTCCGAAAGACCTCGCTCGACGAACTGCCGCAGTTCATCAACGTGCTCAAGGGCGACATGTCGGTCGTCGGGCCGCGCCCGGAACGGCCGGTGTTCATCCGGCAATTCAAAGAACGCGTGCCCGGATACATGCTCCGCCACAAGGTCAAGGCCGGCATCACCGGATGGGCGCAGGTCAACGGCTGGCGCGGCGACACCTCCCTCGAAAAACGCATCGACTACGACCTCTATTACATCCAGCACTGGTCGCTCAAGTTCGATTTCAAGATCATGCTGATGACGCTCTGGAAAGGCTTCATCAACGAAAACGCCTATTGAATCCAACCGGGGCAGAGGAGTCTTCGAGCATCTTGTGATCGGCATCGGGCGCTTTCCGCGGACCGCCCGGCGATACGCCCGACGCACACTCCGCGGGGCATCGGGCGCACGCGTCGGGATCGTCAAACGATCAGGGGAAAAAGAGCGCCTTCCGTCGGGCGAACGGCTCAAACGAGACGCATCGCCGGTCTATGAACGGGTTGGGTCGTGCATCTCAGAACGGCCCGTACGTCCGCGAGCCCGGGGCCTTTTCGAAACCGGCGTGCGCCGATTTCATGCCGTCGGCCGGCATCTCCTCGCGCGAGGCCCGCACCGCAGGTACGGGCCGATACGGGCGGACGCAGCCCGGCATGCTCCGACGGCGCGATTCACCACGCGATGCCGTAGTCTTCGCCGTGATGGCTGGAGCCGCCCCAGAACGAACCGTGTTTCCAGTCGAAGAAGAGGGCGTTGATGGGGCCGGAGGTGCGCTCGGCGGCGCGGAGTTCGTAGCCCATCGCGCGGAGCTCTTTCCGCACCCACGGCGGCGTCGCCTCCTGGATGAGCAGCCGTCCGGGGCGCGACTCGTGCTGCCCGAAGGAGCCCTTGAGCTGGAAGCTGTTGATGTTCGCCGCCTCGGCCGCCTCCTGCACGTTCATCCCGAACTCGACGACGTTGAGGAAGAACTGCAGCAGGTTCTGATCCTGGCTGTCGCCGCCCTGCACGGCGAACGAGAGGTATGGTTTGCCGTCCTTGAGGGCCATTCCCGGCGTGAGCGTGGCGCGGGGCCGCTTGCCCGGCTCGACGACGTTGAACGGGTTCTCCGCCGGGTCGAGGACGAAGCTCTGCATGCGCTGGCTCAGCCCCACGCCCGTGCGCCCGGCGATGACGGCGGGGACCCACCCCCCGCTCGGCGTCACCGAGACGACCCAGCCCTCTGCGTCCGTCGCCTCGATGGAGGTCGTGCCCGCGTAGAAGTCGTCCTCGAAGCCCGCGTCGTCGGTCTGCACCGGGGTGGCGGCGGCCCACCGTTCGAGGTATTCGAGGTACGGGTTCGTCCCGCCCTGAAACGGATACGGGTCGCCGGGCTTGACGGCGGGGTCGTTCTTCTCCGGGTCGATGTCCCGGATGCGCGCCTTCGCGTACTCCTTCGAGAGCAGCCCTTCGAGCGGCTCTTCCGGGGGGAAGTAGGGATCGCCATAGTAAAAATCCCGGTCGGCGAAGGCGCGGTTCATCACCTGATAGAGCGTGTGGATGTACCGGGCGGAGTTGTAGCCCATCGCCTTGAGGTCGAAGTTTTCGAGCATGTTGAGCATCTGAAGCATCACCGGTCCCTGCACCCACGAGGTGAGCTTGTATACCTCGATGCCCTTGTACGTGGTCATCACCGGCTCCTCGATGTGCACCTGCCAGTTTGCGAGGTCTTCCATGGTGATGAGCCCGCCTTCCTCCTGCACGGCGCGCACGAGTTCCTCGGCGATGTCGCCCCTGTAAAAGCGGTCGTAGGCGGCATAGATCGCCTCTTTGCGGGTCTTCCCCTCGGCCAGCGCCGCCGCCTCGGCGTCGACGAGTTTTTGGAGGGTGTTCCGAAGGTCGGGCTGGCGGAAGATCTCGCCCGCGTACGGCGCTTCGCGTTCCTCGCCGAGGTGCGGGAGGAAGACGCCGGGCGAGTATTTCCATTGTTTGATGCGCTCCTTCTCCCGCTCGATGCGGTCGGCGGTCTGCGCTTCGATGGGGTAGCCCTCGGCCATCTCCATGGCGGGCGCGAGGACGTCGGCCAGGCGCATCGTGCCGTACTCGGCGAGCATCACCATGAGGCCGCCGGGCGTGCCGGGCGTCACGGCGGCCAGCGGGCCGAACTCGGGCGGGTACTTCATCCCTTTCTCCTTGAAGAAGTCCGCCGTCGCGCCGGTGGGAGCCACGCCGAGCGCGTTGATGCCGACGACCTTGCCGGTGTGCGGGTTGTAGATGAGCGCCTGCGTCTCGCCGCCCCAGCTCAGCACGTCCCACATGGTGGAGGTGGCGGCGAGCATGGCGCAGGCGGCGTCTACGGCGTTGCCGCCCTTCTGAAAGATGGCGGCTCCGGCGGTCGCGCCGAGGGGCTTGCCGGTGATGGCCACCCAGTGCCGACCGTGCAGCACCGGCTTGGCCGTCCGCTGTCCGAAGGCCGTCATGGGAAAAAGCAGGAGCAGGGTGAAAAGGAGACTTCGCATGGCAACTTTCTCAGGATCTTGTGTCCGCCCGGCGACGTCGCGGGGATGCGCCGCCGGGCGCGTGAAGGTCAGGGTTTGTCCGAGTCGATGACGACCTGCGGCACCGACTTCGCCATCTCGTTGATCGGGGCGACGTGGGTTTCGAGGATCTGCCGGAAGGTTTCCCGGGCGCCCTCGGTCTCGGCGGTCAGCTCCGCGAGGCGTTTCCTCTGCGGCTCGGTGGGTCGGGCGAAGGCCCCGTCGACGGCCCACGCGAGCGAGCGGATCTCTTCGCGGAGGCGCGGGCGCTGCCGGTAGCCCATGTTCGGCGGGGGGCGCGTGAGCACGTCGTCGCGGAAGCCGGTGAGCGCGGTCACGGCCTCGTCGATGGCGGTGGCGAGATCGGGCGGGGCGGGCAGATCGGCCGGCCGGTCGGCGGTCGGCGTGCGGTCGGCATCGAGGTGCGCGAGGCGACCCTCGAGGTCCTTCAGCTGCCGAACGACGGCGTTCACGTCGTTGATCATGACGTGGGTTTCGGAGAGCAGTTCGGTGAGCGCGGCCACGGTCTCGTGCGCGGCGCGGTAGTCCTCCATCGTCGCGTCGAGGCGCGGGTCCGCGCGCACCTCGACGGCGGCGGTGCGCGTCTCGCCGAGGGCTTCGAGCGTGGCCGTGTACGTACCCGGCATGGCGCTCGGGCGGAAGCTGCCGCGGAAGCCGCCGCCGCCCCCGCTCGCGAGCGGCGTCGGGCCCTCCTCCCGCAGATCCCACACGATGCGGTTCAGCCCCGCCTTCGCCGTCGAGTCCGTGAGGACGCGCACCGTCCGCCCGTCCGCGTCGGTGATGGTGAGCGTCACGGGATCGGCCGGCGCCTCGGCGAGGCCGAAGTTGACGTACACGCCGTAATCGGGGTTCTTGGCGCGATAGGTGCGTTGCCCGAGGTTTTCGAGGCGGCTGTGGAGCTTCCACTTCGTCGAGGGGCGCACGTCGAAGAGGTGCACGCGCTCGCTGCGCAGGGCGTCCCGCTCCTGCAGCGGGCGGATGTCGTCGAGCACCCACGCGCCGCGCCCGTGCGTGCCCACGATGAGGTCGCCCGCGCGGGGTTGCACGCGGAGGTCGCGCACGGAGACGGGCGGCAGGTTGTTTCGGATCGATTCCCACGTTTGGCCACGGTCCCACGAAGCGAAGATGCCGTGCTCCATCCCGGCGTAGAGCAGATCCGGGTTGCGGGGGTCCTGCCGGACGACCTTCACGTAGTCGTTCTGCGGCAGGCCGTCGCTGATCTTCGTCCACGTCCGCCCGAAGTCGGTGGTCATGAAGGCGTACGGGCGGAAGTCGTCCATACGGTGATGATCGACGGCGACGAAGGCGGCGCCGGCGTCGTGCTCGGAGGCGTGGATCTTGCCCACCCATCCGAAGCGGGGGAAGCCGTCGATGTTCTTCGTCACGTCCTCCCACGTCGCGCCGTCATCGGGCGAGAGCCACACGTGCCCGTCGTCCGTGCCCACCCAGAGCACGCCTTCGCGCACCGGCGACTCGGCGATGGTGAGGATGGTATTGTAAAACTCGGCGGCGGTGTTGTCCTGATAGATCTCGCCGCCCGAAGACGCCTGTTTCGCCTTGTCGTTCTCCGTCAGATCGCCGCTGAGCACCTCCCACGTCTGTCCCCGGTCGCGCGTGCGGAAGACCACGTTGCCGCCGAAGTACACCTTCTCGGGATCGTGGGGCGAGATGAGGATGGGCGAATCCCAGTTGAACCGGTACTTGTGCTCCGCGATGGCGTCGCCCGCCGAGCCGGTGATCTTCGGATAGGGATGGATCACACGCTGATTGCCCGTCTTCGTATCGACGAAATAGATGACGCCGCCCTGCGAGTTGGCGTACGCATAGCGTTCGTCGCCGGGGATGGGCACGGCGTAATAGCCGTCGCCGTAGGCGATGCCGTACCAGTCGCGCTTGAGGATGCCGGCCGTGCGGAGCGAGTTGCTCGGGCCGCACCACGTGCCGTTGTCCTGGAGGCCGCCGCACACGTAGTACGGGTCGCGGTCGTCCACGTAGAGCTGGTAGAACTGCGAGAGCTCGACGTTATTGATGATGTCCCACGTCTTGCCCGCGTCGTGCGAGACCTGGTAGCCGCCGTCGGAGCCGGAGAGGAGGCGCCTGGAGTTCATCGGATCGATCCAGAACGACTGGTGGTCGCCGTGGACGTCCCGGGCAATGCGCTCGAAGGTCTTCCCGCCGTCGGTGGATTTGACGAGCCGCCCGGAGAGCGAGTACACCACGTCGGGGTCGTTCGGATCGACGCGGATGTCGCTGTAATAGAAGGGGCGGAAGTTGATGTTGCGGTCGTCGTTGACCATGCGCCACGTCTCGCCCCGGTCGTCGGAGCGGAAGAGGGTGCCCTCGTCGGGCGTTTCGGTGATCATATAGACCGTGTTCGGTTGGCTCTGCGCCACGGCCACGCCGATGCGGGCCATCGGGCCTTTCGGCATGCCCGGCCGGCCGGTGAGCTTCGTCCACGTCTCGCCGCCGTCGAGGGAGCGGTAGAGGGCCGTCTCCTTGCCGCCGTCGTCGAAGCGCCACGGGCGGCGGCGGAAGGTCCACATGCCGGCATACAGGATGTTCGGGTTGGCCCACTCGAGGTCGAGGTCGGAGCAGCCGGTGTCTTCGTCGACGTAGAGCACCTTGCGCCACGTCTCGCCGCCGTCGGTCGTCTTGAAGACGCCGCGCTCCTCGTTCGGCCCCCACTCGCGGCCGAGGGCGCAGACCCACGCCACGTCCGGGTCTTTCGGATGCACACGCACGCGCTTGATGCGCTCGACGCCGTCGAGGCCGAGCTTGGTCCACGTCTTGCCGCCGTCGGTGGAGCGATAGACGCCGCGCCCGTAGCCGACGCTGTTCCGGGGATCGCCCTCGCCGCTGCCGAGCCAGACGACCTCGGGGTTCGACGGGGCGATGCCGAGCGCGCCGACGGAATAGGCGTCCTGATCCGTGAAGAGCGCCTCGAAGGTGACGCCGCCGTTGGTCGTCTTGAAGACGCCGCCGTCGGCGCCCGCCACGAAGAAGACGTCGGGGTCGCCGGGCACGCCCGCGATGTCCGTGACGCGCCCGCCCATGTTCGCCGGGCCGATGGCGCGCCACTGCATGGCGGCGAACGCCGAGCCGTCGTCGCCCGACTGCGCGCGCGCGGGGGGTGTGGCGAAGAGCAGGGAAAAGCCGAAAAACAGGCAGAAGAGCGCCCGGACGGGCGAGAGGGGGGAGCGCATGACCATACCTCTGCGAATAGGTGGGAAGGAAACGAAAGCGCGGTGGCCGGGGGCAGTATGGTAGCCGTTTGCGGGCTCCGAGTCAAGCCCCCGGAACGGCCCCGCGGTTGCATCCTCCCGGCGCGCTGCCTAAGTTCAGCCGCCCCCTCCTTCGTCTCCCACACCTCCCGGACCCGTCATGCTGAAACGCCTCGCGCTCCTCGGCCTCTCGGCCCTCGCGCTCCCCGCCGCCGTCTACGCACAGAAAGCCAACTTCGAACTCGCCGAGACCTTCACGACCCAACGCATGGACAAGATGACGGGCAGCCTGTCCGTCGACGCGCAATGGATCAAGGGGGAGAACCGGTTCTGGTACGAATACGAGACGGGCGACGGCAAAAACTGGCACCTCGTCGACGCCGAGCGGCGCGCGAAAAACCCCCTCTTCGACCGGGAAGAGATGGCGGCGAAGCTGACCGAAACGTTCCATCGCCCCTTCAACGCGAAGGACCTCCCGCTCAAGGATTTCGAGTACGACACCGAGTTGCGCCGCTTCACCTTCCACGTCGACAGCATCCGCTTCACGTATCGCCTCGAGGACCGGGCGCTCGTGCGCGGCGATTCTCTGGCGAAGGAGCCGAAGGAAGACTGGGCCTCCTATTCCCCCGACAGCACCTGGATCGCCTTCGCCCGCCGGCACGACCTCTACCTCATGCGCCGCGACGACCCGGACAGCACCGAGATCCGGCTCACCACCGACGGCGAACGCTGGTACAGCTATCAGGCCGACGACGGCGACACCACCTCGACGAAACGCCTCCGCGCCCGCGTGAACTGGTTCGAGGACGAGAAAAAGCTGTACGTGCGGCGTCAGGACCGCCGGGAGGTCGGCGACCTCTGGGTCATCAACGCGCTCAAAAAACGCCCGGAGCTGGAGACGTACAAATACCCGATGCCCGGCGAGGAGCACGTCCCACAGGATGAGATCTGGATCTTCGACGTCGAAAGCCGGAAGGGCATCCGCGTGAAGGCCGACAAATGGAAGGATCAGGCCCTCGGCGGCGCGTACTTCAACAAGGGCGGCTTCTTCACCACCGAGAAATCGGACTACCTGTACTTCCTCCGCCGCGACCGCCTGTGGCAACACATCGACGTGTGCAAGGCGAACACGACCACGGGCGAGGTGGAGGTGTTGTGGTCGGAGGAGAGCAAGCCGTACTTCAACACCCGCTTCGCCGACCTCGCCATCCTCAACGAAGGCGAACAGTACCTCTGGTGGTCCGAGCGCAACGGGTGGGGCCAGCTCTACCGGTACGACGCCGAGGGCAACCTCGTCAACAAGATCACGGACGGCTATTTCAACGTCGGAGACATCGAGCGGATCGACACGCTCCGGCAGGTGATCTACTTCGAGGGCTTCGGTCGCGAGCCCGGCGTCCACCCGTACTATTCGATGAAATACAGGATCAACTTCGACGGGACGGGGATGAAGCGCCTCACCCCCGAGGACGCCACGCACTCGTTCAGCATGTCGGACCGGCACGAATACTTCGTCGATACGTATTCGCGGGTGGACCGCGCGCCGAAGTCCGTCCTCCGCGACGCCGAGGGGCGCGTGGCGCTCGAACTCGAAGAGACCGACCTCAGCCGCATGATCGAAGCCGGGTGGCGCATGCCGGAGATCTTCACGGTGAAGGCCAACGACGACGCCACCGACCTCTACGGCGTCCTGTGGAAACCGTTCGACTTCGACTCGACGAAGACGTATCCCGTCATCACGTACGTCTATCCCGGCCCGCAGACCGAGCCGTTCCCCATCGGCTTCACCCTCTCCGGCTCCCGCGCGCGCACCGTGGCGCTGGCGCAGGTCGGCTTCATCGTCGTCGCCATGGGGCAGCGCGGCGGAAGCCCCCTCCGCTCGAAATATTATCACAACTACGGCTACGGCGACCTCCGCGATTATCCGCTGGCCGACAACAAGTACGGCCTCGAACAACTCGCCGCCCGACACCCGTACATCGACCTCGACCGCGTGGGCATCTTCGGTCATTCCGGCGGCGGCTTCATGTCCACGGCGGCCCTGCTCACCTATCCCGATTTTTACAAGGTGGCCGTCTCCTCCGCCGGCAACCACGACAACAACATTTACAACATGTGGTGGAGCGAGGTCCACAACGGCGTGAAGGAGAAGAAGCGGAAGGTTGCGAAAAAGAAAAAGGAGGACGAGCAGAAAAAGGAAGACGGGGAAAAGAAAGAGGACGAGAAAGAAAAGAAGGACGAAGAGGAGAAGAGCGAGGAAGAAACGGAAACCACCTTCGAGGCGCACGTAGAGACGAACGTCGAACTCGCGGGCAACCTGAAGGGGCATCTTCTGCTCGTGCACGGAGACATCGACAACAACGTGCATCCGGCGAACACGATCCGCCTCGCCAACGCGCTCATCAAAGCCGGCAAGCGGTTCGACTTCATGATCATGCCCGGCAAACGCCACGGCTTCGGCGACTATACGCCGTACTTCGAGCGCATGATGTGGTACTATTTCGCCGAACACCTCCTCGGCGACTACCGCTCGAACGTCGACTTCAACCTCCCGGCGGACGACGAGGAATGACCGCCGCCGCACCCGAGGGGGCTACTCTTCCACCGCCGCGAGCACCCGGCTGATGAGCCCGTCGAGCTGATCGCGCCGGATCCATCGCGCCACGACGACGAGGTCGTGCTCGGGGTCGACGTAGATCATGTTCGTGCCCGCCCCGAGATGCGCGAAGGCCGACTCGGGGGCGCTCGGGAACCTCTCCCGGCCGGTGTTGAGGAACCAGTTCATGAAGCCGTATCCGGGGTTCGGTCCCGTGGGCGTGGTGGCCCTCCGGTACCATTCCTCCGAGAAGATCCGGCGGTCCTTCCACTGCCCGCGCCGGAGCGTGAGATACCCGAAGCGGGCCTGATCGAGCGCGGAGATGAACATGCCGCCCCCCCAGTGCCCGCCGCCGCTCACCGACTGCATGCGCAGCCCGTCGAGCGTCACCCACGAGTTCTCGTAGCCCTCCCACCGCCACGTGTTCGACGCGCCGATGGGGTCCATCACGGCTTCGCGGAGCGCCGCCGGCAGCGGTTTCCGCCAGACGTGCAGCGCCGCGAGCGCGAGCACGTTGACGCGCACGTCGTTGTATTTCCACGCCGTCCCCGGCTCGGGCAAAGGCTGCTTCGGCCAGGCCATCGGGTCGTTCCCGACGGGGCGGTCGGCCCACGCGGGCTTGCCCCACAGCGTGCCCTCCCACGCGCTCGTCTGCCGGAGGAGGTGGTCCCACGTGATCTTCGCGTTGTGCTCGGAGGAAAAGTGGTCGGTGGGCACGTAGTCGCGGACGCGGTCGTCGAGGTCGCGGATGAGCCCGCGGTCATAGGCGACGCCGGTGATGGTCGAGAGGAAGCTCTTCGTCACGCTGAAGGTCATGTCGACGCGCTTCGTGTCGCCCCACTCGGCGACGATGTATCCGTGGCGGAGGATCAGCCCGGCCGCCCCGCCGCGCGGCTTCGTCGGGCCGATGACGTCGTTGTACGGCTCGCGGGCGAAGCTGAGGGCGACCATCAGCGCGAGGTCGCGGGGCTGCGTGCTCTCGTGCGCGAGCGCGAAGGCGACGGCCGAGTCCACCTTCGCCGCGTCCATCCCCACGTCGGCGGGGGCGCGGTGCTCCCACGCGCCGCGCTCGGGATAGTACACCGACGGCTGCGCCGCCACGGGCGCGACGCACGCGGCGAGCATGCAAACGACGAAAAGGCGGAGCGAGAGCGAGCGGAAACGGATCATGGCATCGGGCGGGAAGGGGAGGGAAAAGGTGATTACGGCGCAAAATGGAGGGCCAACCAGACGGTCTCGACGTCCGGGTCGGTCCACGCGACGCGGTGACGGCAATGGGCGGGCAGCAGGAGGTAGTCGCCGGGGCGGAGCGTCTTCGTCTCGGCTTCGCCCTCGACTTCGAGCCGCGCGCCGCCGCGAAGCACGAGCACCCACTCGTGCCGCGGCTGATCGTACCAGAACCCCGGCGGCGAGGCATGCCCCTTCG